>TARA_R110002051_G_scaffold137916_4_pt1 | contig 87469 bp, 87 predicted proteins | sample TARA_R110002051 | Tara Oceans TARA_R110002051 (sample SAMEA4397023) | marine metagenome | biome: Polar Biome; feature: [MES] marine water layer (ENVO:01000295) within the mesopelagic zone...; material: water (ENVO:00002006), including particulate matter (ENVO:01000060) such...
GTAAGCAAAGATGACGCCAATAGTTGACAAACAACTTTTAAAGTGTCTTTATATACGTTTTTTGTGAATATTTTAAGAGTTTTTATTGTCTAAATGAACATTTTAAGGAATTAAGCGAACTTTATTCATTAAAATTTCCGACTATTAACTATTGAAAATACCCAAATGCAACACTTATAAAGTTCATTTCCTTAATTTAGGATACCAAAATTTATGATACTTTAGTGGAAACAACATATATCAGCAAACAATTCTCAACAACATGAAAAACTTATTATTATTAAAATATGCCTTAATTGGTATGCTACTTACTTTGCTTTTTACTAATGGTGGAATAGCTCAAGAACCAAAATTCGATATTTCTAAAGATTTATTACTAGTTCAGTTAGATTGTAAAACAGATATTGACGACTTACATACGGCAGCAGGTTTGGTTACTTTATTACATCATCCAGATTATAAGAACTTAAAATATCTTGCAGTTGCTGGAACTTATGGTATACAAGAAGGCTTATATGTACCGCCTAATGAATTAATGAAATTAGCATTCAATAATAACTGGTTAGATGCTGATAAGAAATGGAAAGCATCAGTTGATAACGTAGTAAACAAAGCATTGAAAATCATTGAAAAGGGCGGTTCAATTTGGGTAGCAGAAGCTGGGCAGTCGGATTTTACTTCAGACTGGGTTAAGAAACTATCAGAAGCGAATTCTTCTATCAATATTAAGGAGAAAATACATGTGGTTCAACATAGTAATTGGAACGAATCGGTAACAGAACCTACTAAGCTTAAGTATACCCAAACCGTTACAGATTATCATAAAATTGCTGATGGTAATGCTGTTGGCAACGGAACACCAGGATTAAAATCTGACGGTAAAGTAGATTGGGAATCCAAAATCAACGATGAACATTTAACCAATGTTTGGAATACTGCTATTCGTTTAGGTAATGAATATAACGGCATAGACGGTAGATACTTAAATGAAAGTGTTGCTGAAGGTGGATTAGATTTCTCAGATTTAAGCGAAGTTTGCTACATTTTAGACCTTTTGGAAATTAAAAATGCAGATGAATTCTTTACATATTTTAAGGTAAAATAAAACCTATTTTAATTTTAAAAAGGCCTCTTGTAATTTCCTTGTTACGGGGCCTTTTTCATTTTCTGAGTATAGCACTTGCTCATCAATTTGTTGAATTGCAGCAATCTGCGTACTTGTGCCTGTTAAGAAGGCTTCATCAATTGTATTTATTTCAGCAATTGAAATAGGTATTTCTTTTATTTCAATACCCAGCGATTTACAAAGCCCTATCACCACAATTCTAGTGATACCATTAAGAATGTATTCATTTGCAGGGTGGGTATAAACCACTCCTCCCTTTACAAAAAATACATTGCTATGAGAAGCTTCGGTGAATACTCCATTTCTATATAATATAGTTTCATAACAATTATGCTGCATGGCTTCTTCGTTCAGCATTACATTGCCTAAGAGCGAAGTCATTTTAATATCACATCTAGACCACCTAAAATCTTTTGGGGTAATTACATGTGCATTCACCATATTAATTTCAGGTAAAACCTTTGGTACTGCATACATCATAACCGTTGGTTTAATGTCATTAGGAAAGGAATGTTGTCTTGGTGCTACTCCCCTAGTAATTTGAATGTAAAGCATACAATCTTTATTTGTTAGCCCTGCCGCTTTTAACAAAGAGCTAATTTCATTGGAAAGAAGGCTAACCTCAAAATCTATATTGATTTTTAGTAGTCCCGATTTTAAGCGATCAAAGTGTTCTTTCTCATAAAAGAATTTTCCGTTTATCTGAACCATAACCTCATAGAGTCCGTCACCAAAAATAAATCCACGATCAAAAACAGACACCTTTGCGTCTTCAGGATTTACTATTTGTCCGTTTATATAGACTTTATATGGATAACTCATATATTCTAAAGATATCGTTGAAGGTGTTTTTTGAAATATAGGGCACTATCTTTAATACTCTGCATAGAATTCTCAGCAAAATTACCACCTTGTTCAATATAATAATACTGCAGGTCGTCTTTATCAATAGCCGAAAGCATTTTCTTATAATCTATAGAACCATTGCCCATTTCAGAATAGTCGCGAGTTACTTTGTCCATATCTTTTATATGCCACATAACATATCTCCCCGGATTTTCGGCAATTAACTCAGCCGGACTCTTATTTGCGGAATGTTCAACCCAATACATATCTATCTGTAGTTTTACCAAATTTGCGTCTGTACCAGATAAAATTATATCATAGCCTTGCTCACCATTATGTCCTGTAAATTCAAAATCATGATTATGGTAAGCGAATTTCAATCCTGCATTGGTTACCTGTTCTCCTATTGCATTTAATTTATCCGCTAAGATTTTAAAATTCTCTATAGATCTATATTCAGGAGCTAACCATGGCCATGTAATGTATTTACTGTCTAATGTATGAGCACCTTTTATGCATTGGTCTATGTAACGCTCCAGTTTTTCTTTAGTATCATTAAAATGGCTCGAGAAATCATAATGACCGCTTGAAATGGAAAAATCTAAATCATCAATTTGCTTTTTAAACTCTTTAGATGAAATACCATAGTAGGTATCGTTGTCTACATCGTACCCATAAATTTCTCCGTCTTCATAACCTAATTCACGCGCATATTTAATGCTTTGTATAGGGTTTTTAGCCATTGCATCTCGTATGGTAAATAATTGTAAACCCATTTTATAATTAAAATCTATAGGTAATACAGATAATGGTAGTATAGAACTTACCGAAAGTACACCTGTTTGCTTTAAAAATAACCTTCGAGAATTAGAGTTGTTCATAACGCTTTGTTGTAGTTGAAATACATTAGAACTATAAATATAAGGGATGAAAAAAGAACTTGAACAGTTACCGAATAAAAAAGCAGCCAGTTTTGGCTGCTTTAAGTAAAATTATAAGTTGTTATTTTTATTCGTTGCTCGCTAAAGCTGTATCACTATATGAAAGTCGGTAAATAGCATCGCCAAAATCATCGGAAATCAACATAGAACCATCATTCAACATAAGCATATCTACAGGTCTACCAGAAGCTTTTTGAGCAACTTCATCTAGCCAGCCATCGATAAATGTTTCGGTACTTACAACTTCGCCGTCTTGAATATCGACCATCATAATTCTATACCCTACTTTCTTACTTCTGTTCCAAGAACCATGTTCAGCTATAAAAGCTTTGCCTTGATATTTGGCAGGAAACATAGTACCAGTATAAAACTTAATCCCTAAGGGAGCAACATGGGCATCTAATTGTAAAGCAGGGGCAACAAAATCAGAGCAAGGACGCAAATCACCGAATTCTGGGTCTTTTACAATTCCGCCGTGACAAAATGGGTATCCAAAATGTTGTCCGACTTCGGCAACTGTATTTAGTTCACAAGGTGGAATATCATCACCTAACATATCGCGACCATTATCTGTAAACCACATTTGTTTTGTATCAGGATGCCAAGTAAAGCCAACGGAGTTACGAACTCCTCTAGCATAGATTTCGCGATTACTACCATCGGGATCCATTCTTGAAATGGTTGCAAAACGTTGGTCTTCATCTGTTCTATTGCAAATATTACATGGAGCGCCTACAGGTACATACAATTTGTCATCAGGTCCAAAAGCTATATACTTCCATCCATGGTGAAATTCCGTCGGAAAATCATCATAAATTAATTCCTTTTTTAACTCACCACCTAATTGATCTTCAATATTTGGATATTTCCATAGACTACCCACTTGAGCCACATATAAATCGCCGTTTCGCATAGCAATTCCATTTGGGACCTCCATGGTGTCAAGAACAATTATATTGTCAGCTTTAAAATCTCCGTTGGTATCTTGTATGGCATAAACGTTGTTTTCAGTTCTAGTGCCAACGAACAACGTTCCGTTATCGCCTATAGCCATGGAACGGGCACCATCTACACCCCTTGCATATACTTCTATTTTAAATCCATCTGGAAGATTCAGCGCTAGCAATGCTAAATCGGTACTATCTAGTTCTATTTCTTTAGAAGTATTGTCGCTACTGTCTTTCTTATTCTCTTTACAAGATTGAATTAAAAATATAGCTAATACAATAAATGATAATTTAATTAAAGAAATTTTCATATTTTATTTTGTTTAGTCAAACAAATATACATAACAACTTCTAGTTTTTAGACCGAGTAATTTGAGGTAATAAAAATTTATTTGTTATTGTTTGCCTCATATTGAATCGATTCGCAAAAGTTCTCAAACTTTTTTTTTTGAGGATTATAAAACCATCCATTTTTTTTGTCGTAGTTATTGGTAAAGACAATTTAATATTATTTTCATGGGCAACAATCGGGCATTAAGATTTCTTTTAGTTCTATCATTAATTACATTTTCGGAGCTTATTAATGCTCAACATTTAAAAGGTAGTGTTACCAATAAAGACAGTATAGCTTTAGAAAATGTAGGTATCTTCAACCAAACAACAGGGCAACATAGTCATACGAACTTATCAGGTGTATTTTCACTAACATCTACTTCGGTCAACGATTCCGTTTATTTTTCCAATTTGGGGTTTAAAACTTTTATTCTTGTTGTCAATAAAGACCATTTAGATAATGGTGTACAAATTACTTTAGAAGAATCCAGCATCAATTTAGATCAAGTTGTAGTCGTATCAAAGGTTGATGCTATGAGTAGAATAGTGAATGTAGATGTACAGAACGACCCTGTAAAATCATCTCAAGAAATTCTTAGAAAAGTACCCGGACTATTAATTGGACAGCATGCTGGTGGAGGAAAGGCCGAACAGATTTTCTTAAGAGGATTTGATATTGACCACGGTACAGATGTTGCCATAAGTGTAGATGGAATGCCTGTAAACATGGTGTCTCATGCACACGGACAAGGGTATGCAGATTTACACTTTGTAATACCCGAAACTATAGATAATATTAACTTCGGAAAAGGACCGTACTATGCAGATAAAGGAGATTTTAATACAGCCGGATATGTAGATTTGAATCTGAAGAAAAGTATTGATAGAAATATGGTTTCTTATGAAACTGGACAATTTAATACGAACAGATTTGTAGGTCTTTTTAATATTCTAGAAAGTACCAAGAGTAATGCTTATTTAGCCTCGGAAGTTTATTTGACCGACGGACCATTTGATTCTCCACAGAATTTTAACCGTGTAAATATTCTTGGTCGATATAATTATAAAGATATAGGAAAAGAAGATTTAACATTAACAGCCTCACACTTTCAAAGTAAATGGGATGCTTCTGGTCAAATTCCACAACGAGCAATAGACCAGAATATTATAGGTCGTTTTGGTGCTATTGATGATACAGAAGGCGGGCAAACAAGTAGAACAAACCTAATGTTGAATCATACAAAATTCTTAGGTGAAGATCAGTTCTTAAAGACAAGAGCTTTTGTAAGTAAATATGATTTTGAGCTGTTTTCTAATTTTACCTTTTTTTTAGAAGATCCAATTAATGGCGACCAAATACGCCAGTATGAAGATAGAACCATTATGGGTGCAGAAACTGTTTTTGAACAAATAGATATGGCTGTAGGTACAGATAATAGATTTAAATATTCTGCAGGAGTTGGATTTAGAAATGATAATGTAGATGATGTTACGCTAGAGCATACGTTAAACAGAAAAACAGTATTAGAACAATATGCATTTGGTGATGTTGATGAAACCAATATATACGGTTTTGTTGATGGAGAATACAAAACTGGTAACTGGACCTTTAATCCGTCAGTTCGTTTTGATTATTTCAACTTTGATTATGAGAACAAACTAACTGAGGTTTACGATAATAAAAGTGAAAGTAAGGCAATTGTGAGTCCTAAGTTGAATTCCATTTATGCAGTGAACAAAGACTGGCAATTATTCTTAAAAACGGGCTTAGGATTTCACTCTAACGATGCGCGTGTAGTTACAGCTAACGAAGGTAAAGATATATTGCCTAGAGCTTACGGTATTGATTTTGGAACAATAGTAAAACCAGTTGATAAACTAGTAATGAATGCCACTCTATGGGGCTTATTTCTAGACCAAGAATTTGTGTATGTTGGTGATGCAGGTATTGTTGAACCTAGTGGAAAAACTAGAAGAGTTGGTATAGAAGTAGGTGCTCGTTATCAAATGTTAGATTGGTTATACCTTTACAGTGATGTTAATTACACCTATGCTAGAAGTACAGAAGAAGCAGATGGCGAAGATTATATTCCTTTAGCTCCAGATTTTACTGCTGTAGGCGGATTGTCTTTTAGTGATATCGGCAATTTCTCAGGTAACTTAAATTATAGATTTTTAGGTGACAGAGCGGCAAATGAAGATAATAGTATTGTTGCAGAAGGATATTTTGTAACCGATTTAAACCTAAACTACCATATTAAAAACTGGACAGTTGGTGTAATCGTAGAAAACCTATTAGATACCGAATGGAACGAAACACAGTTCGCTACCGAAAGTAGATTATTCAATGAAACCGCATCAGTAGAAGAAATTCATTTTACTCCTGGTACGCCATTTTATTTAAGAGGTAAAGTTTCTGTGAGGTTTTAAAGAAGTTTTAGTTACAAGCATAAAAGAGCTCTGATTTTATTATCAGAGCTCTTTTGTTTAATTTGAAAACTATTCAGGAGCGTTGACGGTTACTTCTGAAACGGAAAAGCTACCTGTATTATCTTTAGAAATAACTTTAATACTATATTCGGTGCCAGAATTATATTCAATTCCAGATATGCTATTATCCGATATGTCAGTCTCTTCAATTATAACTGATTCATTTTCGGTTATAGTTACATCGTAGGTTAAAAGGTCATTATCCTCATCTGTTCCAATCCAACTAATGGTTAACAACTGCGTTAGAGTATTAAACTCAGTACTGATTTCTGCTGCATAAGGTGCATAATTACCTTCTGAAATTCCTGGCGTGGTAAATGAATAGGTATCGCTTATTGTATTTCCTGTTTCATTTTTAGAAGTCACTTTCCAAGTATAGGTTTTGCCTCTATCCAAAGTAACCGTAGTTTCTAGTCCAGCAACTGTGGCGCTTGCCACTTGCTGGTTATTTAATAAAACGTCAAGGTCATAATTAATGGTATTCTGCGCTACATTCCATTTAAATAAAATAGAGACTTTTGTGTCATCATTTGGTATAGGTTCAAATTCTGAACAAGGCTCGCCATTAACAGGTAAAGTACCAGTGGCTTTGGTAGGAACCGGGTTTTCAACCTGCTTTTCTGTTTCTGTAGCTGAACTTTTATCGCAGGAATTTAAGCATACAAAAAGTAATAAAAGACTAGTAAAATATTTTAAGGTTTTATATATCATTTTTTTATAATCTTAAAGGTTTTTGAATGTTGTTTTGATTTGATTACCGTAGGATAAATACCTGTTTCTAACACTTGTAAGTCTATTGAATTTAAGCCCTGCTCTGAAAGTGTTTTACTTAGTATAAGCTTACCCGATAAATCATAAACCAACACGGTACTTGATTCTTCGTTTCCTTGAATAAACACTTCTCCCGAAGTAATAGTTGGAAACATTATAACGCCATCTGAAAAGGCAAATGAATCGGTAACCATCCCTTGGCAGTCACTTTCTCCTGTAATAGAAATAGCATTGAATTCTGCTAAATCTGTTAGTTGAATTTCATTTATTCCGTTGGTTGTAAAGCTGAAGTTTTTTAGTTCTCCGTTTATATCAACAGTATACATATAGCTTCCCTCCACATTGTAAGTTGCCGTTTTAGCAGCGGTATTTAAACTTTCTCGCTTTCCTGAGATTGAGCCGACTTCGTTAATTTGAATGCCGTAGGTTTGGGTAAAATTGATTTGAGGTATTGAAATTTCAATAAAGTAAGATCCAGAAGATAATTCATTTAGAGTGAGTTCTTCATCTAGGGATCTTGAAGTAAATACGCGTTCAAAATTATTGCTAGTTACTTTGATATCATAGTTATAAGAAACTAAACTACTATGAATTATGATTATACCATTATTTTTGCCTATACAGCTAGGGTTTTCTGCATATACAGACAAGGAATTTGAAGAAATAACTTCGCAACCTTTAATATCAGTTAATTCTCCTGCTGCTGTATTTGGGCATATATCTAAATAATTTGGAACACCATCATTGTCACTATCAAATGTGCAATCTGATTCTTGCCCCAAATCATTGATAGTCCAATTATAATTATTTATAATAAATTGCCTTGCAGCGCTACCTTCACAATATTGGCTGTTTCCAGCGTCAAATAGCACATCATTTTGTAGGGAAGAAAGTTCAGACCAGCCTATTAATGTTGCATCATAATTATTAGTTGAAAGACCAGAATCATAAAACATAATACTTAAATCTTCTGCATTACTAATATCCCATTTGTCTAAATTAAAATTAAATTGTTCTGCCTCGTAAAACATACGACTAAAATTAATACCGCTTGAGACATCCCACGATTTAATATTTTGATTAAAATTCGTTGCTCCTTGAAACATTCCGGAAAAATATTTTACGTTGGACATATCCCAAACAGATATATCTTGATTGAAATTAGTAGCCCTGCTAAACATCTCACTAACATTTTCGGCACTAGTTATATCCCAGGAAGAAATGTCTTGATTAAATAAGGTACAAGAGCTAAACAAATAATCAAATCTTTGAATATTACTTACATCCCAGTCATTAAAAATTTCATTTCCTATTAATGATTCACATAAATTAAAAACATTATATAGTTGAGTAATATTAGTTAAATCTGGAGCATCAGTAGCTATAACGTCTAAATTTTTACAACCGACAAAGCCATCATTTAAACCAACCCAATTAATATCTCCCCATTGTTTCACGGCTATTATCTTATCACGATCCTTACCATCAGCATAATAGAAACCAGCTGCATCAGGCGTAAAACCTGGGTTTGGAAAGTAACCTGTAATTTTCACCTCATAAATACCTGGAGTACTATAAGTGTGAATTATTGATTTTCTAACATTTTCATCTGTAGTACCATCCCCCCAGTCAATATTAAAGTCATATAAGCCAAAACGATAAGTTGGCACTTCAATTTGATTATCATCTGTAATGCCAAAATTATCTGTTTTCCAAACGGTTATGTAGGGTCGTTGACCTTCGATACAATTTTTACCGTTATCATTAATAATCCAACCATAATCATTTACTAATTTTTCTCGAGCAACCTCTGCGTCACAGTACTGATATGCCTCGGCATCAAAAGTTACATTTTGTTTTACATCAGGTAGATTACTCCAACCAATTAAAATTTTATTATAATTTTCAACGGATAGTCCTACGGAATTGTCAAACATATGCGTCATATTCTCAACGTTTGATATGTTCCATAAACCAATATTCTGGTTGAATGGACTTTCGAAACCGAACATCCAATTCATATTTATAACATTAGATACATTCCAACCCGTTATATCTTGATTAAAATATTTATTATAATGAAACATGAAACTCATATCTGTTACATTACTGACCTCCCATTTAGAAATATCTCTATTAAAAATAGCGGTATTGAACATTGCATGCATTGATGTAACATTAGAAACGTCCCAGTCGCCAATTTCTTTGTTGAAACTTGAGGCTCTCAAGAACATACCTTGCATATCAGTCACATTTGAAACATTCCAATTATTTATATTTTGATTAAAACTTGTAGCTTCCCGGAACGTATAAGCCGTAGTTTTTACTTGAGAAACATCCCAATTCCCAATAGGTTGGTTGAAGGATGCGGCTTCATTGAATAAACCAAACATATTGATAACTTGAGAAACATCCCAATCTCCTATAGGTTGATTAAACAAAGTTGCTTTCTGAAACATTCCTGATATCCAAATAGCATTTGAAATATTCCATTGTCCCATTGATAAATTTCCAATAAGAGATTGGCAATTTAAAAACATACCACTTAAATTTTCTGTAGCGGTTAAGTTTGGAATATCATTAGCCATCATATCTAAGTTAATACAACCAGCGAAAGCACTAGACATAGAACTCCATTCTCTAGTTCCCCATTGGTCAATACTTAAAATTTTTTGTTCATCACCACGTAGCGACCCATCTTCATTACCTCTAAAATAAATTCTAGGAAAAATTCCACTTATAGTCACTTGATAAAGGCCTGAGCTAGCATAACTATGCGTTGCATCACTAGTTAAATTTGACTCAATGATACCATCGCCCCAATCTACCGTGTAGTCATAAGTCTCTCCAGAGAAAGTAGGAATCGTAATCTGATTATCTCCAGAAGCACCAGGATTATCTGTTTTCCAGGTAGTTATAAATTCTGTTTGTGAGTAGGTAATTGTAATGCATAAAAAAAGAATGCAACTGAGTAAGGTTCGCATGTGTTGGTTCTTATGGTTGATTGCTTAAAACTAATACTATAACTTAATTTTGAAAGAATTATTCGATTAATTGTACTAATATTCCTTCACTATTCTTTTAAAAAGCTAATTTCATGTCATTAAACTTATTTGTATCATAGATTTTTTTAATCAAGTTTAGGTACTGTAATGAATCATCCTTTTTTTAGACGAATGCTGCATGCAAGAAATTTTTAAAGATTTTACTACAGGTGGATTACTGAAGATAGGTAATGAATTATTATTGGAATCTTATAGAAAACCTAAGCAAGCCGGAATCTATATTTTTATAAGAACTACTACTCAAAAAGCTTCTATAGAAGTAGATGGGGTTCCCTACATTATTTCTGAACATAGTTTATTGGCATTGACCCCAATTCAGTTTTTACACTTTACAGAGGGTAGTCACTTAATTGTTTATCAATTTAACCGAGAGTTTTATTGCATTAAAGATCACGACCAAGAAGTAAGTTGTGCGGGATTATTGTTTTTTGGTAATGCTCACATACCTGTTATAGATTTAGGTGAAAATGAGCAACGAAAATTCGATACGCTGCACGAGGTATTTGTTGATGAGTTGGAAACTGAAGACACCATACAGGCAGAAATGCTTCGTATGCTCATGGCTCGCTTTATGATAATGAGTACTCGACTGCTTAAGGCAAAAGAAGGATTCAGTAACGCAAGTAAAGATGTAAAAGTTGATTTATTGAGGGGTTTCAATTTATTGGTTGAAGAGCATTATAAATCTGAACATTCTGTTTCGTTTTATGCAGAAAAATTGTTTAAATCTCCTAAAACACTTTCAAACACCTTTTCAAAATTCAATACCACTCCCCTTCAAATAATTCATGAACGTATTATTCTTGAAGCAAAACGACTCCTTATCTACACAGATAAGACAGCAAAAGAAATAGCCTATGAAATTGGTTTCGATGATGCATCTCACCTAAGTCGTTTGTTTAAGAACCAAACACAACAATCTCCATCAGATTTTAAAAAACAACTAAAAAAATCATTTTAGGGAAAAATTGACAACACCTAGGGTAAAATAGCCCGTTTTAAGAGTCAGAATAACTAGATCTTTGTAGTGTAGAATTAAAACAGCAAAGATATGAACTTAAAACACAGATCAATTTTCAACTTAATTGAAATATTTACGTCTAAAAAGGCTGAAATCAAGAATACCATCAATGCTAAAAAACATTGTGAGCATAACCATTTATCAGATTACTACTGTGATTCTGATGAATCTTCAAGATTAACAAAAGCATTCGGTTCATTTTTATAAGGGAATAATTGACATGTAGAAAGGAAGTCTCTACATGATAAGAATAATATACCCGCTATACCTTTGTACCAGATTATTTAAAGAACAAATCAATATTAATTAAACATAAAAATATGAGCACATTTAATATTCCAACAAGAGAAGAAGTAAGCGAAAACAATCAAGCGATTTTCGACAATCTTAAAAAAGCATTAGGCTTTGTACCAAATTTATATGCAACCTATGCCAATAGTGATACGGCATTGGAAAACTACTTGAATTTTGCAAATGCAAAAACATCATTATCGGCAAAAGAAAAAGAAGTAGTTAATCTTGCAGTTAGTCAAGTAAACAACTGTATCTATTGTTTATCTGCCCATACGGCTATCGGTAAAATGAACGGATTCAATGACGCGCAAATTCTTGAATTGAGAGCAGGTAAAGCGTCATTCGATTCTAAATTAGATGCTTTGGCACAATTAGCAAAAAATGTTACTGAGAATAGAGGGCGTACAGACGAAAAAGTGCTAGAAAACTATTTTGCAGTGAGGTATACAAAAGCGAATTTAATTGACACCATATCATTGGTAGGTGACAAAACAATATCAAACTACATTCATAGTACTACACAGGTACCAGTTGATTTTCCTGTAGCAGTTTCTTTATAAATACAATTTTACAAACAATTAGTATTAATCTATCCATTAGAGCAAAAGCTCATTAAATTTTAAACACATGAAAAAAATAGTTTCAATTTTAGTAATCGTATTAGCATTTTCTTTCAACGCAAACGCTCAAGACAAAATGATGAAGCAACCAGTTAAGAAAATTGCTTTAGAGCAAACAACTGGTGAGTTTACACAAAAATCAATTACTGTTAGCGAAGGAACCTATATTTTCGATGTTGCAAACAACAATGTAGGTAAAGATGTTGGTTTGGTATTGGTTAAAAAAGGTAAAGATGCCGCTAAACCAGAAAATCATATTCAGACTGCATATGTAACTGCAGCGGTAAAGAATAACACTGTAGGTCATTCTAAAGAAACCAAATTAGAAAAAGGTGAATATGTATATTTCTGCCCTTTAAATCCAACTCCACAGTATAGCCTTATTGTTGAATAAGAAGTAATTAGCTATAAATAAAAAGGGCTGTTCTTTATGAACAGCCCTTTTCGATTTTATAATATCTATGGAAATAGAAAACTATTTTCTTTGATTAATCTTCTGGCGGATGCCCATGTATATCTTCAAAAACCGTATCAAAATTCTCGCGCAAGTAAGCATTTAGTTTCTTTTGGTAATCATCCTTTAACCAGCTTAAGAAATTGTATGTACTCTTACTTATACACTTTCCGTATACATGAATTCGATTATCAATATCTTCTTTTAATAGTTTAGCCAAAGCTAAAGCATCATAAACATCTTCACTATTCTCTATGCAAATATATGCATGGTGAGCAATAGACCTTTCTAAAACAACTTTGGATGATTCCCCTGCAAATGTCGCTGTTTCGTAGGTTTCTTTAATGTCGAAATAGGTTTCCTTAGAATTTTTAAACTCCGCCTTAACTTCTTCAGATAAGTCAAGCTTAAAGTCCATTTCAATATCCTCATCATCACGAATACGATCCATGTAGAAATTAGGAGACTTGAAAATAGCACCCCAATCTAAATCTGCGCCCCAAGGTCCAAATCTATATAGGTTGTTACCTAAATCGATAACCGTAAATTTCGATTTATTATTCAAAACCCTAGATCCTCTACCAATCATTTGATAATAAAGAGTGAGTGATTTTGTAGCTCGGTTAAGAATAATGGTGTCAATAGTAGGTTCATCAAAACCAGTAGTTAAAATACTTACCGATGTTAAAATAGCATCTGGCGTATCTTTAAACCATTTTAAAATTTGTTTACGCTGTTTTTTAGTAGCAGTATTGTCAAGATGCATAATATTTAATCCTGCCGCTTGAAAAGTATGGTATACCTGAATAGATGTTTCTATACCATTATTGAAAATTAATGTTTTTTTACCTTTAGAATGTTTGGTGTACGCTTCTAAAAGTTTGCTCAACATTGCCGGACTCGTATATAAGTCAGCCGAAGATTTTACGGTATAATCACCGTTAGAACCAATCTCCAGAGATGTTAATCCCATATCATATTGAAAAACCTCTGCCCTTGCCAAGAAATCATTGGCAATTAAATTTTCTATAGATTCCCCAGGTATAAGTTCATCATAGTTTTTATTCATTGGCAAGTCCTTGTTAGAACTAAGCGGTGTTGCTGTTACGCCCAAAACAAAAGAGTTTTCAAAAAACTTGAAAAGCTTTGTAAAAGAATTGTAATGCGCCTCATCAATAATTACCAGGCCTACATCGGAAATATCTAAATGACCATCATTAAGTCTATTGTTTAAGGTTTCAACCATAGCTACATAGCAGCTATAGCGTTCTTGATCATCTAAATTAGCTTTACTATTTACAACTTTGTTTACCACACCAAAGCTTGTCAGCATTTTAGATGTCTGATTACAAAGTTCAATACGGTGAGTCATTACAAGAACCTTTTTGTTGTGGTTCTTTAAATACTGCCTTACCATTTCAGAAAATATAACTGTTTTACCACCACCAGTAGGCAATTGGTATAATAAATGGTAATCATCACGTTCGGAATCGAACTTGTCAAAAATTTGTTGAATTGCGCCTTGTTGATAGCTATAAAGTTCCTTATCGGTCTTTCTATCCTGTAATTCAAAAACAGTCTCTTGCATAAAATCTTTTCTGGAGTGTGCAAAGGTAGCATTCTCTCTATAAGATTACTAATTCATGGGTTAAAAAGGGTATCTTTTGCGACCATTGGTAAGCGATTATTGACCAATTATAGTATAAACATGGAACATTATCATTTTTTAGTACATAAACCATTCGGATTTTTGAGTCAAATGTCTTCAGGGGAAGATCGCCAATTACGTAAAAAAAGGTTTTTGAGTGAGCTATATAATTTTCCTGACGGAATAATGCCAGTAGGTCGGTTAGATGAAAAATCAGAAGGATTATTAATAATGACTACAGATGGCAAACTAAGTGATACCATAAATAGCTCTGGAATAGAAAAAGAATACCTAGTTCAGTTAGACGGGTTAATACCTCCTGAAAGCATAATACAACTGGGTAATGGAGTAAACATTGGCATTTTTGGAGCTATTTATTTGACAAAACCTTGCTTTGTTACATTATTAAATAAACCTCCTGAATTGCCTGATGCCCATGCATCTTTACGGATTGGCAGACATAGGCCCACCTCGTGGATTCGTATTATAATTACAGAAGGAAAGTTTAGGCAAATAAGAAAAATGACAGCATCGGTTGGGTATCCTACGGTTCGTTTAGTTAGAATACGTATTGGTAGTTATAAACTGGGACAAATGAAAGCTTCCCAAGTAATTGCAACAACAATTAATCAACCATTTTCTTAGGAATACGTTTCCCAGAAAAGCGAGAAAATATTGTGAGTTGCTTTTTTGTATTAATAAAATACACACCTGTTAACAATATAATTGAAGCTATTGCAGATTGTAAAGTAATTTCTTCATTTAAAAAATACCATCCCAAAATCATGGCTATTATAGGGTTTACATAAGAAGAAGTTGCAACTTTTTCTGGGGAAACAATTCTTAATAAATAGTTGAATGCAGTAAAAGTAACAACACTACCTAAAATAATAAGTAAAGCCATTGACCAAATTACCGGAGTACTCCACGTAATTGGAGACGACCAAGTTTCACCCAAAAATATACTGATTATTAGTAAAGAAATACCACTGGATAACATCTGGTAACCTGTGTTAACAAAGAAATTTGCAGGTAAATCTGCTTTACCAACAAATAAACTACCATAGGACCAACTAAGCATACAAACAAAAATTAGAACCATTCCTAAAATGGCACCTTCTTGAGCAATAATCTCTTGCTGGCCAACCAATAGAAAAATACCAGTTATTCCTAAAAATACACCAATAATTGACATTGGTTGTATTTTTTTACCTTGTAGTATGCGCATCATCAATAAAACGACCAAAGGTTGTGCGGACACTTCTAAAGCAGCAAAGCCACTATCTACAAACTTTAAAGCCCAAACCACTACTCCATTACCAAAAGTTAGGAATAAAAATCCTGCTATAAATGTATTTTTAAATTGTTTTTTGGAAATTTTTAATTGAAATCCTAATAACTTGGAAATAATAAATATTAAACTACCCGCAATTACAAAACGTATACCGGCCAACATAAATGCAGGTAATTCAGTAACTGCAATTTTATTCCATAAGTAGGTAGATCCCCATATAAAATAAATGGCAAAAAATGACAATACTACCAAAATGGTGTTGCGTTGCATTTTTGCCATTCAATAAAAATTTGAACTATATTTTTTTAACACGAACGGCATTCATGCCTTTCATGCCTTTTTCGAGTTCATAAGCAACTTTGTCATTTTCCATAATCTCATCAATAAGACCACTCACATGAACAAAGTATTTTTCGTTGTTTTCAGAATCTATTATAAATCCAAAGCCCTTTGAAGTATCAAAAAATGAAACTTTACCGTTTCTTACTGGATCAAACTCTTCTACATCGCCTTCTTCCTTTTTAGGAATACCTAGAATAATGTCTTCAGCTTCTACTTCAACTTTCATTGAAGGATCTGGTGGAGTATCAACCAAATTACCATTAAAGTCTACATATGCAAGTGGAATACCTGATGTACCATTTTCTTTTGCTGCTGCTTTACGGGCAAGCATTTTTTTCTTTTTTTCTTCACGCTTTTTTAAGCGCTTTTTTTCTTTTTCAGTTTTATTAAATGTCTGTTGTGATTTTGCCATTCGAAATTTTAATGATAATACTTTAAATTTTACTTTAAAGGAATTGAAATACGTGGTGACGTGTATAACGAATGGTAGGTTTCTTTAGTACGCTATGACTTCATTCGTTGTAAGGTCATTGCAAGAATCATCTGCATCCCTTTAAAAGTTTTACAAAGATATGATTTGTAATCGGATTATGAAATATATCCATGTATCAAACTATCATTCTTTTATTAATAATCATTGTTTAAATCTAGAAACATTATAATAAAGTACTATGGTATATTATAAATTGATGTATTTAACCTGTAGTTAGTACTTCCACTACCCTACATTTCTGTATTCTTAGGTTACCTCTGCTGGTAAAATATAATAATATTGTTAAAATTTACAAATTTAATTAACATATAAACTACTGAAAATAAATGACTTAAGATTATTTTATTTCAAATATTGTTAAAAATAGTACCTTTTTATGCATAGTACTGTAACAAAAATCATTTCTCCTCGTCTAGTTAGTATACGAAAATTATTAATCAACAATATAAAAACAAACAAAATGAGAACTTTTATCAGAAACACACCGACAGAAACAAGAAGAAACACATTCTTTTCAACTTTTAAGAATAGTAAGCGCGTACAATGGGTAGCATCTAGAAACCATACACATTAAAAGCACTATTAAAAAAACAATCATCAATCACAGGGCTAATCACCCATAAAATCAAATATCATGAGAACTTTTATCAGAAACACACCAACAGAAACAAGAAGAAATACATTCTTTTCATCTTTCAAGAATAGTAAGCGAGTACAATGGGTAGCATCTAGAAACCATACGCATTAAAAGCACTATTAAAAAAACAATCATCAATCACAGGGCTAATCACCTCAAAAAAACAAACAACATGAGAACTTTTATCAGAAACACACCGACAGAAACAAGAAGAAATACATTCTTTCAACTTTTAAGAATAGTAAGCGAGTACACTGGGTAGCATCTAGAAACCATACACATTAATAATTACTAAATGTAAAATTGGGCGTCATTCAAGAATAGTATAATTACAATGAAGGCATAAAAGAAACTATTTAATTTGTTTCTCTTAATTAGCAAAAAAAGGATAAGATCAAAAAATCTTATCCTTTCTAATATATTTTACTTTTAAGAGATATTAATCTTGTAATACAATTTCTTCTTCTACTCCATTTGGATAGGTCATAATAGCAACATTATCACATGTGCTATCGCCAAAATCTACGTTTACAGTTAGTCCGTTTTTAGAAACATCCATATCTCCACTAGACACATAACTACAAGTAACATCGCTAGTTAAAGGGTTGTTTACGGTTACATTATACGTGTTCCCTTCAAAAACAACTGTCCAACTTCCTGAAATACTATATGTGGTAGTGTTACCAAATGCAATGGTAGTAGATTTTGTGCCATTATCAGAAATAATAGAGCCATCTTCTTTTTCTACTGTCATTTCACTAGTAACTTGAAAAGTAACAGAACTATCATTTGAATTGGTACTAAATGTAAATGACCTAGAGCCATTTATTTTAATTTCTCCAACATAAAAATCAACATAGCTGGCAGTGAAAGAGCCTGCCTCGCCTTGTTGGCTATATGTTACAGATAAAGTACCATTAACATTTTCGGTTCCATTTAATACGCAATTGTTAAATGTTGCAACATAACCCGTGTCGGAGTATACTGCACTGTAACATTCATTACTTAATGTTTTTCCAGAACTGCCAGTATTATTATATAAATCGTATAATGCCAAATCTATACCGCCAGTAATATCATCTGTTTCCAGCACTGCTTTAAGCTCTGTTTGTGTTAATGATACCTCTTCATTTGTGGTGTCATCATCACTACAGCTAAGTGTCAAAATAAAGGCTGAAACAAGAAGTAATGATTTTTTTAAATAAGATGTTAGATTCTTCATTCTTTATAAGTTATAGGGTTTTGAGTGTAAAACGTCAAAAACACCTGTATATTATTGATTTAATGAACAAATTATAATTGTTCGTATACAATAATGCATTTAAGACTTCAGTTATAATCGTATACGATATATTATATTTGATGTATGCTGATAAAGTTAAATTTAAGAGACCAAGTACGTGATTATTTACTATCCGAAATGCTAGCGGGAAAGCTAAGTACAGGAAAAACTATAAATTTAGCTGCTCTTTCACGTAATTTAAATGTAAGTGTTACTCCAATACGGGAAGCATTAACTCAGTTACAACAGTCCCATATTATAAAAGCAATACCTAATAGAGGTTTTATCATAGCTGAATTAGACGTTAAGGAAGCCGAAGACCTTTATGAATTAGTTGCCAATTTAGAGGTGATGGCAATTGAAAACTCAGAATTTAGTGACGACGATATTGAGGAATTAAAAAAACAACAATTAGTATTTGAAAGTGCCCACGATGCTATTTCAAGGATACAAGCAGATTTAGAATTCCATAGATTGTTGACCAAAGGTTATAAAAATGATTTGGCTCTTAAAATCCTACATGATTTAAAGACACGTATTTTCTTCTATGAGCGTGCCTTTACAAATGATGATTCATTCTACAATAAATCAGATAATCAACATGATTCCATTATATCTGCAATAGCTGATAACAATGTGCCTACTGCTTCCCTCCTACTTAAGATGAATTGGATGCTGATTTTAAATTATGTTCAAAAGAAACTTACGGAGTAAAATCTATTCTAAATCTTGCAATATTTCTTGCGCAGATTGGGTTACTTTAAGGTAACCGTTATAAGCCCATTTACAGAAAAACACCATGGCAATTAATGTAATTGCAAATAGTACATATTGTTCCTTTTTTAAACTGGTAAGGAAGACATTTTTGTTAGAAATGATCTTAGAGGTTACCGGCACTATAAATAATAGTCCAATAAAACCAATAACTATTCCAATTTGCTGTAATTTTAAAAGCCTATTCTTAGTTTTCAAATAGAATTTCAAATTTTCTTTATAGGACCCGTTTAATATATCTATATTCTTTATTCTTCTTAAGGTTGTTAACACCATTGCCGGTAGTAAAATTAGAAATGAAAGGGTCAATACACCGCATACTTGTAAGTACCAAGTATCTAATTTACCGAAGTTGACCAGTACAAATATTGCAATGGCAAAACAGACAAAAGCACCTAAAGATTCATATTTAGTAATGGTGGTGAATTTATTCTGATATTTTTGCTTTGTCATGTCTAGTATGATTTTATTCGTTAATTTTTTTTGATGATTTAATTCATCGCTCAATTGTGTCCATGCGGATTGTAGTTCTTCTAATTCCATGATTATTGCTTTGTCATGTTAGTTTTTAATTTCTTTTTTATTCGAGATATTTTAGTGCCCACGTTGCTATCGCTAAGTCCGGTTATTTGTGCTATCTCTTTATAACTTTTACCTTCAAACAAGAGGAATATGAGACCTTTTTCTAAAGTGTTTAAATGTTGTAGATGCAGATAAAGTAGTTTTAATCGCTCCTCATAAACATCGTCTTTATAGTCAGATTGATTAATGAATACATCTGCAACTGGAACAGAATCTGGTCTTCTCTTTTTCTTCTTTATAAATGTAATTGCCGTGTTCATAGCTACACGATACATCCAAGTGGTTACTTTTGCATTGTTACGGAACGAATCAAAATATTTCCATAGCTGAAAGACCACTTCTTGAAACAAGTCTTCCTGATCTTCTTTATTATCGGTGTAAATTGATGTCACCTTGTACAATAGCGCCTGATGTTCTCGTATTAAGTTCGTAAAGACCTCTTGTTTATCCATTGTATGAAAACGTGTTTACCCATTAGTATAAGATTTATGTAGTTTATCACACTTTAATGTAAATTCTTTTTTAAATTAAAGTAAAAACATCCTAACTCATACAACACGAGGTATATATGTACGTTTTATTAAAAAAATAAATAAAATTATGCAGTTCTTAAATCCAGAAATAGAAGCATTGACAAAAAGAAAAACCACACAAAACTTGGTTAAAAAAGAAGTTTCATGCGGTATTTTCCAAGATGTAAAAGATATTCCTGTAAATGACGAAACAGTTGTACTAAAAAAAGTATAACCACTATTTAAATAGCGAATCGTCTAAACCAGGAATTAAATTAAGTGCGTTTTGATAGTATAGTTTTTTCAATACATTGTCTGGCAGATTTAATCCGTACATGGACCAAAATGCGTGATATTTCTTATAATAAGGGAAATACTCGTCATTACTTTCCAAAACTCTAAAATAGGTAGGGAACTCTTCTGGTTTCCAACTATCCTTGCCAAATAGTACCCTGTCTTGGTATTTTAAAAAGAAAGCCCTTGCATTTTGTGGCTGCCTACCTAGTTCTGCAATAACTGCAGAAATACCAACATTCATATTAGGCATTTCATCTAAAAGTTCCCCTAGTTTTTCAAGATTATTTGCATGCCAACCCATGTGTGCATTTATGAACTTAGTCTTGGAATGTTTTTTAAATACATTATGTTGTTCTTGAATAATCTGCTCAAACGGGGCTGGATCTGTTGCTGAACGTTTTCTTCTAGGATGTGTTTTTAATTCTAGCCAACGTTCATTATCAGCATCCATTTCATCCCAAAAAGACTTTGGATCAGCTGCGTGTATTAAAACAGGCACTCCCATTTCGGCACATTTTGCCCAAATAGGGTCTAAACGAGGGTCATCTATCGCCAACCGATTGCCATCTGCATCTTTATTTCTTAAACCAAGGCTTTTAAAAATTTTTAATCCTTTAGCTCCATTCTTAATATCGTCTTCTAATTGAGCAGCAGCTTTTTCCCCCCATTCCATATCTTTTGCCCCTTCAAAATCAATATTAGCAAAGACAACAAATCTATTTGGGAAACTCTTATTAATATTTTCAACTTTCTCTTTTAGGTTTTTTCCAGAACCACCACTTAAATTCACCATAATGGCTTCATTCATAGCATTCATATGTAAAATCAGCCCATTTAAAGATTCTACAGACATATCTCTTTGATGGCTATGTACATCAATAAAAGGAAACTTTGCTTTGGTAATTTCTTCTCCAGGCACTACCAGCGTAGATGTTGGATTATACTCTTCAAAACCCATATCCTGTGCAAAAAAAGGTAATGACACAAGTGAGATAATTGTAATTATAACTACCGATTTAATTTTTATCATGTTAATGGTTGTACGTATTATTAATTTTTGATAATAATTGATTGTATTCGTCTTTAGTATCTACGTCTATGGTTTGGTTTTCTGCTTCTAAAGCAATAATAGCCTTTAGGCCATCATTTAAAAGTTCTTTAGCACCAGAATCTCCCTTAAGCTCGGACAAATCTTTAAATAGCAATTTAGGAAACAAGGCAGGTACTCCTACCTTTTTTTCATAGTTTGTTGCTATAATTTTTGAAGGATGCTTTTTTGACTGATAAATTAAAGTATCTAGGTAATTAGAGGTGAGTAAAGGTTGATCGGCTAAACAAATTAAAATTCCTTTTAAATTATGTTGTTGTTCCAGTAGCACTTTAACTCCATATGCAATACTATCGCCAAGTCCATTAGACCAATTAGGGTTGATGATAACATGAATCCCTTTTTTAATTAGATTACACTGAGCCATAATGAATTCCGCGTTTGAGCCTAATACTACGAATAGGGAATTTGCCTGACTCCGTTGAACTGTTTTTATAGTCTCCAATAAAAAATTAGAATCTTTCCAAGGCATCAATTGCTTAATACCATCCATGCGTTTAGACGCTCCTGCAGCCATAATTAGAACAGCAATATGTTGTTCTTTTTTCAATGATGTATTTCTTTCAGTTTGTCTTTCAGCATCATGGGTTCTGTCTTCCTAATTACAGTTAAAATTTCAGCAAGTATAGAGATGGCTATTTCCTGTGGTGTTTCGGCACCAATATGTAGCCCAGCAGGACCGTGAATACTCTCAATAAAATCCATATTTATATCTAAATCATCTTCAAGTAATGCTGATAGTAGTTTTTCTCTTCTTCTGGTAGGGCCCAATATACCCAAGTAGGCTGGTTTACTATTTTTCAGAACAGTTAAATACTTTAGATCTTTTACATAACTATGCGTCATTAAAAGAATCGCCGTATTATTGTCAATACCCGCTGCAGGAAAATTTTCTGGTTCGTAGCTTAACAACGTATCTATTCCAGGAAAATCATTTAAATTTTTGTCCTCTTTGGGAGTCACCACAACATGTACTTCCCACCCCATACTTAAGCCAAAATGGGCTAATTGTACGGCATCATGCTCACCTCCTATTAACAATAATCTTTGGCAAGGAGGCATGGTTTGTTTAAAATATTTTGCTGCTCCTTGTTTTACAGTACTATCGTTAAATGAAAATGGTTGACCATATAGATGAATTAATGTTCCAAAACCAGGTAAATCGCCATATTCTTTTTGATATGATGTTTGTAAAACAAAAGACTGCCTATTCTCAATTACCTTATTAAATTCATTGACAAGAGTTTCACTAGGTGCAAAAGGTTCAATTAATATATAAAGAATACCTTCACAACCTAGTCTATACCGGCCATCATAAGTCATTAATTTTGTAGTTTGTGTCTTAAATACTGTCTGCGCTTGAAATAAAACTTCTTTCTCAACACAGCCGCCACTCACAGCCCCAATCATTAAATTATCTTCACGTATAAGCATACGAACGCCGGGTCTTCTGTATGAAGAACCATCTAAATCTACTACAGTAGCCAAAACACATCTTATGTCCGTATTTTTTGCTTTTAGATATTCAGATATGATTTTTTTGAATTCGTGCGTCATATTTTACTCCATTATTTTATTAATATTAAGTAAATAACAATATCACCTAATAATGTATATGCTTTCAACCTCCCTAAATATAGGGTATTTGAACACTTTATAGTTAACACTACATTTGCTTTAACAATCTTTAACATTTATTTTATTATTCGCTATAATTTAAATAAACTTTGTCCGTTCTGCTAAATGAACCTATAATAATTGATTATGAAAAAAATTTTGAAGACGTTCAGCGTATTTTTTATGCTGACTTTACTAGTTTCTTGTGGTAATGCTGATGATGATGTTAATCTAAATCTGAATACTGGTGGCGGTGACGGTTTAGGTAAAGGAACAACAGTAGATGACTGTTTAGGATTAGATGAAGGTGAATTGGTTTTATCTATACAAGAGCAATATACTACACTACCAGGAAAAGTGTCTATTTTCTTTAGAGTGTCTGACACAAATAGTAATCCTGTCTCAGGTTTAACTGCAAATCAGTTTACTATATATGAGCAAGGAAGAAACGATGATTGTTTTAAAACAATTTCAACATCTGAATCTTCAGCGCGTATATCTCCTAATTCACAAATTTTTTCTAATAATACATTACTTGTTTTAGATTTAAGCAACAGTGTATTAAGTAGCAGCCTAGACGAATTAAAATTAGCGTCCTCAAGTTTTATAGATGCTGTAATGCCAAGTACATCTCAAGAGTCTGTAAAAATGGCTATTTATTGGTTTGATGGCGAAGATAAATTACACTTATTAAATGAATTAACTTCTTCTAGAATTGAGTTAAAAGATGCAATTGATGGCATTACTGACAACATTAGTAATGACCCTTCAACAGATCTATATGGAGCAGTAATAAAATCAACCGACATTGCTTCGGATTTGGTTCAAAAATCTACAGCTGGTGGTAAAATTGGTGCAGCCTCTGTTGTAATTTTTACTGATGGAACAGACCAAGCTTCTCGTTATACAGAAGATTCGGCTTTGAAAAAAGTAAAAGAAGCTAATGCAAATATCTCTTTCTTTAGTATTGGATTAGGGGGAGAAATTGATACTGAAGTATTATCGGCAATAGGAAAAACAGCAAGTGTTTTTGCCCAGAATAAAGATGAATTGGAAAGAACCTTTAGAGACATTTCTGAGAAAGTTTCAGAAAGGGCTAACAGCTTTTATTTATTTGAATATTGTAGTCCTAAAAGAGACGGTAGCGGTGAAAACAATTTAGCTATTGAAATAAATACAGGTTCAAGACAAGGCGCTGTACAAACCAAGTTTAATGCTAATGGTTTTACAGGTGGCTGTGAATAAATAAATCACATAAAAAATTAGAAAGAAGCGTTTTCACGCTTCTTTTTTTTTGCTCAAATTTCAAATCAATAACGTATTGATACTCATTTTATTGAGAACTAAAATTTCTGTTTTTACCATGAACACAGCTATTTAAAAACATCCGTTTATTGATATGTCACGTATATTAAACCGATTACACTAATATTAATTAAAAGAAAACAAAATGAAAAGATTATCCTTAGTTACCTTTTTATCAGTAGTACTTTTAACCTCATGTGTTTCTAAAAAGAAATATGTTGCTTTAGAAGATAATTTATCTCAAACCCAAAGTGCATTGCAAAAAACACAAGTTGAAAAAGAAGATTTACAGTCTCAAATGACTAGAATTGAGGCTCGTGTAGAAGAGTATAATTCTAAAATTAATTCATTAAAAGAATTAAATGATAGCCAGTTCACTAGTGTTGATGATGTTGCCGTAATGAGCAATAACACTAAGGCAAAAATGAGAAATACATTGAAAAATGTAGACCCAGCAAAATTAGCAGGAGCTAAAACCATACAAGATTCAATGAACCTAGCAGTTTCTTATAAATTGAAACAATCAATTTCTGAAGAAGGTGAAGATATTGATGTAAGTATAGATAAGACAGTAGTTATGATTAATATTTCTGATGAATTATTATTCAACACCGCTAGCTACAACGTCAGCAACAAAGCAAACAAAATTCTAACTAAATTGGCCGATGTAATTAAGTCAGAGCCAAGTATGGAAGTTATGGTCGAAGGTCATACAGATTCTAGAACTATAAATACACCAATGGTTACGGACAATTGGGATCTTAGTGTTAAGCGTGCAACATCAATTGTACGTAAATTACAGAAAGATTATGATGTAGACCCATCTCAATTAATTGCTTCTGGTAGAAGTAGTTATTTACCTTTAGTGGAGAACGATTCTAAAGAAAATATGGCATTAAATAGAAGAACAAAAATTATCATTTTACCAAACTTAGATAAATTCTTTGCTCTTTTAGATGCTGAAGGTAGTATGTAAGAACTTTGGTTCTATATTTAAAAAGGGAAGCAAATGCTTCCCTTTTTTTGTTGTACAACTTATCAATACTATTTATAAGTCATTGCATTAGGTATGCTAATGGTGTTTTCTCCAAGGTTAATTAAAAAACCATTTATTACAGCATATTCAATAATACCGGCTTTTTCTAAAAAGAATGTAGGGTTTATACCTGGTTCTAAGTTTAGTTCTGGTACTTTATACGTGGGTCCAACCAAATGCACAGGAAAAGGTGAATTTATGGTTGAAGCTGGTATTTTCACCATTCTCACAAAACCATATCCTTGTTTTAAAATGTCTTTAAATTTTAAAGCTTTTACTTCATCTATTGTGTTATAGGTTTTAGGATAGGCCTTAGCTTGTTTAATGGTGTAGCCTGATGCCTCAAGAGTCTCATAACCATAATACGTAGATAAATCTCCTTGATCTAAAATTCTACTACTATACCAGAAGGAATTATGGTTAGGGTAATCAACTTCAATTTGGTTAATACCTAAATCTATTGTATAGGTATTTCCTTTTAGGTTATAGTTCACTCCAGTTAATTTTAAATCGAACAACTTTCTATCGTTCTCTGGAATTTTCTCATATTCTTCTATGGAAATAGCTTCGTAAGATTTTTTAGCAATGGTATAAATTGCAGACAAAATAGATGTATAATTTAGTTTCCTAATTTCTTGTTTTTCTACATCCTCAGTAAACCCACCAGACTCAATTAAAATGGTGCTTGTACCCCAATTTTGAATATTATCACCAAATGCACGTGGTTCAAAATCATCATTATATCTACCAACTTGACCCGGTGCATATTTTTGAAGTATATCATTCATAAATACTATAATTTTCATAGCATTACCACGAGTTTCATTGATGTCTTTTTCGTAGTTATATGCCGGAGCCAAATAGGAAATAGTAGCCGGTTTTTCTGTGCGCTCCGCATTGTAATACGTGCTTTGATCGTGAAGATTAAATCCGAAATCGGCATCAAGACTGTCCCGAACTCTTTTTAAAGTTTGTGATTCTGGAGATTGTAAACGCAGTGCATCCCTATTAATATCTATGCCTAACAAATTTCTACGTTGATAAAGTTCAGCCCCATCAGGGTTTAGCATAGGTAAAAAATGTATTGTTAAATTAGCAAGCATAGCCTCTTTTTCCGTTGCGAATTCTTCACTATCAAAGAAATTAAGAATATCAAAAATTGCCTGGGTGGCTGTAGGTTCATCGCCATGCATTTGCGACCATAAAAATACATTTGTATCTCCAGAACCTATACTTATTAGGCTTAAATCCTTACCGCCAATTGACTTTCCCACCGTGTTAACTTTAAATTTATCATTTGCAGAAAGCTTATCAATTAATGGTTGAATGTCCTTTCTTTTAATACGTCTTTTCCCCACTGAGGTTTCCTTATAGTTGTCATAAGAATCGTATAATTGTGTGGTAATATTATTAGTTTGGCTCATTCCCACAAAAGAGAACAAACAAAGTACTGCTAGTACAAAATGCTTCATAAAGTTTTAATTTATTTTAATGTATTCTTAGGTAATTCCTTAAAATTTAAATCGGATACTGATTTACGAACTTTTTTCATAAAATCAGTTCCAGGGTCCGTTTTCATTGTACGGTAGCCCTCATCCTTCTCTAGCCACAATGGATGATTTTCAAACAGCGTATACTCATAATGGCCAATTAAATAATCTATATCATATTTTTCTTTTAAATACCTAACTAGCCAAATGTTAGATTTCACCTGTGCTTTAGTCAAAGGTAAATCTTCAGTTCCGCCAACATTTTCTACGCCAATTGCGCAATGGTTTAGTCCAATAACATGGCGCGCCATAGTTGTTTCCGGTAACAATTGATAAATAGTTCCATCGCGGTCTACCATAAACTGAGACGAAACATTTAGACCGCTTACATTTTTAATATCGGGTCTCCAATTGGGCAATGTTATGGGGTCAAAAGCTTCAAATGACTTTTTAAAAGTTGGAATAACTGTCCAATGCAAGACAATCATTTTTGGATTTATTTGGGGTAAATCTTGTATTAAACCATACCTATTTTCAAGATATTCCAATGTTAAAATTTTGCGATCCTCATTAAATGTAATAGGATGGTCAACTATAGTTTTTTTAGCCGAACACGAAACTAAAAATACACCTAGTAAAATAAAATTTATTATTTGTTTCATTGTTGAACCAATTATAAACTATCCTTTAAGACTGCATATTCAATGGTAATTTTACGTCTTCCCCAATTTTTGGCTTTATTAATATTATCACCCATATAAATATCAATTCGATTACGCCAACGGGAGTGCATTTTATCTTTTACTATATAAACTCCCTCAAAAGTATCTATTTTAACTAAGGTATTATAAACAAGTCCTTTTTTTAATAAGTCTCTTGAAACGGCTATCCATTTTTCACCTGGTTTTATGGAGTCCCCCCAAGCCGTAATTGCCGGATGCTCATATGAGGTCTGTGATGGGGTAGAATTATAAGCAGTTGCGGTAACCTTCAATGGAACCCAGTTATACTTTTTATCCATAGAATTATCTGAACAACCACCGGCTATTATCAAGATTACTATTATGGATAATCTTTTTATCATTCCTACTAATGTAATTTATTTTCCAATATCAATAAATCAGTATAACTTTTACTCCAGGCTTTTTCTAAATATTCTGGTACAGGTGTAAAGGAGTAAGTTAATGCGCTAAGAACAATATCCTCATCGCCATCACCATCAATATCCGCTGAATCCATTAAAAACCATCTAGCCATTTTAGTATCTGCTAAATGTTCTTGTTTAAATACATAGTTCTTACTATTCACATTTTCTAAATAAACAAAATTATATTCGGGATGATTCACGTAATCAGGAAAAGTAGCTAATAAAGCAAAATCTAAATCCCCATCTTGGTCAAAATCATTGGCAACAATTCTCGTAGCTCCGTTTAAAGGATAAAAATAAGTTTCTTTAAAGTTATTATTCCCATCATTAATATGAATACGCATACCATGAAAAGGTTTGTTTATAAAAGATTTATCTGCATTATCCCCATTAACCGTAATAATGTCGTCATAACCATCACCATTGTAATCAATTAATTCAAACCAGCTAGAACCATAAACTGGGCTAAATTGGAGAACTTTATCAACTCTAAATTCTAAATTATTTTTTTGATATAATATATAAATTGCTTCATCTCCCTGCCCAGCAAGTAATACTAAATCTTCTTTACCATCCTTATTCATGTCTTTTGAAATAGTTCTTGTAGAACCCGGTATATTCAATAATATTCTACCTTTATAAAATCCAAAATTATCTTTTTCGTACAAGGTTAATTTCCCTTTTAGATCTCCAAATTCACTAATTATTATTTCTTCATTTCCATTGCCATTTAAATCTTTATACAAGGTATGTACAGGTCTATGAAGTGAGTCAGCCAGGGTGCTATTAGAATTTTTTAATTTTATTATCGTTTTGCCCATTGGTATTTCAGAAGGGGTTAAACTACCCATTGTGGTTACGAAAACACTATCACCCAATACTCTGGCATCTGTTATTGCTCTATTAAAATAACCAATAAGGTTACTCTTATTTTTAGAAAAATTGTAAAACGATAATTCTCCCTTACGTGTTCCCGTTATAATATTTTTATTTAAAGTATCAATTTTTAAAAAGGTGTTTAAGCTACCAAAAGCACTATCTAATGATATAGGTGTTATATTAAATTTAGATATTGGTGTACTTTTATATTCGCTACTAATAGATATGGAACTATCCGGTGCCATTTTAATGATGTAATCTCTCAAAAGATTCCAATCTTCCTTGTCAATTATTACTTTATTAGGATAAATCCCTGTTTTAATAATGGCCAATTGTTCTGGAAAACTCAAATTCATATAAGGGTGGTAACCATCAGTTTCAATTCCCATTCTTGCACCCATATCCGGTAGTATGGAATGTTCCCAAATATCCTTTGGTAAATCTTGAATGTTAGGTGCTAAATGACAACTTGCACAGTAGTTTTCATACAGTACTACCTCTTTTGGACGATTTTCTGTATTACAAGAAATAAACAGAAACAATAGAAAAAGAGCGCTTATATTTCTAAAAATCATTTGGATAAAAACAAAATTATTAATAGTGGAATAAAGTATGGAAGATACTTATACCCTTAAAATCTCACAAGTGATACCAAATTCATTATAATGTATTTATCGGGTATTATAAAAAGAAAAAAAACTTTGGTGTTGTCTGTTATTTCATATCCTAAAAGCGACATGGAAAACCAATTCCTTTTTGCATTCATGGATACTGTTTCTATGATTACATAGCCCGATGTTAATTTACCTAAAATCATCAATATTTTGGAATTCCTTACCAGATTAAGCTAGTAAAATGGAAATTTAATTTTGAGCCTATTGTCATCAAAAGCTAACTCCAATTTAATTAGAATAGAGTTAAAATTTAGGTAAAGGAATATAGCTTTCTTCGTTTTCCATCATCGGAAATGTTCTTGATTGCCATTGTTTTTTTAAAGTCTCTATTTTTATTTTATCGTGCGATACAAAATTCCAATAAATATGTCGTTCTTCCAGAAAAGGCTCACCACCAAAAAGTATTAAATGACTATTGGGTTTTATAATTGTTTTGCATGTATCTGAAACTTTAGACACTAAAATAGTACCTTTTTCTATTATTTGACCACAAGCTTCTATACTTCCATCAACAATACAAATACCAATTTCCCCTTTTAGATTATCCAATGTATTAAGGTTATAGGTATTTTTTGTTTTTATTTCTATCATAAATAAATGAGAATGAACAGGAACAGGGGATTTACGTCCATAACCTTCGCCTGCAATTAAGGTAAAAGTAGATTCTTCGTCTTTCCATTTTGGCAGTTCACTTGCATCAAAATGATAAAACTCTGGTTGTATATCTTCTTTATCTTTAGGCAAGGCTACCCAAATTTGATATCCGTGGGCATTTAAAACTTTTCCATTCCTAAGGTTCCTTGGCGTTCTTTCAGTATGTGTTACTCCTTTACCTGCTACCATCCAATTAACAGATCCTGGTTTTATTATTTGCTTTGTGTCCAAACTGTCTTTATGTTCAATTTCACCTTCTAACATAAAAGTTAAAGTAGAAAGCCCCGCATGTGGGTGTTGGTTTACATCCATATATGAATTTGGACCGAGTTGAGTGGGTCCCATATGGTCAATAAAAATAAACGGACCTATCATTCTCTTTTTCCTAAATGGCAATAACCTACCCACTAAAAAATCGCCAATATCACGACTTCTTTCTTCAATAATTAATCCTATGTTAGACATACGTTTCCTTTTTAATAAATTTACAATAAATGGGAAAAGAATGAGAAAATTTAAATTGCTTTTAGGTGCCGCATTATTAGGGATAATAGTTTTAGTGTATTTCAACTACCCAAAACTAAATTTAATTTCAGGATATGCTTCTAAAAACATGGCATCGAATGTTTTTATAGCAGATAGGGACCCTGTAGATGTTGCACTTAACGACCATGAAATGACATTAATAAATTTATCTGATTGTACAGTATCTGAGAATGATAGATCTACAACTGCAACAGTGTATGGACTTATGCCTAGAACCGCCGTTTATAAGGACGGCCTAGGTGCTGTACTTACCAATGATGAATTTTCAAAGCATAATTTCAACATAGTTCCTAAAAGAACAATTCTAAAAGACAGTTTACCATTTCCTTTTGGGAATAATGGTGTCAGAGATACTATTTTAGAAAATGTAGATTACGACAAATTAACTGTTGCCTTTACAAATGCTTTTAAAGATCCTCAACAAAAAACAAGGTCGCTACTTGTTGTACATAAAAATGAAATTATTGGAGAGCAATATATTAGAGGATTCACCAAAGATACCCCAATTTTAGGCTGGTCCATGACTAAGAGTGTTTTGGCCACGCTTTATGGTATTCTAGAATACCAAGGAAAAATGGATATGAATTTTAGACCTTTTTCAAAGGAAATACAGATGAAGAGCCTAAAAACTAATATTACCATAAACCATTTACTACGCATGCAAAGCGGTTTAGCTTGGGACGAAGATTACTTTAAAATATCTGATGTTTCTCGCATGTTATTTTTAGCATCAGATATGACCATAGCGCAACGAGAAAATGAAGTAATTGCTCCCCCTACAGAAATATGGAATTACTCATCTGGGACCACAAATTTACTTTCAGGGATTTTACGAGAGCAGTTTAATACACACCAAGAGTATTTAGATTTCCCATATAAAGAGCTAATTGATAAAACAGGAATGAATTCTATGCTATTAGAGACTGACTTAGTAGGCAATTACGTACTTTCTTCTTATGGCTGGGCAACAACACGTGACTGGGCTAAATTTGGCCTTTTGTATTTAAATAAAGGTAATTGGAACGGAGAACGAATTTTTTCGGATACTTGGGTCAACTACGTTTCTAAGCCAACACAAAACTCCAACGGTACGTATGGAGCACATTTTTGGTTAAATGCTGAAGGTAAGTATCCAGACATTTCTAAAGAGCTATATTCAGTAAATGGTTTTCAAGGTCAACGAATATTTATAATCCCATCTAAAGAGTTGGTTATTGTTAGAACCGGATTAGAAGAGCAAACAGATGAACAATTTAATACCTTATTAAAAGAGATAATAGCATCTATTCGATAAAAGGGTCAAAAATTTAACTTTTTTATTACAATACCACATATCTACATGCTTTCACAACAATATTCTCTTTGGTGGCAACAATTGTTTCTCGAAACTAAAGAAGCTTCCTACATTTACAGTGTTATTAAAAACGAATTAAATTTTTTCATTTTCATATAGTGTTCTCGTAAAAGAGTCTGATCTTCACTGATTAGACTCTTTTTAGTTGTGGGTGTTTCAGTTTTTAGTTGGCAGTATCGGTTTTCAGTTGCTTCTTTAGCCTTTAGCCTTTAGCCTGTAGCCAACAACCATCAACGACCAACCAACCTACGGTAGCCAATTATCTTTTCCAAAATTTGGTTTACGTTTTTCTAGAAATGCATTTCTACCTTCTTTTGCTTCTTCGGTCATGTATGCCAGTCTTGTTGCTTCACCGGCAAATACTTGCTGACCCACCATACCGTCATCGGTTAGGTTCATAGAGAACTTTAGCATTTTTATAGAAATTGGGGATTTCTCCAATACTTCTTGCGCCCATTGAAAAGCGGTATCCTCTAATTCATCATGCGGTATTACGGCATTTACCATACCCATGTCAAAAGCATCTTGAGCGGAATAGTTTCTCCCTAAAAAGAATATTTCACGAGCCTTTTTCTGTCCCACCATTTTAGCTAAATAAGCAGATCCGTATCCCCCATCAAAACTGGTCACATCGGCATCTGTCTGCTTAAAAATGGCATGCTCTTTACTCGCTAAAGTCATATCGCAAACCACGTGTAAACTATGTCCGCCACCAACGGCCCAACCCGGTACTACGCAAATAACCACTTTGGGCATAAAGCGAATCATTCGTTGAACTTCTAATATATTTAAACGGTGTTGACCATCTTGACCAACATATCCTTTCTCTCCCCTAGCCTTTTGATCACCACCAGAACAAAAAGACCATATTCCGTCTTTAGTAGAAGGGCCTTCTGCCGAAAGCAACACAACACCTATAGAAGTATCTTCTTGAGCATCATAAAACGCCTTAATAAGTTCACTTGTAGTATGTGGTCTAAAGGCGTTACGCACATTAGGTCTATTAAATGCAATACGGGCTACTCCGTCACATTTCTTATAGGTAATGTCATCAAATTCTATGGCAGTTTTCCAATCTGGTGATTTCATAATTTCTAATAATTCTATTATCATATAAAGATAAGGGTTCGTGGTCTACCTGTCCAAATTTGAAAAAAATATGATATCTCTTAAACCACATATTCTAACTCAATCGAGTCAGTTATCAATTTCTTTGAAACAGTAGATTTACCTTTTAACCACTATGTTTACGACATAAATAAAAGTACGTTTCATGAAACAAACCCTTTTTGCGTTTATAAAATCAATTCGTAAATTATTAGCGAAAAAATTAAACCAATACAGCACAACACTACCCTATATAATAACAGTAATAATAGCATTAGTATTAGTAGTAGGTGGTATTAATTTATTTATAGAATTGACGGAAACGTTAAAGACAAATATGCTTGCCACGATTGATACAGCAATTACCGAGTTTGTAATTTCTTATCGATCACCCAGTTTAACTGCCTACTTTAAATTCATGACTAATCTTGGCGATGTTTATGGATATTTATTTGTACTCGTAATATTTCTTTTGGTTTCTCTCTTGATATTTAAACGTTGGAAATATGTAGTACAAGCAACCTTTGTTTTAGCATTGGCCACCTTTTCTAACATGATGCTAAAAAGATTTATTGATCGGGCAAGACCAGGAATAGAACATTTAGTATCAGTAGAAACACTGAGTTATCCAAGCGGACATGCTATGAGCGCCATGGCCTTTTACGGATTTTTAATATTTCTGACTACCAAATTCAAAATTCAGAAAGTAATGAAGTATGTATTGATTATGGTCTTAATTACTATCATTTTAAGCATAGGTATAAGTAGAATATATCTAGGAGTTCATTTTCCTTCTGATATAGCAGGCGGATTCATTGCCGGGTTCATTTGGGTTGTATTTTGTGTATTAGTCTTCGACTTAATACAGTTGTTTAGACGAGATCCAAAAACTTAGATTTACGGTATAGAAAATAGTATATGCAAAAAATAGGGATCGTAATAACCACCTATATAAAAACGAACTATAAATTTCCAGGGCAGAATGTATAGAACAGCTTAAAAAGGCATTATTGCGTCTATGAATGAAATTTAATAACTTATTTTTATTCCGCAGAAAATGTAATAAAATACTAATCCTTGAAAAACATACCCAATATTTCATTTCAAGATTCCGGAAACACCAATACTTTTGAGTGTTTAAGTTTAACTCAATTCTTTGCCAGAATTCCTGAGATTGAGGACCACAACCCTACTCATCCGCATCGAATTCATTTTTTTGCGCTATTAATAGTTACAGACGGCCGTGGCACGCATCAGATTGATTTAAAAGAATATGCCCTAAAAAAAGGAACCGTATTAAAATTGGCAAAAGGTCAGGTTCATGCCTTTCAAAAGAACGCTACTTACAAAGGGTTTTTGGTGTTATTTACAGAAGATTTTGTTATGAACCATTTTTCAAAATCATCAATCAATATTATTTCTCACCTATACAACTACCATATTGCATCTCCTATTTCTAATAATGAAAAACTAAACAGCTCATTTTTAGATCAATTAAATACGGAAATTTCTAACACCAACACCTTTGCACAAAATAATATTATAGCGGCTCTTTTAGATTTATATTTACTAAAGTTAGAACGTAGCAACCAAGAAAACTCCATTCAAAACAATTCAAAAAACTATCCTCTTTTTATCTCTTTTAAAAATTTGGTAGAAAAGAACTATAACAAAACCCGAAATGTTAAAGACTACGCAAAAAATCTATCCACTACAACCAAAAATTTAAATGAGGCAGTAAAAGATTTTACTTTAGATACTGCAAAATCATTTATTGATGAATACGTCATCTTAGAAGCCAAGCGCGCCATTGTCAGTACAGATTTAAGTTTTAAGGAAATAGCATTTGAATTAGGTTTCGATGAGATGACCAATTTCACCAAATTTTTCAAAAAGCATGTACTGATGTCCCCTAAATCATTTAAAAACAAATAATTATAAAATATCATATTTACCATTCTTAGCATCATATTGATAATTGAATGCCCCTTTTCTCATTTTAGATTTGCAGTGTAGAATTACACATATTTAAATCAACTAAAATGAAAATTATGAAATCAAAATTATTTGGAATTAGTCTGTTTGCGATGGCGATTGCCAGTTGTAACAGCGCAGAAAAAAAAGTTGAGACTGTTTTAGAGGTAACCAGTTTCAATATCAAAACAACCGTAAGTGAATTGGAGTTTAATGAACTTGATGCTGAAATAGAAGAAACATTTACAAGTAAGCAACCTGGTTTTATTAGACGTCAAAGTGGTGTTGACGAACAAGGAAGATATGTGGTATTGGTATATTGGAAATCACTTGCCGATGCTGAAGCTTCAATGAATAAATTTATGTCAGATGAATCTGTTGCCAACTATGCGGGCATGATCGATGGTTCCACAATGAAAATGTCTCGTTTTAAAACAACCGATGAATTTACGGCAGCCAATAGCACCTTTACAGAAGTAATGACTTTTAAATTAAAGGAAGGTACCAATGTTGAAACTTTTAATGCAGTAAATGATAAAGTTGGACCGGAATTCAGCGAAAAACAAACCGGATTTTTACAACGAATTACCGGGTCTAATGAAGCCGGAGAACAAGTTGCTGTTGCGTATTGGGACACAAAAGCACATTCAGATGCAGTAATCAATGATTTTATGAACGCTGCGGTAGCTAAAGAATTTATGGGAATGATGGATCAGTCGACCATAGATATGATCAGATTTCAATCGCTTACATCTTTGAAGAATGTTGTATTATCGAATAAAGATAAAGTAGTAGCTTTATTGAACAGTTTCAATACAGGTGACCAAACACCTATTTCTTACATTAATCCTAATAAATATATTCAGCACAACTTAGGTGTGGCAGATGGCTTACAAGGTTTTGGTGAAGTAATGCAACATGCCCCAGAAGGCGGATTTAAAGCAAATGTTATACGTGCCTTTCAAGATGGGGATTATGTGTTTACGCACACGGAATATGATTTCTTCGGACCAAAAGCAGGTTTTGATATTTTCCGTTTTGAAGACGGGTTAATCGTTGAGCATTGGGATAACCTTTTAGAAATTCAAAAACCAAACCCAAGTGGAAGAACTCAATTTGACGGTACAACTACTTTGGCTGATCTAGATAAAACAGAAGCGAATAAAGCGGTAGTTAGAGGTTTTATAGAGAACGTGCTTTTAAATCATGAAATGGATAAAGTAGCCAATTACATTAACCCAACAACATACATACAACATAATCCAGCAGTAGCAGATGGCTTGGATGGTTTTGGGGCAGCTATGAAATATTTTGCAGAAAACGGATTGGTAATGCAGTATAATGAACTACATATGGTTTTGGGTCAAGGTAACTTTGTTTTAAGTGTTAGTGAAGGCAAATTCGGTAAAGGTGACCATACCGCTTACTATGATCTGTTTAGATTAGAAGATGGCTTAATAGTAGAACATTGGGATGTTATCGCTACGATACCTGCAAAATCTGAATGGAAAAACGCGAACGGAAAATTCTAATTCGCTCTAGAGAGTAAAACCCCTAAGGGCAAGCCCATGAGGCATTCAAAGGAAACAAACTTTTAAATTCGAGGCAAGCCTCGGGGTATTATACCCTTTAGCGGTGCCAATAAAATTAATTGAAAAGGAATAGCCGTTAACACGGTTATTCCTTTTAAAAGGTTCAAATATTATGATTGCAGCACACCAACAAATAGCATCTACATTGGCAGATTTGTTCGAAGATGCCAAATTTGATGAGATAAGAATAATGAAGGCTTTGACAAAAAGCATTCTTGGTCCTATTCAACCTATACATTTTAAGGATACCTATCTGGCAATCTCAAAAAAGCAAGGGGAAGATGTAGTACAGCTCATTAAAGAAAATGGAGTGAAAAATGTGGTAGAATTTGGTTCTTCATTCGGTATATCTACCTTGTATTTAGCCGAGGGAGTTCTAGAAACAAATGGCAGTATTGTTACAACCGAACTTATAGATTCTAAAGCAAAAAAAGCCATTGAAAATTTTAAGAATGCAGGTGTTGGTCATTTAATAGAAATGAGAATTGGCGATGCTATGAACACACTAAAAGGATATTCAGAACCTATAGATTTATTATTTCTTGATGGATGGAAAGATCTATACCTATCCCTTTTTCAAATGCTAGAGCCTAATTTTCATAGTAAAACAATAATTTACGTGGATAATGCAGAAATGCACGATACAAAACGATTTTTAAAAGTAATACACCAAACAAACAAATACCATTTACAACCTAAATATGACGGTAAAGTGGTTATAATTAAATCTAGATAGTATGAGTGATATAAAAATTTGCCCAACATGTGGTAGCAAGTCGAAATTCAAAGAAAAAGATGGTGTAACCACGTATACCGCAGTGCAAGATGATGAGGCATTCAAAAAAATTGGTCAAATGAAAAAGGCAATGCAAAAATTTAAGGACAAAGCAGAAGCTTTGGAAAAAGAATTGAACGAATTAAAAGCCTCATTATAATATGACATTTTTGAAAAAGAATTATGGCTGGATCATTGTAACCATTCTTGCAATACTGCCAATGTTTATTTTAAGCAATATGTTTAAAATAGATACTTCTAATGGTTTTGTTTTGACTTTAGCTGAAAATGGTGGTAAAGAAGGCATGTCAACTTTAGAAATGTTATATCATATTACAGGTGAGTTTTCAATAAGATGGATGACAGCTGTGTTGACCTGTACTCCGTTTTTTATCCTGTTTGGTGTTAATAATCTATTTGTGAGACAAGCAATGGGTATAGCTACGGCAGTATGGAGTTTGTTACATTTTGTTATATTTATTTGGGCAGAAGGTTTTTCAGAAACCTTTACCCAATTTAATTATGTTGCCGGTTTCATAGCTGTTTTAATATTGATTCCGTTGTTGTTTACTTCCAATAGAAAATGGATGAAAAAATTAAAACGGACATGGAAAAAGCTTCAAAGTTGGGCATATGCAGCGATCATACTCAGCCTTTTACACGTAGCCATTTTAGAAAAAACATGGATTATTTACGCGGTAATCGTGGGTATTGGTTTTATAATTAGAATTCCGTCAGTAAAAGAAAAAATTATGAGCAGAAGGAAGAATAAAACTCAAGCAGCTTAAGAAAGCTAAGTAGTTATTTATAAAACAAAAAGTTGGTTTTGAGATAAGGAATAAAATATAATCTCAAATAACGAGTAAAAAATAGAATGAAATGAAAATAGCAGTAACATCGGCAAGTGGAAAATTAGGTGCATCAATTGTAAAGCATCTTATCAATTTAATAGGCAAAGAAAATGTCATTGGAATTGCCAGAACACCTGAAAAAGCTACATATTTAGATGTAGAAATCAGAAAAGGAGACTACAATAGCCGCGAAGATTTTAATGAAGCATTACAAGGCGTAGATGCCGTTCTTTTGGTATCTGGCATGGATGAACCTCAAAAACGAATTCAGCAACACAGAAATGTGATTGAAGCTGCAAAACAAAATGGAGTACAAAAAATAGTGTACACCAGTATTGTTGGTGATGAAGATAAAAATGCCTTTAGTCCTATCGTACAAAGTAATCGGCAAACAGAAAAAGATGTACAGGCATCTGGACTCAATTGGGTTATAGGTAGAAACGGAATTTACATAGAACCAGATTTGGAATATATAGATACCTATGTAAAAGAAGGAAGAATAGAAAACTGTGCGGGTCAAGGAAAATGTACCTATACCAGCAGAGAAGAATTGGGCTATGCGTATGCCAAAATACTCATTGAAGATAAACACAATGGCAATGTTTATAACCTAGTTGGTGAACCCGTTACACAAAGTGAGTTGGCCGAAAACATCAATAAGGTGTATGGTACTAACTTGATCTATAATTCAGTAACAATTGATAGTTATGCAGCAGATAGAAAAGCCGCATTAGGTGATTTTATGGGTACCGTAATTGCAGGCATTTACGAGGGTATAAAAAGCGGAGCGAATAATGTGCCTTCAGATTATGAGAAAGCAACTGGTAGAGCTCCAAAATCTCTTTTTGAGATGATTTCTGAGTTTAAGAACAATCACTAATTACATTTAAAGACAAAGTATATGGTGTTCTAAATACCTTATACTTTGTTTTTAATTTTAAATAATAGCATATGGGAATAGTTGAAACCATCATAAAAAAAGTCCTTGAAAAAGGAACCATAATAGAAAAAACAAAACTGTCAGATTCGGTATTTAAAATCCGGATCCAGAATGATGGCATTAGTAACAATGATTTTGTTCCAGGGCACTTTATAAGATTAGGCGTTGGCATTGGACAGGATGAAATTTCTATGAAAGATAAAGTTAGGAGTTATAGTGTTTGGGATATCGATAAAGAAAAAAACACCATCGATTTAGCCATAGCAACGCATAGCCAAGGTATTGGTGCAAAATGGGTTGAAAACTGCAAGCCTAATGATACGGTATATTTTAAATGGAAAAAAGGTAAGTTCTTAATCAATAATTCTGCAGATAGCTATCTAATGATTGGTGATTTGTCTGCACTTTCACACTTGTATATCATCAATCGAAATCTACCGGAAAGTAAACAGATAAATAGCCTAATTTACAGTCAAACAAATGAAGATTTCTTTTCTGATATTGATGGTACTACACCGTTTCATTTTCATAAAATGAATGAGAACCCATCTTCTGAAATCATAAGTTCATTAAAAAGTATTGTACCTGAGATGAAAGGTATTAAAATGGTGTACATAGCAGGTGATAGTAGAGTTTGTGTAGCATTGACCAATTACTTTAGAAAAGAACTGAACTGGAGTGCCAAACAAATAAAAACCAAACCTTTTTGGAATCCTGAGAAAAAGGGATTGGAATAATTGCCATATATTACAGGGTATATATGCCATACCCATGAAAGTAAAAGTCTGCCTTATTCAAGATAGTCCTGTTTTTTTCGACATAGAAAAAACTATCGATAAAATAGAAATCCTCGTAAGAACCCATGCCAAGCAAGGTTGCGAATTAATCGTTTTTCCAGAGTCATTCATTCCTGGATATCCAAGAGGATTTTCTTTTGGTGCCGTTGTGGGTAGTAGAACTGACGAAGGCAGAAAGCTATATGCCGACTACCATAAAAACAGCTTAGATTTAGAAGGTAAAGAGTTGCAAAGATTAGTGAAACTAGCCAAAACCGAGAAGGTTTATTTGGTGATTGGCATTACAGAAAAGCAATCTAACAATGGTAGTCTATATTGTTCCATGCTGTACATCTCCCCTACTGACGGCTTTTTAGGAGTTCACCGAAAAATAAAACCTACAGGCAGCGAACGTATTATCTGGAGTGAAGATGATGGGAAATCCTTGGTAAGTTTTAATACAAGAATAGGAAAGCTTGGCGGACTCATTTGCTGGGAAAATTACATGCCGTTAGCGAGAATGTCGATGTATAAAAAGGGTGTAGAGATTTATATAGCACCTACAGCAGATTCTAGAGACGAGTGGACATCTACCATGAAACATATTGCTTTAGAAGGCAGATGCTTTGTGTTGGGCTGCAATCAGTTTTATACGAAGTCTATGTATCCAGAAAAATACCAGCATTTGGTAGAAAATGAACCAGAAAATTTATGTCGTGGCGGTAGTGTGATTGTTTCTCCATTAGGTAAAGTAATTGCAGGTCCTTTGTTTAATGAAGCAGGAGCGTTAATTGCTGAAATAGATTTAGATGAAATAGTACATGCAAAGTTAGATTTTGATGTTATTGGACATTATTCTAGAAATGATATTTTTGAATTTAATGCTATGAATCAGCCAGATATGAAGGCTGAGAAAGGGCTTAATTCCTAACAAAGGGAATCAACTTAGTGTATATTAATGCCTATGGGCAGTATAACTTACATTATAAAGAAGGTAGAAGTATAGCAAAAAAAGATACAATAAATGAAATAGGATAGCACCATTTTATTCGGTAATTGATATATAAAAAATATGAAAAAATTAGTACTGATATTAGTAACCCTTTTAATGTCAAATAGCATGAATGGCCAGGAAACTATGAAAAAGATCCATTTAAAAGAAGGTGCCAGTATTTTTGAATACAATGATTTAAAATTTGATGTATTACTACAAGTGTATGATGAGAAAGCGGCAAGTCACTTAATTGGAGAACTGAACTGTAGAATTCAGAAAAGTGGCGATAAAGTAGCTGATTTTTATATGGATAATGATGCGTCCACAAGAGAATATCTAACTAAAATATATAAGAATTACTTTTTAACTTTTAAGATAGAAAATGACAACAAATTTTTAATCATAGAACAAGCGAAGTTGGGAAAGGCTTTTGCTTTATCAAGTAAAGAAACCTGCATAATAGGAGAAAAAGATGATGTTATAGAATTGGAAATCACAGATTACATACACGAATCGGGCGATAATTCGCCTCTTGATACTGGTGAAAGTAGTTCTTGGAATGATGTTCAATATACATTACGAGCTAAAGTAAATGATGTTGAAAAAATTATAGGTTTTTACAGTTCTGAAATAAAAGGTAATTATACGATAGAAATTGAGGGCTATAGAATCCAAATTTTATCTGACCAATATAAAGATTCCTATTCTTTGCTTGAAATGATGGTAAACAAATAAGAAGAAAATATTAATTTTTAATCAAAGCTATCATAAAGAAATTTAAATATAGGGTTAAATATCTTTCTCCACTTTTCACTAATAATTTGTGATTATTAGATTATCTGCTGTAAAACCTATTAAACTATTCATATCTTAATAACTTATACATTAAAGAAATGAAAAAACACAAAATCACTTTAGTAGCATCGATTATAACTCTTGGGCTTAGTTTAAATAGCTGTAAGAATGCAAATAAAAGTTCAGAAAATAATCTGGAGAACGATGCAGCCCATATACAAAAAGAGCAAACCGTTTACGCAAGTGATGTAATTCCGTTTTTTGACAATTGGAAATTGATTTTAGGTGATGGCTCAAATGCCGGTATTGCCAATGATTTTGAAAACAAAGATTTCTTTTATACTACAAATGATGGAAAAGATGAATGGGTAGTTTTTAAAGCACCCAATGGTGGAAATACCCATGGCACTTCTAATAATACTAGAACCGAGTTGGCCCAGATTAAAAAATGGTATCCCGAAACCGCAGATGATAAATTGACTGCCACACTTAAAGTAATGAATGTATCCTCAACAGGAGATGCTCGTGTTGCTGCTACACATGCCGTAGTCGTTGGTCAAATTCATAGTGCAGATGCTTTTGAAAATGAGCCGCTAAAAATATTTTACAAAAAATTCCCTGGTCATACTAAGGGCTCGGTATTCTGGCATTATGAAATTAATACCGCTGGAGATGATAATTCGAAAAGATGGGATTATTCATCAGCCGTTTGGGGAAATGATTTTTCTGTTGTAGGTGAAACGGCAGATACTTATCCTGCAGAGCCAGAAGATGGTATTGCATTGGGTGAAGAATTCAGTTACGAAGTGGTAGTAAAAGATGGTATCATGAGCTTAAAGTTTATGAGTGACGGACATGAAACTAAAACATTCACCAAAAATTTATTAGCATCGGAATACACCACGAAATCTGCTATTCCAGAGCAAACAAAAAAATTATTCTTTCCTATTGGTCAAGATGGTGTAGAACGTAAAGGAGCATATACAGGTGAAGGTTGCTTTTTTAAGTTAGGTGCATATAATCAAACTAATGGAAAATCTCCAGACGTAAATAGGAACTGGTGCGCTGGTGCAGAAACCCATGGTGGCGATATTCAAAAGCAATATGCAGATGGTAACTATGCCGAAGTTTGGTTCAAAACAGCTAGTATACATATTAGTGATGCAGCTGTATCTAACGAAGGCTATTTTACGAAAAATGATTAATACAGTTTTTAAATAAAAACATTCATTCCAAACACTTCTCGTTAATAACTTATTACAATGGTAATAGGATATTGTTTCCTATTTTTTTGAAAATAGCGAACTTAGTTGATTCCGTTTAAAAACGAATTGTAAAGCTAAATCAACTATAAAAATGAGCAGTATTTCATCTGTATTACAACAAATTAGAGCAAAGAGTCCGTTAGTACATAACATCACCAATTATGTGGTAATGAACAACACCGCCAATGCTTTGTTAGCCGTTGGTGCATCTCCCGTTATGGCACATGCTATTGAAGAGGTTAAAGACATTGTTACTATTTCATCATCCTTAGTAATAAACATGGGCACCTTGAGCGAAAAATGGGTAGAAAGCATGCTTATGGCTGCAGAACAAGCTAAGGCAACCAATACTCCGTTTGTATTTGACCCTGTTGGCGTTGGCGCATCTGCCTATAGAACTGAAGTTGCGCAAATGATTCTTAACGCTGCTACACCCAATGTAATTCGTGGTAATGCATCGGAGATTATGGCATTGGCAAAATTGACCAATTCCACCAAAGGGGTTGATAGTACTATGGATACGCAAGATGCTATTGAAGGCGCAACGCTACTATCAAAGAAATTCAATAACACCATCGTTATTAGTGGTGAAACTGATTATATCATTACGGGTGATACCGTTAGTAAAATTGAAAACGGGAGTCCGCTTATGGCGAGAATCACCGGTATGGGCTGTACGGCAACTGCAATGGTAGGTGCGTGCTTAGGTATAGAAGAAAATGCACATTTGGCGGCAACTGCGGCAATGGCGATTATGGGCGTTGCCGGAGATTTGGCAAATGAAAAGAGTGCAGGTCCAGGTAGCTTTCAAATGCATTTCTATGACAGCTTGTATGATATTACTCCTAATATTTTAGACGCAAAAGTCAAGACCAATGCCTAAAGTAGACTACGCTTTAATGTATGTAACCGATGATAGCATTAGGGATAACAATACCTTCTTTGCCATTCTAGAAGCAGCCTTAAAAGGCGGGGCAACCATCATTCAGTTACGAGAAAAAAGTTGTGATACCGCTACCTTTTACAAAAGAGCTGTTCAATGCAAAAAATTATGCGACACTTTTAAAATTCCATTGATCATCAATGATCGCTTGGATATTGCTTTAGCTATAGATGCAGACGGTGTACATATCGGTCAAACCGACATTCCTTATGATGTTGCACGTAGATTATTGGGCAATGGTAAGATTATTGGACTATCGGTTAGTAACAAAAAACAAGCCGTAAAAAAAGATGCTCAAGAAGCGGATTATATCGGCATCTCCCCTATTTTTTCAACCAATACAAAGACAACTAATTTAGCACGGCCTTTGGGTATAGCGGGACTAAAAGCCATTAGAGAATTGTATTCTAAGACTATTGTTTGTATTGGTGGAATTCATAAAAACAACACTAAAGAAATAATTGAAAATGGCGCGGACGGAATAGCAGTGGTTTCTGCCATTTCAAAAGCAGCAAACCCAGAAGCGGCAACAAAAGAACTTAAAGATATTATATGCAAGACTGGTACAAACTAGCAAGAGAACAAACAGATTATATTTTAGAAGCCATAAAAGAGCAATCCTTCATCAAAGAATTGATGAACGGCACGCTATCTAAAGAAGTATTCCAATTTTACATTAATCAAGATGCTATGTATTTGTCGAAATATAAAAAGATATTGGCAACTATTGGGGTAAAATGTGAGCATGTAGATGATACCCAGTTTTTTCTAGATTCCGCCACGGGAATTATTAATGTAGAAAATGCATTACATCAAATTTTTCTAAAAGATAATCAGTTGGCACATGAGCCCTCTCCTACCTGCGAATTATACACCAGTTATCTTAGCCGTATAGTGGCGAATCATTCATTAGAAGAAGCATTGGCTGCCGTACTGCCCTGCTTTACCATTTACAAGGAAATTGGAGATTATATACTAGAGCACCAGTCCAATAAAGCGGACAATCAGTACCAAGATTGGATCGATACCTATGGCGGAGAAGAGTTCGCCACCTCGGTAAACAATGCCGTGGCAATTACAAATAAATACGCCGCAAACGCTTCGGAAGAAGTTTTGCAAAAAATGCAAACTGCTTTTGAAAAAGCCTCTAAATTAGAATGGATGTTTTGGGACAGCGCTTACAATAAAGAACCATGGAAGATTTAAAAACACCCTACAAAAGTGTATTGTCTATTGCCGGAAGTGATTCTGGTGGTTGTGCCGGCATACAGGCAGATATTAAAAGTATTAGTGCCTGCGGTGCTTATGCCGCTACTGTAATTACTGCAACTACAGCGCAGAATACAATGGGAGTTACGGATATACATGCTATACCCATCGCTCATTTAAAAAAGCAATTAGATGCTGTATTAAGTGATATTGATTTTGGAGCCATAAAAATAGGTATGCTTCATTCATATGAGGTGATTAAAGTTGTACAGGAAAAATTAAGTGAATACAATGCAAAAAATATCGTTTTAGATCCGGTCATGGTGAGTACATCGGGTCATAAATTAATTGCCGATGATGCTATTGCCTGTTTAAAAGACTTTCTACTAAATGTCAATTTAATTACTCCTAATATTCCTGAAGCAGAACTATTGATCGACGAGAAAATTAATAATGAAAACATGGAAGAAATGGCAAAGAAACTTGGCGAACAATTTAAAGTATCTGTATTATTAAAAGGCGGCCATATTGATAATGGTACCATTGTAATGACCGATGTTTTTTACATTCATGAGACAAAAGAAGTCACTATCATTACCAACCCAAGAGTCAATACAAAAAATATTCACGGTACAGGTTGCAGCCTATCGTCAAGTATTGCCGCTTATTTGAGTTTAGGGCTCTCTATGGAAGAAGCCATTACAAAAGGATGCAACTATGTAAACCAAGCCATTGCTGCCGGTAAAGATAAAATCTTAGGTCGTGGTAACGGTCCAATTAATCATTTCGGATTATAACAGTATCTTAAACCAGTAAAGAACATTACGAGAAATACGTAAAATGAAGTACGATTTACTAATTGCACATATCAATAAAATTGTTCGACTTTCGAAAGCCGAAGAAGAAGAATTGTGTCGTTACTTTCAACCCCGGTCCATAGCTAAAAAAGCATATTTATTGCAACAAGGGGAAATTTGCAAGTTTGAAGGCTTTGTACTAGATGGATGTTTTAGAACTTTTACTTTGGATAAAAAAGGTAATGAGAACACCCTGTTTTTTGCTACAAAAGATTGGTGGTTAATGGATATCGATAGTTTCATGAATAACAAACCTTCTGAACTTAATATTCAAGCACTTGAGGACAGTGAGTTGTTGATCATTTCTCAAACTAATAAAGAAAAATTATACGAAGCAATACCATCAGCGGAGAAACTATTTCGCATTATGTTCCAAAAATCTGTAGTTGCTTGGCAAAGACGATTGGTACGTAACCAAAGTTTGACGGCTAAAGAAAGGTACCAGCACTTCACCGTAAAATACCCAGAAATCGCTTCAAAACTCACAGACAGGCAAACTTCTAGCTATTTGGGTATAACACATGAATTTTTGAGCAAGATTAAAAAGGAATTTTAGTTTCGTATTATTCCACAAGTGGTTTTTTAGTTGTGGCGTAGAGAAAACTAAAAGTTGCATGACTGCCGGCGAGTAGGTATCTAGAACTTTAGTTCATCTAGCAGTATTTGATACAAATTAATCGTAATTCGAAATAAAAATAAATTTGTAAAAAGGTTATAGTAAGGATATTATTCAAACTTTTCTTCGTTAATTGAAAAGGTTAAATCTAACTTTAGATAAAAGAATGTGCAAAATTTAAATGTTGAATTTGAAAACTGAATTAAAACCATTCTGGAATAAGCACTTCAATTTCGATTGGAAATTTGGACTTTTCTTAATTCTATTTTTTTGCATTCCTAGGTTTATATTGGTCTTACATGGTAATCAAGTTGGCAATATGCAGTATGTTGGTATTATGATGCTACTTATGGCAATAGCTCCTTTTGTTTTTTTGAGCAAACATGGTAGGTTTCAAATTGGCATCAAAAAGCCTGCAAACAATAGTTGGTTAATATTAGCTATTTGTATGGGACTCATTTTTAGTGTTTTTCTATATTTTCTAGGGGAATCACTTTATGGCAATACCTATCAAAATTGGTATCAATACATTGCTAAATCATATAACATTCCCGCAGATATAGATGAACAGACAAAAGCAATCACTTTCGGTATCTCAGCGTTTATTGGTATGACCTTTAGCCCCATTGGTGAAGAACTTTTTTTTAGAGGCATAGTACATTCTAGTTTTGCCAATTCCATAGGAAATAAAAAAGCAGCTATCATTGATAGTGCAGCTTTCGCCATTGTTCATATTTCACATTTTGGCTTGATCTTCCTCAATCAACAATGGAAACTTTTATTAATGCCATCCCTAATTTGGGTGTTCAGTATGTTCTTGGTTAGTATTTTGTTTTACTATTGTAGAGAAAAATCCGGCTCAATTTTAGGATCTATACTTTGCCATTCAGCATTTAATTTAGGTATGACTTATTGTATTTTTTATCTTTTGTAAGTGCAAAATATCAATCAGAAGACTTTTTAAGCCAATGCAAGTTAGGGTACCTTTTCGTGTTTCAGTCCTTTCTACTACCCATAGGGTAATATTAAGTTTTAAAATTTATAGACATGTTCCCTTTAAATAGGTAGCTGTGTTTTGTATTACACGATATAATTTTCATTAAAAAGTTTGTTCCCGGTTAAGTAAAATATCGAACTTCGTAGGTATAAATAAAAAGGAGAATTTTATTAATCTACCTAAATCAGCAATACATTTTAGATTTAATTATTCATGGAGATAAAATTTAAAGAACATATAGACAAATTAATTCCTCTTACAGATGATGAATTTGCTTTTGTTTTATCCCATTTTAAATTTGAGAAATATCACAAAAACGACTTTCTTATTGAACAAGGAGAAGATGTAGATTACTGCTATTATGTAGTTACCGGTCTTTTAAAATTAATTTATATGGACCAAGACGGAAAACAACATATTGTATCATTTGCAATGGAAGATTGGTGGGAAAGTGATTTTTCAGCTTATTTTACGCAGTCAAAAGCTAAAATGTCATTACAATGTATAGAAAACACTATGGTGTTTTCCATTAGTCTAAGCGATTATCAAAAGCTATCGACCGAATTACCGAAAATGGAGCGTTTCTTCCTTCAAAAATCCAATTTAGGACATATAGCTTCACAAAATAGAATCTTATCTTTTCTTACTTCAAGTGCAAATGAAAGGTATGAACAATTACTGAAACAGTATCCAACACTGTTTCAACGGGTGTCTAAAACGCTTTTGGCTTCTTATTTAGGTGTTTCTCGTGAGACGCTTAGTAGACTTTCTTCTTAAAAGAGTTTACATCTTTAAAATTGTGATGTTTGTCACACTAGAACCACTTCATTATTCAAATATTTGTCGCTTAAAATAAAGCTATTCATCATGACACATTAATAAACTACCGTGTCATCATGTTTAGCAAAAAAAAGAAACAAATGGAAAAAAGAATAATCAACCCTTGGGTTTGGCAGAATGAAAGAAGTTATGTTCAGGCAATAGAAGTAATAAAACCAGAAGGAACCTTATATATTTCTGGGCAAACGGCAATTGATGTTGACGGGAAATCAAGTAATGGCGATATGAGAAGCCAACTTATAGACACCATATTGAATTTAGAAAAAGTCATTGACGAGGCGGGGTATCAATGCAACAATATTGTACGATTAAATATCTACACCACTTCATCAGATGATTTTTTTGCCTCTTTTGATATTTTTCAAGCCTGGATAAATAAGCACGGGATAAAACAGGCTAGTACCGTTTTAGAAGTTAAAAGTCTATTTGAAACCTTAAAAGTAGAATTAGAAGTAACTGTTGTGCGCTAGTAATTGCTATAATAGGTAAACGAAAAGCTATACTTATTTTTTGATGTATCTGCAACAAAATTGTTTTGGTCGATCTAGTTTTATAACTTTGATCGACTTTAAAAGCAGCTATGGAATACGCAGAAAATATACTTGGTACAATTGGTAACACTCCCCTTGTAAAAATTAATTCACTTACGGCAGAGTTACCTTGTTTGGTATTGGCTAAGTACGAGACTTTTAACCCTGGCAACTCGGTTAAGGATCGTATGGCGTTAAAGATGATCGAAGATGCAGAAGCTGATGGCAGGTTACAACCAGGCGGAACGATTATTGAAGGAACTTCTGGAAATACGGGAATGGGACTGGCATTGGCTGCCATTGTAAAAGGCTACAAATGTATTTTTGTACTGGCGGATAAACAGTCTAAAGAAAAGTGCGATATTTTAAGGGCGGTAGGTGCAGAAGTTGTGGTTTGCCCCACAGCTGTAGAACCAGAAGACCCAAGATCTTACTATTCGGTTTCTAAACGATTGGCAAAAGAAATTCCGAATAGCTGGTATGTAAATCAGTATGACAACCCAAGTAATGCCCAAGCACATTACGAGAGCACCGGACCAGAAATTTGGAAGCAGACCGAAGGTAAGATCACTCATTTTGTGGTTGGTGTAGGAACCGGCGGAACCATATCTGGAGTAGGAAAATATTTAAAAGAACAGAATCCTAATGTAAAAGTTTGGGGTGTAGATACCTATGGTAGTGTTTTCAAGAAATACCACGAAACGGGAATTTTTGACGAAAAGGAAATCTACCCTTATGTAACCGAAGGTATTGGTGAAGATATTTTGCCAAAGAATGTGGACTTCAGCATTATAGACGGGTTCACCAAAGTAACTGATAAAGACGGTGCAGTGTATACACAACGTTTAGCAAAAGAAGAAGGTATGTTTTTGGGCAACTCTGCTGGTTCTGCCATTAAAGGTGTATTGCAGTTACAAGAACATTTCACCAAAGATGATGTTGTCGTAGTGTTGTTTCATGACCACGGTAGCCGTTATATTGGCAAAATGTTTAATGATGATTGGATGCGTGAAAAAGGCTATTTAGAATAGCCTTTTCTTTAGCAATTTTTACATACTATCCACAAATTTTTTGAATACCTTCTTATGCAGGGCCAAATCTAAATCAGGTGAAAGTGATACACGAGCTATATAATCCTTGTCATCTTCCTTGGTGGTGCCTTGGGTAGATGTTGCAGGTATCGTCCAGTAACAACCATGTAACTGACCGTAGCTTACACAATACTTGCTTTCATTGGGTATTTCTGTAATCATTAAGCTAATTAACCTATGATTCATTTTTCGTTTGTAGGCTTCACGATGTTCAGCAGTATCTCCTTTTGTGGGGAGGTCTAAAGAAAAAACTGATGGTGTAAAACCTTCTTTAGCCAATTCATCTGAAACAAAATTGATTTTAGCTGAAGGTAATATTTCTGATATGAAGTTTACAAAATTATGGGTATTCAAATATGCTTTATGAATTCTCTCGTTCATAGACGGCATTTGCTTTGCTAAAATTTCATACTGCAAATCGGTTGCTTCATTATCGCAAAGGCTTAAATGCAATTCTATTTTTTCAATTAAAGCTTCCGCCTTTTTATTCGCTATACAATAGCCTGCCGTACATTTTCCGCCACTCGGGAATTTGGAACCGCTCGCAAAGGAAATTGTTCTAACGGAGGAAAGAATATCTTCATCACCCAGAAAATGAACGTTAGGGCAAAACGTTTGATCCAAAATAAATACAGGATCTACAGCCTCGCTCCCACTTTCAGTTTTTCGCTTTGCACTTAAAACAGCTCTTAACTTATCTAGTTCTGGAACTTCAACTCTCGGGTTTGTAGGTATTTCAGCAATGATAAAAGGTATGGCATCTTCTTTTGCAATTTTATTCAATACAATGTCAATACTTTGCACCATATCATTATCACCATCAACAGGTAAATCCACTATTTCAATGGCATCGCTACAAGCAGCCACTCGTCTTGCTTGATCGTTGGTGCCACCATAGCAATTTGGAGGAACAACAATTTTAATCGCTTTTCCTTTATGGTCTTCTAAAGCATAATGCACTAATCCCATCATAATGGCATATTGAATGGATAGTCCGCTAGACGCCACTAATGGCAATGTATTGGCACCACTAATCTCTCGTATGACATCTAATACGGTAGCCTTGTTCTCAGCTGCAGTTAATTTCTGAACATCAGTAGTAGGTTGATGAACCAAAGATTGTAAAGCTGCCAGACAATTTGCAGGAGTCATCGCTACAGTTTCTCTTCGTCTAAAATGCTGAATATCGGAGATATACTTTTTATTCTGTTTCCCGTTTACCAAAATTACACTACCCAAATTGCCATGAAGGTTGATATAAAAATCAATTTTCGGGTTTAAATCAACTGCGGCAATCTCCTCTTGTTCCGATACGAAAATAGTACTCCCATCAAAAGCTTCAATAACTGATGCAGATTTAACCTGCATTAAATTAAAAGTATAACCATAAACTGTGCGTAATACTTCTACGTCAAAAGAACTAGGTAATACTCCCGTATAAGCAATTAGTGTATTTTTATTCGCTATTAAATTTGTTCTAAGGATGGATAAAATAGGTGTTGTCTTTGATTGAAAACTAATCACCTGTTCTGGTGCAAGGTTGTTCATATTCCCAATTACCCATTCTAAAACACAAGACAACGGGTGACCTAGGCGAATATAATCGTATGCCGTAGGTAAGTTGGCAAGAGCAGCAGCATTATAATTATTCTCTTTTGCTAAGATTTTAAATTGGTCTAAAAATTGAACTTTTGCCTTTTCTTCATTATAAATATCCAATCGATGGGTTGTTAGGTTCAACCAATCTTGTGGCATATTTTTAATGACTTTTTTAATATAATCTAGCATTTTATCCAATTCCATTCTTAGCATGTTTTGAATGTTCGAAATTACGTAATAATTGGTAGTGTTTGTAGGTTTCAGTTTTCAGTATTCAGTATTCAGTTGGCAAAACATATTCGTTAATAACTTCATTAAAACAAAAATGTAAGTGTTTGCTTTCAAGTTTTGAAAGAGCGAAATTCGTCATCAACCGCTAAATGGAATTGAAACTCCACTTAGCTCTACGTTGTGGTTAATTTATGAAACAAATTATATCAATAATAATATTTTCGATTAGCATAATTCAAGTTAATGCCCAATTTGATGAAAATAATGCTATATATTCAACTGGAGAATTGAATTTAGGCAACTACATTGGGTTTGATATTAACTTGAATTATGTTTATAAAGAAAAATATTCATTCAAACTTGGATATACAGGAAATATTCGGAAACCAAAATATCAACCCGAAGACTATACATCTGGTTTGACAGGAATTTTACTTTTTGGATTAGCTAATCCATATGACCAATTAGAAAATTATCAAATTGGGGTTGGGAAGATTTACAAAATAAATCAAAGTGGGACAATCAGACTAAATACATCGATTGGGGTAGGTTACACTGTAATTAGGGAACCTGAGAATTGGGAAAGGATTGATAGTGGATTTTTAGCAGAAAATTATACATGGAATTATACCAAATACAATACAGTAAGTTTAATAATAAATCCAAAAATAGAATTTCCTTTTACCAGGTTTTATGGACTAACAATTTCACCAATGATTCAAATAAACAAAGAAAGAACCTACTTTGGAATTGGAATTGGGCAAATGATTGGATTACTGAGAAAAAGAAAAACCTAACTAAAACACCGTGTAAAAAACATTACTTATTTTAATCACTTGGTCGTTGCTTTGTTTGCTTGCTTCTGATTTTCCTTCGGAAAATCCTAGCGCTCAAACACGCAACGTTCCATACACATAAACGATAACGAAACCCATTTGCTACCCCCTATTCTTCTCCTCAATCCACTTACTCATAAACTTGGTAGCTGTCATAGTTTGGTGTTGTAATAAAGAACCTATAAAGTTTTCTTTTCTATGTTTAGACAAATTATTTTGAATCCGTTCCACTTTTTCTAAAAGAATACTTTCCAGATTTGCTTTGGCAAACAAGGTATTTATCAACTTTTTTCCTTGATATTGAGCTTGGTACCAGGCATCTTCTGTTGTATATAATTGTATTGCAGCTTTGGCAAACGCAGAATAATTATCTACAACATAGCCATTCCAATTTAATATGCCATGCATGCCTTCAGCGCCAATTTTGGTTGTAACACTAGGTGTGCCATTTTGCATAGCCGTGAGTAATTTTCCTTTAATACCCGCGCCATAACGTAATGGCGCTAAACATACTTTTGCAGTTTGCATTATTTCATTTACATCTTCTGCCCTACCATGTACAATAAATCCGGTTGCAGGGTTATTCATTTCTACTACCTGTTGTGGTAAATAAGCTCCGTAAATTAATAAACTGGCTTTAGGGAGAACTTGGTGTATTAGTGGCCAAATATCGTTTTTTAAGCACTTTATGGCATCTATATTGGGCGCATGTTTTCCGCCACCAATGAATACAAAATTTTCTCTTTCCTCAAAAGATTTCCAATTCGTTTCAGTAGTAATTTCATCGACCATAAAAGGAAGTAACAACAATAGACTTTTGTTTATTTTGAGTACATCGGTCAGTAATTCCAATTCATAGCTAGAAATGATCAATGACAAATCGCACCGATAAATACTGGCAATTTCCCGTTTGGTCTTATCATCTGTCAACCAAGCATCGGTAGTAAATGAAATATCCTTTTTAAAACATTGCTCTCTCACATGACGAAGCGAATGTAAATCTTCGGTATCTAAAACTCTAATCGCATCGGGGCAGTTTTCAGCGACCCGCCACCCAAACTGTTCTTCGGTTAAAAACCGGTCAAACAATACCACCCCAGGATTCAACTCTTTTATAAAAATATCAAAAGAACTGACGTTCATTTTAATATTCGCTGTTTGATATCCAAGAGCTTCTATATTCTCGGAGTAGTCCGACTTAGATGCAGCGGAGGCAATGGTGATGATATAGTCTTGTTGCTTAAACACCTCTATTAGTTGCATCATACGAACACCTGCAGCCGTAGAAGCTGGTTCTGGCCATACAAGAGCAATTACGAGAAGATTTTTGTTTTTAGACAAGATTTATTAGTTGTAAGTAAACAGTATTAAGTACAAAGTAAGGGAAATGGTTGTTGGTGGGCAAGTTTTCAGTGGGCAGTACACAGTATCAGTGGGCAGTTTCAATATTCAGTTGTATTAGTTCTTTACGAGGTGCTTTTCGCGACGCGGCAATCTGTTGAATGAATGTAACGGATAGTCAATAAAATACTATTGTCAGTTCGAGTGGCTTTTAGTTGAAGCTTCGCGGAAACTAAAAAGCTGTATCGAGAACTCGGGGACACGAAAGGGTTCTCGATACAAATTTCTTGTGTCTCGAAATTCACTCGAACTGACCAGCATGGTACAAAGTAAGTAGTACCAAGTCTTAAGTAAAGGGTACCACTTGCAAAGTGTTAATTAAGAATTGAGAAAATAGAACTTAGCATATAGATTTTTTTGTTGCATAAAATTTAGCAAAGCTAAATTTCCATCAACCAACAACTAGCAACCATCAACTAATCAACCTCAGCAATACCTATTTCATCAAGGACCACTACTCCATATTCGGTTTGGTCAAAAATGAATTTTATAGCGCTTATTTCTTCCGTGTTAAACTCAGGATTATTCTTGCTAAAGTAAGCTATAGGAAAATGGTAGGTCTGCAATTGCACTTCCCAATCTTCACCAATCATTTCTTTATCTAAAAATTCGAATTTGGTAAATCTAGTCTTTAGTGGTTTCGTTATGCCTTTAATCTCACTTACTTTTAAAGCACTTTTTTGACCTGTATGATCAGTTAATTGAATAGTGAAATCTAATTGTGGAATTTCCCGTTTATCGTCCTCTGTTTTTGCTTCTTTCTGAACCTCGGTTAAATTGATGTCTAACCATTTATGACTTCCTGCTCCTAACGTAAATTGTAAACTGGAGTGTGCTGAAAACGGAATAGAATTTTTAGCAGTAAGCATAATTTCATACACTCCTTTTTCAGAGACAGTAGCACTATTTTCATAATCCCAACCTAAGATAACGGCACTATTTTCTTGACTTCCCTTATCACGAGTTGCTAAAATTTGTTCTTTCCATAAAGCCAAATTTTGTGCATTAAGTCTGGTACTATCTTTAGCAGTAGTAATGTTCAAATCTTCTTCAAAATCAGCAATAGTATGAAAATTAGATGGCTCAAAAGAAGTCAAATAATACTCATTAGGCAACCACTCTTTAGCTATTGATACATTCTTGAAAATGGAGCGGTATTCTTGATTGGCTTTTAATGTTGCTTCGGCAAATGCACTTATAAATACTTTGGCGGCTTCTTGCTGTTCTTCTTCTTTAAGTAAAGGCTCTAAATTTAATAACCATTTAGTAGGAGCACCAAAATCTGAATTTCCCCAGGAAGAATTAAATTGACCATGATTGGCATGATGTATATAGACACCAGATTTAAATCTAGAAATAGAATCGGTAAACTGTAACCTACGATAAGGCCGCATACCCCAAAAACTCACTTCATCGGCATCATAAGAACCTTGAATACTTAAAAAATTAATATCGTTAAGTATAATTTTACGATTATACCGGTAATCTGTTGGTGCTAATGCCACCACCCCTTTTATACCAAAATTGAAATTAAACCTTTCTTTTGCCTGATCAGGAAAATAGGGTAATTTATTATACGCTGCCGCAATTGAAACCGCTTCACCACCTCTAGAATGACCCACTAACATAATATTATTTAAGTCTACTTTATTAAATAAATCATGTCCATCTTCAGTATTCCATTTTTTCCAGAGCTCTAAATGTTTTAAAAGTAGCCAAGCTCTTGCAGGCATTTCTTTACCCATAAAATCCCCAGACCAATGTCCGTTTAAAAAATTCTGATCTACCGATACCGCTATAATTCCTCTACTTGCTAATAAATTACCAAGATATCCATATCCATCATCAGAATAATCAATCATACTATGGTTACCGTGAACAATAAGTGTAATTGGGAAAGGTCCTGCACCCTTGGGCATATAGACCCTACCGTTAAGCGGAAAATTCTCAGCGCCAAAGCCCCAATAGCGTTCTCTCCATTTTTTCTTTTTACCCTTCCAATCTGGAATTAACCAAGAACCATCAACTGTATTTGATTTAAATTTAATTCCCGATGAAAATTCTTCTCGTTGTTGATCTGTACCGCTTCCATACGTAAATGTTTGAACCGAAAACGTACCGGAAGCAGCAGGGTTCTGCAATGGTTCAGAATCTAGAAGAAAAGAATTATCCTGTGTAAGAGCTAGAGGAACTTCATTCTCAAAAGGGTCAGTTCCTGAACTTGCCAAGACATAAAAAATGTATCCAGCACTAATAACCGTTACAATCAAGAAAATGATGGACAAGAAATTTCTTTTCTTTTGAAATCGATACACCGCTATACATAATAAGATAACCAATGCAATTATTCCACTATAGAATAGTGTAGGCCAACCAAAGCCAAAATATTTAAGCACAGTAAAAACGAAGATAGCGCTGAGTACAGCAGTAATCGTGTGTAAAGAAATTTGCTTCAACCCTTTGCCCAGTAAATTAAAAAGTGCGTAAGTGGCAGCGTGAATTAAAACACCTATAACTATGGCGATAAACATCATAATTACAGGATGCCAACCCGTTAGAAGGTGATAACCAGTGATACCGTAAAAAACAATTGTTAAGAATAAAATGAGGGAAAACAGGCGGTTTTTCATTCGAATAGAGCGTTCTGGTGGTTCTAGCTCTTGAATTTAAACAACTTCTTTGAATATTGATCATGTATAAATCATTTTTCAACATCTTATAAAATAGATTTAAGTTGATTACTGAATCAACAATAACAACAATCTTAAATTACAATCTTCCTTTACAATTAAAACCTACATTTTTGCTGCAAATAACTTGGAAATTTTAGACCTCAATTTACGTTCATAATCCTCCTCTAACCATTCTTTGTAGTTTTTCGTATTATTCATAATACAATAAGAATATTGGCGTACACGGTATTTAATTTCTTCTTTTAATTTCTTTGCTAAAATACGAGCATCAAAAACATCTTCAGAATTTTCAACACAAATTTTGGCATGCTGCTCAATACTTTTTTCAAGAACCAATTTTGATTTCTCTCCATTGGCAAAACTCTTCTTATATTCCGCTTTAATATCAAAATCTATATTAGTAGAATTGGCAAATTCTGCTCGTAAATCTTCTGGCATTTCGTAAACGAATTCTCGCTCGATCTCTTCGTCATTTTTAATATTCTCCAAATAGAAATCTGGAAAATGAAAAATCTCTTGCCAATCTATACCAGCATTCCAAAGACCAAAACGGGCAACATTATTACCCATATCAATAACATTGAATTCCTCTTTATGAGCAAGGTATCTCGACCCACGTCCAATCATTTGAAAATATAAAGTAAGTGAACGTGTAGCACGATTTAGTATAATTGTTTCCACACTAGGTTCATCAAAACCCGTTGTTAATATACTTACAGATGTTAAAATGGCATCTGGGGTTTCCTTAAACCATTTAAGAATCTCTTTTCGTTCTGCAGCATTATTCTTATTATCTAAATGACGAATATTATACCCTGCCTTTCTAAAGGTTTCACAAACATACCTAGAGGTATTGATTCCATTATTAAAAATTAAGGTTTTGGTACCTTTTGCTATTTCATTATATGCGGAAACCAGTTTGTTTAGCATATTGTTATTACCATAAAGCTCATCGGAAGATTTTACGGTGTAATCCCCACTTATTCCAAGTTTTAGCGTTTGCAGGCTAACATCATAATTAAACATGTTTGCTTTTGCCAAAAACTTTTTTTGAATCAGCGATTCTATAGACTCACCCACGATCAACTTTTTATAGTTGTCTTTCATGGGTAATTTAATATTGGAACTCAATGGTGTAGCAGTAACCCCAAGTATAACAGATTTTTCAAAAAACTTAAATAGCTTTCTAAAAGAATTGTAATGGGCTTCATCTATAATTACTAGACCAATGTTGTTAATTTCTACTTTCTCTTCTTGTAATCGGTTATTTAAGGTTTCAACCATGGCCACGAAACACATATATTCGTTTTGGTCTTGCCACTCTTTAACCTCGCTATTTATTATTTTATTTTTTACTCCAAAGCCTTTTAGCATTTTAGAAGTCTGCTGGCTTAATTCTATACGATGGGTAAGTACTACCACTTTTTTGTTGGTACTAGCAATATAGCGCTTGGCAATTTCAGAGAAAACTACAGTTTTACCGCCACCGGTTGGCAATTGGTATAACAAATTAGAGTTATCACCATTTTCGTCCAAATACTTAAAAATAGTATTTAAGTCCTCCTCTTGATAATCGTACAAGGTTTTCTCGGTAATATCTTTCTGTAACTTCAAAAGGTGTGTAGGCTTTAATTATATTAATAATGCTAAAACCTTATAAAATTATGTGATTTTTATGGGTATTGGAAATAAAAAACTTGAAAAACACAATATTAGTATCCCTTGTCAGTATCCACTAGATTTTTCAATTTTTTACCAGAATCTAATCGTTTATAATTCTCTACTATTTGGGGAATTACGGAGTTTGTATCAGAAACACTGGCATAGTGCGGGGTCATGTGTACTTTTTTATGATTCCAAAATACATGCGATCTAGGTAAAGGTTCAGTATGGTACACATCTAAACAAGCGCCAGATAAATGTCCAGAATCCAATAAAGCAATTAAATCATCATCTACCATATGTCCGCCACGAGCAACGTTAATTACATAGGCCTTTTCAGGTAATTGGGATAAAAGCTTTTTATTTAGGATGCCTTCTGTAACAGGAGTTAATGGTAATAAACAAACTAATATATTTGTAGTAGATAGGAAAGCGGACTGTTCATTTTCTCCGGAAAAAGTATGTACACCTTTTATATTTTTCTTGCTTCTACTCCACCCTTGCACCTTAAATCCATATTTAGTTAGGTCGGTTGCGGTAAGGGCACCTAATTCTCCAAGACCTAGAATACCAATAGTTACATCTTTAATACGTAAATAATCCATTGGTTCCCATTTATTTTGTTCCTGTTTTATTTTATAAGCATTTAAATTCTTAAGATGAGCAAGAATAACGGCAAGCACATGTTCAGACATATCGCTTGCTAAATAGGGATCAACAATTCTAGTAATAGGAATATTCTTTGGCCTATTTTCATCCTCAAAAATATAATCGACACCTGCACCTGCCGATGCTATACATTTTAAATTAGGATAATTGGCAAGGGAACCTTTTGGGTGTTTCCAAATAACAGCCATAGTAATATCCTCTTTTGGATGCTCATCTAAATAACTATATACTTTTAATGAACTATTAGCCTTGAGTAAAGCATTTTTCCATAATTCAATTTTATGATCCTGTCTTATTATTACTATTGCCATAATTTAATCTAAATCTATTATATCTAATGCCTTTGAAAACTCTTCTTCAAAAAGCCATCTTTGATTATGAGTTTCGTTATATATTTTTAAAATACGTTCTTTAAATTCTGGCAAAATACCCTGTACAGAAGTATACAGTATAAGTTCATTAAATGAGTTCAGCATACTTCTAAAGAAGGAATCGGGCACATTTCTATCCATTGAAAAAGTTTGAGCTATTTCGAGATTATAACACATTACATCGGCAATTAAATGTGGGTCAACCCCTAGTTTTATAAAATGCTTTAAAAATTTTTGAGCTACGGAGCGTCTTGCTTTAGGTCGTTTACGCTTTAATGGAAAATATTCGTTTGCTATTTTTGCTTTAGCATCTTGCACCAATTTGTCTTCCTTAGGATTAAAGGCAAAATCGTAATATGTTTTTACTGTTGGAAATTTTTCGTAAAGCTCAAGAATTTGCTCTTCCAATGCTTTTTTTGGAAGTTTAGAGATATATGTTTTTAATGCCCTTTTACTCATAATACCTAGATGTATAACACCAAAAATAAGTTATACTATTCTAAAGTCCTAAATGCATAATACTTTGTTAAAGCTTATAAATAGTGTAGAAGTTAAGTCCTATTTCTTTGGTAATGACAAGAATAAGTGGTATACTGTAAGTTCGTACAACTTCTAAATTCCATACACACATATGAGGCAACTAAAGATTATCAAGCAAGTAACGAATCGTGAATCAAAATCATTAGACAAATACTTGCAAGATATCAGTAAGATTGATTTAATTACTGCAAATGAAGAAGTAGAATTAGCACAGAAAATTAGAGAAGGTAGTCAAGCTGCATTGGAAAAATTAACCACTGCAAACTTAAGATTCGTAGTTTCTGTAGCAAAGCAATATCAAAATCAGGGTTTAAAACTACCCGATTTAATAAACGAAGGAAATTTAGGTTTAGTAAAAGCAGCTAAAAGATTTGATGAAACAAGAGGATTTAAGTTTATATCCTATGCCGTTTGGTGGATCAGACAATCTATTTTACAAGCTTTAGCGGAACAATCTAGAGTAGTTCGTTTACCATTAAATAAGATTGGTTCAATTAATAAGATTAAAAAGACATTTTCATATTTAGAGCAATCACATGAGCGTCCACCGTCTCCAGAAGAAATTGCAAAAGAATTGGAAATGACTGTTTCTGAGGTAAAGCAATCACTAAAAAATTCGGGTAGACACGTATCTATGGATGCACCATTACGTGAAGGTGAAGATTCTAATTTATATGATGTTTTACGCTCAGGAGAATCTCCAAGACCCGATAATCAATTATTACAGCAATCGTTAAATACTGAAATAAATAGAGCTTTAGACACCTTATCTCCGCGAGAAGCTGATGTTGTGAAGTTATACTACGGTATAGGAGACCAACAATCCATGACCCTTGCAGAAATTGGCCAAACGTTCGATTTAACCAGAGAACGTGTAAGACAAATTCGAGAGAAAGCAATACGTAAATTACGTCATGCATCTAGAAGTAAGTTGTTAAAAACGTATTTAGGATAAATAGAATTACATTTATATAAAAGAAAGCGCCCGTAAATACGGGCGCTTTCTTTTTCTTACTGTTTTAAAACACTAAGAATACGTTAATTTGTTAATATTGAAATTTACAAGGATTGTATTTAAATCCTGAATAAAATTTTGATAAGATGAATGATCTTGATTTTGATGTGCCATAAGAATCTGTTTTTTTGTTGTTTTGGTTTGGTTACTATTTACATATAGTCCAACTCAACTAATTCGTTGATACTTAAAATTTCGTTTAAATCTTGAAGAAACATAAGGTATTCTTCACCGTAAGTGTCGTAAAGCATTTTTGTAGGTTTAAAAATTAAAATTGATTTGGGTAAATAAATCTTGAAGTAAATATATAGGGTATATGAGCTTGCGACAATAAAATGTGGTGAACCATTTTATTTTTGTTGTAAAACACTAGAAAATGTGTTGTTTGCAATTAAAAATATGAAACTCCCTATTTCCTTAGCTTCACAACGGTGCATTTCAACCTATTTTTTGGTATTTTATCGATACGCAAAACAAGACACTATAAAAACTAAAGCTATATTCAACAGCTACGGTAATTAAAAAATACAACGTATCTTTTAAATAGCAACAAATAACTATTTAAATACAAAATTTTAAAAAGCCTTAATGAGAAATCTGCATAACCAAAAATTACAACAATATGAAAAATATAAATTCGTTTTCATTTTACAATAATACTGGTACTTATATAGATATAGGTTTGTATAAATTAATTAATAAAATGAGAATAAATCCCCAACTTAGTGCTTCTTACGTAAGAAATAGTTTTGTTATACTTTTTCTATTCATAGGAACCATCGTAAAAGGCAATACCTTTACTCCTTCTATAATCCTTGTTGAAAATGCTATAAACCAAGAGTTGGTGCTAAATAGCCATAGTTTTAATACCCATGAAAGAAGCACATTTACATTTTTAACACAAACAGAAGGCGTTGAACGTGGATTAACAATTATACATTTAAGAGCCAATAATGAAATAGAATTCAAAACATTTGATACCTATGGTAGCAAAGAAGATGTTCAAGAATTTATTGCGGTGATTTCCAAAATGATTAGCACCAATGCCGCCATTGCAATTTTAGCCCACGATTCTGCGGCAGCTAGCCTTGTTGGTTCAGAAAAGGACTTAGCTAATTTAGGCTTAACAAAATTAAGTACGCTTAAAGGCAGACAAGCATATATTATGCATAACATAGCTGGCACTATTGTTGAGCAAATAGATGATAATTCAATTACACATAAAATAAACATACCTTCTGGCATTTCTTCAAATGCAGCGTATTTTCCAAGAGAGGTTTATGAGTTTACCCCTAAAATTGACCGATACATAGCACATGCCGGTGGAGAAGTAAACGGAATAAAATCTACAAATTCTAAAAATGCATTAGATGAAAACTATAAAAAAGGATTTCGTTTTTTTGAATTGGATATTATAGAAACAGCTGACGGACATTTGGTTGCGGCACATGATTGGAATATGTGGGCACGATTTACAGACTATACGGGTACCCTACCTCCTACACACGCCCAATTTATGAAGGAGAAAATTTATGGCGATTATACCACTTTAGATATGGAAGGCATAAATACCTGGTTTAAGAATCACCCCGATGCTACATTAATTACAGATAAGATTAACGACCCAATTTCTTTTGCCAATGCCTTTGTAGATAAAGAGCGTCTAATTATGGAATTATTTAGCGTTATGGCAGTAGAAAAAGCATCTGAGTATGGAATACATGCCATGATTTCACAAGAGCCATTACTTGATATCAAAGGCGATGAGGTTAACTTCCTTAAAGTAAATAATGTAAAACATGTGGCATTATCCAGACGAATTATAGCCAGTAAAAAGAAACTTTTACTTGCATTAAAAAATGCAGATATCAAAGTCTATGTATACAATGTTAATTTTGACCCAGGTAAAGACGAACAGTACGTTCATGATAATGAATTGGGCTTAGTTTATGGGATGTATGCAGATAAATGGATTTCAGATATGAAACCTAAAAATTAAACTGATAGGTTAATCCTGCAGAGAAAGAATAAAAGAAGGTGCCAGGGTCAAAAGATTGTTCTTGTCGTAACACCCCAATATTGGTTCTATACGAACTTATTTCATTTTTACTAGAAAATTGATATTCAAAACTTAGTCGTTGTGATTCTATGTATAGTAAGGTTTCTGCAAGCAACTGATCTCCTGAAGTAAACTGCCTTAATTCTGGAGAAAAACCAACTCCGAAATTTACTCCCATGTAATTTTCTGCATCTTTTAAATACTTACGTATCAAAATATTTCCAGAAGCTTTAGTCAATTGATTTGAACTTGGAGTAATAAAAGACCGCAAGGAGAAATAATAATTGCCTCTATAATAGCCTAATGAATTTGTAATAGATTTCACATCTCTAGTCGCAAAACTAATATAACGGCCACCTGCCGAAAATTCTATACCACTTTTATGATTATAATAAATATCACCGCCAACTTTATGGTCTGGGAATAATTCAGATTCAGAATAGCCGTAGTTTACATAGGCATAAAAACCCTTGGCAATTTTAGGATACAAATCTAAATCTAGCTGTATTCCATTAATACCCACTCTATTACTATTATTTAATCTGGGTATAATACTTCCATATTTTGTTTGTCTTTTATATGAAATACTATTGGAAGTAACTGGATCAAAACGTTGATCAAAAAAAGTAACCGAACTATTTACTGCCACCCTATTTTTTAACTTTTCTTCAGTAACTGGTGTTTTTCTAATTGATGGGTCTTCTTCAACAGTTGCCACTTTTTTATTATGTTGAACATTAACTAATTTAGAACTCACTTTACTATCTACATTGTACCAACCTTTACTCTCAAATTCGATAGTATGTATAGCTTCAAAGGCTAAAATTTTTAACCGTTCAAGTTCTGTATCATTTTCAATAGATAGTAAGCCCTTATTTGCCAAACCTAGTGCAATAGCATAATTTTTAGCATATAATTCATTTTTGACTGCAGATATCCACGCCTCTCTGTTGTTCTTTTCATTTGATAAAATTCTATTGAAAATTAACCGGGCTTTATCGAAGTTTCCTTTCCAGCTTAACGTACTTGCTAATAAAATCGAAGTTTTATTATCGGATAATGGTTCTTTTGCCAGCGAATTTAATATAGTAAAGGCAGAATTAGTTTTTCCTTCATAAGCAAGTTCATATGCAGTATTAAAATCTGGCAATGATTTTTCCACGTCTTGTCCATAAGTGCTATAAATCCCTATAAACAAAATTAAAAGTATTGTATGTACAAACGGGTTTTTCATTATTTAATGGAAGCCAATGTTTTCTCAGACTCTTTTTTTGTTGATGTATGTATATTAATCCCTGCGTTTCTTGCAAGGTTACGTGCTCTTGAAATTTTATCTGCAATTTCATTAGCGCTAGAACTGTTTGTTTCAACCATTTCTATAAGTTCCAATCCCTTTTTCAGTTGGTCCGACCAAAAATAGACATCAAACAATGCGGCATAAGAATCAATATAGTTTGGGTTCAAATTAATACACTCATTTAAAATTTCAGCAGCTTTGGTATGTTCGCCTTTCCATGAATACACCCTACCCATTAATATTTTGGTATCTATATGGCTAGGTGCTTCAGAAAGATTATACCTACACAATAACAATGCTTTATCCCATTTTTTATTCCATGCTAATTCTCTTGCTTTAAAATATCCTTTGTCAGAATCTTTTCCATCATAAACACTATTTAGCCAAACGGTTTCCGTATCCGTGAATTTTTCTTTTTGAATAGTAAATATTGCCAGACTGTCTGGGATAATTTTATTTTCTGTTGTCACGTAATGATTAACAGATTTAAAGCGTTCCAATGTTTCTTCTACAGAACTCCCACCAAATGCAGAACTAATATTCATATTCTCATCCAACTGCATAATATCCCCATCCGTAAACAGTTTTTCACCGCTTATATATTCCTTCAATTCATTTTTATTTCTCATTAAAGGAATGTTTTTTGTGGACCTAAAGGAAGTTTCCATATCTAATGCACCACCCATCCAAGCAACTTTTTTAGGCATTTTTAGTTCATAAGAATTTTCTAATAATGCTAATATGGACGGCGTAACATCAAAATGTGAAGACACAGAACTCATTTTACGAGTAGCTTTTAACATTGGGCTGTACATAATTAAAGGCACATGAAAACGACTAATATTATTTCGTTGTGGAATGGGAATAAGTCTATGGTCACCAGTAATTATAAAAATAGTATTGTCGTAATTAGGTTGCGATTTATAGGCATTCATAAACCATTTTATAGCATCATCGGTATATAAAAGTGTTGCAAATACATTATCATTTTTTTCAATTACTTTTTCAACCCTTGAGTCAAACCCTCCTTTAGAAAGCCTCTCCTCTACCTTACTTTCATATAAATCTTGATTTGGTGGAATAAAAGGTTCATGAGTACTAATGGTCATGTATACTTCCAATCTAGGTTGTTTATCTTCTCTTGGCAGACTAATACTTTTCTTGAACAACTCCTTATCTGGATAACCCCAGGAAGAACCTGCCGCATCTTCAGCCTGCTGTTCATAATTAACACCAAAACCAGATTTATCCAAAACAAAATCAACATTCTCACTTTTAAGAAACCGATCTACTTTATCGAATGAGCTATTTGTACCTTGATAAAATGAGGTATGATATCCATTATTTTTAAGAACACTAAACAAGGTTAATTTATTAGGAAACTCATCTAGCTCCATAAATCCGCTTTTACCAAATGGTAATGACCCCAATAATGATGGAAGAACACCAAATGTTCTACCAGTATTGCTAAGAAAATTTTCCCAATACAAGGATTTGGTCGAAAGTGAATCTAGGTAAGGTGTAAAACCCCCATATTCCGAACCTTCACCAACAAAATCTCGCCCTAGACCCTCTACCATTATAAAAACGATGTTCGGTTTTTCGTTTTTTAATGCAAAATATTTACCAAGTACATTTTCAATTTCTGGCTTTTTTACTAGAGGATATTCTTCTGTTGAAGTATAGGAATTATCTTCAGTACTACTATTATACAAGTTAACCGCTAAATACTGAGTTTTATTCTGATTAATTGGTTTTCCATCTGTAAACAAAGAAGCAATAAACAAGCTAAGTAAAACAATGGTAAACGGGTACATTCTACTAATACGGTTATAGAATTTTGAGGTAACCTTATACAGCCCTAAAAAAAGACTAATTAAGAATACAATACCAATAAGCAAATAAACGGAAATCATAAATCCGCCAGAGTTTGCAATGGTTATTTTCATATCAGAATAACTATACCCCAACAAATCGGAGCCTAATGGCACCAGCGTAGTACAATAATAGCCTGTTAACATGGCTTCAATAATTAATATAAAGCTTAGCAAAACAAAGACTAGATTAAAACCGTATTTGGATCGTAAATTTTCCCAAAAGTTAAATGGAAAAACCATAATTATACCTGTAATTGCAGTAAATCCAATTTGGTGTACAATAGCTTTTAATAAGCTTATCGAGAAAATACTATCAAGTACCCCTTTATAATATAGAATACCATATTGAAACAGTGTCAATACCAGCAAACATCCAAAAAAGGAAATCATAAGCCGCGTATACTGCTTTAAGGAATATCTATCTATAGTACTTGTATTCATGTTTTTTACGATGCTTTAGAAAACCCTTTTCGGACTTGTGAACCCCAACCGGATTTTACCTTAAATAGTTTTTTGTAATTACCCCTAACCGCAGCATATACTACAATAGGGTGAAAAATGAAAGGCTCAAGAATAGAAAGCCCCATTAGTATTAAAATGTCTTTTGTTTTTCTATATTGATTATACGAATACACGTCCCAAAGAATGGCGTAAAATGAAATCATAATAGAAAACAGGTAAATAGATGCCGTAATTAGAATAAAAAAGTCCCAATTAAGAATACCTAAATAAGCAAAAAGTATAATCGTAAAAAACCCAAAAAACTCTAATAACGGCGCAAGCCACTCGTAAAAAAACCAATAGGGATAACTTAACAAACCAAGTCTGCCATACTTAGAGTTAAATAGCATGTCCTTATGCTTAAATAAAGTTTCCAAATTGCCACGAGCCCAACGATCTCTTTGGTTTACAAGAATTTTAAGGTCTTCGGGCACTTCTGTCCAACACAGTGGATCCGGAATATATTCAATGGTATATGGTTCTTTAAGGTCATGCATATAACGTCTCATCTTAAAGATAATTTCCATATCCTCACCTACCGTTTTAGTATCATAACCACCTACAGCCAACGCTATTTCTCGTTCAAAAAAACCAAATGCACCAGATATAATTAATAAACTATCAATTCTACCCCAAGCCATTCTACCTAAAATAAAAGAACGTGTATATTCTAAAAGCTGAAACCTTGCTAACCAGTTACTAGGTAGCCTAATTTCTTCTAGACGACCTCCCTGTATAATACATGAATTTGCTACACGTATAACTCCGCCAACAGCAATAACCCTTTTCTTTGATCGCTGAAAAAAAGATTTTACAACGTGCAATAAAGCATCTGGTTGTAATAAACAATCTACGTCTATACAGCCTACATACTTACTAGTGGATAAAGCGACACCGGTATTTAACGCATCAGATTTACCGCCATTCATTTTATCTACAACGGTTAGTTTCTCAAAAGCTCTATTCTGCGATTTATAAATTCCCCTTACCGGTTTAGATTTCCAATCTGGGTCAATATCAACATCTATTTTTTCAAGATCATAATGATCAATTAACTTTTGTAAGGTATCATCTTTACTCCCATCATTAACCACCATAACGTCATAATTAACGTATTGTAACGACAGTAAGGAACGTATGTTCTCAACAATAGTTAAGCCTTCATTATAAGCCGGCGCAATAATGGTTATAGTTGGTGCCAGTGGTGACGCCATTATTTTAGTAATATCCGTAAAACTATTTTTATTTCTATAATGAAGCGAATTTCGTGTAGAGAAATAGGCCATAGCAGAGAACATGATAAATAATATCATGGTAAACAGAAAGAATACAAAATTGATGTATTCTAGCACAATGCCAAACAGTTCACTATCCATTTATTTTGTTATATAAACTATTAGACATTGAACATAATTGGTCGAACAAAGTAGAACCGCTGTTACTTGATTTTAAAATTTTATTGGAAAGCTCATGACTTACCAATTCAAAATCCACATGGAAAATAGAATTTTCCTTTTCTTTAGTCTCCTTGGAATTTGTTTCAGGGACAGTAATTTTTGATTGTATTTCTTTTAATATGGCCTTGGCTTTTTTTGCTAAAAATTTAGATTCGGATTGAATTACAAATTCTAACAAATGAACTTCTTTTATATCTCCAATTTTTTTAATCTCTTTTAACAGTACTAGTTTAGTTTCAGTATCTGCCAGTTTAAATATTTCAGTAAAAACACTTTCTGCCAAATCATTTTCTATAGAAAATAACTGATTTGGTCTTGGTGACTGATAAGAAAACTTATTTATTAATTCATTAGCACGCTCTAGTATTAATTCTGAGCTATTTTGACTTTTAATATCTTGAAGTACTGGCAACTCTCTACAATCACCCATTTCTGCAATATTTTCCAGAAGAACCATAGTATCCAGTTCTTCCTGAACCATAAAATTGGCTGAAAATGAAATAGCACCATTTTCAATGTTTACTAATGCCTCCGCTGTATTGGGAACTTGTTTTGAAATCAATCTAGCATTGTCTTCTATTATTGTGTTCCAATCTAAATCTGTTAGTTCATTTATTGTTTCAGTTTCTTCAAGATTGTTTTGTGGAGTATTCTCAATTTCACTATCCTCATCTAAAGAAAATATAGAAGAAAATTCATTGATAATTTCAATCGCATTAGTTTCTTCTAGGTTTATAGTTTCTACTACTATAGGTAAAAAATCGTACGTTAACTCGTTATCTTTTTTTGCAGTAGTCTTTACAGGTTCATTCTTTTTGAGGTCCTCATCACTATCATCATAGACATTTGGTAAAAAACTTAAGTCAACATTTTCAATCGAAAATTTATCTTTATTTAGTACTATATCCGTTACTTCTTCTTCAAAAACATTGAGGTTAACTTCACTTAATTCTTCAATAACCTCAATTTCTGGTTTTTTTATAACATCACTTGTTATAATACTGTCTATTTCCTCTTTTAGACTAGAATCAACTAATTTTTTTGGCTGAACGGGTACCTCCGTATTTAGTGAATCTGAAGAAATATCAATAGGTGACTCTAAAATTATGTCTGCGCTTTTTTCATCTATAATCTCATTATCAGCCTCATTACTAGCGGGTTCAATATTAAAAAATTCTGACTTAGATACATTTTTAGTCGGTAGTATACGTTCTGGGTCAAGTTTGTTTATAGTACTTAAGACCTTACTTTTAATATTAAAATTTCGTTCTTTTTTAGTCAAACTTTCTAAAAACGCAACATCTGCTGTAGAACCAATTTCACCAATGGCATCTAAGATGATAATTTTTATATCGTTACTAGCTTTTGGATAAACAAGTTTTAATGTAGGTAAAGCACTTATAAAATAAAATTGTTTAATACAATCTATCGCCTCTGTCTGTATATCCCTCTTCCTATGCTTTATTAGGGTAATTATGGATTGTTCTGCATCGCTTTGTCTATAAAACTTAATTAAGCGCAAGGCAAAGAGTACCACATGCGCATTTGTAGAAGTTAACCAAAGTCCAAATTTAGGTGGTTCAAAATCTGGTTTATGCCTAAGAACATCTAATAACTTTAATTGTTGCCATTCAGATATTTTGTACCTAGTATTATCTAAAAAATACGCAATACCTTCTTCTTTAAGGTTAACAATAGCTATTTCTGCTTGTTTACGAATAGTACTCTGTCTGTGATTTATAAATTTTAAGATAAGGCTATAAGATTCGTCCACCTCCATAGTAGTTAACTCTAAAATACCGCTTGACACAATTTGCCATCTTCTGCTTGATAGTTTATCATAAGCATCATTATGTAAGCCTAAATCTTTATATAATTCTATAAGTACAGTTTGGGATTGTCCAGATAAATCTTTTCTTAAATCGAGCAATACTTCAGTTAACACTCCCCTATCGAAGCTATTCTTAATAAGCTCTCTTATTTGAATTTTAAGGTTTAGATAATTCATTTTCTCCTCCTTATTATTGGTATCTTCATAAAACAGAAACTCGCTAATCATAGGAGAAAACTCAATCTTTTTTTCCTTAGTACGACCGCTTGAACTACTAATAGCGTTCCTGATTAAAAAGATAGAAACAAAATATATCGCGGCCAGGACCCCAAATAAAATGGTCAACCACCATAGATATTCTAAATTGAATTCTGGTGCATTAATTAACGATATGTTTATTTGATTTGGGGGAATCAACAAATTTTAGTTTTTTCTACTTATTTATTTCTCTTGCTACACGCACTAATAATTCGGTTGGACTTACTGGTTTTGTAATAAAATCGCTTGCTCCTAACTCAAATGCGGTAAGTACATTTTGTTCGTTACCTGCAGATGAAATAATAATTATTGGTGTTTTTGATTTCAAGTCATTTCTAACGAAATCAATAAGTTCAATTCCTGAAAAATAAGGCATCATAATATCACTTATAATGATGTCTGGCATCTCAGTTTTAAGATATTCTTTAACCTCTTTTCCGTTTGCTGAGTAATGAACATCATAACCTCCTTTTTTCAACCTAAAATTTAATAAAGAGGCTAAAAGCTGATCGTCATCCGCTAAAAGAACTTTTTTAGCCATTATTTTAATTTATTAATTTTATATAAATCCGCATCCAATTTTTGCTCTAGTAAAGGATAGTCATTCAAGAATATTTTATATAATTCTTTAACCTCATTAGCCTGGTTAGCCTTACAATGTGCTTCTAATTGAACAATTAAATTTCGCATGCCATTGGCCTTTAACATTGCAAAACCTGCTTTTAATTTATGCGCTGAAAATCCAATTTCTTTTAGATTTTCTGTTTGCAAATGAATTTTTACATTACCTATAAATTCAAGAGCATTAATCTTAAAGAGCTTAACCAATTCATTAAGCATTTCTATTTCTCCAAAACAATCATCTAACAAATTGTTTAAATCAACCAAAGCGGTTTCTTTTGGCTCTATCATAGGCTTATTAATTATAGTTCCATATTCTTTATGTACACTTATATCGCGTTTATTTTTAACAATTATTGACAACAAATTGTTTAGTGTATAGGGTTTTAATAGAAAATCGTTTATACCAATAGAAACACAATCTTTACCATCTTGTTCAGTAAAATCAGCACTAAAGGCTACAATAGGAATTGAACTTATTTGTGGATGTGCATGAGCTCTTATTGCTTTAGAGACCTGAAATCCATTTAATTCTGGCATTTTTAAATCCATAAGGATAAGATCAATTTTATGGTTAGTTAAAATATCCAATCCTTTTTCCAAAGACACATTTGCATGTACTTTACATCCCCATTTATTCAGTTGTTCAACAACTAAATGTTGGTTCATTAAATTATCTTCAAAAACTAATATTTCAGTACCTTTTAATAATTTTTTGCCTTTTACAACATTATTAGTATTCACTTTATTTACAGGTACATCAGTAAGGCTCCCTTTAGAATATGGTAAACTAAAAGTAATCGTAGTACCTTTACCTAAGGTGCTGGCTATATCTATTACTCCATTTTGTTTCTCAATTATTTCTTTGGTTATAGACAGTCCCAAGCCTGTACCGCCATACTTTACAAAAGTGTCATTCTCACCCTGTGTATAGCGATCAAAAATTGAATTGATTTTATCTTTAGAAATACCAATACCCGTATCAAAAACAGAAAATTCTAGTATACATTCACCGTTTTTATCTTCTTTGACTATAACACCAAGTTTAATAAAGCCCGATTCTACAAATTTGATGGCATTGCCAACAAGGTTTAAAATAACTTGAGATAGTTTAGATGGATCACCTTTAACTACTTTAGGTACGTTTTCATCTATGTCTAAAATTAACTCTACTTTACTATCAATAATTAATGTTTCGCACAAAAACATTACATCATTTAGCAAACCGTGAAGCTTAAAATCAATAGATTCAAAATTTGAACTTCCAGAAGATATTTTGGAGTAATCCAAAACCTCATTAATAAGCTTAAGTAAGGTATTAGAAGCAAATTGAATGGCTTCTACCTTTTTTTGTTGGCCAGTAGTAAGCTTTTCTTCCTTTAAAAGATTAGCAAAACCGATAATACTATTTAAAGGTGTTCTAATTTCATGACTTACATGTGCTATAAATTGTTTTTGTGATACTTCTTGTTTTTCAATAATAGGATCCTTCACCTTTTCATTTTCAACTTTACTATGGTTAGGGTCAAAGATTTGAGTTTCTAAACTAGATCTAAACATGTTAAAAGAACTTTTTAAAGCTTTTGCTTCTTTAGCACTTAACTCCTCAAAAGAAAACTCATTTACTGAGCGTTCTAATTGAGACAATTGCCCTAATAAGTCCTTAGTTTTTGAAATAGACATAAAATATGTTTCTTTAGTTAGTTGGGTATTTTCATTTATAATTATTTAAAAATCTTGCTTTATGCCCCCGTTAACAATAAAATGTTTTCTAAGGTTGGTTATTTGTTGTGAATACACTTAAATTGTAGGTCTAAAACTATATTATGAAGCAGTTTATCTACCTAATGTGTTTTTTATTAGTGGTCTCTTGTGGTGAAAAAAAGCAAGAATCAGTAGAAACAACATTAGAAAAGGCCAAGCGTATACATGAAGATGTAATTACAATTGACACCCATAATGATATCAATGTCAAAAACTTTACAGACAGTGTAAATTACAGGCAACGGTTAGAAACTCAAGTAAACTTGCCTAAGATGAATGAGGGTGGTTTAGATGTAACTTGGTTAATAGTTTATACAGGGCAAGATACACTTACAAATGAAGGTTATACGAAAGCAAAACAAAATGCTATAGATAAGTTTGAAGCCATACATAAATTATGTGAAGAAATTGCGCCAGACCAAATTGAGTTAGCCTTAACATCTGCAGATGTTAAACGAATTCATAACTCAGGAAAAAAAGCGGCAATGATTGGTGTGGAAAATGCGTACCCTATTGGTACAGATATGACACAATTTAAAACCTATTTTGATTTAGGAGCCAGATATATTTCTTTAGCTCATAATGGCCACAGTCAATTTTCAGATTCAAATACTGGCGAAGCAGATAATAAATGGCTATACAAAGGTTTAAGTGAATTAGGAAAAAAAGCTGTAAATGAAATGAATAGACTTGGTATAATGATTGATGTTTCGCACCCTTCTAAAGAAGCAATGAAACAAATGATTGCACTTTCCAAGGCGCCAATAATAGCATCTCATTCTTCTGCTAGGGCATTATGTGACCATAGTAGAAACTTAGATGACGAGCAATTATTGATGATGAAAGAAAATGGTGGCGTTGTACAAACCGTAGCTTTTAGTTCCTATTTAAATACAGAAAAACATGAGGCCAGATCGGCATTTATGAAATCGATATATCAACAAGTAGCCGATTCCCTAGGAATAGCTTGGTATGAACGATCACAATTTTCTGGTTTAACGGATAGTGAAAAAGAGCGTTTTATGACCAATTACCCCAAAGTATTAAAAATGGGACAAGAAAAAGTTGAACATAAAAAAGAAGCTCCAGCAGCAGTAAATGTAGCCGATTTTGTAAATCATATAGACTACATGGTTAAGCTAATAGGCATAGACTACGTAGGTATTAGTTCAGATTTTGACGGTGGTGGTGGAATTGAAGGATGGAATGATGCCTCTGAAACCTTCAATGTAACGCTAGAACTTATTGAACGTGGCTATACCCATGAAGAAATTGCAAAATTATGGGGAGGTAATTTATTACGAGTTTTAGATGAAGTGCAAGCTGTTGCAAAGCAAATGGGAGAAAATTAATCTAGTTCTCCCAGGGCTGCCAAACGGTCTTTTACAAATTCAATTTTTGTTTTTCCATGAGGTGTGGGCTTACCATTTTCACCTAAATTAACCATTATAATATTGTCCACTGTAACAATAGTTTCATGGTTCATTTTATTTCTTACTTCACAATTCAATGTCAAAGATGTTTTGCCAAACTTAACAACTTCAATACCAATTTCAATGACATCTCCTTGTAAGGCGGCACTCATAAAATTTATTTCCGACATATACTTAGTTACAATTTTGCCATTTTCTAATTGAACTATGGTATATAGAGCAGCTTCTTCATCAATCCAAGCCAATAAACGACCACCAAATAAAGTACCATTAGAGTTTAAATCACCAGGCTTAACTAACTTTCTAGTATGAAATCTCATTGTCTTATTTTTAAATTATTTACAATGCAAAGTTATACCGAATATTAAAACTAATACTACTTAAACGAAGAAGCCAAACCGAATTATCAAAAGTGATAATTGTTCACCCAATTTCTATTGTTCTGATAAAATGCCACTTGTCCAATTACTATTTTCCTAATTATAAGACCTTTATAATGACTACGGATTTTAATTTGTTCATAACAGTTTAAAAACTTGATGTAAACTTTAACTAAGGCTTTTATCTTATATGTACCTTTAAGTAAATAACCTTGGAGCAATCTCACGAGGCATGGAATTAAAAATTTAACTAAGATTTCGACTCAATCTTACTTAATCGGCAGATAGGCGTCAGAGCATTTAAACCTCGATTATCTAGTAAAATCTAAAAAATAATGGACAGAACACAGAAATTACAGTCAATACGCCCTTTAATTGCCTCTGCCAAAATAACACCTAGAATGAGTGAAGATGAACGTTTCCAAAACCAAACTTTAAGGCCAATTATTAAACTACAAAACGATTTATTTCTTGCCTCTTTTCAGAATTATATTAAAAAAATGAAAAATACGTTTTATGAACTAGAATTAGAAAAACGTATAGATTACATAGCAAAAGCCATTCAAAAAGACATTAAATTCAGAAACTCTTTAAAAGGAATGGTAATAGGACAGTTTACTTTAGAAGAATACGAAATATACATTCTCAATTCTTCCTCTTTAAATAAGCGCATGATGAATATGGTAATAAAAAGAATTCAAGATCAAATGCAATATTTTGAAAAGCTAGCCCTAGTCCAGTAACGATTCGCCATTTAAATTAGTAGTGAGTATACTACTCATTAAATCAAAATATGGGCGTATCAACTTATAGCTTTCGTCTATTTGGTTTAAAAACCCATCGGACAATACCTCTTCATCAGAAAATTGTTTTGTAAAAATAAATTGCTTTTTTCTTATATACGCAATATTAGGATCTTCTTTATCGAAACCTTTTGGTGCAGTTTTTAGTTCCTCTCCTTTCAACTCGCCCCAAACAGCACTGAACTTCTTATTCTCAATAACATTTTTTAGTTCAGAAATGTCCAATTCCCATTCTTTCCGTATACGTTGTAAATCCGTTTTTTCGGGACTCCAAAAACCTGTAGCTAAAAAGCTATTACCAGGTTCTATTTGTATGTAATACCCACCTCTACGATGTTGACCAGCTCTTGCAAATGAGGCCGAAAAATTACTTTTATAAGGTGTTTTATTTTTTGAAAAACGCACATCTCGGTAAATTCTAAATACTTTTAATCGTTCTATCTCATCATGCATTTTCATTTTTTCGAGTAGGTAATTAAAAAAGGTTTTTACCTTCTCTTCTTCCTTCTTAAAGTCGGTTTTATGTTCAGTAAACCACTCTCTATTATTGTTTGCTTTGAGCAAGTTTAAAAATTTGAAAGTACTATTTGTAATATTCGTTTCTAACATACGACCTAACTGTTGTGATTTTAAGCTAAAGTTAACCATTAGATGAGAAGTACTTTTAGTTATTTGGTTAATTTTGATGAATTAAAGTAAACTCATGGACCACCGATCTATAATCGATAAGATTAATTCCCACAAAAAGCAGCCAAATTTAAGATTTCGCTTAAAAAAGAATACAGAGAAGTTTACAGACCTTCTTTTTTATACCCTTTTTGATATTGAAACACCTGTAGCTGATAACCTAGATAAATTAGAAAAACAATTTGATGAACTTGTAGATTTGGCATGTTGGCAAAGTGAAAAGCCCTGTAAGAAAGTATGGGAAAATTATGTCGAAAAACTACCCTTAGTTCTTGAAAGCCTTAATTTGGATGCTGAAGCAACGGTGAATTGTGATCCTGCATCTTTATCAATTGAAGAAGTGTATATGGCCTATCCCGGTTTTTATGCTATTTCAGTATATAGATTGGCACATGAATTATATAAGATAGGATTTCCTTTAGTACCAAGATTAATGACTGAATATGCCCACAGGCAAACAGGTGTTGATATAAATCCTGGTGCTCAGATTGGAAAATCTTTTCATATTGATCATGGCACAGGTGTCGTAATTGGTGAAACCGCAATAATTAAGAATGATGTAAAAATATACCAAGGTGTAACGCTTGGCGGATTATTTGTTGCTAAAAGTTTACAGAAAACTAAACGCCATCCAACCATAGAAAATAATGTAACTATTTATGCAAATGCCACTATTTTAGGAGGCGAAACAATAATAGGAGCAAATAGCATTATTGGGGGCAATGCATGGATAACATCTTCTGTACCGGCACATTCTACCGTTTTTCATACCCCAGAAATTAAAATAAAAACAACACCGCATGTCTAAATCCTTATTATCACTTATTGGTAATACTCCTTTAGTAAAATCAAGAGTTTTAAATACCAATCCTAATGTATCTGTCTATTTTAAAATGGAAGGTCACAATCCAGGTGGAAGCGTTAAAGATCGTGCTGCCTATAATATGATTAAAACGGGTTATGACAATGGCGATTTTACCTCAAAAGATAAACTAATAGAAGCTACAAGTGGTAACACCGGTATAGCCTTAGCTATGATAGCTGGTATTTATGGACTTGATATAGAATTGGTAATGCCAGAAAATTCCACCATAGAACGGGTACAGACTATGAGGGCCTATGGAGCAAAAGTAACATTAACATCTTCTGAAGTAGGTATTGAAGGTGCAAGAGATTATGCTGAGAACAAGGTTGCAAATGAAGGTTATATTATGATGAACCAATTTGGAAATCCTAATAATTGGAAAGCTCATTATAATACAACCGGACCAGAAATATGGAGAGATACTGATAATAAAATAACTCACTTTGTTTCTGCTATGGGGACAACAGGTACAATAATGGGTACTTCTACCTTTTTAAAAGAGCAAAATAGTGATGTACAAATAGTTGGAGTTCAACCCAGTGATAATGCCAGTATACCCGGTATTCGTAAATGGCCTCAAGAGTATTTGCCAAAAATATTCGATGCCAAAAAAGTAGACCGAATTATGGAAGTAAATGAAATTGAAGCAAAACAAATGGCTAAAAGATTAGCCAAAGAAGAAGGAATCTTTTCTGGTATGAGTAGTGGTGGTGCCGCTACTGTAGCTTTACGATTAGCACAGGAAATAGACCATGGCGTTATTGTATCCATAGTATGTGATCGAGGAGACCGCTATTTATCTTCAAATTTATTTGATTAAATTACAAACAAGATTTTTAAATAAAAAAGAGCCGTAATCACGGCTCTTTTTTGAACTTAAGAATTAATTGATTATTTCTTTAACATAGCAGTATCCGAAGGTCTACTGTATTCTTGTACTAAAAACTCTATATTTTCACCGTGTTCATTAGTAAAAATATAGGTAGTTTTATCGTCTATCATTTCTTTACTTTTTAAGCTAATATTTTCAACAATTTTTAAGTTATCTCCTTCATTCATGGCTACTACCAATTCATTGTTTTTTGAAACTAAAATAAAATCTTCTGGAGTTTCTGATTCATAGCTAAATACTATTTTCTCATCAAATGCATCATCTTCATCATTATCTATTTGCACCGTTTTAATTATAGTTGAAACACTATCCACAATCCTATCTTGATCAATTTTACCTGCATCATCTTTAGAATGCTCAATTGTGTTTAAACGTTTTGTAGTAATTTCCACAGAATTCCTTACTAATTTTTTACCATCGTTAATAGTGTATGATTTTGAAATTTTAGTATCTAAGACTTCTTGATTATTCTCTTGAGCAATTGCCGTACCTGTCATAAACAACAAACATGTAAAAGACATATAAATAGTTCTAATTTTCATATATTAAATTTTAAGTTAAAGATTAATTTAAAACCATTTGTTCAAATCATTTTAAATTATGCATATCTAATAATTTAGATATGGTCAAGATATATGAAAACTAATGCCATAAGTAACCCATTAAAAATAATATTTAATGGTATTAATTTTTAATTTTGTCAGCATTTAGTGTCGTAATAATACAACATAATGGCATTATAGCCACTTTTTCCTTTTAAAATAAAACATCATTCCTATAAACAGTACAATCATAACACCCCACACATAGAAATACCCATTTTTGGTATGTAACTCTGGCATATGGTCAAAATTCATCCCGTAAATACCGGCTATAAATGTTAGCGGAATAAAAATCGAGGCCATTATAGTTAATACCTTCATTACCTCATTCATTTTATTACTCATGTTACTCATATACATTTCCATTAAACTCATAGACATTTCGCGATAAATTTGTAAACTTTCATTTATTTCAATAGCGTGATCAAGTACATCTCGTAAGAATAATTTAGTGTCTTTAGTTATTAATGGGTTTTCAGAGTCTATAAGTCTGCTTATCAATTCTTTTACAGGATAAATCCATCTTCTTATTTTTAAAACCTCTTTTTTCAATTGCTGAATATTCTTGGCTACAATAGGCTCTGGATTACTATAGACTTCTTCCTCTAAAATTTCTATACGACTATTTAAGTTTTCAATGGCTAAAAAATAATTATCCACAATAGCATCAAGTAAAGCAAAGAATAAATAATCGGCTCCTCTAGTTCTAATACGGCCAAGTTTCCCATTAATACGTTCACGAACTCCATTAAACACATCTTCCTTAACTTCCTGAAAAACTAAAACCGTATTTTCCAATAAAACCAATGCTACATGCTCCCCAACAATTTCATCTTCTTCAGAAATATAAAGCATTCTAAATACACCAAAAATATAATCATCGTATTCATCTATCTTAGGACGTTGTTCGGTATTTACAATATCTTCAAGTACTAACGGATTTAAATTAAAATGTTTCCCAATCTGTTCAATAAAAGGTTCATCAGAAATACCTACTACATTTACCCATGAAATTTTATCGCCCTGATTTTCATTTATAAAATCAACTAAGCTTTTAAACTCCTTTGTTTCAAAATTATCTACGGTATAGGTTGTATTAAAAATTACACTGTCTTTCAGTTCCTTGTTACCCATGTAACTAATGGTACCAGGAGCTTTACCCATTTTATTATGTTGGCGAGATTTCTTTTTCTTACGTTTAGGAAAGTTTAATTTCTTTGGAGTAGCCATATTTTTTTTTATAAATATATTAATTCTAAACCACTACATTTCAAAATTAAGTTGGTTTAATAGTAGCCCAGACCCCGGAGCTATAGTTTTTAATTTTAAGTCAGACCCCTGTTTTAGTGAATCTTCAATATCATTTAAATTAAGTTCATTTTTTCCCAATTCAACCAAAGCCCCCATCATCATACGTATTTGATAACGCATAAAACCCTTGCCTTTAACTTTAAGTATATAACTCTTTTTCGGAAAAAAATTTGCTGTTAATATATCGTTAGATTCTATACTGCACGATTCAATTTTACGTACAGTTTTCGTATTCGGTTTTAATTTAGCTGTGTAAATAGAAAAATCGTGCTTCCCATTAAATAACAAAGCACCTAATTTCATTTGTTCAATATTCAAATCATCCATATAGTTGGTTATAAAAGGGGCACTAAATGGATGGTTCTTACCTCCGAAAGAAAAAAAATAGAAATACTCTTTTACTTTTCCATCTTTAATAATATTGAATTCTTGATTGACTTTTTTAATTGAAAGTAAACGAATATCTGTGGGTAAATTTTCATTAAACTGAAGAATAAAATCATCCAAATCTTCTAATTCTTCTTCTAAAAAAAGTTCAAAAGCACCATCTAATGATGATACTTTGGAATCCGTTCTTCCGGCCCCTAGTATTTTAAAATTTTTATCGGGATATAAAAATATATAGGTCTTATTAAGCATACCCATAATAGTACGTTGTTTTGGTTGAATCTGCCAACCACTAAATCTAAATCCTAAATACTGTAACCGTACTAAATAGCAAAAACGTGTAGTCTTCATAATTGTAAAAATAGATACAATATTGGCAACCTTTATTTAGAACACTAAAAATACTATTTAATCCTTTTTTAGTACTTTAGGAATCAATTGATTAAAGGAAATTTTAAATATGCAAAATAAGGTAAGTACACCCCCTATTTACTTTTGGATTATTAGCGGATTTGCTTTGTTTTGGAGCATTACAGGAGCAGTAAATTTTTTTAATGATTTTTTTATATCCAGTGAATTAACAACCAACTTAAATAACGCTACTTTACCCTTTTATACAAAAAAATTAAGTTGTACTACTGGTATTTTTGGTGCAGGAATAGGGGTCTTCATAGGGATATTAGCTTCTATTTTACTACTTAATAGAAAAAAGTTAGCTTTTAAATTTGGTGTTATTTCACTTTTAGGGATATCAATTCAAATGCTTTATAACTACGCATCAAGTAATGCCATCTTCCATTATGGTTTATATAATGCCTTTTTACCTTTTATAGAATTTATAATAACAGCAATTTTACTGCTTTTCGTAAAATTTGGGATTCATAAAGGCTGGTTATCTTGATTCCATCATATTAAGTAACATTGTATACCGTTTGTCGAATTATTTAAAATAAAGCATACTCCTACCCGTTCTTCATTTAAGATATATTGGTTTCCCAAATCCATATAAACTTATACCTATGAATTCTATAAAAAGAATACTACCATGGAAAAGAACTGTGTTTTTTTCTATTGTGATATTGATATTATTGGATATTTTAAATTTTTACGGACTCTACACTAGTAAATTTTACTTTCTTAAAATTGACAACTATATATTTCCATTATTATCAATTATTCATATTGTTTATCTATACAAAATGTGGAATAAAATAAAAGAGGATGAATTAAGTGATCCTCCTATGCGAACATTAGAATATATCTTGTACCTTATTTCTTTGGTTTACGTTTTTAAACTTGTTGAAACAATTAGTATTTTATTAAGCTATAATGATTTTGACCACCATCTGATACCTTCCACTTTTATACCTATTGGATGTATAATTTTTACTCTTTATGTTTTGCTTTTGTTAGTAACCTATTTGGCCATTTCATATAGAAGGGAGATAGTTGGTCCTTATCTTTTTGATGATATGAACCAGCATGTAGATCACTGGAAGTAAAAGCAAAACCCTTTCAAAATTGAAAGGGTTTTGCTTTTACTCGATACTCAAGATATAAATATTCCGTTACTTAGCAAACCGTCTGGCAAGCTTACATACAAGTAGTAATTAAATTTTCAATTCATTGTCTTTCGGGTTTGCCCTAGGTTATTTACTAAATATCTTTTAAGAAACTACTATAAAGGTCTTTAAACTCAAACCCATCGGTAAATCGTTGCTTATTCAACTTTTTGTAAGAGACTAAACCCCACAATAAAAGCTCTTTTAAGAAATACATATCTTTAGCATCATAATCTGGTTGATGGTCCTTTAATAATTGATTCAATGCAGGAATGCTATCTAAAGCACGCTTATACTCTTCATCTGTAAAATCGTCCATTAATTCAAAACCTTCGCCTTGAAAAAACCAATGTAACAATTCATCATAAACAGTTTCTTCGTCCTTACGTTCCAGTTTATTTATTTTTGGAAAATACTCAGGAAATAAAGTTTTTACGGCATCATCTATTAATATAGCTGCCACTCCGTCTGCCCCTTCTTGCTCTCCTTCATACACCAATTCTATCTTTCCAGTAATTGCGGGAATAATTCCTAAGAAATCACTTAAACGAAGCATTGTGTGATCACCGCCGTTTAACAGTGATCTTCGCTCTGCTGTACTCAATAAATTTTCAAAAGCTGTAATACTGGTACGAGCACTTACACCACTTTTTGCGTCTACATATTCACTAATGCGTGCTTCAAAAATAATCTGCTCTAACAAGTCTTTTGCCAAATCTGGCACATACACCGCATCTGTTTGACGAGCATCTAACTTTGCTTCTTGCTCGGTTATCTTACGTGCTGTTTCAATATCGTCTGGATAATGCGTTAAAATCTGAGACCCAATTCTATCTTTTAGCGGAGTAACAATACTTCCTCTATTCGTATAATCTTCCGGGTTTGCAGTGAATACGAACTGAATATCTAAAGGTAATCTCAATTTGAATCCGCGAATCTGTATATCACCTTCTTCCAATATATTAAATAAGGAAACCTGAATACGTGCCTGTAAATCTGGTAGTTCGTTGATTACGAATATGCAACGGTTTGCACGCGGTATCATCCCGAAATGTATTACTCTATCATCTGCATAAGATAATTTTAAATTTGCAGCCTTAATAGGATCTACATCACCTATTAAATCTGCCACAGTAACATCTGGTGTAGCTAATTTCTCAGCAAAACGATCACTTTTATGCAACCAAAAAATAGGCGTATCATCACCTTTTTCCTTGATTAATTCCTTAGCAAATCTTGACATTGGCCTAAGGGGGTCATCATTAATTTCTGAACCTTCCACAACGGGAATATATTCATCTAACAAATTCACCATTAAATGCGCCAAACGGGTTTTCGCCTGACCACGGAGACCTAATAAATTAATATTATGACGGGAAAGAATTGCACGTTCCAATTCTGGGATAACAGAATCTTCATACCCCCAAACTCCAGGAAAAGCATCTTCTCCCTTTTTTATTTTCTGAATAAGGTTTTCTCGTAATTCGTCTTTAACGCTTTTGGTTTGGTATCCGGCAGCTTTTAACTCCCCTAGTGTGTTTATTTTTTTATAATCTAATTTCATAAAATTCTCTTAGTCTTATTTCAATCTTTTTTTTCTATTTGCCTCATAATCTTCAAATATCATCTCCCCTAACCCTTGTAATCCCGTAAAAAAGGCCTTGCCTTTATTTGCCTCGGTAAAATGGCGAATAAATTGCATTAGATAAGGGTCTTGTGCAATCATAAATGTAGTGATAGGTATATGCAACTTACGTGCCTGCCGTGCCATATTATAACATTTCTCTACTATGAAATCGTCTAAACCAACACTGTTCTTGTAATAGGTACCATCGGGCATGCGAAGACAACTTGGCTTACCATCGGTAATCATAAAAATTTGCTTGTTGGTATTTCGTTTTCTTCGTAGCATATCCATAGCCAATTGCAATCCCGCTACGGTATTGGTATGATACGGACCAACTTTTAAATACGGAAGGTCCTTTATAGGTATTGGCCAGGCATCATTACCAAATACCAAAATATCTAAAGTATCTTTTGGGTATCTGGTCGTAATTAATTCTGCCAACGCCATAGCCACTTTTTTAGCGGGAGTAATACGGTCTTCACCATACAAAATCATACTATGGCTAATATCTATCATTAGAATAGTACTCATTTGCGCTTTGTGCTGCGTATCTTCAACGACCAAGTCCTCTTCACTCAACTGAAAGCTACCCATACCATGATTAATTTGGGCGTTTTTAATACTCTCAGTCATTGATATATTCTCTAGTCCGTCCCCATAACGGTACTCACGTAAATCCCCCGTATGCTCATCTCCTTGTCCAGATTTCCCCGTTTTATGATTACCAGCACCACTTCTTTTCAGTTTACCAAATATTTGGTCTAATGCACGTTGACGGATGATACGTTCCATTTTTGCGGTTATAGAAATATCTCCACCACCAGAACCTTCCTCACCATCTTGTCCGTCACCACCACCATCTTTAAACTCTTCGCGTATGTAGCCCTTAGCCTTTAAATCTTCAATAAAGTCTTCAATGGTATAATCTTCTGTGGTAAGTTCATATTCCTTGTCCAGTTCACGTAACCAATCTATAGCCTCATCAAAATCTCCAGAAGTATGTGTTATTAGCTCTTGAAAAATATCAAACAGCTTATCAAAAATCGATTGTTCGGGTGCTTCATAAGTTTCAAAGCGGAACCCTTTTCTTTCATTCATAGCCATAGCATAAAATTAACACATTTATGATCGATGCGCGCAGTATTTAAGAAATGTTAACGTATTTGGTTTTTGTGTGTTGGTTGTTGGTTGTCGGTTGTCGGTTGACCGTTGCTCGTTGTTCGTTGTTCGAGTTAAATTAGACGCTGTGCGCTTCACACTTTTTTTTTTGTCTAGCGACTTGCGCAAAGCGAAAGGCGCACGGCGATTAGCGCTTGACGCAAAAGAGTTCGTCTTTGCGAGGAGCATTTTGCGACGAAGCAATCTGTTTGTTGCGTGTACCTATGTGACAGATTGCCACGCTATGCTCGCAATGTTGTATAAATGAAGTAACTTCGGCTACGCTCAGTCACCGGAATTCAGCAATATTATTTCCGTGTAACCGACAACCGACAACCAACAACCAACAACCAACAACCAACAACCAACAACCAACAACTAAAAAGGAAACTATCAACAAAAAACAAACAACCCTCCTCCAATTTAAAGGCTTTTTAGGCACGCCGCCATTATGGGAAGGTGTTCAGTTTGGCATGCCTCAGTTTCAGTTTCCGGAGGTGATGACAGACGGTTTTGAACCAACTCCCATTCCCGAAAACTTACGGTTGGGGCATCAGATGGAATATGTTTGTAAACAACTTTTGGATGCCAGTGATGCATATGAGGTGTTATTGCATAACATGCCTATTCGGGAAGGAAAACAGACGATTGGAGAAATTGATTTTATACTCAAAGAAACAGCTACGCAACAACTGATACATGTTGAACTTACCTATAAATTTTACTTGATAGATACAGCAATTGAGAATCCTATTCATCAATTGGTCGGACCCAATAGAAGTGATGCGTTTTATAAAAAACTAGGGAAAATAAAGAACCATCAATTCTCTTTAATATATACCGATATTGGGCAAACATCACTTTTAGAACAAGGAATAGACACTACAAATATAAAACAGCAAGTTTGCTATAAAGCACAATTGTTTCAACCCTATAAAATGGCTTCTTTAGATATATCACCAATAAACTCCCATTGTATTATGGGTTATTGGTTACGAATGGCGGAGTTCAATACTCCTGAATTTGTAGATTACAAGTTCTATATACCTACTAAAAGTGAGTGGGTGTTTCATCCATATGAAGAAGTAGCATGGATTTCTTACGATGAAGTTAGTATAGCAATTGAAGAACGCTTAAATAATAAAATCTCTCCTATGGTTTGGATGAAGAAACGTGATACTGAATTTGAGAAGTTTTTTGTGGTTTGGTGGTAAGATTAATTTCTAAGTAGCAATAGTGACAATTGGTGTTAATAACTGTTGAAAGGTCTGTTTTAATGTGGGTAAGATTTAGATTACTTTTATAGATGGGATATATGTCATTGTACACATATTCAATTGTTGTGCTACATATGAATAAACTCTTCAAAAAATAAAAATGATATCTGGATTGGGACCATACGAAACTTTATTAAAAATTGACATTGTTGATTTTCATGAATTCGTAGAACTAAATCATTTTAGGATAAGAAAATTAACTGTTCAAGAACAATGCAATCTTTTTGATTTAGAAAGTTTTGACGTTGACCAAAACAAAGAGGTAAAAAATTGGAAACCAAAACCACCAGAGCGAAAGCAAAATCAGCTAAAACATTTAGATGGTTATAGTAGAGAGGATTGGGAGGAATTAATTGGAAGCGAATACTATTTAATTTGCGATGAATTAGAAGATATTGATTTAATCTTAGATGCTTTTAGACTTTTTAAACTTGGCTATATCGTTGCAACATTTAGCAAAAGTAGAAATTATGACGCGGTTCAATTCCATTATCCTCGTTTTGTAAAAATCGCAAGAGCTGGATTATGCAAAATAACCGTTGAGGAATTAAAAGAAGTTCAGAATTTATTTATAGAACTAAAAAGGACTAGTGACGACAAAATTATTCTAAATCTAGAACGATTTAAAAATGGACCAGAACATAATTACCATTCTTTTATAAATCTTGTTGGAATATTAGAATCTCTTTTAACTGGCGACGATAGAGACACTTTAACATTCCGATTCGCTTTATACTTAAATCACATTTTGAAAAACACCATAAAGTCCAATTTATCAATAGATATGGCAAAGGCAAAACGACTTTACGGAATAAGGTCGGATTTAGCACATTCCGGAAAATCTAAGAAATTTACAAAGGAGGACTATTTATTGCTCAGAAATATTACCCAGGAAATTTTAGTTTGGTACGTCCAAAATCCCAAATATAATGTTGAAGAAAGCATATTGAATTCACTTTCTATAATAGAAACGGAGAAAAATACGTAGCATAATAATGGCTATAGCAAATAGGGCATAAAGCGCTATATTTAAAGGCTTGGGCTTGTTTACTAAGTCCGCCAAATCTTTTGG
>TARA_R110002051_G_scaffold1275_1_pt1 | contig 86379 bp, 87 predicted proteins | sample TARA_R110002051 | Tara Oceans TARA_R110002051 (sample SAMEA4397023) | marine metagenome | biome: Polar Biome; feature: [MES] marine water layer (ENVO:01000295) within the mesopelagic zone...; material: water (ENVO:00002006), including particulate matter (ENVO:01000060) such as......
CGATTCCAAAGGTCACAGGTTCGAATCCTGTCGGGTGCGCCATTTTCATGAAGTTTGCCCCAAGTGCATGAAACGTGCTCCCAAGTGCGTGCAATGAAGCGGCTATCACATGCACCTGAAAACGTCCATGAAACCGGGTTAAGTGCCCAGAGTCTCCTGATCTTTGCTGATCGTCAACCGATTATGGCACAGTGGCAATTCGATTGAAGATTGTCGCTGCGGCTAGTCCGAAGGCGGTGCGAGATGGCGAATCCTTACCGACACGAAGGGATCTTATGTCACTGGCCGATCACATCTCAAGGTTTATCCGAATTGGCCGACCTATGGCTCCTTCGGGAAGGAATTCCTTGATATCGAGGAACAGAGGCCTTGTTCTGGAGGGCTATGCTTTCGGGTGAAGGGCCCCGGCATATTCGGATCCGGCTTGTGCCGTGATCTCAAAGAGGCGGAAGACATGATCCGTCAGGCCCGGAGCAACCAACAGAACAATCGTCCAGACGATGACTCAGACGATGAGCCGTCCTTCCGACGCTAACGCCTCGGCACGCGCGGCGTCCACTGGGTTCAGAGCGATGGCTTCTTTCCGGCTGCGGATAGCCACCAATTCCTTAGGGCTGATCACGTTTTCGATCAGGATCGCCACGCTGGGATGAGAAAGGTCGAGGAGGCTCCCGGCGCCGAAGCGTTCTTCGAAGTCAGAGGCGCGCTTGCTATATGCTACCAATGCGGAGAAGTCTTCCGACAACGCGCCTTGACCCTCCAGCTCCTCCAGCATTTCCCTCAGAGAACTCACAGATCCAATACTGGCGCAGTGCTGCATTGCCTCTAAGTAAGGGATGCCCGTGATCGGCGTCACCGGAGCCGTAGTGGTAAAATTGGATACTGCGTTCATTGCCATTGATCTCCTTTCTTATGATTAGAGGTCGAACGGCGAATCCGGGCAAGTTCCCACCTCAGGTGGATCCGCTGGGGCTGCAGAGCGTTGGAAGCAGTCTAGCCACCCGCTCTTTTCGCGCTTGCGGCCGCAAACCTCGACAGTGACAGCGGAAAGCACGAACTCCCGCGTACTTGCTTTCCGCCGGACCGCTGCCTCTGCTCTCAGGGTGCTGGCCCGCTAGCGATGTCCAACTGCTCCTCGGTTTCTGAGGAGGCGACCACATGCCGCCTGCCGGCCGCGCGTGGATGCCATGACGAAGGCAGTCTCGGCATCTCCGTCACCAGTTGCTTCTCCTTTCGAAGATACTCGGTGACCAGTTCCTTCATGATCTTCACCTCGCTCCATTGATCGAACTCATAGAAGTCCGTCTGGACGAATGCGTGCTTCAGGAGATTGGCAGCGGTGTCATATGCGAGACCGGCGTCGCGAACCTGCCACGCTGCAGTGACGCCATAGGGAGCGAGTTCGGGATTGATCTCATCCATTTCCGCGACGGCATCTTCGAGATGTCCGGAGATCGTGCCTAGGTTAAGGACTCCCCACTCCTCGTTGCTCCGCAAAACGTACAGCCAGTCTGCCTCGACTGAGGATGGAACAGGGTTTTCGTGTCGCGTGCAGGCGATGAATCTTTGCAGGCGGGCTGGAAGCTCCGCTTTTCGCAAAGCTCCAAGGAACCACTCGATATCTTCGGCTTTTCGACGTTCGATGCCGAATGCGACGTTCGCCAGGTTGGCCGCCATCTTCCTTGCCGACGGAGGTGTAGGGTGTCCCAGCATGGCGGATGTCAGGAACCAGTCGGCGGACGTCTGACGCTCGATGCCGTAGATGATGTCCATCATGAGTTTCACCGCGACCTGCAGGACAGGGAGTCGGGCGGGATCGACGCCGTCTTCGAGCACGCGCAGCAGCTCTCTGGAAGCTTCGCGGCGATGCGTCAGAATTTCCGGGGATACGGCACGCAGGCCGTGTCCGACGGACGTGTTCGCCAGGTTCTCGCATCCAATGTCCATCCGAGCCTCCATCTCCACGAAAGGATGGAAGCATGAGCAGCAAGAAACAAAGGGTCGCCGGGACTTGATGGCGATCGTCGCTAGGTTCGACCCTCATCAATTCTGGGCAGCTACCCGCTTCCCGGCCGCCTATCCGAACTTGAAGCCGAAGAGGCCGCCGCCCTCCGTATCGTCGATTGAGACTCCGAGGATTGCCGGGCGAGGATCGAAGGTCGGCGGGAACGAGAGCTTGGCGAATTCGTCGGAATTCATAAGCACCAGATACTGGACCTGGAGGTCATCTGTCAGGTTGGCGCCGAGTTCAATAGCCGTAGCTACCTGACGCGCATCCACGTCCGCAAATAGATGGCTGTCGTGAACCAATATGCCGGGGCCCCCGAACCGTTCGGTCGCAATCTTGAAAAGGGCGTAGTCGAAGCAGAAAATCTCCATGTTCGAGATGCCGCCCGAACGATCGCCTTCAATATGGATCCTAAAATCGGGGCCGGCCGCCGTAGCCGTAATCTCGAGTGCGCCATAACGGTCTGCATAGAGACGCTTGCGCGCTTCCTCGACGGCGAGAATCGCTGTGTCGATCACGGGCGACCTCTCCGCCAGGTCGTTCTGAAGCCTTGTCAGAAGAGACGCCTCTGAAGCCTTCATCTCCGTCTTTTCCGTCTCAGCCCGCTGCGCTGCCTTGAGCCGGTTTTCCAGATCGAGCAGGACACCCTCCTTTTCGGACTGCACGGTCTGCAAGTTGGCAAGGTCGCTGAATGCCCCCGCACCTTTGAGTTCCTTGAGGAGCGCCTCGCGCTGCTCCTCGCGCATCCTCAGATCGGCATCGACCTGGCGGAGCCGGCTCCGGCTGCGGTCGAGCTCCGTTCCAAGATGATACCGACGGTTCGAAACGACCGACTCGTGAAAGGCCCGCACTTGCTCGAAAGTCCTGACCACGCTCTCAGGTAGTTGTCTACCGGCATCGGCGTACAGGCTTTCAACCGCCCGACCGTCCGGGAGGACCTCCGCCTCCATGCTACGCTCGACATGTCGTATCGAGCTCTTCAAGGCCGCCGCCTCCACCGCGAGGTCCTCGATTTCGCTTTTCAGCCGCGCAGCCTCCGCGACCATCTCTCCGTGTTGGCCCACGACCCGCATCTCGGCAACCCGTTTGCGCGCAGTCTCGGCAGCGGCCTTCGCGACGGCTGTCGCGGATCGCAGCGCCGCCACGGTCCTGAAGTTGTCGGATCCAGAGCCTCTTGCCACGCGCTGCGTGGCAGAGATGTTTTGCCGCTCCGCCTTCGCCTTCTCGAACTCCCTGACCAGAGTCCAGTCGAGACCGAAGATCCACGAAAGCGCCGCCCTCGCATGGGCGTCGTCCTGCTTTTCGGAGCTCTTGTTCGGTCGCAGGAAGCCGCCATCCTGCCTGCGTCTGGCGAAGAAGCCGTACAGGGACCTAAACGACGGCGGCGGAATCTCATGTCCCTTGGCGTCCCGTCCGGGCCTCAGCTTGAACATTTTCCTTCCCAGCCAGTCGCACCAGTCGCCGACGGTGGCCTGTCCTCCCTCGAGCAGATCGTGGGTCATCTCAAGACCATGGGCACCGCCATCGGCGAACCTCACGCTGACCAGGTCATTGCTCGAAACCGATCGCTCGACGCGCAGTTCCAGACCGTCTACGACCATGTCCGCCCAGAAGCTCGCGGTCGACAGTTCTTTAGTCTTGAATACCGAGTCCTTCGTGACGCGACTTCCGTGCAGGAAGTTTATGATCTCGACCAGGCTCGACTTGCCGGATCCGTTGCGCGTGCGGGTCTCGTCAGACGTCTCATGGCGTTCGGCGAGAAGGATGTTGAGACCTCCGCGCAGTTCGACCGTCTTGAATGTCTCGATGGAGCTTCCGATGCGGATGATCATAGTTGCTCCTCGATGACGAGCAGACCGCTACGTAGCTGCACCATGCCCATTGTAAAAAGGAGCGTGACAGCGAGAACGAACCAGTCGAAGCCGAGAGGCGACCGCCGCGGGACGGCGCTCATGCGTTCCCAGGTCTCGCTCACCGTAAGGGGCGAACTCTTGAGGTGCACGAGGATTTCGCCGCCGATAACGATCAGGGATCGATCTGCGGGCATGAACTTAGTGGGCAGGATCATGGACCGGACTCTCGGGAGCTATGTCGACAGGATCTTCGAAGATCTCGCAACTCTCAAACATGCAGGACATCACGGCCAGCGCAGCATATGACCTTTCGTCGTCCAGCCGCTGCGAGGGCTGGCCGCACAGCTCCGCATGAATCTGCCGTAGTATGTCTCCAGGCGGCAGCGCGTTCGAGGCGAGGTTCAAATAGAGCGTGTTGAAGAAAAAAGGAGCGGAGTCCGGGGCGCTAGGATCGCCGTTGCGAGCGATGCAGTCGAATACCAGCGGACCATGCTCGAATCCATGCCGCAGCAGGCGTTGCCAGTTGTCCGGGATGTCATTGTGCGTCAGCTTCCGGATTGAGATCGGCTTCGGCGGGTCGGCGGGGGGAATGTAGCCTGGAGACCTCCGCATGAGGTCGTCGATGATGGCGGTGACTGCGTCCGGGAGCCTGCGAAGACGGTCCTCAGCCAAAGCCTTCGTTCCAAGGATTCGTTCGCGTCCTCGCTCGTCGAGCATTTCCGCCAGCTTTACGAAGCCGGCGCGGCTGAACTGGCCGACCTTGACGCCCTGTTTCTCTCCGGCGTCCTTCAGTTCGGCAAGAACGTCCAGAAGCGGCTTGCTGAGACCGGACAGGAGGTTGTGCGTGAAGCGCCACTCCCTTACCGGCGTCGCTCCGTTCATTGCGGTCCAGAAGTCGTCTCTCATCTTCCGGCCGACCTCTGCCAGACGCTGGGTCTTTCCATCCTCCGCGCCGTAGCATTGGTAGACGATGCCGTCATGGAAGAAGTAACCGTCCACGCCGTCGTCCCCAAGGTTGCCGTGAGGCTTCACGCGGATGAAGTCGTCTCCATGAATTTGCTCCATGATATCGCTGAACAGCTTTTGAAACTCGGCGCCGTTTGCACGGGCAAGCCGGTTCTCGAGTGCGAGCTCCAACACGATCCAATCCACCTGGCCGACCATCCCATCCCCTTTTTCTTCAACATACCCATCGTAGATTGAAGATTAGTTGCCTGGGAAGATTCAACCGCGTTCGACTGCTCGCTTGGCTAGCCCACCGTCGCGGGGCTCAACAGGATACCGCGCTCAGCGACGACCGCACTTCGCGTTCCGAATAGGGCTTGCCGACAAACCCGATCGGTTGGAACTCCGAAGCGGCATCTCTGGTGCGCTCGTTGAGGTTTCCACTGACGAATAGGGACGAAATGTTCCAGCGTTGCCGCAGGGCTGCCGCCGTATCCACTCCGTTCGTGCCGCGCGCAAGATTGACGTCCATGATGGCGAGGTCGATTTCGCCGTCGCAGGTCTCGGCAACGGAAATGGCCTGCTTCATGCAAGACGCCTGCCCTACCACGACATGGCCCGCATTCAGCAGCATGTCCTCGAGGTCGAGAGCAAGCAGCATTTCGTTCTCGACGATCAGCACGCGCAACGGCTTCCGGTTGTCACGACCATCGGCAATAGCCGCACGTCGAAATAGCTTTGCTGGTAACGGACTATTTGCATTGCAGGCGCAAGCTTCGATCGATATTGCAACCCGGCCGAAGTACCCCGCCCTTGTCCAAGGCGGCCCGCGGCGCCAGGCTGAAGAAGACAAACCGGTCGTTCACACATGCAGCACCCAACCACCGATGCCATCGTAAGGGAGGCCGTCCGAGCTTCGCTTGAAGCCGCACATCGCGGTGAAGACGCAGTGATCGTGGACGAGCTGAAGGTTTCGCTAGGGAGCGGACGGATCGATGTGGCTGTTATAAACGGCAGGATCGAAGGGTACGAGATCAAGAGCGACAAGGACAGTCTTGGAAGGCTCTCGAATCAGGCGCGGATGTTCAGCGCAGTTGCCGATCGGATGACCCTCGTAGTAGGCCGCCGGCACCTGGAAAAGGCGAGCGCAGAGGTCCCGGAATGGTGGTCCATCGTCGTCTGCTCGAGCGATAAGGATGGACGGGTCAAACTAAGCCGAGTGCGCCGGGGGCGCATCAACCGCATGCAGGACAAGACGGCGCTCGTCGAAACGCTGGAGCGAGAGGAAATCGTCGCGCTGCTCGCGTCCGCGCAGCTCGACAGGGGGTTTCGCAGCGCGAACTACCGGACGCTCGTCGATCGGGCGGTGGCGTCGATGTCCTGCTCCCAGATCGCCACCTTCGTGAAGAAGATGCTCAAGATTCGCGCGCGGCTCGCCTGCGAATTCGGAGACCTGGCCTTTGGCCGGTCCGTCATAATCTGTGACGAACCATCTGGGACATGTGCTGATTGATGCGGACTGAGAGCCACGGAGATGGATGAGTGAAGCTCCTTCCGCCTATGATCTGATCGCCTCGAGCCACCTGCTCTATGACTTCCGTCCCCCAGCACTCCACCTTCTGAGACCAAAGCTCCTGATTGCCAACGATGTCGCGGGACGCGTCGACGTACTTCGTTGCATCCCGGTTGTTTTCGTAAAGCGAGACGTGCCAGTGATCGGGCGTCGCCAGATCGACGTGCGGGAACCAGCCCCGAGCAATGGTATCTTCAGTCCGGTTCGGCAGCGAGCCGTAGTCGCCCAAGCGGACGTCGAACCACTCGGATATCTCACGGTGAAGAGCGAGATCGCTGATCGGCAGGACTGGCGGCATCGAGCGGAGCGGCTGCCTCGGGAACGCCGTAGACAGAGCGATTATTGTGACCTGGTCGAATTCGTCGCCGACGTCGTGCCGAATCCTTCGAAGTACGTCGAGAATTCCTGCAGCGGCGGCGTCCCCCCTCCCCCAGATATTGCCCGCGTCGACGATCAAGACCACGAACGGCGCGCAGGAACGAATGAGACCTGCACACGACAGGACTATCGCGGTCTCGGACGGCTCCGAAATCCGAATCCTGATGGCCGCCGGACGACCGGCCGCACACGTCCGCTCCAGTTGCCGACGAAGCGCCGCGGCGTCCGTCATGCGAAGGACGGGCACGAGTTCAGGGAACGTTTCAACAAGATCCAGCCATCGGGACGGGCCTTCCGAAGGATTCATCAAGTCCGCAAGACTACGGTTGAATGCTTCTGTCCGGCGCAGCCTTTGAGCGTCGTTCGCAAGCTGTCTTTCCGACCTTGGGCGGCTTTCGCTCTGGCCGGCCTGCACCCGTCTGAGATTGTTGCGCCGCCGCCGTTCGGCCGCTTCGGCGAGAGAGGTGACCGGACGAGCACGAGGATCGAAATCGACGATGGCCGGTCGCCCTTCAAGGGCGCCTGTCAATGCCGCCGCTGAATTGGCGAAGCTTTCCGTCTCCGCATACCGGGTGAGGGTAAATACGGGCACCATCGCGTTCTTGACGTCAGGGTAGCACTGCTCATAGGCGTTCAACTCGCCGGCTCTTGTAGTCAGAACCGGGAAGTAAGAAATAGCGTCGAACATCGGCATGCCCTCGCGGAAGGAACTTTCGATGCAACGTTAAATTGATTCGATCGAAGGCGCGATCGCAAATTTCGCAACTTTCAGACGTCCTCTTCTGCCGAGAGAGGCGATCGTCTCGGAGTATCCTCTACCGCTGGGCTGGCAGTGATGGCCTCCGCCATCCTCTGGTATGGTCAGATTCAAGTTCGGTGGTTCCGACAAGATCTGGCCATCGGACGTCCAGGGCGTTAGGTTCAGTTCCCACCGCCATTCCCACCGCCATTCCCACCGCCATTCCCGCCGCCGTTGCCTCCGCCATTGCCGTTGCCTCCGCCATTGCCGTTGCCTCCGCCATTGCCGTTCCCGCCGCCATTGCCGTTGCCTCCGCCATTGCCGTTGCCGCCGCCATTGCCGTTGCCTCCGCCATTGCCGTTGCCGCCGCCGTTGCCGTTGCCACCGCCATCGCCACCGCCGTTCCCGCCGCCGTTTCCGTTACTGCCGCTCTTATCGTTGCCGGAATTTGCAGAAGAACCAGTCGGCGTTCCACTACCTGCTGGAGACCCTGCCCCGATGCGCGAGACCTGGCCGACAGGAGCAATAGATGCTTGGCTTGGTGCACTGGCCTGAACGGAGGGGGTACTGCTAATGCCAGCAACCGACATAGCCTGGCTTTGATCGACAGTAGCCTGCTGTCCGGGACCCAGGTTAGTGCTTTGGCCACTGGTGAAGGAAGAGACCTGTACCAGCCCACGTTCTACAGATACTGACGCATCCCTGGCAGTGACCGTGACTTGGAAACTGGTGCCCTTCACCACGGCAGCAAGGAATGGGGTGTGGACGTAGGTGTGAGGTCTGCTGCGCTTCTCGATGTCCAGGGACAGAAACCCCTTCTGCTGGACGACATCCGTCTTCCGTGACAGCAAGCTTTCCTCAGTGATAATGGCTGCCAGCGTTTCTGGTCCGAACGAAACTCTTTCGACACCTCGCTCCAGCACCACGCGGCCTCTGGGCCCTGTAGAGATCCACGACCGATTGGGGATAGTCATACCACCAACCACCGGCACCCATGTCTTCTTGTCGACGGTGAATGATACCTGCTTGGTCGTCCTGCTTACAGACCACTCGGAGTCCTTCGTGGCGGTAGTCGGACCGGCTGCTTGCCTGTGCCTTGGACGGGAACGCTCTCTCGATCAGGATGGAACCGAAGCCCTTCTTTGTCGGCAACGATATTGGTGGCCCTCCGGTCTCCTTCCACGTCAGGAGAACACGTCCCTCATCAACCGTCCACTCGACATCGACGCGTCCTTGCTGGCTTCCAAGACTTCCATACTTCGTCGCATTGGTGGCGAGTTCGTGGATGACGAGAGATAGAGGCAGGGCAATGTCCGCCTCAAGCCGCACATACGGTCCCTGCAGCCGGATACGGTCCTCTTCTGGGTCCACATGCGCCTTCAGAGCTGCAGTAACGACATCTTGGACCGAGGATGACGACGCCTCCCTAGAAAGAATGAGGTCATAGGTCGCGGCGAGCGCCATCAGCCGTTGTGAGAACGAACGATATTGCTCCGGGTCGGAGCGCCTGAATGTCTGCTGGGCGATCGCCTGCACGAGTGCGAAGCCGTTCTTAACCCGGTGTGCAAGCTCCCGCGCCAGGAGCTCCCTCTCCGCCTCGACCTCCTCGTTGCGGCGCCGGCGATCCTCCAGCTCGTCAAGCAGGCGATCCAAAGTGGCCCCGACGCTTGCGAGTTCGTCGCCGTCCTTCATGCCCGTTCTTGCCTCGACCTCGCCCTCTCGCCACCTGTTCATGACCTGCGAGATGTGAGCTATCCTTCTGAGAATGAACCGGTCGCCGATGAGGATGGCCAACAGGATGGCGGCAAGGGCTCCCCCACAGATCGCCAGCGCATTCATCAGCGTCGCCCGGTTCAGCGGAGCGAAGGCCTCGTCCTGGGAGAAACCCGAGCTGACGTAAATTGGACTGCTTGGGAGATTGATCGGGCGGTAGCCGAGGATCCTGTCCGTTCCATCGCGACTTTTAACGGCCATTACTCCTGGCGTCTTCGAGTGGATCAGCCACTGGAATTCGTCTGGAATCACTGTCCCGACGAATCTCTCCGGGTAGGGAACGCGCGCGAGGATCGTTCCCGCGCTGTCTGCAAGCGTAACAGCGTTGCCTCGTGCAACGCCCCACTCCGAGATGCGTTCTTGGAGCCAGTCCAGACTGATGCCGGTCACGACAACCGCCTTGACCTCGTTGTTCTCGATCAGCGGCATGGCCAAAGGAAGCACGGCGGTGTCCGACATGCGACTGAGCGTGTAAGTGCCGACGACAAAGCTCCTGGTCTCGAGAGCGTGGTTGAAATAGTCGCGGTCGGCAACCTTAGTGCCGGTTGCCGCAGCCAGACTGCTGCAAATTACGTTACCATGCAGATCTGCGACGAAGATCGTGCGGATGTTGTCAACCCTGTCCGCGACCGACCGGAGCGCTTCTCCGCATTCTGTCACGTCCAGCTCACGTACTGAAGGAAGGGCGGTTACTGCGATCAGGAGAGCCTGGAGGCCCTCCACGATGCGCCCCACCTCCGAGGCAGCCTGCCGCGCGGCTTGAGCCGCAGACGCGCTGATCTCCTCAATGCGTTGCTCACGCAGAGCATATTCGTTGTATGCGAGCATCGCCACCACGGGCGCAAGTGCCGCAAGCGCTACTATCAGGAGCTTCCGTCGCATTCACTTTCCCCCACTGACGGGTACGTAGCACGTGACAACCCCTACGCGCTATCCTGGCTGACCCTGGCTGACCCTGTCTGGCAACCTCGATTCAGGCAATCGCCAGTTCCATCTTCCAGCGACAGCAAGGCTTCCGGCGGGACACCGCCTCCTCTACGGCCGACGCCACCGGAAGCTCAACGTTCGCCCATTTTGCGAGTGTGATCAGCCCGCGCAGGGGAAGCTTTCTGCTGCAGATGGGGGCGCTCTCCTCGTTGAGGGCGGCAGCGTAAGCCAATTGCTCGTTGAGAACGTCTTCGACGTCATGGACGTCCATAACCACCAGATGGGCACGATACCGCTTCATCGCCTCGATGGTCCTCCCGCTGGTGTGGTGCGCCTTGCAGGCGCCGGGCGCTGTCCGGCTGGTGCTGAACGACGACCATGAAACCTTCGAGAGGCTGAACCGGAAACATGATGCTTCAAAGCAGGTCGATCAGCCGTTCCGGCGAAGGTATGCCTGTCGGGTCGTTGCCAAATCTCTGGGCGAACTGGCAGGACTCGCTGGTTCTCAAGTATTGTTGACAGAAGACGCTTAAGTTAATGCACCTTTGGTTTGTCCTCACGGCACCAGAATGACTGAACCTGTCGTGCGCAGGCCCTCCATATCGGCCTGAGCCTGACGAGCATCCGTTAAGGCATACGGGTAGTCTCCGGCGCCCGAACGATACCTCAAGAACTCACCAAGCACGGGACGAGTTTCACCCCGCTTCGTCCGGGGTGAAACTCGATTATTTGGTTGCCTACATCATCCTTTTGATGTCGCTGTAGGCTCCATCCGTCTTCAGCGTTACCGTCACCGGATCGCTGGTGCGGTTGCGCCAGAACCAGCCGTGATTGCCGTCGAAGGCAGCCTCAAGAACACCGCTGTCCTCGGCAACGCCTCGTCCCTTTTCGTAGCTGATGTTCTCGCCACCGCCGTCGCCATGAGTGTCGAAGTTGACCTCCGAGCCATTGGCCGTCCAGGAATAGTTGGCTGTTGCTCCTTTGATCATAACCAGCTTGATCTCCGCACCTTCGCCAGGCTGTAGCGTGATTGAGACTTCATCCTGCCGGGCTGCGGTCTGGGCGTAGGCTGCCGATATGCCGAACTCGCGGATGATCCGATCAAGGATGCTCGACCCCTGTTGCGGTAGGGGTTGCGGAGAAGTCTGCGACGTCGCGGGGGGGACAGGTGCTTGCTGCGCCTCGTCGGCCTGCCGATCCATCTCGGCTTCGTCGGAGAGCTGTACCTTGATCTCACCCATTTCGGTGAGACCCATCGCCGAACCGAGACCTGTGGGATCGATCCCGTACTCCGAAGGAAGGACGACCGTCACGAGGATCGCTGCTGCGGCAACGGCAGAGATGAGGGTCGACTTTGCCAACTGGGTGGAGGAAGGCAGGTCTTCAGGCTTGGGTGCTTGGGAATTGAACATTTTGAGTTCCTTTCGGGGTCAGGAGACGAAGTAACCGGTGAGCTGATATCCCATCAGCACCCATCCGGCGGTCATCATGAGGACGTTGGCGGTGTAGGCGTGGCGCAGGAAGCTTGAAGTCTTGCGCCAGTAGCTCATGCCGATGAGGATCACGGCGAGAGCGATAAGCTGTCCGATTTCCACGCCGACGTTGAAGGCCAGGAGGTTCGGAATCAAACCATCTTCGGCGATGTCGTATTCCAGAATCTTGGTCGCCAGGCCGAGGCCGTGAAAGAAGCCGAAGATCAGCGTCGCCAGCTTGGTGTTCGGCTGGAAACCGAGCCAGCGCTGGAAGGCCCCGAGATTGTCGAGTGCCTTGTAGACGACCGAGAGACCGATGATCGCATCGATCAGGTAGGCGCTGACGTTCCAGCCATAGTAGACGCCGAGCAGCATCGTGGTCGAATGGCCGACCGCAAAGAGGCTGACGTAGATGCCGATGTGCTTCAGCCCGTAGAGGAAGAAGATCACGCCGAAGAGGAACAGCAGGTGATCGTACCCGGTCACCATGTGCTTCGCGCCCAGGTAGACGAACGGGATCAGATGGATGCCCGTGATCTCCTGGATGTAGCCCTTGTCGCCTTCGGCGACCGCATGGGCAGCCGCCGCACTGGCGAGGAGCAGCAGGGAGAGGACGACAAGCGTCAGTTGGAGTGCGAGCTGCCAGGCTCTCGGCCTCGACAGCACGTCACCGTTGGGAGGTGCTTTCATAAGGGAACTTCCATGAGCGTGTTGAACCTGCCGCCGAAGCGGCGTCGGATCACGTCATGGAACGCGGAGGGCGGTCGATTCCGAAAGGGGGACCGCCGGAGAGCGGGAAACTGAAGATAGGGTGATCTAGCCGTCTCTCCGGAAACACCGAGGTATCACTCGAACCCACGAGGCTGGCCGTGTCGTGGGTGTGGTCGGCATGGTGGTGGTCGTTTTCGACCTTATCCAACTCGGCGACGTCCCCGTCATCATGGGAATGGTCGCCGTGGTCGTGACCATGGGTCTGAGAGCCGATGGCTGACGCCGACGCATGAAGATCAGGCGCATGCGTGACCGGAGATGCCGAAGCGTAGATGAGAATAGCAATGCACGCCATGACGACGGCAATTGTTCTCCCAAATCGGCATTGTGGACGACGCAGCATTCGGCTCTGATAACTGCCTTTGGCGGGGGACACAAGATTCCCGATTGAAGTATCCCCTCCAGGGGGATAGGAATTTGAAATGAGCAAACATGAGCGCCGGCATGAATCCCACCCCCATATTGTCAAGCGGCTCAAGCGGGCCGAAGGACATCTTCGAAGCGTGATCTCGATGATCGAGGACGGCAAACCTTGTCTCGACATCGCTCAACAACTCCACGCCGTCGAGAAGGCCATCACCAATGCCAAGCGCACGCTAATCCAGGACCATCTGGACCACTGCCTGGAAGACTCCGTCGGAGCACTCGGGCGGGAGCAGCGCGACGCCATCAACGCCTTCCGAACCATCACGAAGTATCTGTAGTCATAGAACGGCAGGCCCTGTCATGCTCGACATCCTCAAGAACCGAACCTACCGGCACCTGTTCATGGCGCAGGTTATCGCGCTCATCGGCACTGGGCTTGCGACGGTGGCGCTCGGGCTGCTTGCCTACGATATCGCAGGCGCGGATGCAGGCGCGGTCCTTGGTACAGCACTTGCCATCAAGATGATCGCCTATGTCGGCGTCGCGCCCGTGGCAGGCGCATTCGCCGAAGTCCTTCCCCGCCGCCCTATGCTGGTCGTGCTCGACCTCATCCGGGCGGCAGTGGCACTCTGCCTGCCATTCGTCACCGAGGTCTGGCAGGTCTATGTGTTGATCTTCGTGCTGCAGTCGGCTTCAGCCGCATTCACGCCGACCTTCCAGGCAACGATCCCGGACGTTCTCCCCGAGGAGAAGGACTACACGCGGGCGCTGTCGCTTTCGCGCCTGGCCTACGATCTGGAAAGTCTCCTCAGCCCTGCTCTTGCGGCCGTCCTCCTGACGGTCATCTCTTTCCATTCCCTATTCGGCGGCACGGTTATCGGCTTCGTCGCCTCTGCGGCACTGGTCGTATCCGTTACGCTGCCAAAGCCAACGCGACCCGAGCGCCGCAGCATCTACGACCGCACCACGCGGGGCATCCGCCTCTACCTCGCGACCCCAAGACTACGAGGACTGCTTGCGATCAGTCTGGCGGTCTCGGCTGCAGGCTCCATGGTCATCGTCAACAGCGTCGTCTTCGTCCAGGCAGCCTTCGGTTTGGCCCAAGAGGACACGGCGCTGGCACTCGCCGCCTTCGGTGGCGGGTCCATGCTGGCAGCACTTGTCCTACCGAGGCTGCTCGATCAGCTTCGCGACCGTCCGGTGATGCTGACAGGCTCGGCAATCCTGGTTGCGGGGCTCGTGGCGGCGGCCTTTGTCGAATCCTATCTCTCGCTGCTGTTAATCTGGTTTCTGCTCGGCATCGGTTACTCGACCGCCCAGACGCCGTCGGGACGCCTCCTTCGCCGCTCCGCACATCCGCAAGATCGCCCCGCCCTGTTTGCGGCGCAGTTTGCCTTGTCGCATGCCTGTTGGCTCATCACCTATCCGCTTGCGGGATGGCTGGGAGCAACAATTGGCCTCGGCCCAACGTCCATAGTCCTATCCGTCATCGCCGTGACTGGCCTTGCCGCAGCGCTCTACCTGTGGCCCACCTCATCCGACCTGGAGATCGAGCACAGCCATGAGGACCTGCCCGACCAGGACCCCCATCTGCAGGAAGGCACGCCTCGGGGCCACCATCGCCACAGCCACGCCATCGTGATTGACCGCCTCCATCACGAATGGCCGCACCCGCGCTGAGATGGGTGGATATCTAAGCCTCTTCGCGGCAGCAGTCCTCGCCGCCACCCTCTTTCCGGCACAATCGGAAGCATTGCTGGTGGCGCTGCTCCTCAGCGAAAGCTATTCCGTGACGGCGTTGGTCGGCGTGGCCTCCGTCGGGAACACGCTCGGATCGATCATCAACTGGTTCCTCGGCAGAAGTCTGGAGCGGTTCAAGGACCGGGCGTGGTTCCCGGTCGGAGCCGACAATCTCGCGCGGGCGCAGGAATGGTATCACCGCTACGGAAGGTGGTCTCTTCTCGCGAGCTGGCTGCCCATCATCGGCGATCCCATCACGCTCGTGGCAGGCGTCATGAAGGAGCCACTTCCGGTCTTCATTCTCCTCGTCGGCATTGCGAAGACAGCCCGTTATGTTCTTCTTGCCGCAGTGACGCTGGGGTTGATCTGAATGTGGACCTGGATCGTCGGATTCCAGAGGGAAATCTACCTCACCTTCGGGGAGAACATTAAAGCCATCGCCGAAACAGGAAGCTGGGCTGCATTCCTCGCCTTCCTGCCAATGGGCGTCGCCTTCGGCTCCGTCCACGCCATGACGCCCGGTCACAGCAAGGCCCTCCTGGCAACCTATCTTGCTGGTTCCTCCGCTGGCCTCTGGCGAGCGCTCGGGACCTCCGTCGCGCTTTCGATCACCCATGTCGCGGTTTCGGTCGCTATCGTTCTTCTGTCTTTGCCGCTCGTGAACATCATGTTCGGAGGGAGTGGGCCGGGCTCATCGCCGATCCTTGAGCACCTGAGCCGTGGGCTGCTGGGATTGATCGGCCTATGGATGATCTGGCGTGCGTTAAGAAGACGTCGGCACAGCCACCACGGACGTGAGGGCATCGCTGTCGGGATGACGGCCGGGTTGATCCCATGCCCACTGACGCTCTTCATCATGAACTTTGCGGTGCTCCATCACGTCGTCTTCACCGGGCTTCTGTTCGCGCTGACCATGATGGCGGGCATCGTGATCACTCTGGGTACTGTCGCACTGGCGACCGTCCTGTTCCGAAGCCAGTTCGTACGCCTGCTGCAAGCCAGGCCACACACTCTGGAGCGCGTTTCACGGTCCCTTGAAGCCCTGGCTGGCATAATCCTCCTCCTGGTGGCAGCGTCCACGTTGTCAGGGTGATCAGCGGCGTCTTCGCGGGCGCTTGACAATCACGGCGGCCAGAGCAAGATGCCGCTCATGGGGTTGCGATCACCCCACGAGGCCACGGCCAAAGAATCGCGTCCTATGACACCGATCAAACGGAGGGACGCGCTATGCCGTCATATCTGGAAATCACACCTGATAAACTCAACCGCATCATCGGCACGCCGAACCTGCCGACGATCATCGACGTACGCAACGACGAAGACTTCGGCAGCGATCCAAGGCTAATCCCCGGCTCGATCCGGCGCGATTTTCGCTACGTGGCGGAATGGGGTGCTGGAATATCCGGCCCCACAATCATCTTCTGCCAGAAAGGACAGAAGCTCGGCCACGGCGTCGCCGCTCACCTGCGCGCCATGGGCAAGCAGGCCGAAGTGCTGGAAGGCGGCTTTGAGGCCTGGCGTGATGGCGCAGGAGCCCTTGTCCCGGAAGACAAGCTTCCGGCCCGAGATGCCCAGAGCCGCACAGTCTGGGTAACCCGTGCGAGACCGAAGATCGACCGCATCGCCTGCCCGTGGCTCATCCGCCGCTTCATCGACCCATCCGCGCTTTTTCTGTTTGTCCCCGCAAGCGAGGTGGTTCTCGTGGGAGACCGCTTCGGCGCGACGCCTTTCGATATCGAGGACGTCTTCTGGAGCCATCGCGGTGAGCTGTGCACCTTTGATGTGATGGTGGAGGAGTTCGGCCTGAGGACGGACCCTCTCCTGCATCTGGCAAGGATCGTGCGTGGGGCCGATACGGCACGGCCTGACCTTGCCCCCGAAGTCCCCGGTCTTCTGGCGGCATCGCTCGGGCTGTCGCGGATGTTCAACGACGATCTTGAACAGTTGGAGGCGGGGCTGACGCTCTATGACGCCTTCTACCGATGGTGTCGTGACGCAACCAGTGAGAGCCACAACTGGCCAAACCCGAGGAGGGGATGACGAACATGGCCGACCTTGGAAAAGTTGCGGATCGGTCCGTGGCTGACGCTGACATCGTTCCTCTTTCGGAAGCCGTCAAAGTCTGGGCTCGCGTGGCAGCCCTCAGCTTCGGGGGACCTGCAGGGCAGATCGCGGTCATGCACCGAATTCTCGTGGACGAGAAGCGATGGATCGGGGAGCATCGCTTTCTCCATGCGCTGAACTACTGCATGCTGCTGCCGGGCCCGGAAGCTCACCAGCTCGCCATCTATATCGGCTGGCTCCTCAACCGCACCTTGGGCGGCATGATCGCAGGCCTCCTCTTCGTGCTGCCGGGCTTTCTCTCGATCCTGGTACTCAGCTACATCTACGTCCTGTTCGGTAACGTCACGGTGGTCGAGGGCATGTTCTTCGGCCTGAAATGCGCAGTCCTTGCCGTCGTGATCCAGGCCGTGTTCAGGATCGGAAGCCGGGCGCTCAAGAACGGCCCTATGGTTGGCCTGGCCGCAGCCGCCTTCGTGGCGATCTTCTTCCTGCACGTGCCTTTCCCGCTCATCATCGTCACCGCTGGGATCATTGGTTATCTCGGCGGCCGCAGCGGTGCATCAGCCTTCCGCATCGGCGGCGGGCACAAGTCAGGTGCTGGTAAAATCCTGGAAGACCGAGATTCCCTTCTCGGCGAAGACATCCCGCTTCATGCCGCGCCGAACCTCGCATGGTCGCTGAAGACGTCCGGCGCTCTTGCGGCACTGTGGCTTCTTCCAGTTGCCGGGCTGCTGCTGGTGCTCGGTCAGGACAATGTCTTCTCCAAGCTCGGCGTCTTCTTCAGCCAGATGGCAGTGGTCACCTTCGGCGGTGCCTATGCGGTGCTCGCCTATGTCGCGCAGGAGGCCGTTCAGGGATTCGGCTGGTTGCGGCCTGGAGAAATGCTGGATGGATTGGGAATGGCTGAGACCACGCCCGGTCCCTTGATCATGGTCACCCAGTTCGTCGGCTTTCTTGCGGGCTATCGCGAGCCCGGAACCATGAACCCGCTGGCCGCCGCCACGCTCGCCGCCGTGCTGACGACCTGGGTTACGTTCATCCCGAGCTTCCTCTGGATTTTCGCCGGAGCGCCCTTCATGGAAAGGATGCGGGGCAATGCCGCTCTCAGCGGCGCGATGGCCGCGATCACAGCAGCGGTGGTCGGCGTCATTTTGAACCTTGCCGTCTGGTTCGGGCTGCATGTGCTGTTCAGCGAAGTCACAACAGAGGGGCTCGGACCACTATCGTTGGATGTCCCGGTCCTAAGCTCCGTCAACTGGCCCTCGCTCACTCTGACGCTGTTGGCCGCCGTCGCACTGTTTGCCCTCAGGCAGTCCGTGCTTGCGGTGTTGCTCGTCTCAGCTTTGCTCGGGATCGCATGGCAGGTGGTGAGCAGAGCGGAGTAGGAGAGAGAGCCGACGGAAGCAGGAAGGACTGCTTACGGTCGGAGCGTGTCATTGCGGATCGCGCCAACAGCGGAATGCGGCATCCTCTCGCCGGGTCGGATCGGCTGCGGAGGGAACCACCTCGGCCGCGAACTCTTCCTTCTCCCTAAACTCGAAATATGGCGCCGGTTGCAGCCGGCAGCGACGCGTTTGAAAGTACATGAACAAGCGCAGGAGACAGGCATGGGTGAGCGGTTATCAGAAGCGGCATTGAAGGCTCTAAGCCGGTCCGAGCATCGCGGCGACATTGCGGTCATGCGAACGCTACTCGCCTCTATAGGAGACGACGTTGCGACCACTGGCACCCTCGACGAAGTACGGGAATTCTCACGTCTGCTGATGAGGATGATTGAATCGATTGACCAAGAAGCCGTTGCTGGAAAGGGTTCGCTCATGAACTGGGCCGATCCCAATAACATTGAGATGTTAGAGGCGGGCCTGTTCAAGAATAGGTTTCCAACCGCGTCTCGTGGACTTGGATTGGTTCCGAGCGTTTCATCGTAGTCGGTTGCCAGCGACGCCGCGAGCTCAAGCGCGGCTTCGAGCGGGTAGGAACCGGGGTAGTAGTTTCCGGGCGTTACGATGATGTGGTCGAGAACAACGCCATCTTCGTCGAGCACGGCAAGGACAGCATGCTTCCCGCTTTTTCCGACCGTACGCACAAGATGGCTTCGAGAAGCCGAACCCGGCAGTGACTTCTTCTTCAAAGCTGACCTGTTCGTAGGAACCGCGAAGTACTTGAGAGCCTCCTGCAATGGATCGAAAGCTCCTATGGTCTAACCCCACGCGCGCGATGAAGCGACGTCTCCCTGTACGAAGGTCGGGGTTCACGTCTATGACTTCGATTCCAGGATGCATCCCATCAGTCTCCAGACAAGGTCAGATACCGTACGCGGGTTAACGGCACGGAACCGGAGATGAGGCGAATCCTATGAGATTGCTAGTATTTTACCGATCCGCTTACCGGCTCTGAAAGATCCGATATCCTATGACGTGTCCCGGAAAAGGACACCGCATGGCGACGGACATCGACATTAAAGCGCAGGCGCTCTCGGCCGCCCGGACGCGAATCCTTGCTCTCCAGGAGCAGATGACGGAACGCGTCCTGGCAATGGCGGCTGAGGTAGAGAAGCTGATGGAGGTCGTCTCCCCGACGGAGGCGAAGGCTTTCCTGAAGGCGAGATGCAACCTGCCCGCGGTCGAGCTGTCGACCTACGTCGGGTTCACGACCACGCTGCGCGGTGCGGAAGACGTCCTGCGGACCGGCCGGGTATCCTTCCCGGTAATGAAGGCGCTCGTCGCGGCGGAAGCTGACACGCGTGATGACGTCCTCGCTCGGATCGCTGCGGGCTCGCAGATCGACACGCGGGACGTCTCTGCGATCAAGAAGCGGCTGCAGGAATCCAAGCTAACGGTGGCGGAAGTCCTCGCTGCCAGGAACCGGAAGGCCGTCGCGGCCGCGGCACGCAAGCGCGCGAAGGCTTCGGTGGCATCCTTTGAACAGAAGATGTCCTCGCTCGTCGACGACCTGCAGGCGATCTATCGCAGGCGGCTGCCGGAGTCTGCAGTGGTACGGAACGGCCTCCAGCACCAGGCGAGCGAACTGCTGATAGAGTTCGAATCCATATTCGGAAACGAGCACCCTGCCCTGCCGGACCTGCCACTGAACTCCGCAGGACATCAGGTCGCTGTCGCGTGGCATGCACTGCGGAAGGTGAAGGAGGGCGGTTTCGGCTCCGATCAGACCTTCGGACTCCAAGACGGCGACCACGGCCCGAGAATGATTTCGGCCTTGCAGGCATTGACCGGAAGGGCGTCTCCTGTGCCGGGACTGCGGCAACGGACCGGCCTGACGAGCCTTCCTCCTGAGCGATACCGCCTGAAGGCTCTCGAACTATGTGCGGGCGCAGGGGGCATGGCACTAGGACTGGAGCGGGCAGGATTCCAGCACGTGGCGCTTATCGAGTACGACAAGAATGCTGCGGCCACCCTTCGCAAGAACCGGCCGGACTGGAACGTGGTGCAGGCCGACGTCCGTAAGATCGACTTTACCCGGTACCGCAAGCAGGGGATCGACCTCCTGGCGGGCGGTCTCCCGTGCACGCCCTACACCACGGTCGGCGAACGCAAGGGAAAGAAGGATGAGGACGATCTTCTCATGGAAGGCGTCCGCGCGGTGAAGCAGGCGCAACCTAAAGCTTTTATCTTCGAGAACGTTGAGGGCCTCCTGCACAGTGCTCATTCGGACCACGTGGCGGCGGCCCTTCGAAAGCTGATGAAGGCAGGCTATCAAACGGAAATCCACCGGATCAACGCGCGGGATTTTGGCGTCGCACAGGACCGGTCGCGAATCCTGATCGTAGGCGTTCGCAAGGAGTTGGCAGGTGTCTTCAGGATGCCGCCACGGATGCCTGAGATGGCAACCAACGTCGGTGACGCTTTGGCCGACCTGATGAGCGCGAACGGGTGGTCGGGTGCCTCGGACTGGGTTCAGACCATGCGCGAGCAGCTCTTCCATGACCGGTTCGGAAACCTTGTCCAGATCGGAGCGCTGTCGGCCACCATGCGCGGGCGGCAGGGCGTCGGCCGGGAGAAGGAAGACGCCCGCTGGAAGAGGAACGGGTACACATATGCGCCGATCCCGAAGGCGGCGCCGACGAACGAGGACGCTACGCAGGAAGGATTCGTGCCAGGGCTGACGCTTCCGATGCGAGCAAGATTGCAGGACTTCCCGGACGAATGGGAGTTCGTCGGCGGCGTCGGAAGCGTGGCTCAGCAGATCGGGAATGCAGTTCCGGTGCGCGTGGCGCAGGTAGTGGGTTTGGCCATGTTCTCTGCACTCCGCGGGATGGAATTCGACTGGGGAACCATGATGCGGCCGCCCCTTCCTGTTGCTGAGAACATCTCTCCTTCTCTCGATATCGATCGATCGCCGCCGTTGCAGATACAAAATTCCCTGAACGTAATGAGGAAGGGCCACAGTGTTTAGTTTTGTGCCGAAGTTTGGAAGCCGACTAGATAGAGAGACCGATTGGTGCGTGGTGCCTTTATCGCTTCTACCAGTTGGCTATCGTTTGCAGCGGCAGATCGTCGGAGGTCGGAAGCGCTATCGTCTTGAACCGCGCCGGGTTTGCCGGAGGCTCCAACTTCTGAGAAAGTGGAGCCATCATGAGCAAGACAACGAACAAGTTTTCACCTGAAGTCCGTAACCGTGCCATCCGGATGGTGCTGGACCACGAAGCCGAGCATCCATCACGCTGGGCTGCCGTTTCATCTATCGCTGCCAAGATTGGCTGCTCGCCAGCCACCCTGCACGAGTGGGTCAAGAAGACCGAGGTCGACAGTGGTAAACGAGCAGGCCTGCCGAGCGATGTCGCCGAGAAGATGAAGGCTCTTGAGCGGGAGAACCGCGAGCTTCGTCAGGCCAACGAGATTTTGCGCAAAGCCTCGGCTTATTTCGCGATGGCGGAGCTCGACCGCCCCTTCAAGCGATGATCTCGTTCATTGACGAACACCGTGGCGTGTTCGGGGTCGAGCCGATCTGCAGGCTATTGCCGATTGCCCCTTCAACCTATCACGAGAATGTCGCCAAGCGCCTGGACGTGGATCGTCTGTCGATCCGCGCCCGCAGCGATATCAGCCTGAAGATCGAGATCCGTCGTGTCTTCGAGCAGAACTATCGGGTCTATGGCGTTCGCAAGGTCTGGCGGCAGTTGAAGCGGGAAGGCTTCGAAGTCGCCCGCTGCACTGTCGCTCGGCTTATGAGATCGATGAGCCTGCAAGGCATCATTCGGGGCAAGCCGATCCGCACGACATTCTCGGACAAGACGGCTCCGAGCCCGCTTGACCGGGTGAACCGTCATTTCAAAGCCCCTGCACCAAACAGGCTGTGGGTTTCGGACTTTACCTATGTCGCCACCTGGCAGGGTTTTGTCTACGTGGCCTTTGTCATCGACGTCTTCGCTCGTCGCATCGTTGGATGGCGGGCGAGCCGGACGGCGCATGCAGGCTTTGTCCTCGATGCCCTGGAGCAAGCACTTCATGATCGGCGTCCCGCTCATGGCTGCGGCCTCGTGCATCACTCGGACAGGGGCGTTCAATACGTGTCCATTCGCTATTCCGAGCGATTGGCAGAAGCTGGCATCGAGCCTTCGGTCGGAAGCGTCGGCGACAGTTACGACAACGCCCTCGCCGAAACGATCAACGGCCTCTACAAGGCTGAGGTCATCCATCGGCGTGGACCATGGAGGAGCTTCGAAGCGGTGGAGTTCGCCACTCTTGAATGGGTCGACTGGTTCAACCACCGACGACTGCTCGAGCCAATTGGGAATATACCGCCAGCCGAAGCTGAAGAGCGGTATTACGCCATGCTGGACGAAACAGCCATGGCCGCATAACTCAAACGAAATGGCCTCCGGCAAACCCGGCGCGGTTCAGTCTTGTCTGTCCGGGAAGCCGTGTTGTGTCTGTACGAGGCCCAGAGCACGCTAGGACCCTAGCGAACGAGGAGGTCGGCATCGGCACGGTAGAATCTTATTCGTCGGCGCTTCTCGGCATCACCCGTGACCATGACGGAGACACCTTGGTGTTTGTTATCGGAGATACGAACGACGAAGCGTGGTACGGACCAGCCGAGGCCGTTGGTGACCTGCTTGAGGAAGTCCCCGAGGAGCTTCAGCACTACGCCGATCAGATCGATGAACTGGCGGCTGACAGCAAGGGACTGATCTTCGACTTCAACTCTATCGAGCCGTGGTCATTCTTTCAGGACACCGGAGAGATTCATCACGACCGTTTTCAAAGCGTAGACGATGTCATCGGGTTTGTGGATGCGCTTAAACTCTGAGCTCGCACTGCCGGGGTGGCTCTCTCCATGGCCTCCAGCATCGACTTGCTAATGGCGGGCTCACCGCTTTCCTTTGTTGCCTTCAGGAGATGCATCACCAGTGGTCTGCTGGTGTCGAGCATGGCGCCGACCCCGTAGGTCTTCTCCATCTCTCTCATGTGATCGAGCGACGCGATCATCTCCTGGAAGATGCTCCTTACCTGTGAAGAGCTGGAAGACGACAGGGCCTTGCCATACTTGTCGATTTGCCTGGCAGCCGTCTGACTGAGGCCCGCGCGCAGAACTGTCTCGATCGTCTTGAGCTTGGCCCTATCGGCCCCCTGGAGGTCGCTGTAGTCGAAGTGTCGCATGGGGGTCGTGGGCCTCTCGTTCGCGGTAGCACGTTGCATGGTTCATCGTACGACAAGGTTGATGATGCAGCACGGCCGGCGCAAGGGATGTTACAGGCTCCGCTCGATCAAACTCTTGATATCGTCGGACGTCATCCTGTTGTGCCTGCCGTCCCAATTATCGTTGGTACGGTTCCACATGCTCCCCTGGGAGACGATGAGAAGCTTCCCCGACAACAGGCGCAGCACCGTCCTTGCATCATCGGGAATGGGAACCTCATGCCCGTCCTCGTCATAATGCCAGACGCCGTGCTCCATGATGCTGTAGTCGTAGTCTTCGCCCTCGATCCGGACGATCTGTTCCTTAGTGGAAATGCCTTCGTAGATGCCCGTCGGCTGCATGTCCCTGAGCTCCAGCAGGAAGAAGGATTCGATCGGGGCATCCTCGATGTACTCGAACTTGAGAGAGCGTGGCAACGTCTCGAGCAGCCCGGTGTCGCTCAGGTCGAAGAGAAGCCGACCTCCATCTTCGTGAGCGCCGACGCCGCTCAATGGAAGATGACCGTTCGACGGAAGAAACGAATAGTTCCCGACCATGAAGTGTTGAAGCACGTCGGCGCAGTCGTATGGATCGGTCCAGCTCCTGGATTGAGGAGGCGCGGATACGAATGCATCTTGGATCGCCCGCTTCCAGATGATGTCCAGGCGCTGCTGGTAGTCCTGCCGCTGCTTCTCGATTTCATCCATGCGAATCTCCTCTTGAAAGGCCAAGCTAGGATGAAACCTCAGGTCGACCAACAGGCAGCGGGACCCGCCCGGCTAAGGGATCATGTTCGGATCGAGGTTGAGGATGGTGATCACACCTTCACCCGGAATACGAAACGACTGCTCCGTGATCTCGTGTCTCTCGGCCGCCCAATTGTCGAACCATGCATCGGCCCCGATTGTTCGCGGAAAGCCTTCGTCCCGCGATTGCGGATTATGCAGCAGCTCGAACGCGAAGCTCTCCGCATCGAGATCGTCCTTTGGACGCCAGTAGCCTGGTATACCAACAGCGGCCTTGTGCCACCTCCGTCCGCCCGTTCCGTGATTGATCATGATCGAAGTGGGATAGTTTCCGGTATCGATCATCCTGATCAGCGTTGCAGTCAGGCTTGTGTTGAACTTTCCGGCGACGGCCTTCAGTGCTTTCAGATCAAGTCGTCGATGGTCCCGGCAGGCGGTCTTGAACATCGACAACGGCATGAGCAGGTTGGCCGCATAGAGATCGGCTAGCCGCTCGACCTCGTTGGTTTTTGAAAACCTTCCGATGTCTGTCGATCTGCAGGCGACTGTTTCCCCGCGATGGTGCGCCCAGTGTCCAAGTTCGTGAGCGATGGAAAACCGTTCCCGCTGTGGCATTCCTCCGGGGACGACGGATATGATCCCCCTGTTCCCCAGCCCGGTGATCATCGCCTCGCAGCAATTGAGGCAACGTCGCTTCACCTTCAGGCCGACGTAATATGCAATTGCGTCGACATCGATGTCACGCGGCTCAGTGATGCCGAGAGATCTCAGCAGGGCATCTGGAGACAGATTGACTGGTAGAGGATCAATCCTCTTCATTGTCGTCATCTTCAGCTTCAAGTTCGGCAAGATCTTCGAGGATTGCATCGAGATCTCCGTCCATAGAGCCGTCGCCAAAGCGTGCAGCCAGTGTAAGTCCTGCCGCCGTATCTCCCGCTTTTGCATTATCGTACAGACGTCGAGCGCGCTCGAGTCCCAGATCGCTGAGATTGCTTGCGAAGTTGCTTTCGAGCGCCCCCGCGCGCGCGCGGTCCAGTCGCGACTTCGCCACCTTAGACTCGCCCTGCGCGATAGCGGCGTCAAACAGTTCGATGTCTTGCTCGTCCTCCGGGCCGACTGGGGCATCGTCCGAAAGGATGAAGTCTATAAGGTTGTCGAGCGCGTCCTTCTTCTTGTCGCTCATCACGACTTTCCTTCCTTCGCGCCGTAGACGGCGGCGAGTTTCTTGAGCTCGCGGTTCAACCGGGTACGCAGCGCCTCCAGGCGCTTTGCGTCCACTCCGATCGCATCCTGCAAGTCTTCTCCGATCAGGCCGTCCCTGATACCTATCAGGAGCAGCTCCATCTCATCGTCTCCTGCGAAGCGCGCTTCCAACAAAGACAGCGCCTCCTCTCCCTGGATCTTCTTCTCACGGTCGCCGTGGTCATCTTCAACAGCGACGCCGTCAATATGATCGGAGGTTACGATAGCCAAGCCCTTGTTGCGACGCACCAGCTTTCTTTCCTCTGGGAGGAAGTCGCCGTCGGTCGCAAGGCTGCGTAAGACTCCCGCAAGAAACTGCAGGAACGTCTTGTCCCTGGCCCATCTTCTCCGCCCTTCGGAGACCCTGACGAAGGCCTCGCTTATAAGTTCGTCCGGCGCGGCGAATCCTGTCCCGATCAGGCAGACACGCGCAACCGCAACCAATTTTCGCCGGTCGTCCCGCGACAACTCGCGGAATGTCTCGGTGGCTTCCTCCGCCGTGAAGTATTCCCTGACAGGCTGATGCACCTGTTCCTCCTATTTTCAATTTTCATATTCGTCTCCTCCTCTGTTGGCACCACGGTTGCGCGCGGAGTGGCGGATTCCGACATATTTTCTTCGTGTCGGAATCGGCATCTTGGTGCGCAAAGGAGGCGGACAAAGGGTCCATCCGACGAACAGGAATCATGACCATGCCTATGGAACATCACGAACCACCCTCCGGCAAGCGCATCACCGTGGAAATCGCGGGACTCGACTTGGACTTCCAGGATTTCGACCTGGACACGAAGACACCAACCGGCGGCAAGATCGCCAAGGTTTTCGGCTTCACTCCGGATCAGGCTACGCACGTCATGCAATGGCGAGACGACGGCGAACTCGAGGCCTTGCGCGTCCAGGAAGAGGCCGATCTCGGCAACGGCCGGAAGTTTATCGTCGCGGAAAGCGATGGCACGAACAGGATCAGCATCGACGGCGAAGGACTGGACTGGCCGTCTGACGAGATCGCCGTCTCGGTGGTTCGCAAGCTTGGACGAGTCCCTGCGGATCGCGCGATCTACCTCGAGCGGACAGAGGAAGCTGACCGGCTTGTTGCGGACGACGCCGTCGTCAAGATCAAGACCCGCGGCGTCGAGCAGTTCCGGAGCGGCAAGGCAGAAAGCTGGGAGCTGAATGTGCAGGGCAAGAAGATCGTGTCCGAAGTCCCCGTGATCACGGCTGCCACTGCTCTGAGCCGCGCCGGCTTTGACCCGAACGACTGGATCATCATCCTGAAGGTTGCGGGGCAGCCAAAGCGGCAGCTCGCGGCCGATGATGAGATTGATCTGCGGGCGCCGGGTATCGAGAAGATCCGTCTGACTGCCAAAGACGTGAACAACGGGGAGGTGCGCCCTGCACCTCTCCGCGAGTTCGCCCTCCTCGAAGATGACGAGTCCTGTCTAGACAGCCTTGGACTGGAGTGGGAGACCCGCAGCAGCGACGGGCATCGGTGGCTTCTTATTCGGGATTACCCGGTTCCCGAAGGATTCACCGCCGAAAGAACGACGATCGCTCTCATGGTGCCGCCCGCCTACCCGCAGGCGGAGATCGATATGTTCTACGTGCACCCGCATCTTCGTCTGTCGAGCGGCGCCGAAATTCCAGCGACGCAAGCTCTGCAGACAATCGGCGGCCTGTCCTTCCAGCGATGGTCACGGCACCGCGGTTCGATCAAGCCCTGGAACCCTCGGCGGGACAATGTCGTCACGCACCTGGCGCTGGTCGAGTCAGCGCTCCTGAAGGAGGTCGACGGATGAAGCCTGAACGCACCCTCGCCATGGCCGGCATCACGCACGCATCGCTCATGCAGCACCTATTATCCGACGGGAACGAAGCGGCAGCTATCCTCGTATGCGCCCGGTCTCCCGGCCCCCGTCGGCGGTTGGTCGTGCGGCACACCATCTTGGTTCCCCATGAAGCCTGCCCGCTCCGCAAGCCTGACGCCATCGTCTGGCCGGGCGCGTTCATCGAAAACGCCATAGATGTCGCCGAACCCGAAGAACTCGTCATCGTGCTGCTCCACTCCCATCCGGGCGGCTGGCTCGAGTTCTCCGAGATCGACGACGAAAGCGACGCGAGGGTCATTCCTGGCATCTTCCAAGCTTTCGGATCATGCCACGGCTCCGCCATCATGACCCCTGACGGCGCAATCCGTGCACGCCTCTACTCACCCGATATGACCCCGCTGCCAGTGGATCTTGTGACTGTCGCAGGAGACGACATCAGCCAGTGGTGGAACGACGTCATCGTCGACGGAACACCGGCAGCCCGGCCTCTCCCCTTCACCAGCGGTATGACGGCCGAGCTTTCGCGGCTGTCGGCTGCAGTGGTCGGCGTTTCAGGAACGGGATCCATAGCGGCGGAGCAGGTCGCTCGCCTGGGCTTCGGCTCCGTTACCCTGATTGATCCGGACCGCGTCGAGGAGAAGAACCTAAACCGGATCTTGAACTCCACCAAGAAAGACGTCGAACGGGCCGCTGCGAAGGTCGAAATGTTCTCTGACGCGATCGCCGGGCACCGCGGGAGCGGCGTCGCGGTCATGATCGCCGATTTGCTGGGAACAAGGGAGGCCATCGAGGCGGTGGCTCAATCCGACGTCATCTTCTGCTGCGTGGACAGCAAGGAAGGGCGGATGTACGCCGACCTGATCGCCTCCGCGTTCCTGCTTCCCCTGTTCGACGTTGGTGTCACGATCCCCACCTTCCTCGACGACGGAAAAATAGCAATCGCCGATGTTAGCGGCCGCATCGACTACGTGCAGCCAGGTGGAGCGACGCTTGCGGATCGTGGCGTCTATACGCCTGAAGGCCTGCGCGCGGAGCATCTGCAGCGCGCTGATCCGTCGGCCTTTCAGGAAGAGCTCGCCGCCGGCTACATCAAGGGAGTCCTTGAAGAGGCACCGTCGGTGATCACCTTGAACATGCGGGCGGCATCGACGCTCGTGAACGAGTTCATCGCCCGCGCCTACCCGTACCGGCAGGAGCCGAACAGGAACTACGCACGTTCTGAGTTCAGTCTCGCGGCTTGCGACGAGGAGCACTATTCGGAAGACGTTTTCGACCGTCAGGAGAACGACTTGCTTGGCCGTGGCGATGCCGAGCCTCTTCTGGGTCTCCCTCAGTTCCGTAAGCCGCGGAAGGATGCGGCATGAATGTGATTTCCTGGTTCCGGCGGCTATGGGACAGGCATGGTCCTGCTCGCCGCCTTCTTGTGGTGCAAGGGGACAGCCTCCCGGACGGACTTCCTTCCCGTGACATCGTTCTTGTGCGTGACGACGGCGACGACTGGAGCGTTGGCATGCGCTGCCCATGCGGCTGCGGCGACACGATCGAGCTGATGGTGCTGGAGGAGGCAAGACCTAGGTGGGACATCACCGTCGACAGCGCTCGGCGGCCGACACTCCATCCATCGGTGTGGCGGAAGACGGGATGCCGCTCGCACTTCTGGCTGCGCAGGGGGCGTATCCATTGGTGCGACTAGCCAGTTCCGAATCGGCAACCAATCGTCCTCGACGAGGGCGAGAATTATCCGCCAAAGGTCAAGGACTTGTGCCGCCACGCCGGTCGGTACTTACTTTTCTCTACGACGCAAATGGAGCTGAGAGCGTGGAATTGAACTTCGACCAAGAGAACGTCGGCATTATACTGAAGGCCATGCTCTTACAGGCTGATGACAGGGAGTGGGCGGCGCTTGAGGCGCAGCATGCCAAATGCGCTCCGTTGGTTCGCCGATATGGCGAACCTCAACATCTGGACGGCCTGGCTGCTTTGGAACGAAGAATGGAATATCGACTCGAGTAAGCTTCTACATCCGGCCAGGGCCTTTCGGCGCCTGCTGATAGCTCGGCTTTTGTCCTGTCAGCGGGTTGCGTGTGTATCTCCACACATCGCTCACCAGCTTCGGAATGTTTCGTCCTCGAGCAAAGTAGCCACCCGGCCCTACAACAATTCCCGCCACGATCTCATTGCCAATCCTGAAGACAAAAAGAGTGAACCCCTCAGGCAGTGCTTCTGTTGTAGCTTCGCGATAGACCGCTTTGTCCTGAGTAGCTCGAAGCCGTTCGTACTCCTCCTTTGCAGCCCTGATTTTCTTCAGGGCCTTTAGAGCCTCCGGATAACTGTCGAACTCGTGTTGGCCCTCAATGCCATCGCCTGAGAGAATGAAGACCTCTTTGCCGCTTACGTAGGTGAGCACATCGATACCAGCCATGGGAATTTCTCCTTCTTCGGGACCCATCCCACGCAAGTCTTAAGAAATCCGTGCCCCTATCCCTTGGAAGCCTACGAATAGAGGGCATGAACTTCCCCGCTCCGCGTCATCTCTCCCCTCCTGAAACGCCTGCCGCAGTTCCGTCCACACAGGATTCGGCCACGCCCATTTCTCCGCATAGGGCCTCCATCCGAAGAACAGACGGGCCTCCTCCGACATCTGATCCTGTATGGATTCGATCTCCCGGACCGCGGCGGTCACCTTCCGAATGAACGGGATGTTCCTAGACATCCGGTCAAGGTCGTCCTTCGCGGAAGCCAAGTCTTCGTCTGCCTCGATGAAGTCCTCGTCCATGAACTGGAAGACCTGCGCGGCGGCGACGCCGTTCCGGTAGGCAACGTGCCGGAGATCGTCGAGGATCCGATCGGCAGCCGTCCGGTCGAAGCGGCGTCGGCCTCTCGCCCGGAAGAGAACGGACTTCAGCCGGTCGAAGTGCTGGTCGTCGCTCATGCCCTTCCAGCCGGTCACCTTCTGCGGCGCGCCGGGTTCCCTTGTTTCAGTACGCATTCCTCTTCTCCTTCTTGCTACCGGTTTCTGATCTTGCGGCGGGTCTTCGGCGTGGCCGGCAGCGGGATCTTGTCCTCGACCCACAAGGTTTCCTCGATCTCTGCTCCGGAGAGGCTGCCGCGGTCTACGAGCTCCAGCAGCAGGCGCTCGATCTGCCACCGCCGGGACTGGATGATGTTCCTTGCCCGGTCGAGCTGCTCGACGAGGATCTTCTCCACGCGGACCATGAGCGCGGCGTCGTAGCGACGTGCTTCGTCGATCCGCTGCTCGTCGAGACCGGCCGGCCACGAGTGAAGGAGCCCATTCATGCCGAGGTGGCGGTCGATGACGACGGCAAGACGGGTTGCGTGATCCAGATCGGAACTGGCGCCATCCGAGTGCTGCCCGAGGAGAACCTGCTCCGCCGCAATCCCGCCCAGGAGGATGCAGATGTTGTCGAGGTAGCTCTGCCTGTCGCGGGCCTGCCAGTCGTCCGGGGTAAGCACCGCCCCGCCGAGGATCTGGCGGTCGACGTCATTCGAGATCCTGCTTTCGATGGACACGCCCCAGAGCTTCCCGGTTCCGGTGGAAACGGCGATGACGGCGTGGCCGAGTTCGTGGATCGCAACCTTCCTGCGCACCTCCAGTGACAGGCTCACGCGTCCGGGCAGGCTCCCGAGCACGTCGTCGATGACGATGGCACGCCGATGTCGGCGAGCGACCCGACGAGCCAGCCGAACCACCTGGGCGATGTCCGCGCCGGACATGCCGACGCTCTCCTCGGCGAACCGGGAGAGGTCGTCGTCGGCCAGGTCGCCCCGGAGGTGCATCCGAAGAATTCCTTTGCGGGCCTCGGCGTCCGGGTAGCCCAGCCGGACGTGCTGGTCGAGCCGGCCCGGCCGCAGGATGGCGCCGTCGATGACGGCCGGGTTGTTGCAGGCGCCGACAACGACCACCCCTTCCCTGTCGACCGTTCCGTCGAGGCACTCGAGGAAGGCGTTGATGACCTGGCGCACGTAGCTCGCGTTCCGGCTCTCTTCTCGGTCACGGTCCGTGAAGGAGTCAATCTCGTCGATGAAGAGGATCGCCGGCGCGGCGGCGCGGGCGTCTTCGAATGACCGGAACATGGCCCTCTGCATATCGCCCAGATGGCCGCGCGACTGCCACCTCGCAGCCGAGGCGGTGACCAGCTCCACGCCGCACGTGTTGGCGAGCGCCTCAGCGAAGATGGTCTTTCCGACGCCGGGCGGCCCCGAAAGCAGAAGGCCTCCGTCTACGTCGCTCCAGGGGATAAGCCCTGCCTTCCAGTCCGTGATATCTCGAGCAAGATCGACGCCCCAATCTCTCGCTGCGCCGTAACCGCTCATCGTCTCAAGCCGGAGCGCGATCTCCGTGTTTGCCGACTCCGGAAGTGGTCGGGCAGCCGTCTCCTTCGCACGCATCACAAGATGCGCGAGCATGCGGCCGACGCTTCTGCCGGGACGGGCCACGGCGCGCTGCAGATCGGTGTCGAGCGCGAGGAGCCGTTCGGCCTGCTCATCCGAAAGACGGGAGCGGTGCCACCAGCGGAAGACGCCCTTGATCTGCCGCAAGGAAGGCGCTTGCAGTTCGACGATCAGGTCCGCGGCAACTCGAACAAAATCCGGGATGGCAGCCAGGCTCGGGAAGAGAATGATCACCTTCGTCTCTTGAAGGGCTTCGTCAATCGCGGTCATGGAGTTCTTTGGCTTCAGAGGGTCGAACTCAACGAGACCGACGGATTTCCACCGATCGCCTCGCCGCAGGACAGCGTCCGCCGCGCGGAAGTAGGCCGTGGCATTGGCGTCGGGAGGGCGCACGAGTGCTACTACGTACCCCTCCGCCCGAATGACCGGCCGCATCGCGGACCGGATGTTACAGAAGGCGAGGTATTCGGGCAGGCCGTAGCCCTTCCGCAGTGTTCTGGGGTTCTTCATCTTGTTTACCTGGATTACGAGCTGAGACATGGGCTGATCTCAGTCACGTATCCGACGGACGACCGTCTCCGGCCCGATTAGGGCGTCGTCCAAATCGACCTCCAGGAATCCTTGAAGGACGAGGGAGGCCAGGCATCCCATCGGGCGACCCTCACGGAAGGCGGACATCGCTTCCGCGACGGTGAGCGAACCCATCTCGTCGAGCGCGGCAAGAATGCTGATGCGGTCTCCGAGGGGGCATCGATAGAAGCCGTAGCGCAGGAGGTCTTTTGCGTTGCGAAGCCGGTTGCTGCCCGCGAAGTCGCTCATGGCGATCGGACGGTAGCCGTGCCCTGTCCTGTCGGCTGCCACTTCCACCCAATCGGGGGCCGTGGGCTTTTCCCTGCCGACATCGGCGAGGAAGGTGCGGCCTTCCGTCGAGGTTACGAGGAAGTCCGTTTGGTAGCTCACGCTTTCCATCTGCAGGGAGACGCCGTCGCACGTCCAACGGTCGACTTCGGGATCGAGGTCGAGAAGGCACGCGAAGTCGCGGGCGTCCTGCGTGCGGAAGACCGGCGAGCCTTCGCACTTGATGGTGGCAAGCGGGTAGAAGAAGCGAGGAGACGACCGTTGCGGAGCGTCATCGCCCGGCGGCATCTCGGATGGAATGCTCGTCATGCTCATTCCTCGGAACAGGATACATTGAGGCGGACGCCGGAACCAGGTCCGGCGGTCAGTCAATGTATTCGAACCGAGTGGTGGCGAGCGATGTACGACATGATGCCGGAACAGATAGAGAACATACAACTGGGCGTCAAGAGCCTTCAGAGCGTGATGATACCGGCAATGTCAGACTAAGGGCATGGTGGGTTATCGATCGGACCATCCTCACTCCGCGGTTGCGTTCAGCGACACCTCCTTGATCAGCAAGTTTCCTCGTCGACGCTTGTCACAAAGGGCGCCGGCCGGAACTTACAGTTCCACCAGATGCCCCTATCGGGACCATAGGATGATCACACAGGTCGTCATGCCGGGTCATGAGACCTGAAAGGCTGAAGAATCAAGTTGTCGCAACCCGCCAGTGTCCGTCTTGGCACGCTCGCCTTGGACGGCTTTGATCGTTCTTTTTAGCAGCCGGCGCACCTCTATTTTGGTCGACCTCGAAGCAAACTGCATTGACGCGTTGGCTCGGTGTCTTCGTGTGGCGGATGACCAGGCAATGAAAGGGACGCGCCAGCTAGTATCCGTAGCCATCGCCCTGCACGGGTTCATCTGGATTTATTCCTTTATCCGGCCAGACTTCTAGCGCGGCGTGGCGGAGCGTAATGATCGACTCGTTCGCCGCCTCGAAATCCATATCGAGCGCCTCCGCTGCAAACCGAACATGGCTGGTGTCCTGTAGATGGTTCAGGACCCACACCATGAAACGCGCTACGTCCTTGCCGTACGCTTCCTCGGCAGCCTCGACCGCTCTCGGAGGGATCGAACCGTAGGCCAGGACAAGCCGGCCAAGGTCGATCGCATCTCGATAGGAGACCGCCCGATCCTGACAGCGGTCAGCATTGGCTAGAAGTTTCTCGGCGAACATGGATTCCGCGCTGAGCGTCGGGATCTGCAGGTTCGGATCATAGGCGCCATGGAGATCGATGCGAGGTTCGTTTACGATCTCAAACTTGATCGGCTGACCTTCCAGCCCAATCATCATCCTGATCCCGCTGGCATCCGCGCGGACATCGCGAAGTTTCTCTACAGGTTCAGGAAACAACGCCCTTATACCGTGGTCGAAAAAACCTTCCCGGAGCTTTCGGTACCCATCGCGGCTCGCGCAAAGAAAGTCGAGGTCGAGCGAGCGCCGGTACTCACCGTTGTTGAGCACTATCGCTGTGCCGCCGCCAAACCAGCACTCGCATTCCATCAGGAAAGCGCTATCCATGGCCGCGAGCACTTTGGCTATGATTTCATGTTCCGGACGAATGAAGTCCACCTAGCCGCCTCCGATGCCTCTTTAGTCACAGGATACGTGCCAGGCTTGCGTCGGTAAAGTCAGACCATCATGAGGCCGTGACCGAATTCCTCGGTCAACTCCTGGATCAGAAGATCTTCTTCGCCCGTAAGCGCTTCTTTGTCGACAAAGCGCCAGTTTCTTTCATAAAGAGCAAAGGCGTCCGCAGCCGGGATCGGCCGCGCAGGGTTGCGGTTCCACACGAGCGCATTAAGCTCGGGAAACTGTGCGGGGACGATATGATCTCCGAAGTGGGTCATTTGGGCACCATAGCTAGTATCGACACTTATATCAACACAACTGTAAACCAACGGTTCCTATGTCTGAGTGCGCATGTAGTTCAAATAAAGGGGCCGGTTGCCGGATTCAAGGCCCGGTGCCGAGACCGGAATGAGAGAAGACGAACTCGACCATCTGTGGACGGAGACGCTCGTTTTCCCCCATCCGTCGCTCTTGGACGACGCCCAGATGGGCGCTTACTTCCCGATGTACGACGGACGGTGGAGCGATCAGACGAAGCGGGCGATAGAGATGCTCGGCGCCCATGGTCTGGAGCTGAATTCCAACTGGGCGCTGGAACGGCAGAGCTGGACGTGCCCTGGATGTGCCCGGTCGAAGGCGGAAATTTTCAGGAAGTCGTCTCAAGGTGTCCTGCTCGCCAAGCTGGAGCGACATCACGACCATCTCTGGGACGAGGCAAATCGCCGGCCCGTCGAACTTGTCGGGGAGGCATGGAAGGACATCCTTCCCGACGGCGCGTCGTTCGTCGTCGAGAACATAAGGTCGCTGGTCGTCCGGTTCGAGGAAGCGCTCGTCTGCTCGGAATGCAATGCCGCCGATGGAAAGGCGAAGCTGGCCTTAGAGACAGATTCGCTCTTCACCTTCGCCGCGTCCGAAATCCGGCAGTTCATCAAGCCTGCACCACATGCCGACCACGAAGTGAACGTGGAGATTGCCCGCATGATCTGGGAAAGGGAGCGGCCGGGCTTCGAACGCCGCGTTGCCCTCCTGGGAACGCTCGTCGACGATCTCGTCGCGGGAAACCTCCAGAGACGGCGAGAAGGAGCCGTCAGGCCGATGTCCACACTGGAGCGCGTGGGTGCCGACGACATCCTGTGGAAAGCATTCCTCGACGCTTCCCGAGGCACGAGCCGCCGTGGGTTCCTCCAGGGAATGCGGAGCGAATTCCTCGCCCGCTCCGTGTGGAAGGACGTGATGAAGCGCGTCAGAGTTCCGACGGGTGACCGCAGCCCGACCGACGAGGAATACGCATGTCACGTGCCAAATGCCCGGCCGCAGGCATGGGCAGAAGCCGGTGAAGACTGGACGTGTCCCTGTTGCGGCCGAGGGAAGCGCGCCACGATGCGGATGAGCGCGAAGAAGAAGTGGTCGGGTGCAATCCGGAGCGTCGCCCAGTACGACGTCCTCCTCGACGAGAACGAGATCGACCTTCGGCTCCGGCTGTTTCCCGACTTCCAGAACGACCTCCATCTGAAGGAGCGGCGATGGGTGGATGTCTGCTCCGACTGCGCCGATATCGTTCCGCGGCTGCTGCAGGAGCGCCGTGACCTGTCAGATGGGTACCTTACGATCGACGAGATGAAGGTGGTTCTTGCCGGAGTTGGAGATCATTCTCCGCACGATGTTGACTTTGCCGAAGCCGCAGGACTGGCAGCCGGGAACCGTTCCTACCGGCAAGCCATCCAGGCGATGGATGCCTTCGCAATGCTCCGGACCGCCTTTCGGTCCAAGATGAAGTTCGCAAGCGATCATCCTGAGCTTCGGAAGGAGGCCTTCGAGCGGCTCGACTTCGAGCTCAAGGTGGAGCGCGGGATTGAAGACGCCCAGGAGCGGAAGGAAATCATGACGATGCTGAGGGACGGCGACTACGGGAGGGTGAGGAAGCGGTCGAGGTGGAAGTAGCTAGGGACTAGAGCATTCGCTGTGAACCAGCAGCTTGACGGACCAACTGCCCGGCGGAAGCGCGAGGCGGCATCCCGCCTCGCCTCGTCGGCCTGTCAGGCCGCCATCTTCCGGCAGCTTTCCGCGCACCTGCGGCACGCGTCGACGCAGCTCTGCATGTCTCCTAAACGGTCGCAGTCATCGGCGCACTGGCTGCAGATTTCCGCGCACTCCCGGCACGTGTGCTTGTGGTGCTCGCTGCCGATCAGCATGAAGTGCGCCGACGTCCGGCAGATTTCCGCGCAGGCCATCATCAGCTTGAAATGGTCTGGCTCCGTATGCTTGCCGCCCATTTCGAGGTAGTGGCCCATCGCCATGGAGAGGCATTCGCTGTAGCAGGCAAGGCAGTTGTCGATGCAGGCCTTCATTTAGGGGGACATATGGTGCATCACTTGACCTCCTTCTCGACCCACGACGTCAGTTCCTCGATCTCCTTTGTCTGGTCGTCGATTACCTTCTGAGCCGCGGCTTTCATCTCGTCGTTGTCGCCGTGTTTCAGCTCGACCTCTGCCTTGCTGATCGCTCCCATGTGATGGGCGATCATTCCGCAGGCGAAGGAGACGTCGGCGTCTTCCTTCATCATTCCCTGCATCATGTCCATGCCCATGGACTTCATGCCCTCCATGGACTCTTTCTGATGGTCTTGCCACATGGCCATGCCAGGCATCACCATGTCGTTGCCGCCCATGCCGGCGGGCATCCGGATGCCTTGGGCGAGTCCTCGACTTTTCTGAAAAGGACGCTTGACCTTCCCCCTGTGGGAGCCTTTAGCGGTCTAGTGACGGCAAGCTCCTGGCAATCACCGTGACACAGGTGAAGTGACGCCAGCGCCGTCTCCGGCCTAAGTTCGGGGACGGCTTTCATCCAAGGAGAAGCAGGAATGAAACGAAGAGAGTTCGTCTGCCTGGCGATTTCGGCAGCGCTGCTGCCGGCAACAGCCATCGCGCAGGACGCGGCCATTATCGTACACAAGGATGCGTACTGCGGATGCTGCGGGGCGTGGGCGAGTGCATTCGAAGCCGCCGGTTATCGGGTAGAGACCCGCAACGAAGACGACATGGACGCCGTCAAGGAACGCCTGCAAGTGCCCTCCGACGTCTGGGGCTGCCACACGGCCGTGGTCGACGGCTATTACATGGAAGGACACGTGCCTCTCGAGGCCGCCGAAAAGCTCCTGAAGGAGCGGCCGCCCGTTGCGGGGCTGGCGGTGGCCGGGATGCCGAAGGGATCGTTGGGAATGGGTACCGATCCTAACGCTTCATACGACGTGATGGCGGTTCCGAAAGATGGTTCGAAGCCCTACGTCTACATGGAGGTACGGCCGTCCTGATGTGTGGCTTCGGCGACTGCGGGTAAGCAGTTTCGGACCTTGACGCCTCCGTGGACGGAGCCGTCAGCCTGAAGGAAGCAGAAAGCGCTTTCATCAGCCGTTAGATGAACGGCCGAGAGCCGGCCGGTCGCGAATGCGCCCGTGTCGAGGTTGATCCTGTTGCCGTGCAGTTCCGGTAGCCCGGTTGCAGTAGGGGTGTGGCCATGGACGATCATCTTGCCGAATGAATTCTTAAAGCTGAGAAAGGGCTCCCGTATCCACCTCACATCGAAACGAGCCTGCTGATCGAGTGGAATCTCTGGGCGAACTCCCGCGTGCACGAAGGCGAACTCATCGGACAGCAACATGTCCTTGCCTTTCCGCAAGACCTGCACCTCATCAAAGTCAGACAGAATCTCGGCAATGCGGTACGGGTCGAGATGCGGATCGAGGTCGAACGCACGCAGCGTCGCGACGCCGCCATTCTGCATCCAGATGTGGAACGGCCCGCCCTTATGCCGCTCGTCTAGGAACTTCAGCATAAGCTCCTCGTGATTTCCCAGAAGGAGGAAAGACTGCGAAGATGCCTCCAGTTCCTGTGCAACCAGCTTCAACGCCAGACGAGAGTCGGGTCCGCGGTCGACGATGTCGCCCAGGAAGACGACTCGCCGGCGCTCCGGCGCGCTCGTTACCTCTTCGAGGAGCGCCTCCAGCAGGTCCGCGCGTCCGTGCACGTCACCGATCGCAACGGTCTCCAGGAGCCTGCCGGTTGTGCAAGCTGTCTCACATGCCTCTGCTGCGCTCGTAGTTCGCAAGGTTTTCGTACTCGTCATAGGCCCTTCTCCGAATCCCGTAGACGGCATGGTTGCCCCCGTGAAGGTTGGCGATGGCGCTCTTCGCGAGCCCGACGAAGTTTTCAAGATCCTCGTCGGGCACGCCGTCGAACCCCGCTTCAAAGAAGTCCTCCCCGAGTTTTTGCCCCTGTTCGAGAGATGCTTCCACATATTGCTTGACCGCCCGGTGCAGTTCCATCCTGTAACGCGCCTCTATCTCGATCAGGCTGCGGTCTCGCCCCATGTAGGCATGATATCGGCTGGCCGATGCCACGTAACCTTTCATATAGGCGGCGGCGATGACGTCGGTACGCCCAAGCTCGTAGAAGCTCAACAGGCCCCGCGTGTACTCGGTCTTGTCCACGTTGAGGAACGATAGCGGAGAGAGGCCCGCCTTCAGAAGCGGCACGTTGGCCATCAGCCGGCCGGTTCTCTTGTTGACGTCCACGAAATACTGGAGGTAGCTGATCATGGTCATAAGGAAGAGGCTCTGCTCGAACGGATCTATGATCTCCGTGGCCTTCGCGGCTATCTTCTCCATCTCGTCGTCCAGCCTCGCCGGGATCGACAACGGGACGTAGGCCGAATTGCCGACGCCGACGATGTGCTGCCTGACCATACCTACCTGTCTTTCGTCGATCAGGCCCGCCGACAGCAGGGAATGCATCGTCTTGAATTCGCGGACGTCGATCTCAATGTCCTGGATGTATTCGATCAGATAGTTGATCGCTGCCTTGTGGTTGAGGATCATCAAGGTCTCGTCAGCTTCCTTGCCTTCCGCGATCTTGCCGTACTGGACGAGCACCTCGGTATCGATGTAGCTGTAGGTATTGCCCTCGAGGCTCGAAGATGCGTAGGCAAGGTCGACAAGCAGCTTCTGCGCGATAGCTCTGGAATAGGTGCTGGCGTCCATCGTCGCGCCACCCCCTGCCTCCGCCATGGCTTTGATATCGGCCGGAGAGAACCACGCGGTTTCGTTGGGCACGTACCGTTCGACAAAATCCGGGTTGTACTGCACCGCCCGCCTTTGATTTCCTGGCACGGAGAAGTAGTCGTGGTAGTCGTCGTACTTGTAGACGGTGGCCCTGCCCCTTCCCTCCTGACGGACGTGCTGATCGGCTATCAGACCCGCTAGCCGCCTTGAAAGGGTAGGCTGGCTGCTTGGCGTTCCGTTCCGCTCCATCCAGTGGAGGATCTTCGGCACCGTATCGTTTCCGCTTTTGACTGCTTCGACGATCAGCTTGTCCTGCTCGTTCATTGGATAGATCTCCGAATGGATCCCGAGGCTACGTGCCTGCAAGTGCTCATACATGAATTGATTATTGAATTGAAAGCCACAAGTCGAGCGTTCGACTTTCCCTAGCAATTCCGGGATTAACGGTGGAGCGGATGACAGGAGCGGACAAGTGATGAATAGATTCTCGCATAGAACGTCGTTTTGGCTGCCGGACAGCTTGAATTGATAAACGAATAGATATGCGGTTCTACCTGGCTGATCATACGCCGAACGAATGGAGGATCGGGCAAGGTCCGGACTTCTCGGAAGCGCATTCGTCGACAAGCTTCTCCAGCGAGCGCCTTGCCTCCTCCAGCTCCGCAATCCGCACGGTCAGAGCCTCGAGCCTTGTTCGAGCGAGGCGTCGCGCGCTCTCCCTATTCTCTCCCGCGTCGAGATCGAGGAGCTGCCGGATTTCCTCGAGCGTGAACCCGGCCGTCTGTGCCTGCCGGATGAACTTCAGGCGACGCAGATTTTCAGCGTCGTAGCGACGGACCCCTTCGTGTCCGTTGGGAGTTGGGAGTAGCCCCCGGCGCTGATAAAAGCGGACGGTCTCCACTCCCACGTTTCCGGACTTCGCAAATTTCCCGATCGTCATGTCCATGGCTATTGACTCCGTACCACGGTACGGAACGTATGGTCTTACCAACGGTTTCACAAGCAAAGGAGACGTGAAATGTTGGATCGAGTTTCAACAGGCGAGAAGTCAAAAAAGGCCGTCCTCTATCGGATGGTTATGCCCGGCCATACATGTCCTTACGGGCTGAAGGCGAAGCACCTCCTCGAAAGCGCTGGCTACGAGGTGGAAGACGTTCACCTGAACACACGTGAAGAGACGGACGGTTTCAAGGAGCAGCACGGAGTGGCGACCACGCCTCAGGTGTTCATCGGCGGGAACCGCATCGGCGGACACGACGACCTCCGTCGGTTCCTGGGGAAGAAGGTGAGCGATCCGAAGGCGACGACCTACCGTCCGGTCGTGGTGTTGTTCACGCTGACGGCCCTGATGGCGATGGCGGCCAACTACGCGGTCAGCGGCGACGCCTTCACCCTGCGAGCCGCCGAGTGGTTCATAGCATTTTCGATGGTGGTACTCGCGATGCTGAAGCTACAGAATGTGGAGAGCTTCGCGACCATGTTCCTGAATTACGACCTGCTCGCCAAGAGGTGGGTGCCCTACGGCTACGTCTACCCGTACGCGGAAGGTCTGGCGGGCGTGCTGATGGTCGCAGGCGCATTGACCTGGCTGTCCGTCCCTGTCGCGCTGTTCATCGGCACTATCGGTGCGGTGTCGGTTTTCAAGGCGGTCTACATCGACAAGCGTGAGCTCAAGTGCGCATGCGTCGGCGGCGCCAGCAACGTCCCCCTGGGGTTCATCTCGCTGACCGAAAACTTGATGATGATCGCTATGGCGGTCTGGATGGCTGCCGCTGAACTCGGGTACATCGGCGGGCATGGGATGTGAGTCTGTCTTAAAGCGACAGTAGCCGTGTTCGTGGCAAGCTTCACGATAGTATGACCGATCGTTGGCAGGGGCAGGAATACCGTCCTCGCTGATCGCAGTCGAATTGGAGGCGGGCGCCGTGTATGGGCCCGCCTCCAATTACCTTCAGAACTCTTCCCAGCTCTCGTTCTTGACGGCGACGGCGGCGGAGCCCTTTTGTGTGAACGCGGTCGCGATCCTGCCGAGCATGTTGCGAGCAGGCGAGACAGCCAAAGCCGATCCGCCCCTCGGTTGGGAGACGCCGCTCGCTCTCCGATGTGAAAGAGGCTGTTCGGATGCCGCCCCGCCAAGCTGGAACTGTCCGATCAGGCCACGCAGACGGCTTGCTTCATTCGCAAGGGTAGCACCGGCGGCATTGGCTTCTTCCACCATGGCGGCATTCTGCTGCGTCACCTGGTCCATCTGGTTGACGGCTGTGTTGACTTCCGCGAGGCCGACCGACTGCTCGCGCGACGACGTGGCGATCGCATCCATGTGCTGGTTGATGGTGACGATATAGGTCTCGATCGTCTTCAGCGCTTCGCCCGTCTGGCTGACGAGTTGGACCCCGTTGGCGACCTCCACGGAGGAGTTGCGGATCAGGCCCTTGATCTCCTTGGCCGCCGTGGCAGAACGCTGCGCCAGTTCGCGCACTTCCTGGGCGACCACCGCAAAGCCCTTGCCGGCTTCACCGGCGCGCGCCGCTTCGACGCCGGCGTTCAGTGCCAGCAGGTTGGTCTGGAAGGCGATGTCGTCGATGACACCGATGATGTTGGAGATCTGGTTCGACGACTGCTCGATCTTGCCCATGGCATCGACCGCGTTGGCGACGACCTTTCCGGACTGGGCGGCATTCTGGTTTGCCTGGATCGCCACCGCGCGTGCCTCGTCGGCGCGCTTGGAGGAATTGGCGACATTGGTGGTGATCTGATCCAGAGCTGCCGCAGTCTCTTCAAGCGAAGCGGCTTGCTGCTCGGTGCGCTTCGACAGGTCCTCGGCGCTCTGGCTGATCTCGCGCGAACCGCTATCGATCGAACTGGTAGCATCCGAAACGGATGCCATCGTATCCTTGAGCTGCGCGACGGCCTTGTTGAAGTCTTCCCGCAGGCTCTCGAACTCCTCGGCAAAAGACTGGCCGAGCTGGAAGGAGAGGTTGCCGGCGGCGAGCTGCTTCAGCCCATCCGCAAGACCGTTCGTGGCCTGTGCCATGGCTTCTGCGCGGGCGTGCTCCTGCTCGGCGGTCCGGCGCCTCTGTTCTTCCGACTGGCTGCGCTGGGCATTGGCTTCCTGCTCGAGCCGACGGTTCTCCAGCGCGTTCGTCCGGAACACCTCGACTGCAGCCGCCATTTCGCCGATCTCGTCCGTGCGGCCGGCATACGGAATCGCCGTATCGGCATCACCTCCGGCAAGCCTCTTCATGGACGTGGTTATCGCCTGTATCGGCCGGATCATAGTGGCCGAGAGGAGAACCAGCGACGTCGCTATGATGACAATGGTAGCCGAGATGCCGACGACGATGCTCCAGAAGGTCCGGTTGGCCGCATCCGCGGAAGCGGCGGCACGTGCATCGAGCAGCGAGGCTTCTTCGTCGGAGATTTCCTTCGCTAGGGCACGGATTGCGTCCATGTGTACCTTGCCCGCGCCCGAGACCTCCATGGCGCGAGCCTGTTCGACGGTTGCGGCATCTCGCATCAACGCGATCTCCTTACCCATCACCTCGCTGCTCCAGGCACCAACCTCGGAGTTGAGGTCCGCGAGCCTCTTCTGTTGCAGGGCGTTGTCCGCAGTCAGGCCTTTGGCCAGTTCATAGGCCGCCCGGAACTGCGCCTCGCCGGCCCTTTGAGGCTCGAGAAACTTCTCGTCTCCGGCCAACAAGTAGCCGCGCAGGCCGGTCTCCTGGTTGACCATTCCCGCGATCATGTCATCGACGGCTCGAAGAACCTTGTATGTATGTTCGGTCCAGCGGGTGGCCTCCTGCTGGCTTGTAGAGGAGCTTACGCTGATAAGATTGACTGCAACGCCAACAAGAAGGATCACGCTGAAGGTAATGACAAGCTTTGTCATCGTCCGAAGATTAGCAATTAGACCGAGCACCGACTTTTTCTCCTATGTCTGAAAGATGCTCTTTGAGAGCTTCAGAAGATCAGTCGGCACGCTATCTGCGGATCCTAAGTCCCTTTGCATTTCAAAGACGCCCACATCGTAGCTCGTATGCATTAAATTAGCGTTTAGTTGATCACGATATGAAGGTGGCTAGCGGGAGTTCCCCGGCACTTCGACCGGACCAGCCCGGTGATCAACACGAGGATCAGATGCCGATGTGTCGAGCCTGACTTTGTGTCATCTGGGGCCAAGGATCATTTCGAGTGCAGCGTCCTGAGGCAGACCGCCCATCTTCCCGATGCTACCATCCGCTTTCCTGAAGACAATCGCAGGGGTCCCAGAGAAGCCAAGCTCGGTCATCAGAGTGGCATTGTGCTCGAGCTTTTCTGCCACTGCGGGGCTGATCGTTTCCAAAGGGACTATGCCGCCGTCCCCGTACTTATGTTCGTTTTCAGCCAGCGCCTCCTCAGGAGACTTGGCCTCAAGAATGGCAGCCGCCTTGGCTGGGGAATCCTGTCTGATCACGCCGACCATGACATGTCGGAGTTGTACCTTGCCCGACTCGACCCAGGGCCTGGCAGCCGTCCAGAACTGGTGGCAATAGGGGCAGTTGGGATCCGTAAACACGTAAACGGTCCTCGGCGCGTCCGGACTTCCATCTTGGACCCACGTCGACCCCTCCAGCTTTTCCCATCCCTCTTCCGGGATCGGCGCCTCCACCATTTCCTTGAGCTGGGCTTCCGCCATGTCCTGTCCTGCCTCGTCGACAAGTGTGCCGACGACAACATGTTCGCCATCCGGGGTGAGGTAAATTGTCAGAGGTTGCGCGCCAGCTTTTGCGGCGAATGCTCTCAAACCGCCTGGTACCTTCATCTCTCCGAGGATTGTCAGTCCCTGTTGCTCGATCGCCTTCAGGATCCGGGGATACTCTTTGGGCTGGGGACTGTCCTCGGCTGCGGCGATCTGTGGCGCGAAACCAAACAGCAGCGCTGCGAACAGCATCAGGGCAGGTCTGAGGTAGGTGGGAACGATGAGGCGCATTTTGGTTCCTTCAAAAGCCCTCGCTTGACCTGCTCACCTTAAGGCAGGCTTAAGGCAGCGGTCATCGTGAAATGCCAGGAGTTGCAACTTTGGGAGCGCTGCTGCCTCAGCCGGTCCATAAGGTCCCCCAGTTCCGATAGAGGATGTAGGCCGCCACCACGAGTACGAGGGCCGCGAACAGGCGGTTGAGGATGTTCTTGTAGGCGCTCAGGCGTGTGGCGAGCAGCATGCCAAGTACGCCGCCGACTATGCCGCCGCCAATGAACTCAGCGGCAAGCAACCAGTCCACCAAGCCGGAGGCGGCATAGTTCAAGGCGGTGGCGAGGCCGAACACGCCGACGGAGAGGAGCGATGTGCCGATCGCGTTGATCATCGGCATGCCTGTCGCCAGCATCAAGCCGGGAACGATGAGGAACCCTCCGCCGATGCCGAAGAAGCCCGAAGCGGCACCGGCGGCGAGCGCGACGGCCGCTGTGACCAGGCACATCCTGAGGTCCACCGGGCGGCATTCGGCCGATGCCGGTTTCCTGGGCTTCAACATCAGGACGCCGACGACGACCATCAGGATGCCGAACAGGAAGATCAGCCGGTCGCCATCCATGGCCTTGCCGAGGCTCGAGCCTGCAAGTGCGCCGACGACGCCGAGCGCCGAAAAGACCGCCGCGCAGCGCCACCAGACGTGGCCCTTTATCGCGTGGGTGGCGAAGTTCGCGAAGGCATTGACCGAAACAGCAAGCGCCCCCGTTCCAATGGCAATGTGCGGCTGCGTGACGCCGACGACGTAGAGGAGAAGCGGCGTCGCCAGGATCGACCCGCCGCCACCGAGCAGGCCGAGCATGAAGCCGACGATCCCGCCGGAGCCGACCGCCGTAACGATAGAGGCGCTCATGTCCGTCTGCTCCACACCCTGTCATGCAAGCTCATTCCGACCAGCATGGCGACAACGAACAGGACCGTCTGTGGGATGCCGATCGACAAGGAAGCGACCGCCGGGCCGGGGCAGAAGCCGCCGATCCCCCAGCCGAGGCCGAAGAGGGCTGAGCCGATTACCAGCGGTGCGTCGATCCTGCGGCTCGTCGGCACATGGAAGCTGTCGTCGAAAGCGGGATGGTGCATCCGCTTCATCACCTGCACTCCGATAAAGGCGACGACGACGGCACCGCCGAGGACGAAGGCAAGGCTCGGATCCCAGGCGCCGAAGACGTCGAGGAAACCCTGGACGCGGACCGGGTTCAGCATTCCGGAGAGGGACAGGCCAAAGCCGAAGACGATGCCGGAGGCGAGAGCGACACCGAACTGGTAGATGTTCCTGTTCATAGTCCGAAACCCCTCAGAACTGTGACGGCCACTGCGCCGGAAGTGAGGAATGTCGCGACCGCCACCATCGATCGCGGCGACAGGCGCGCCAGACCGAGGACGCCGTGGCCGCTGGTGCAGCCGGATCCCATGCGCGAGCCGAAGCCAACGAGCAGACCGGCGATAACGATCAGCGGCCACCCTACCGTGATCTCCACTGTCGGCCAGCCGTCGAAGATTGACAGGTAGGCGAGCGGTCCGAGCAGCAGGCCAAGCACGAAGGCGAGGTTGGTGGTCAGGCCGACGCCTTGGGCGAGACGGCCGACGATCCCGCTGATGCCAGCGATTCGCCCATTGAGGAGCAGGAGCATGACGGCCGATGCGCCGATCAGCATGCCGCCGGCCAATGATGGGAGGTAGGTGTTCATTTGCCTTCCTTCACGCAGAAGATGTCATAGAGGGCGGCAACCAGTTGGGCGGCCTTCTCCTCCGTTAGAGAGTAGAAGATCTGTTTCCCTTCCCGGCGGGTTTCGACGATGCCCGAGCCGCGCAGAACGGTCAGGTGCTGCGACAGATGGGGCTGGTGGATGTCGAGCTTTTCTTCAAGCGCGCCGACCGAATACTCGCGCTCAACGAGGGTGCAGACGATCATCAGGCGCGCCGGATGGGACAGCGTCTTCAGGAGGTTTGCCACCTCCCCCGCCCGGCTCGCCATCTCGGCTGTCGTAAGTCCCGACTTCAACATAGCTTTCGGGTCGTTACTCATTCCCATGCTGCTCCCTGCAACGCATCGAGCGGGAACTTGAGGTAGCGCTTGCCGTTCGCTTCCGGCTCCGGCAGACGGCCGCCGCGGATGTTCACCTGCAGGGCATGCAGAATGAGCTTTGGCATCGGCAGCGTCTTGTCACGCTTGGTCCTCAGCACGACGAACTCTTCCTCCCTTACGCCGACCAGATGCGGGTTGGACTTCTTTTGATCAGCCACGGTGCTTTCCCACCGCGGTGCCCGACCGTCCGGCTGGTAGTCGTGGCCCGTGAAGATCCGCGTCTCGTCCGGGAGCGCGAGGATGTCCTGAATCGACTGCCACAGAACACGTGCGTCTCCGCCAGGGAAATCGGCGCGGGCGGTGCCGCTGTCGGGCATGAAGAGCGTGTCATGGACGAAGGCAGCATCGCCGATCACATAGGTGATGGAGGCGAGCGTATGTCCGGGCGAGAACGTCACCTTCGCATCGATCGATCCCACCTTGAAGGTCTCGCCATGGGCGAACAGCCTGTCCCACTGGGAGCCGTCGGTGGCAAGCTCGGGCCAGTTGTAGATGCCCTTCCACAGCTTCTGGACGTCCACGACGCGCTCGCCGATCGCCGTCTGCGCGCCAGTCTTCTCCTTCAGATAGTGAGCGGCGGAGAAGTGGTCGGCATGGGGGTGGGTGTCGAGAATCCACTCGACGGTGAGCCCCTCCTTGCGGACGTAGTCGAGGATGGCGTCGGCGTTGATAGTTGCCGTCGCGCCGGCCTTCTCGTCGAAATCGAGCACAGGATCGATGATGGCGCACTTCCCCGTATCCGGATCGGACACCACGTACTGAACGCTCCAGGTGCGCTTGTCGAAGAAGCCCATCACCTGCGGCCTGCGTTCGGCGTGCTTCTGAAGCCATGCGTCGGCGGCGCCGGTGTCGAAGCCGCGGCTGCGTCCGAACTCGACCACCTCGTCGGCAGACATGCGACCGTCAAGGACCTCTCCAATGAGGTAGAGGATCAGCGACCGGGTGCCGGTCTTGCAGTGGGCGAAGACGGGACCTTCGGATTCATCGAGCGCACGCTGGAAGGCACGCACGTCCGCCTCGGTGATCGTGGCTGCGGTGACCGGGATGAACGCATAGGCCAAGTCGCAGTGCTTTGCTTCCTGACCTTCGGCCTCTGTTCCCGGCTGTCCGGACTCCTCGCCATCCGGCCGGTTGTTGATAAGCGTTGTGAACCCGTTTTCGTGCAGCGAGCGAATGTCCTCGACGCTTGGCTGAGACGAGACCGATAACTTCTCGGATACTCTGGTTACAGGCATGGCCGGCTCCTTGTTGGGCTCAATATTCGTTATAATATATTATATAACGATTGAAATACAAGGTCGATAAATAGCGTCAGATTGGAAACGAGGCCCTTGCCACGAACCAACGACCGTCTCTCGCAAACGTCAGGTTGCCGCCGAGACGATCGAGCGCCATCTGGACGATCGACAATCCGAGGCCGCTTCCATGACCAGAGGCCTTTGACCCTCTGAAGAAGCGTTCCGTAACCCGCGCCTCGTCGGCAACAGGAATCCCTGCCCCCTGGTCCAGAATTTCGACAACGACCTCGCTTTGTCTTGCGCTAACACGGCACCTGACCTCTGCACCCTTCGGCGAGTGCTGAATTGCGTTCTCGAGCAGGTTTCGGATCGCCAGACGCAGGAGGATTCTGTCGGCCTCAAGAACTGCGGGATGATTGTCTCGATCTTCGAGTTCCACCGCTACGTGAACCTCGTTGGCCGCTAGCTGCGTCTCCAGTTCTGAAGCGATCTCGCCAACAAGTACTGCAACGTCGACTGGTTCATCCTTGGCGGCGCCCTGCGACGCATCGACGGCGGCAAGATCGATAAGCTGACGGACCATCCGGCTGGTTCGATCGACACTGGTGGAGATACGGGAGAGGGCCTCGCGCTGGATCGTGGAGTCGTCGGTCCTGAGAGCGATCTGCGCCTGGGTCTTGAGACCAGCAAGCGGCGTCTTCAGTTCATGCGCAGCATAGGCGGTAAAGCTTTGCTCCCGGTCACGGGCTTCGGCCACGCGGCCGAACAGGCTGTTCAGCGCCCGGATGACCGGCCGCACTTCCCGCGGCACGGTTCCGTCATCGATCGGATGGAGTTCCGATGCGGAACGCCCGGCAAGTCCCTCGGCAATGCGCGTCAGTGGAGCAAGGCCGCGGCCGACGCTCACCCAGATCAACGCTGCCAGCACGGGGAGAATGACGATGCCGGGGACAAGAAGCCCTTGGATGACGTCGTCGATCAGTCGGTCGCGGATCTCAAGGCTGTCCCCGACCAGAACACGAACGCCGAGCGTCGGGTTGACGACCGCGTAGACACGCCACCGTTCTCCGTCGATCTCAGTTTCTTCGAAGCCATCCGTGTGGCTGGCAAGCGAAGTTTCGGGCGCACTCTCGGAGCGGCTGACGAGGCTGCCCTGAAGCGACCAGATTTGGCAGGAGAGCTGGCGGCTGTAGCTGCCGTCAGCTTGCTTGAACGGTGGAGGCGGAGCATTCGCGATTGCAGCGTCTACCGCCGCAGACGGCTCGATCCGGTGATCCGTGATGAGCGAGCTAACCATGCGTGCCGCTTCCATCAAACGGGCATCCAGCACCCGCTCGACTTCGGCTTGTGTGCTTGCGTAGATCCAGGCCGCGGCGAGAAGCCAGACGGCGCCGGTCGTGGCCAGCAGGATCACAAACAGTCTGATCCGTATCGAATTCATTGCGATATCCTCAACCGGTAGCCCGCGCCACGCACGGTCTCGATGAATGATGCACCGAGCTTGGATCGCAGCTTGTGGATGTGGACCTCGACGGTATTGCTCTCGATTTCCTCCTGCCACCCATAGAGCTTCTCCTCGAGGTTCGACCGCGACAGGATGACGCCCGGCGTCTCCATCAATGCCTGCAGGATCACGAACTCCCGTCGGGAAAGGGAGATCGTCATCCCGTCGCGCGATGCGGACATGCGTGCCGGGTCGAGGCTGACGTCCTTCCACTCGAGAAGCCCGGCCGCACGGCCGTGTCCACGGCGGACGATGGCGCGCAGACGGGCCGCAACCTCGTCGAGATCGAATGGCTTGCCGAGATAGTCGTCTGCCCCCGAATCCAGTCCAGTGATGCGATCCGCGACCTCGTCCTTTGCCGTCAGGAGGAGAACCGGCGTGCGATCGCCGGAGCGGCGCATCCGCGACAGCACATCGAGGCCTGATCCGTCAGGGAGCATGAGGTCGAGTATGATCGCGTCGAAGCGGTCGGCCTCGATGGCCGCGTCGGCGTCGGCAACCGATGTCACGGCGTCCACCGTGAAGCCGCACATCTGCAGCCCGACCTTCAAGCCGTCCAGCAGGATCTCGTCATCTTCCAGCACAAGTAGCCGCATCACATCCTCGTCTAGCTTCGCATCCTCCCTGCGCCCGCCACCTTAAGGCTGCCTTAAGGTTGGGAGGAGAGACCGCCGCTCCAACCCAACCAACGGAGCAGCCCTTTGCGTTTCTTCCTGTCGGCGTCATGTTTCCTCGCGACCATAGCTGTGTCGGCCGTGGCGTTAGCCATCGAACCGCCACTCCCCATGGAGCAGGCTTTCCGCATGGAGGCCGGCCGCGATGGTTCCGACATCGCAATAAGATGGCAGCTTGAGGACGGCTACTACCTCTACCGGGAATACCTGAGTGTGACCGGCGTCGGCGGCAAGCCTCTCGAAATTGCAACTCCACCGGGTGTCATCAAGGAGGATCCAGGATACGGAAGCACCGAAGTCTACTACGGCACGGCCACGGCCACGGTCGGCGGGCCGGTCACGGGCTCTTTGAACGTGACCTACCAAGGCTGCCAGGATGGCGGACTTTGCTACCCGCCGACGACCGTCGAGATCGACGCAGCGACGCTTGAACCCAAGTCGGACACAGGAAAATCTGGTCTCCAGACTGCGCTTCAATCGCAGGCAGCCTTTCCTCTCGTGTCCAAGGCGCCGAAAGCCGCCGACAGCTCCAGCATCCGGATCTCGGACCAGTCAACCAACGGTGTGGTCGGTTCTCTCCTCGACCGCGGCGGCGTCCTCTTCCTGATTGTCGGCTTCCTCGGTCTTGGCGTCCTGCTGGCCTTTACGCCATGCGTGTTTCCCATGTACCCGATCCTGGCAGCGACACTGACGAGGGAAGGCGAGAGCCTGTCGACCGGACGTGGATTCGCCCTGTCATCGACTTACGTCCTCGCTCTTGCAGCGGCCTTCAGTCTCTTCGGCGTGGTCGCTGCATGGTGGGGCCAGAGCTTCCAGATCGCACTACAGTCTACTACTGCCACGCTCGTCGTTGCCGCCATCTTCGTAGCGCTGGCACTCTCCAGTTTCGGGCTGTTCGAACTGCAGCTTCCGTCCTTTCTCAGGAACCGGCTTGCCCCGCGCCGCGGTTCAGGAGGTTCACTGGCGTCTTCCGCGGCACTGGGGTTTTCATCCGCCCTCGTCATCGGCCCCTGTGTCACGGCTCCGCTGGCGGGCGCTCTTCTCTACATTGCGCAGACAGGAGACGTCGTCCTCGGCGCGACGGCCCTGTTTGCGCTCGGCGTCGGCAAGGGCATCCCGCTGATCCTGATGGGAACCTTCGGGTCGGGCCTCCTTCCCCGTGCAGGACAATGGATGGAACGCGTCCGGCATGTCTTCGGCTTCCTCTTCCTCGCCACCGCCGTCTGGCTCGTGGAGCGTCTCCTGCCTGCCGGAACTGGTCTTCTGTTGTGGTCCGTCCTGGCGATCACCTTCGCAGTCTTCATAGGAGCTTTCGATCAGATGCGACCCGAGGCCGGTGGCGCTACACGGCTTGCCAAATCCGCGGGCATGTTGGCGGGTCTCTACGGCGTCATCCTGGGGATTGGCGGCCTTTCTGGCGCGACGGACCCTTTGAAGCCTCTCGCGACGATTGCTGCCGCACGCTCCGGAGACGCGACACCCGCGAGAGCGATCGGCAAGGACTCGTTCCAATCCATCGCCTCGGCAGCCGATCTGTCCTCGTTGCTGAGAGCCGATGGGCCCGCCGCCCCCACGCTTGTCTACTTCACGGCCGACTGGTGCGTCACGTGCCGCGTGATCGAGCGGTCCGTTCTTCCGGACGCGACCGTGGCAGACGCGCTCGACGGCGTCCGTCTGGTCTCGGTCGATCTCAGCGAGATCACCGAGGCAAACCAGTCGTTGATGAAGGAGCTGCAGGTCGTCGGGCCGCCGACGATGCTGTTTCTCGACCGGGACAACCAAGAAGTCCAAGACACTCGACTTGTGGGCGAGATCACTGCGGACACCGTTACGGTCTCGGCGTCTAGCGCGAAGGGTCAGCTCCGATGAACGCGGTGTCGCTTGGTCCATTTGCGTTCGATGCCGAGCGTTTCGCAGCGATCATCGGCATGGTCGCGTTCCTTGCCGTGGCCTCCGTTCTTGCCTATCGAGTCGACGACAGGCTCGGCCGCTGGTCGTCGTGGACTGCGGCCGTCGGGCTTGCGGCGGCGCGCCTGGGGCATGTTCTGCAGCATGCAGGGAGTTTTGCTTCAGAGCCTTGGCGGATCCTTTCGGTTTGGCAAGGCGGCTTCTCCTGGAGCGGAGGTGCAGCAGGCGTCGCCGTGATGCTGGTCGTCCTGTTCCTGAGGAGCCGAAAGCTTGTCGGATGGGCTGCGGCAAGCGTCGCGGCGGGAGCCGTCGCGACAACGGCGACGCTGGCATTCACCTATTCCGATACGCAGCTTCCGGCTGTTACCTCAACCTTCCGGACCCTTGACGGAACCGAAAGCAGGATCGGTGACAACGGTCGCCCGACGGTTCTGAACCTATGGGCGACGTGGTGCCCACCTTGTCGCCGCGAGCTGCCGATGATGGCGGAACTTGCTGCAAGCACTGCCGATGTCGACTTTGTCTTCGCGAACCAGGGAGAGCCCTCGGCAAAGATCGCTGACTACCTCCGGAGCGAGAACCTCAACCTGGCGCAGGCGCTGCTCGATCCGCAACTTCTGCTCAGCCGCCATTACTCGGCAGTCGGCCTTCCCGCGACGCTCTTTCTCGCAGCCGACGGCACGCTTGCCGGCTCCCATCTTGGCGAGATCTCCCGCGAGGTACTCGCGCAGAAGATTCAGGAACTCAAATCTGAAGAAGGAATATCCGAATGACACCTTCCCGAGCGGCCGCTCTGTGGCGACCGTTGACCGCCTCGATTTTCGTCATGGGCCTGTCCGCCTGCGCGCAGACGGCCCCAGAGCCACCAAAGATCGAAGATCCGAAGGTGGATACGTCACTGGCCAGCATGTACGCCCCAATCAAGGATGGAGATGAGACCATCCCCGGCGTCGATGTCTCCAAGATGGACCCGAAGAACGTCCGCCAGGTCGTCGACTACAAGACCGGCTATTCGGCGGGCACGATCGTGGTCGATCCCCATTCCCGTTTTCTCTATCTCGTGATGGAGGGGGGCAAGGCGATGCGCTACGGCGTCGGCGTGGCCAAGGCGGGCATGGAATTCGAGGGCGAGGCCGACATCTCGCGCAAGGCGCAATGGCCAGGCTGGGTTCCGACCCAGAACATGATCCAGCGCGATCCGGAGCGCTACGGCCCTTTAGCATCCGGCCTGGAGGGGGGCATCAAAAACCCTCTGGGAGCACGTGCCCTGTACCTCTACCAGGGGGGCAAGGACACGCTCTATCGCATCCACGGGACCAATGAGCCCTGGAGCATCGGCAAGTCGGTCTCGTCCGGCTGCATCAGGCTGTTGAACCACGACATCATCGACCTCCACCGACGCGTGCCGAAGGGGTCGAAGGTCGTCGTGCTCGGACCCCAAGAATCCGGAAAAGGAGAAGTATGACATGATCACCCGTAGAAACCTGCTCACTGCCGCAGCCGGCACTGCCGCATTCGCCGCTATGGTGCCTCCGATGGCGTTCAGCCAGGAGATCACCGAAAAGTCAGTCTTCTACGACCCCGACGCGCCCGTTCTCGGAAACCCGAAGGGAGACGTCACGGTCGTCGAGTTCTTCGACTACCAGTGCCCTTACTGCAAGAAGATCCATCCGATGGTCGAAAAGGTGGTTCGCGAGGACGCCAATGTCCGTCTGGTGCTGAAGGACTGGCCTGTCTTCGGCGGCGCATCGATCTTTGCCGCCCAGGCCGTCCTTGGAGCCGCACAGATGGGCAAGTACGAACCAGCCATGGAAGCGCTGATGAAGACGACGGGAAAGCTGACGGAGGAAGAGGTAGAAAAGGCGCTCACGAGCACCGGCCTCACCATGCAGGAGATTGCTGCCGCTGTGAACAAGCATAGCGCCAAGATCTCGGGGCTGCTCGACCGCAATTACAGTCAGGCGCTGGCCTTCAACTTCGCAGGCACGCCCTCCTTTGTCATTGGGCGGACGACGTTCGCCGGCGTCCTCGATGAAAAAGGGCTGAAGGGCGCGATAGCGGAGGCCCGCGCGGCATGACTGGACCGATTTTTTAGAGCCGGTCTTGTTCTGCAAGAAGCACCGGCAGAGCCTTCAGGCTGCCTTAAGGCTGGCGGGCTTGGAAGAGGTCGAAGAAATCAACAAAGAGTAGCCGCATGACCAATGAGATCCAGACCAAAAGAAGAACTAGCTGCTCAACCGCGAGCCACATTGGCGCAAGCTTGCCGAGGCGTTCGTTTATCCTTGGGATTGGAGCAATCGCCGTTTCGGGCTGCGTCTCGACGGAGCCCCCGCCCGTTTTGGCGACGCTCCCGGAACCCCTGCCGGCGCCCACGCCAGTGGTGCCGCCGATGTACTATGCCATGCCGAATGAGCGTTTTCCGATCCCGGAAGTGGATATCACCCAGCTACCGCCTCAGTTCTGGCGAACCGAGGTGGACTATCCGACGAACGAGAAGCCAGGAACTCTCGTAGTCGACACGCCCGGCAAGTACCTTTACCACGTCAAGGCCGATGGCCGCGCCATGCGCTACGGGATCGGGGTCGGACGTGAAGGGTTTGCCTGGGCGGGACAGGCCATCATGGCCTATAGGCGGGAATGGCCGCGCTGGACGCCGCCTGATTCCATGGTCTCGCGGCAACCGGAACTGGAACCCTACAGCATTGCAAATGGCGGCATGCCTCCCGGACTAAAGAATCCACTCGGTGCGCGGGCGCTCTACATCCATGAAAACGGGATGGACACCCTCTATCGAATCCACGGCACGCCGGAGGCGTTCAGCATCGGGAGGGCCGTGTCGTCCGGGTGCATCCGGTTGATCAACCAGGACGTGATCCACCTTCACGACGAGGTGCGGGATGGAAGCAGGATCGTAGTTATCCCTGATCCAGCAATGAAGCACCTTCTTGTGGGTTGAAGTGTAACCGTCACGAGGTCGGAGACGCTGTCCCTTCTGAGACGGGGGCAGCGCTGCAGCTTGCCATCGGAAAGATGAACCCAGGTCCTTGACGCCGAGAACGAAATAGGAACATATGCCCGAATTGGCATCCCTTTAGCCGCGATGAATGCGGCGGATGTCCTTGTAGCGGTTTCCCTGAGGAGACATGACATGGCCATGTTCCAGATACGAATAGGTAGTCCCCGTCCGGTCTAAGACCGATGGCGGCAGGTGGCCAATCCCCTTCATTGCTAAAAATCTAGCTCGGCGGACGAAACTGCGAGATATGCTTAACGCGTATTTCAGGCCTTTTGGGTCCGGAATCGGTGAGGCCAGCGTCTCCGGTGACGCCACGCTGCGGGTGTCCCCGCAAGGATTCGTTGAATTCTTGCGGGACCGTTCGGCGCAATCCGAAAACCCTTGTAAGGCGCCGGTCGACGCCGGGCGGTCGGTTGGCAAGCGAGTGCGTAGCGTCCGCAGCCGGGCCCGAACGCTCAAGGATTCGAGCAAGGACTCCAGCGGGCTCGCTTGGCAACAAATTGTTGCCATATCAATGCGTTGTCCGCGATTCCGCACCCATCAGGGGATCTTGTTTTTGGCGCCGGGGTGAGCCATCTGGTCGATGCGCCCGACACCACCGCCGCCGGACCGCACTTCATCATCGACGTAGTTTGACGCGCTTCCGAGACACGGAGCGCGACGGGAAAGCCGTGCCTGCATGGCCCGCCCGACAGCAAAAAGGACATCCGGTATGAGCCACAAGATCAAGTTCGCAGACGAGGACTCCCAGAGCAGCTTCACACCAGAGACGGACAGCCGGCGTCTGGTGCGCGATCTCTTTCTTCATCTCGAAACCAGCCGAGACGTCGCAATCGTCGAAGAGTTCCCGGAGGAGATCGAATACTGGTCGGTAGCGACAAACGGCGAGCCGACACTGCGGAGGCATACCGCCCATGCGAGCGGCCGCACACGCGACGGGGTGCATATCGTCTTCGAGGCGATGTCACTGCGCGAGCAGCGCAGCCGTCGCGGGCTGCGGCAGCGGACAGCCGACCTGCAGGCGCATTACGCCCGAACGAACGTCCGATACATCCTCGTGGACGAACGGACGCTCCACAAGCAACCCGCTTTCGACAACCTGAGGATCATGTGGCAGCACAAGCGCAGTGACGGCCAGCATCCAGATATCGACCTGACCGCCGGGCGGGTTCTTGAACAGCCGCTTCCTCTGGAGATCCGGGAGCTTGCCCGCCGCCTCGAGCCTGATGCGATGCACGGCCTCCAGACAGTAGAGGATCTCTGCGGCTCGCTGGTCTTCACCGCAGTGCTCCAACTGGCGATGGCGGGGGTGATCGAAGTCGACCTCGACCGCCCCCTCTCCGGGTCGAGCGTCGTCCGGTCTGCAAACGGTCTCATCCGAGCAGGCTGCAAGCCTCGCATCTCCGTTGCCGCGTGATGGACGGAGGAAGAGATGCACCTCCAGCCACACAAGAAACTGCCGCGTCCCCGCCGACTGAAGAGGTCGGAGTGGCTGCTTCATGGAGTTCCCCAGGAACTGCTCAGCCTCACTTCCAATCACAACGCGGCCGAACCGTCCAAGCACGACAAGCCGAACCTCGGTGCTGCGCCGAGGACTCGTGACACCTGCACGAAGGGAAAATGACGATGGCAAGGAAGAAACAGAACGACGGGGTCCTGCCCGGCGCGAGCCTCAAGGGCCGTGCGCTCGCGAAGTTCGTATTCGACGGATCCCAGGGGCCTGCGATTGATACTGCGATGAAAGACACGACCGACAAGATCGGCTGGTTCCCGACCTACAAGGGCCGTCGCCATGTCGAACTCCTGCGGACCCGGCGCCCGATCGTTCAGGACTTCCTTTATCTTGCCGAGACCGACACCGACATCGTGCGCATCGTGGACTTCCCGTTGGAAACGCGGTTCCAGGCACCGACGTCGAGAGGGCTTCGGGCCAGGACGCATGTCGCTGACCTCGCTTTGGAGCACAGGGACGGGTCCATCACCTTCGTGGACGTCGAGAAATACTGGCATACGCGGACGACGAAGGCGGGAAAGCCCAGACACCACTGGCAGGACAGGCATGACGCACTCGTCGAGCATTATGGGAGCGCGCACGGGGCCAAGTACTGCCTTCACAACGAGACCAAGGTCTATCCGCAGCCGCTATTCGACAATGCCAAGCTCATGTGCGAGCACGGCCGCCGGCAGTACATGCATCCGAACTACGAGGTGATCCGGAGCGACATCCGTCGTGCGAGCCTTCCGGCAACGGTGCACCAGTTGATGGAGAGATGCTCCTTCAACGCCCAGACCTGGCGCTACGAGGACGAACCGCAGGAAGTCGAACGGGAAATTCGCGAGATCAACCCGGTCTTTTCGGTAGCGATGCAGATGGTCGTCGACGGCGAGCTGATCGTGGACGAGAGCCGCCGCTTCTCGCTGGAAACGGTCCTCTACGCGACGACGTCCCTTGGCGTCTCTCGCGCGTACCGCCTGATCACCACCAGTCCAATCCCGTTCGCGGCCTGAGGAGGACACCGTCATGATTCACCCTCCAGATCCCGCCCACTTCATGAGGCCCGTCCAGACCGTCGGGGATCTCCAGATTCCGCCGCCGGACCACAGCTATCCGGCAGGACAGCCGCTCGATCTGAAGAAGGGCGACAAGCACCACATCTTCAGCCCCGGCTCCAAGCAGTTCCGGAGCTTCTCCTTCTCCCGGTGGCATGACGACGTCGGCGACAGGAAGATTGCCGAGTTCACCGAGCTCGGCGGCGGTTCGACGCTCATGCTCTACGTGGACCAGATCCTGAAGCTGGAAAAGGAGAACCGCATCGTCGCGTTCGACGGCCGCCGGAAGGACATGCTTGGCATGCCCGGTGCCGTCCACATGCTTAGAACCGACGAGATCGCCGAAGCCATGCGCCGGATCGCCTATGTCGACGCCATGCTGGCAGCCGAGAGGTTCGTCAACGACACCATGTCGGTCGAACGGCGCCTGAAGGTCATGCAGGACGTAGCGATCGAGCGCAACGAGACGTGTCCGTCCATCGAGTGGATGTACAAGATGTTGAGGATCGAGCACGAGGTCTCGTCCCTCAACCGGTTCGTGAAGTTCGCGCCCATCCGATCGAAGGGCAACCGTACGCCCCGCTTCGACATCGTCCTCTACGAAATCAAGTGGAAGGCGATCGAGGATGCGCTGCGGGCGAAGCTCGGTCCCGCCGACGCCCGTATTCGTTTCAAGCGGCTGGTGGAGGAAGGACAGCCATTCCACTGGGCTCGCCACATGGCACTCGACGCCGACGGCGAGCCCACGATGAAGCTCTCTTCCTTCACCAAGGGAATCCGGTCAGTCGACAAATACACGAGGGCCTTGTGGCGGCGCGGCGAGGAGTACGCGAACCGCCAATATGGACGTGCGATCCTGTCCGAGCGGCCAACCGGAATCCTGGACATCGTCGACGTCGACTACACGATGCTGCCGATCACGGTCTACGATCCGCTGCTGCCGTCGCTGGCCTACGGGCGGCCGTACATCATCGCCTTCCGAGACCGCTACTCCGGGATCGTGCTCGGGTACGCGATCAGCTTCTCGACGCCAAGCTTCTACACCTTCCTCGCCGGTTTTCGTCACGCCCTGTTCCCGAAGGGCGAACACGATAGCTGCGTTCCGTGGCCGTGGTTCGGGAAGTGGAAGAGGCTTGGCGTCGACTGGGAGTCCCACTTCGTCGGCCACTACATGAAAAGCGCCGAGCTGATGCTCGAGTACGAACTGGTGCAGTACCGGAAGCGTACACCCGAGGACAAGGCCGCCCTGGAGCACCACTTCCACACTCTCGACCTCGGTGCGCTTCGTCCGCTTCCCGGATACGCTCCCCGGCCGAAGGACCGCGAACAGCTCGACCACGATCTTCAGGACATCGTAGCGGAGATTTCGATCGTCGAGCTGCGGATGATCCTCGACGACTGGTACGCCAACCACGTCAACCGGACGCCGACGACCGGCGTAGGCGAGCTTCCGAAGGTAAAGGCCATCCCTGCCGACGTCTGGAACGAAAGCCGCAAGGACGCCCCTCCCCGTGGCCTCGTGGACCCGCAGGCCTTCACCTGGCTGGCTGGCGTCCACCAGAACGTCACGATCCAGGGCAACGGCGTCCAGTTGCGTGGGCTGTGGTACCAGAGCGACAGCCTGATCGGCCTCGACATCCATCCCGACCATCGCGACGGGGTGCGCAAGGATGACCAGGTCCACAAGGGTACGGAATATCCCTCGACCACGGACCCGGAAGACCTGGGATATGTATGGGTTATCGACATCCACCGCGGCAACTATCCGATCAAGGTACCCGTGGATCCTTCGCTGGCCTCGTACGCCAACGGGCTGAGTCTCGCCCAGCACGAAAAGGTTCTGGAGTACCGCAGGGAGCAGCTCTCGAACGGGAAGGAAACCAGCTTCCAGAAGGCGTTCGAAGCCCTGCGCAACGTTCAGATGGACTTCCATGTGCAGGCCAAGAGAGACGCCTGGTCGAGAAAGGTCGCCCGTCACATCGAACGGCAGACCGGCAAGATCATGCGTGGGAAAGTGGTCGACCTTTCCTGGGTGGACAGCGGAGGCCGCACCAGCCTCTCCGAGGAATCGACGATCGAGATCAGGGAACCGGTCAGCCACCGGGCGTCGAGAAAGCCTCAGAAGGGCCGCAAGAAGGCCAGCGACGCTCCGTCGGTGATCATCGGCGACGGTCTTTCGCCGTCCGCTCCTCCTGCCCCGGCACCCCCTCCCACTCCCGCATCGGCGCCCGAAATTGACGAGCCCACGGTGCTCAAGGTGCCGGCGCCGCGCAGGCAGCCGACCATCGAAGAACTGAAGCAACTCCGGAACTGGCAGAACAGGAAGGACTGAAGTCATGAACATCCACGTACCGAAGCCTGGACAGGAACCCGCACAGGTAGCTGTCCAGAACTTCCACGAATCCGTCTTCGACACTCCTGAAGCCCGCAAGGCGGCGAGCGAGCTGTCGAACGAGAAGAGGCAGGAGCTCGTCCTGAACCTGCTCGTGAGATATCCGCGTTTTGAAACGGGCTACCGCCACGTGAGCGCAACCCACCGGCCGGTGAAAGGTGGCGCTCCTCGCAAGGGAGGGGTCGCCTGTCTGCTCGGGGATACGAGAGCAGGCAAGACCTCGATCGTGAAGGCGTACATGGCCGAGCATCCACCTCACGTGGGCGAGCTCGGAGAGGTGTTTCCCATGGTCTACGTCGCGACTACTGCCAGCGCGTCGACCGCGACCATCACCGACAGCTTCTATCAGGCGACCGGAGCACGGGTCATGGCTCCCAGCCTGAACGTGACGACGCGCACGATGAATGTAATCGGCCGTCTTGCCATACTGGGCACCGAACTCGTGGTGCTCGACGACGTCCAGTACATGGTCGCCGGACGCCGTTCGGACGAAGTCAACCGGTTCTCAAGCTTCGTGAGGTCTCTCATCGATGCGAAGATGTTTGCAATCCAGCTCATCGGGGAGGAGAAGCCAGTGCTGAACTGGATGAGGGGCCGCCCCGAGATCAGCGGTCGCGGATTCCGCCACGAAGTGATCCGTCCTTTCGACCGTACTGCGGATGGCCAGATCGACCATCAGATCCTGATGTCCGAGATCGACGACAGGCTGCCGTTCCGCCAGCCGTCGGAGCTGGGGAATGCCGTAGTGGCGGCCGAACTCTACGACTACAGCGACGGCTACCTGGGCCGGACGGTCGAAATGCTGCGGGAAGCCTGCTGGAAGTCGATCTCCAACGGAGATACGCGCATCCTCTTCTCGACGCTCCAGCAGACCTGCAGGGAAATGGCATGGCGGGACGACCAGCCTGACTTCTTCGGCCGGGAGTTCACCAAGCGATACCGCTCCGAGGGCCGAAGATGACCTACCAGTTCAAGATCGACCGGCCATTCTCGATGTGGCATCTCTTGCCGCAGGAGGCTGAGACCGGTTACGGTTTTTTCATGCGCATGGTCGCCGCCGAAGGTCTTCCTAGCGCTCAGGCCTACGCGGCCGCCATCGGCCTCAGATCAAAGAACAAGCTCGCTCCCGAAGTACTGGAAACGCTGTTCAAGCTACCGCTACCGGATGAGGCGAAATCATCCCTTCGTCAGTGGACCGCCTCGATCGAAGGCGACTTCTATAGGCTTTCCGGCTGCAGGATCAGACAGAAGCAGCTTTCGACCTGGCGCCGCAGGTTCTGCCCCGGCTGCCTTGCCGAGGCCCCGCACCATCGGGCCTGGTGGGATATTGTCAGCGTCAGAGCGTGCCCTCTTCATGGATGCAAGCTCGAAAGCACATGCTCCGACGGGCGGCGGCTGGCATGGTGGTGGCCGGATTTCACCACGGATCAGGCGGGCGCGCCGCTTGGGAAAGCGATGCCACGCATCGACGGAAAACACATGTTCGAGCACTACGTGCTCCGGAAGCTTGGCCTGATCCATGACGACGTCGGGCATCCCCTGCTCGCTGAGGCCGAACTCTACGAGGTGATCGAAATCTGCGGGCACATCGGACGGTTTTTAGGACATCCTTGGATAAGGGATGCCCCCGCCGTACATCCCGTCAAGCGTCCCTATCAGATCGGTTTCGACGCCCTTTCCGGCACGCTCGACGAACTGGCCGAGAGCCTGCGCGCATGGCTTGAGCGAAACTCCGAGCAGACGTTCGGGGTCGGACTGGATCGTGGCTATGGTTGGCTTAGACGCGGCGCCTCCACCGTTACCAAGCTGAATCCAAGGTGGGTCGACATCGATCACGCTCAAAGAATGGCCTATGCAGCTTTCTCGAAAATGGGTCGGAAGAACGTCAACACGAGAAGGCTGACGTTCAAGTACCTGTCGCTCGTGGACGTCGCGCGTAAATACGGCACGAGGCCGGAGCGACTAAAGGAGTTCCTCCTCGACGTGGGTATGCTGCCGGAGGATTTGTTCTTCACGCACGAGGAGACCGAAGCGATCGGGGCGGCGATCGCAGCCCTGCTCACGCAAACGGAGGCTGCCAAATTTCTGGGATGCAAGCCACGAATGATGGAGTCGATCGGTCGGAGCGGCCTCCTCTCCTCGTACACCCATTTCCGCGGGCGCCGGGTTCGCCTCTTTCGAGGAGAACAGGTGGAGGAGCTCGCCGAAAGACTGGACTCGCTTCCCACTTCCGGTTCAACCGGGCGCCGCATCTCGCTCTGGACCTACTGCGCCGAGGAAAAGATCAGCGAAATCGAAGGTATGAACCGTGTCCTTTCCGGCCATATCGTGCCCGCCGCACGTCGCGGGAACGCAGTCGGCTTCAACGCACTGCGGCTGGCCGTCGCGCCTCCAAACGAAGTGTTCCTCTCAAAGGTGGCGGAGGGCGAGATCACGTTCGGTCGTGCCAAGGCAATGCTCGGACTGACTCAGGAGACCATTCCCGCACTGGTCGTGGCCGGCGTCCTCGAAGCCGGTCGACCAGGCGACACGAGACCTCACCTGAAACTCTCCTCCATAGAGGAATTCCGGGCGCGGTATGTGAATGCTGCCGCCTACCGGAAGGAACTCGGGTGCGGAACCAACGCTATCGTGCAGGCGCTCGACCGGCTGGGCGTCACGAGGCACTTCGCCGACATCCCTGGGGTGAAGGGCAACATCGTGGAGCGGCAGGAGTTCTTTCGTGCGGCAGGCATCGTCGAGATGCCGGAGGGCCTCCGCCGGACATGGGAGGACTTCCGTTCGATCGTCGAAGAGGTCTGCCCTGCGTTTCTGCTGCCGGCCACACTGACGTCGCAGCCGCAGACGTTCTTCAACATCACGCGGCTCACCCGCTTCACGGTCGAGGTGGAAGGTGGTGCAGTCGTGGTGAGGAAGCGCTTCAACAGGAAGGCCTCTCGCGAATGGGCGTGGATGCTTTCGCACCGACAGGGAGTCTATAGGACGCTGGGGGTCATGCGTCTCCGGAAGGCCGTCGGCTCCGACGAGATCGTTGGGGCAGTCGTGCTGGATTCGAAGGATGTCATGCGGAAGCTGGCGGAGGCCATGGCGGACTATCACTGGCTGCTGTTGAAGAAGGAGATCAGGTGAAGCCGTACGCTGTTCTCTTCAGGTAGCTCGTCAGTTAGAAATCTCTTGCACCTATTCAGCCGTCCAAGTAGTTATTGGATCGGGCCTGGCCCACGAGATCGCCTCTGCGGTCGATCAAAAGCCTCGACAGAAATGTCGCAGGCTTTTTGTGTTCTAGGCTACACGCTCGACACCCTCGAAGCAGCTATACTTCGATCCGAGCGTCTCCCAATCTGCTTCGGGCAGAACGCATTCGATCAGTTTGCCGTCATCCTTAAGCCTTTTGAACGTGCGGTTGCTAGCGTGGTATCCGCCGATCGCGATCGCCCAGAGATACAGATCCGCGAGCTGCGACATCGGAGAAGTCTTCGACTTCAGCTTGAACTCGTAGAGCGTGTCGGCTTGGGCCTCTTCCCCACCTTTCTTGTCGGGCGCCGGATCCCCGAGTCGTCCATATGAGCGTTGAGCGTCTCAGGCATTCTATCCCCTTGAAGATCCACGGTGTCCGTACAAGAATTAGACTGCGTGAGTAGTGGATCGCAATGTTGTTTCGGCGCCTGATTTCCGTTTTACAAGTTTGGGGTCAGGCGAAGTCTGGTTTCACGCCTATGGAGTTGATGTTGCATTCCAATGGGGGCGATGAGGGAAATAGCGCTGGATTTTCAGTGCGACCCTTTCACGGCTATGGGACAACCGTCATTTCAATCTATTGAACAGAACTAGGAACTGGCCGCGTTTTGGTTCGCGAAGCTGCGGGCATATCGGCCGGGTGGCTGTCCGACGTAACGGCTGAAGGCGGTGCTGAACGTACTTGCCGAGCCGTAGCCGACCCGTTCGGCGACTTCGGCAATGTCTATTTCCTGTTGGCGCAGAAGGTTCTTTGCCAGCGCCATGCGCCACGCCAACAGATATTCCATAGGCGGCACGCCGACATTGCGTGCAAAGCGATCAAAGAACGCGGAGCGGGAGAGAGCCGCCTTTTTCGCCAGATCGGCCATCGTCCAGGGACGCGCGGGGTCGGAATGCATCTGCCTGATTGCTTCCGCCAGCCGGGCATCGCCCAGGCCGCGCAGCAATCCCGCAGGGGCATCGGTCGTTTGTGTCAGTCGTAGCGCCTCCACCAGCAAGATCTCGACGAGCCGGGTGAGCACCAGCGTGCGCCCGGAGTGATCCGACGCAGCTTCCTCAATCAGAAGCTTCACCAGCGTCGATAGTCTCTCCACACCTCTGACATGAATCTGGTCCGGGAGCAGTGACAGGAGAAGGCTGGAATCCTCATTGCCGAAGATGAAATAGCCCCCCAGAATGCGAACCGCTGGTGGGCCCTCCTGCCTGCCATGGCGGACCTCGCCGGTCGCCGTTGCCGCGATATGGGGATCAATGAACTCGGGAGTGGCGGGCTCTAAGCCGGACATCGTGAAGCCCGGCGTGGTCGGCAGCAGAACGAAATCTCCCGCCTGGAGCATCAACTCAGCCTGCCCGTCGACCACCAGCCGGCAGGAGCCTTCGATCACGATGGCGAAGCTGGGGTGGCCGAACTCGCCATAGCGAACGCCCCAGCGCCCGGCGCCGCTGATGCCCTTGGTGAAGACGGTCTGCGGACGCAGCAGCCCTATGACGTCGGAGAGAGGATCGACCATCTTTGGACTATAACAAACTAAATTTGGACGCTCAATCGCAGATAGTCCTGCCCAGTCAGGCTAGCATGGATTCATCGTACTCAACAAAGAGATGAACCATGAGAACCATACTGATCACCGGCTGCTCCTCAGGCTATGGACTTGAGACGGCTCGCTATTTCCTTTCGAAGCAGTGGAACGTCATCGCGACCATGCGCACCCCGCGCGAAGACATCCTGCCGCGCTCGGAAAACCTGCGCATTCTGCCGTTGGACGTCACGAGCGAAGCCGGCATCGCTCAGACCATCAAAGCCGCCGGGCCTATCGATGTGCTGGTCAACAACGCGGGTATCGGCGTCGTCGGCGCATTCGAAGCGACGCCCATGTCTCACATCCGCAAGGTCTTTGACACAAACACCTTCGGCGTCCTGGCCATGACGCATGCGGTCATCCCGCAGATGCGCGAGCGCCGATCCGGGGTGATCGTCAACGTGACGTCGAGCGCAACCCTGGCCCCCATGCCACTGGCGGCTGCCTACACCGCCAGCAAACAGGCCATCGAGGGCTTCACAGGCTCTCTCGCTCACGAGCTTGGGTACTTCAACATCCAAGCCAAGCTTGTGGAACCTGGCTATGCACCGACCACAAGCTTCGCCAGGAATACATCCGTGCGGATCGAAGACCTTATCCCGGAGGCTTACGCGGACTTCGCAGCGCCGATCTTCCAATCCTTCGCGCGGCCGGCCCTGACCACGAGGGAGATCGACGTCGCCGAAGCGGTGTGGCTGGCGGTCCACGATGACACCGGCAAACTGCGTTTCCCTGCAGGGGCGGATGCTGTCGCGCTATCACAAGCCGCATAACCATTGCCTGGCGCCGGCCTCGATCCATGGCGAGGCTGGCGCGGCGAGCTTGCCGGCGTTCCAAGGACTAAGACGGTGTAGCAGGTGCCGGCGTCATCCACTCCACCACGCCATTCGACCGGGAATCCAGCCCCGGACACCAAACCGGCACTCCCAGTCCGCGTCCCCTACTCCGCCACGTAGATCACCGCCTGCTTGTCTGACGGCAGGCCGCTGTCCCCCGGGGCGAGGGCCACGGCGACCACGGAATTGGTGTCGATCCTCTCGCTCTGCATCGCGGTGTGAAAGAGTGCGCTGGCCGAGAGGGCCGTGCGCAGGTTGGTCAGGCCCTCCTGCTGCCGGGCGAGCGTCGGCTCCATGTCTTTCACGAGCTCGGGATCGAGCGACACGAAGCGGAAGTTGTCGACGCTGAAGACCATCTTGATCTCTTCCGCCGTGGCGTCGGATCGCTCCACGGCGTCGCGTACCTTTGCCGCAACGTCGCCGCTCTCAGGCTCGGTGACGTCGACGCTATAGCCGAAGAGATCCGCGGGATCCTCCTCCAAGGGAGGCCCAGACTGCGCCATGGCGGGAAGAGCCGGCGTCAGCGCGGCGAGGAGCGCCAGTGTGCAGAGTTCCGTCAGCCTTTTACCCATCGTGTCGTGACCTCCGTGAATGACGAGTCGAGCGTTGATTTGTGTCTTGATGTCTGGCTTCGCAATGGCTGCCGCGCCGGCTCCAGGATCGAACGACCGACGCGGCGACAGCCACGAGAGATGGTGGACGGTCTGCAAGGTCTGACATCCACATGACTTGCGAACGTTGGCACGTCGCGATGGTTCCCAGCTGCATCGATTCCCGGGGCAACCGCATGAGGCTCAACCGGAGGTCGGCCGGAGCGTTGACGGTGTTGACCGGGAGGCCTATCCTTGCCCCGTCTGAAACAGGTTAGGCCCGGGACGGTTGGCCCGGCCCTCACCCGGTGGGCGACCCCACCCGGTGGGTCCTTCCGTTGCATGCCAACGGCCCAAGACTATCGAGGTGCGCGCGTCGTGCGGGCACCGATAGAAAGGGTATGGACGATGAAACCCAGAATTTCTGTTGTTACGCTCGGCGTTGCCGATCTCGAGCGGTCGCTGGCCTTCTACCGCGACGGCCTCGGGCTGCCCACGCAGGGCATCGTCGGCCGCGAATTCGAGCATGGCGCCGTCGCCTTCTTCGACCTCTCAGGGGGATTGAAGCTCGCGATCTGGGCGCAGGACGACATTTCCCAAGATACCGGCCTGCCGAAGACGCCGGTCAGTCCGACCGCCTTCACCATCGGTCACAACGTCATGCACAAGGAAGACGTCGCCGCGGTTATGGACGCTGCCCGTCGCGGCGGGGCTGAGATCGTCAAACCCGCTCAGGAGACGTTCTACGGCGGTTATGCCGGGTATTTTCGCGACCCGGACGGGCACCTCTGGGAGATCGTCTGGAACCCGCAGCTGCTTCCGGCGGAGGACTGAGGCGTCGTGCGACGCGACCCACGCGGCAGGATACACACCTTGAGCAAAAGCAGGACGGCCGGCATCAAGGTCGGGCATTCCTGCCCTCGCCTGACACCGGCCGTCCTTGAATAGGTGGAAAAGGCGCGGCCCGAAGGCCGCGCCCTTTGATGTTAGAGGTTCTGGTAGGCCAGGATGATCGCGTCGATCTGGTCCTGAGCGGTCAGTGCCTGGACCTGAGAGGTCGTCAGGGCCTGCAGCTGGTCGGTTTCCAGTCCGAGGATGTCCTCGGCGGCAAGACCGGAGATGGCCTTGACGCTGATCGCTGCGATCTCGTCGGTCGTGAAGGTCACGATATCCGTGCTGGACATGGCGGCGATCGAGGCCGACGTCAGGGCTGCGACCTGGTTCGAGGTCAGTGCCTCGATCTGGTCGCTGTCCATGGCGTCGATCTGGGCCGATGTCAGGGCCGAGATCGCCGCGGTGCTCAGCGCCACCACCTGGTCGGTGGAGAGCGATGCCACGTTGGTCGTGCTCAGCGAGGAGACCTGGCTGGCAGACAGCGCGGCCACCTGGGCAGTGCTCAGACCTTCGACCTGATCGGTGGACAGTACCCCGATCTGGGTCGCATTGAGACCTGCGATCTGCGCCGTGGTGAGAGCGCCGATCTGGGTGCTGGACAGCGCCGCCACGGTGGTGGTGGAGAGGCCGGAGATCGACTTGGCGTTGATGGCAGCGATATCGGAGCTGTCGAAGGTCGCAAGATCGTCCGTCGACATGGCGCTCAGATCTTCTGCGCTCAGTGCGCCGATCTGCGTGGTGTTCAGCGCTCCGACCTGGTCCGAGGTCAGCGCACCGATCTGGGCGGAGTTCATGCCGACCAGCTGGGCAGTCGACAGCACACCGACCTGGGTCGTGGTCAGAGCCGCGACATTGGTGGTCGAAAGTGCGGCGATCTGCGTTGCCCGGAGGGAGCTGACCTGGGTGGTCGTCAGCGCGGCAACCTGATCGGAGGTGAGAGCGCCGAACTGGGCCGACGTCATGCCTGCAATCTGGGTCGTCGTCAGGGCGGCAACCTGGTCCGTATCAAGCGCGGCGACATTGGTGGTCGAAAGACCGGCCAGTGCCTTGGCGCTGATGGCAGCGATATCCGAGGTATCGAAGGTTGCCAGATCTTCCGTCCCCATGGCGGAGAGTGCGGCAGCGCTCAGTGCGGCGATCTGGGTGGTGTTCAGCTCGTCGATCTGGTCGCTGGTCAGGGCGCTGACCTGTGCAGAAGACAGGATGGCGACCTGCGCCGTGGAGAGTGCGCCGAGCTGGTCACTGGTGAGCAGCGCGACGTTGGCGGTGGAGATGGCCGTGACCTGCGTCGGGCTCAGCGTCTGGACCTGACTGGTCGTCAGGGCCGTGATCTGATCCGTCGTCAGGGCGGCAATCTGCGTCGTCTTGAGGGCAGCCACCTGGCCGGTCGTCAGAGCGGCGACCTGCGTGGTGTCCAGGGCCGCGATGTTGGTGGTGGAGAGGCCAGCCAGGGCCTTCACGTTGATCGCGGCGATGTCTGCGGTGTCGAAGGTCGCCATATCTTCGGTCGACATGGCACCGAGAGCTGCCGATGTCAGCGATGCGATCTGCGTGGTGGTGAGCTGGTCGACCTGATCCGAGGTCAGCGCGCTGATCTGCGAGGACGTCATCGCGGCAAGCTGCGAGGTCGTCAGAGCGCCGATCTGGTTGGTTGTCAGAGCCGCAATATTGTCGGTGGAGAGGCTCGGAACCGCCTTCGCGTTGAGGGCTGCGATGTCGTCGGTCGAGAAGGCGACGATGTCCTCGGTGGTGAGACCTGCGACGGCCGCCGGGGTCAGTGCAGCAACCTGGGTCGACGTGAGGGCTTCCAGCTGGCTGGAGTCGAGAGCGCCGATCTGCGCGGATGTCAGCGCAGCGACGGCCTTGATGCTCAGGGCAGCAACCTGGTCGGTGGTGAGGGCCGCGACGTTGGTCGTGGACATCGTGCCGATCTGGACAGCACTGAGGACACTAACCTGCGTCGTCGTCAGAGCTTCAACCTGTTCGGTGTCCATGGCGCCAATCTGGGCCGTGGTGAGGACCGCGACCTGCGCGGTCGTCAGAGCAGCAACCTGCGAAGTGGACAGGGCAGCGACATTGGTGGTGGAGAGGCCTGCCAGCGACTTGACGTTGATGGCGGCGATGTCGGCCGTGTCGAAGGTCGCAAGGTCTTCCGTGGACATTGCACTCAGACCAGCCGAGCTCAGAGCTGCGATCTGCGTCGAGGACAGGGCTTCCACCTGCTCGCTCGTCAGAGCGCCGATCTGGGCAGACGACATGGCGGCCAACTGCGCGGTGGTCAGGGCGCCGACCTGGTTGGTGGTGAGCAGGGCAACGTTGTCGGTCGACAGACCGGACAGCGACCGAACGTTGATGGCAGCGATGTCGGCGGTCGAGAAGGCGACGATGTCTTCACCTTCCAGGGCCGTCAGGGCGGCCGCACTCATCGAGGCGACCTGTGCCGTGGTGAGAGCTTCCGTCTGCGACGAGCTCAGGGCACCGATCTGGCTGGACGTCAGGGCGGCAATCGCCTTGGCGCTGAGGGTCGAGACCTGGGTGGTGGTCAGCGCCGCGATGTTGTCGGTGGTGACGGCGGCAACCTGTGTCGCGGTCAGCGCGCCGATCTGCGACGAGGTCAGGGCCTGGGTCTGGTCGCTCGTCAGGGCGGCGATCTGGCCGGTGGTCAGCGCAGCGACCTGAGCCGTCGTCAGGGCAGCGACGCGGTCGGTGGCCAGCAGGGCGAAGGCGTCAGTCGACAGTCCCGAGAGCGACCGGGCGGAAATTGCCTGGATCTCTGTGGTCGAGAATGTGCCGATGTCGTCGGTGGTCAGGGCGGAGATGGCCGCCGAGCTGAGGTTGGCGATCTGGCCGGTGGTCAGCACGTCGATCTGGTCCGACGTCAGCGCAGCGACCTGCGTCGTCGTCAGGGCGCGGATGACCTTCTCGTTGAGGGCCGTTACCTGGTCGGTCTCCAGCGCAGCGATGTTGTCCGTCGTCAGGGCAGCAACCTGGGTTGCGGAGAGAACCGCAATCTTGTCGGTCCCCAGCGCGCCGAGCTGGTCGGAGGTCAGGGCGCCGATCTGCGAAGACGTCAGCGCAGCAACCTGGCCGGAAGTCAGGGCGGCAACCTGCGTGGTCGACAGCGCTGCGAAGTTGCCGGAAGTCAGACCGACCAGCGACTTTGCAGTGATGGCTGCGATGTCAGCGGTATCGAAGGTTGCGAGGTCGTCGGTGGAAAGAGCCGAGATGGCCGAGGAGCTGAGGGCGGCGATCTGCGTGGTCGTCAGGGCGCCGAACTGGTCGGAGGTCATGGCATCGGCCTGTGCCGACGAAAGTGCAGACAGTGCCTTCAAGGACAGCGCCGGCACCTGGGTGGTGGTCAGTGCAGCGATGTTGTCGCTGCTGAAGGCGCCGATCTGGGCAGCGCTGAGGGCCGAAACCTGCGCCGTGCCAAGCACTGCGACCTGGTCGGACGTCAGGGCGCTGATCTGCGCCGTGCTGAGGGCTGCAACCTGAGAGGAGGTCAGAGCCTGAACCATGTCAGTGTCGAGGGTAGCGATGACGGCCGTTGCCAGCCCTGCGATCGCCTTCGGGTTGATGGCGGCAAATTCGCTGGTGGTGAACTGAGCGATGTCGTCAGCCTGCATGACCGCGATGTCGTCGGCGGCAAGCGATCCGATCTGAGCCGAAGTGAGCGCCTCGATCTGGTCGGACGTCAGGGCGTTGAGCTGGGCTGTGGTCAGGGCGGCAATCGCCTTGGTGCCGAGCGTCGCGATGTTGTCCGTGGAGATGGCAGCGATATTGGTGGTGGTCAGCGCTGCGATCTGTGTGCCGGAGAGGGCACCGATCTGGCTGGAGGTCAGCGCACCCATCTGGTCTGTGGTCAGGGCGGCGATCTGGGCTGTGTTGAGGGCAGCGACCTGGGCGGTGGTGAGAGCAGCGACGACGTCGGTCGAAAGCGCGGCAAAGTTGGCAGTGGTGAGGCCGGCAAGCGCCTTGGCGCTGATGGCGGTGATTTCACTGCTGGAGAAGGCTGCCAGATCGTCGCTGGAGAGCGCGGAAATGGCGGCCGATGTCAGGGATGCGATCTGCGTCGTGTTCAGGGCGTCGAGCTGCTCGGAGTCGAGCGCACCGAACTGAGCCGCGCTGAGAGCAGAGAGCTGGCCGGTGCCGAGGCTGCCAACCTGCGTGGTGTCCAGCGCTTCCATCTGGCTGAGGGTCAGGCCCTTGACGCCGGTGGTGGTGATCGCGCTGAGCTGGTCGGTGCTCAGAGCTGCGATGTCATCCGTGTCCAGAGCCGAGATCTGCGACGAGGACAGCACCTTGATCTGCGCGGTGGTCAGCGCCTGGACGTCTTCCGTCGTCAACGAAGCGACGGTGGTCGTGGAGAGGGAGCGGATCTGGTTCACGCTCAGAGAAGAGATGATCGATGTCATAGATGGGGCCGCCTATCTAGTTAAGCTGGAAAGCAAATTTCATCTCACCTGCCAGAGATCGTGCGTGGGCACTTCCAAACTCCACGCTGCGGCCTCAGGCGCATCCTGCGCCATGCTGGCAACCTACCCGTAGCGAATGCCAGCACGGCACCAACCATGGGTGTCCTTTCGGACGAATCGATATGTTGGGATCATGGCTGACAGGAGCCGCAGCGTGGGAAGGCATCATGCGTTCAGGCCGCTAGCGCGTCCCGACTCCCCCGCCTGTAGGTTTGAACATCCCGCTTCCGCTAGGCTGCCGCACCGATCTGCCTGCGCCCATCGCGGGATGGGCTTGCTGGCAGAAGTCTTGGATGCATGGTTACGCCGCACTTCCTAACTTTGGGTTAACGCCCGGATCTTGTGTTTCATTTTAGCAAATAGAGACAAACTCTCTATTGTGTCCCGTCAGTGAAGACCAGAACAGGCAAGTTCGCACTCCCCTATACTAGGAAACCTAAATCCACCTTCACTGGATAGGCGGCCGGTTGACACAGAAACCGGCAGCCTATGCAGAAAAGGCTCAGTCGCACGCGGCCCACCCGAGAAAAAAAGATGCCGGCAACACGACGACGCATAAAAATAGCGGATATCGACTTGAAATTTCTGCCGCCGCCCCGGAATTGGAAGCAAACTCTCAGATTCATACATGTTCTCTTCTCATGGCGACTTTCCTCCCGCGACATCCGGACTTGAGCCCATGTATTGTCAGGAATAGGCGGCTTTCAGCGAAATCATTCCCCAGTAAAGCAAGTCCAACGCAAGCTAGCGGCGCTACAGACGGTCAACTGCCTGTGTCACAACGACGTCTGCCATCCGGCCACCTGCTTCTGGGATCCCCATGCTCATCAACAATGCTTTCGCCTCAGACCCCGCCTCCCCACTGATCGGCCTGCTGGATCGAGCTCGAACAGGGACCCTTCCACTGGTCGACCTTTTCAAGATCACGGAGAGCTTCAACGCGACGGGACAGCGTGCGCAGGCGGCGGAATTCTTCAAGACCTGGATCGCCTACAACGACACCAGCCCCCTCCTCCACATCGCCTACTTCAACTACGGCGTGACGCTGGGGCAGATGGGCGATACCGCAGGGGCGGTGCAGGCCCTGCGCGCCTGCATCAAGGCCAATCCACGCTTCGGCGCCGGCTACATCAACCTCGGCCGCGCCCTGGAAGACAGCGGCCTGCCCGGACAGGCCATCCAGCAATGGCGCGATTTCGTCGAAGAGACCTCGGACATCACGCCGGAGAGGATCGGCCATCGCCTGATGAGCCTGCAGCATATCGGCCGGGTCCTGGAAGGCGCTGGACGGCTGGAAGAGGCCGAGGCGGCTCTCTGGCAGGCGATCGAGCTCCAGCCGGACCGGACGGAGGCCGGCCAGCACTGGACGGCGGCGCGCCAGCGGCAATGCAAGTGGCCCGTTCTCGCTCCCTCGGAGCACGTGACCTACCGCCAGCTGCTCGACTCGATGTCGCCGCTGACGCTCGCCTTCCATGCCGACGATCCGATGTTCCAGCTGGCCAAGGCCTATCGCTTCAGCAAGGCGCAGGCCGGACGGCCGGATCTGAGCGCCTTCCCGCGCAAGCAGCCGAAGAAGAAGGTGGGGACGGGTGAGCGGCTGCGCGTCGGCTATGTCTCATCCGATTTCCGCGAGCATGCCGTCGGCTTTGCCCTCAGCGAGGCGTTCGAGCTGCACGACAAGACGAGCGTCGAGATCTTCGCCTATTACTCCGGAGCGATCCGCCCGAACGACGAGACGCAGGGCCGCATCCGCGCCGCCGTCGATTGCTGGCGCGACATCACGGCGCTGAGCGACGTCGACGCCGCCAAGCTGATCTCCGCCGACGAGATCGACATCCTGATCGACCTCAACGGCTACACCAAGAATGCCCGCACGAAGATCTTCGTCTACCGTCCGGCACCGGTGATCGTGAACTTCTGCGGCTTCCCCGGGTCCATGGCCAGTGCTGCGCATCAGTATATCATCGCCGACGGGCACATCATTCCGCCCGAACAGGAGATCTACTTCACGGAGAAGGTGCTGCGGCTCTCCTGCTATCTCGCCATCGACCGCACCCGGCAGCTGACCACGCCGCCGAGCCGCGCCGAAAGCGGTCTTCCGGAAGACGCCTTCGTCTACGCCTGCTTCAACGGCATGCAGAAGATCAACGCCAACTGCTTCGGCCGCTGGATGCAGATCCTCTCGGCAACCCCGGGCAGCGTGCTGTGGCTTCGCAGCGGCGACGCGGTCGCCCAGGACCGCCTGTGCAAGCTGGCGGCACAAAGCGGCGTCGATGCGAACCGGCTGATCTTTGCGACCCCGGTCGCCGACCACTCCGGGCACATCGCCCGAATGGCGCTTGCCGATCTCTTCCTCGACACCTCGCCCTACGGCGCCCATGCGACAGCCACCGACGCCCTTTCCGCCGGCCTGCCGGTGCTGACCATCTCGGGCGCCGGCTTCGCACCGCGGGTCTGCACCAGCATCGTGGCCGCGGCCGGCATTCCCGAACTCATCTGCACCACGCCGGACGAATACGTGCAGCGGGCGATCGCCTTCGAGCGGGACCGCGAGAGCCTTGCCGCCGTCCGCACCTCGCTGGAGAACCAGCGCACCACCAGCGTCCTGCAGGACACGCCCGCCTTCGTCCGGCGGCTGGAGGAGCTGTTCTGGCAGATGCAGGGCGAGCGCGAGCGCGGCGAGACGCCCCTGCCCGACTTCACCAATCTCGACGTCTACTACGAGGTCGGCGCCGAGCTTCTGCAGCAGCATGTGGAATTCGAGGACGAAGAGACCTACCGGAAGCGCTACATCGCCGCGCTGGCCAAGTTGCACGACTATTCACCGCTCCCCTACGACAAGCGGCTGTGGCGGGATCCGGCGGCCTGACGCCGGCTCGCAGGCATGAGCCGGTCCAAGAAGGATCGGGTCGCTACGCCGTCTTCCGGAGTTGCTCCTGCTCGCCAAGTAGCCGGCGATCGCCGCCTGCGGCATCGGCCTGGAGAAGAAATATCCCTGATAGCCGGTGCATCCGCTGGTGGCGAGGAAATGCAGCTGAGCATGCGTTTCCACACCCTCGACGATGCACTCCAGACCGAGGCTCTGGCACATGGAGGAAATGGCCCGCACGATGTCTCGCGCGGTCGCCTCGTTCTCCAGATCGAGGATGAAGGAGCGATCGACCTTGATCCGGTCGATCGGCAACCGGCGCATGTAACTGAGGCTGGAATAGCCGGTGCCGAAGTCGTCGAGCGCCACCATCGCCCCCTTCGACCGCAGCAGGCTGAGCGCATCCACCGCGCGGGAGAAATCCTGCATGATCGCCGATTCCGTGATCTCGAACATCAGGCGCTGCGGCGGGAAATTCGCGGCATCGATCTCCGCCAGAATGGCTGTCATCGTGGTCTCGCTGCAGACATCGAAGGCGGACAGGTTGAAGGACAGGCGCAGATCGTCAGGCCACGTCCGTGCGGCACGAAGGGCGCTGCGAAACAGCGGCACGGTGATCTTGCCGATGAGGCCCGCCTGTTCGGCGACGCGGATGAAGACATCCGGTCGCACGTCCCCGAGCACCGGATCGCGCCAGCGTGCCAGCGCCTCGAAGCCGAGGGGCATGCCGTTGCGGTCGACGATCGGCTGGTACTCCAGATGGAAGGCCTGTTCGACCACCACGCTGCGAAGCCGCTGCGCCACGGCCGCCGCCTTCTTGATCCCCGCCTCGTGCAGTTCCGAGAAGACGGTGACGCTTCCCCTGTCGTGCTGCTTGGAATAGCAGAGCGCAAAATCCGCCTTTTCGAAGAGTTCGCATCCCGTTTCCGCGGCACACGGGAAGCAGGCAATGCCGCAGGTCGCCGAGATCGTCACGCTGCCCTCCGGGAACGTGAAGGGATGGGCAAGCGCCGCCAGTGCGCGGCGGCAGATCTCCTGGAGCTCCTCCACGCCGGCGGGCGGCAGGATCAGGGCAAATTCGTCCCCACCGAGACGGGCCACGAGCGTCTCGGGCGGCAGGCTGGCCGGCAACCGCCTGGCGACCTCCTGCAGCAACCGATCGCCGACGACGTGCCCGAAGACATCGTTGACCGGCTTGAACCCGTCGAGGTCGAGAATGCCCACGGCAAATCCCGCCGTCTTTCCATCGCCTTTGAAGTCGGCGATCCGCTGATCCAGGGCATTCAGAAAACTGCGACGGTTGGCCAGCCCGGTGAGGCTGTCCTGGTTTGCAAGCAAGCTTATGGCTCCGTTCAGCGACTCCAGTTGCGTGCGCTGGCTGTCGAGCTCGATCTGCTTGTAGATGCGGTCGCGGAAATCCGAGTGCGAGCGCTGCATGACCAGGATCATCCCGCCGATGGCAAGCACCATGTTGATGGCGACAGCCGGGAAGACATTATTGTCCTGGAGGGCCAGGAAGACCGCCGTCGGCACGATCACCAGAATGAAGAGCGCCGGTGCCACCTGATGCAAGGGGCGCAGGCATGTCATGACCGTGATGATGGTGATGGCGGTGAAGAAGATGTTCTGGCCTTGGGTAAAGACGTCACCATAGCTGAAGAGCGCCAGCGACCAGGTGGAGACGGCAAATCCCAGCACGCAGGCGAGTACGACCACCGTGCGCAGCGCCCGTCCCATCGCCTCGTCGGACGGCACATGATGGCGCCCGTAGGCCATGCGAAGCGCCCGTACAAGGCAGACCGCGACGAAGACGGCGGGAAGCCAGATGGAGAGAATGGCGGGCGCCTTGCCCACATAGGTCAGCGCGAGCATCACCATGTTGATGATGATGATGGCATACATCAACGGGACCTGGCGCGAGAGCTCGCTGTATTGCGCCCGCCGAAATTCCGGAAGGTCGGATCCGTCGCCAAAGACTTTTGCTACCCAGCGGGAGATTTGCATGATCACCTCCTGGCGCGTCGCAGCCGCTGGGCGGCAGCATCGTGCCAGCACAAAAAGAGCGGGTTGGTCGCCAAAAGACGCATGTCGGGCGTGGCAGATGGGCTTCTGCCGGCCATCATGGCTCACAATAGCCCGACAACCCTAGTGTTTCAGCAAATCATTAATAAAGAAATAGAGAGATAGCCTGCCGGAGTCGGCGGGTTCTCAGGCAGCGAGCATCTCGTGCATCGAGCGCACCACTTTCCGAATTTCGTAAGGCTTGCTGAAGAACCGGCTTTCCGCTGGGATGTCGTCCTGGGTCACGCGGCGATAGCCGGACGTCACGATGATCTTGAGAGGCGGCCAGCGGTCGCGGATGTAGGCGGCGAGCTTGATACCGTCCATGCCGCCGGGCATGTCCACATCCGTGAACACGAGCCGGATCTCGTGGTGTTCCATCAGGATAGCGATCGCATCGGCAGAATTGCCGGCCTCGAACACGAGAAACCCAGCGTCCTGAAGGCTGTCGGCAATGTCGAGCCGCAGCAAGGGCTCGTCCTCGACGACGAGAACCGGGATACTTTCACTCATGGATCATGATCTTATGCTCATTGCGTAGAACGGACGGGCTGCTGCTCGTCCTGCATAAGAACAGGCCAGATGCGCGAACGTTCCCCGATTTTCCGACGCCGAACGCAAACGTGACAAAGGCGTGACGGAAGTCCGCGGCGGCGACAGGTCCCGCCAGTCACTGCTGCCGTCGCCGGTGTCTGAAGACGGCCGGAAGAGGTGTGCGGAACCTGCCTCGACCCGCCCGTGTTATCGTATCAACGAAGGAGCCATGCGATGAGTGAAGAGAACAGCGATCGGAAAGCCCAGGAGGCTGTCGAGAACCGCGAACAGACCCCGGAGACACCGAGCGACACCAAGCCGGCCGGCCCGCACGCCAAGGACAAGCTGACTGACCCGGAAAAGACCCCTGGGACGGGCTCCCTTGCTGACGAGAGCGGCGACGATGCCGACGTGGGCCCGGACTGACTGCGACGCCGTGGCGCTTGCCAGCCGCATCCGAGGGTTCTAGAGCGACAGGAGGACGGCGTCGGGGAAGACTGAATGGCAGCGGACACCATTACCTTGTACGAAGCGATCGGCGGCGACCCGACCGTGCGGGCTCTGACGAAGCGCTTCTATGCGCTGATGGACACGCTGCCGGAAGCCGCCCGCTGTCGCGCCGTGCATCCGCCGACCCTCGAGGGCAGCGAGGCCAAGCTTTACGACTATCTGACCGGCTACCTCGGCGGCCCGCCCGTCTATGTCGAGAAATACGGTCACCCGCGGCTGAGGTCCCGGCACTTCGCAGCGGCAATCGGCCCTGCGGAAACGGCCGAATGGCTGCTCTGCTTCCGCCGCGCCCTGGACGAGACGATCGAGAACCCGAAGCTGCGCGAGATCATCTGGCCGCCCATCGAGCGGCTCGCATTTCATATGCAGAACAGGGAATAGGCCCATGGAAAGACTCGACAATCTACGGCCGTTGATTCTCTTTGTGAGCGGCCTTCTGGGCGCTGCCGGCGTGGCGCTGGCGGCGGCGGCCAGCCACGGCGGCGACATGCGCCTCCTGGGCTCGGCCTCGACGATGTGCCTCGCTCATGCGCCGGCGCTTCTGGCGCTGCATGCCGGACACCGCCTGGTGCGGACGGCGACGCTGGCTGCCCTGGTGATTAGCCTTGGCACCATCCTCTTCGCCGGCGATCTGCTCGCCCGCCATTTCCTGAGCACGGGTCTGTTCCCGATGGCCGCGCCGATCGGCGGCACGACGATGATCCTCGGCTGGCTGGTGGTGGCGGCCGGCGCCTTCTTTCGAAGCCGACACGCCGGGATCTGACCGCTAGCGGCGGAAGGCGACCACCTCACCCGGTCCATCGCGGGTATCATGGCTCGACGCTGCCCGACGCTCCGCCGGAAACGGCAGGACGTTCACCCGATCGGCCTGCGGCTGCGCCGCCAGCAGGGCATAGAGCTCCGGCACGAACCCATCGCCATTCTGCTCGGCGAGCTTGTGCAGCCCGATCAACAGGCTCGCGTCAGGACGTTCTTCTGTCATCGCTTTGTTCCTTCATGGTCTGCAGCGCCCTGTCCAGGCTGGATTTGGAGCCGTTGCGCAGGGGGATGAAGGTCTTTCCGAACTTCTTGCAGCCGGTCTTCACCCTCAGACACGCATCGTGGCTGATACAGTCGATGGGGCAGAAGACGCAGTCGACCGAAGGCAGCACGGTGTCGATCCGTGACACCGCCTCGCGCAAGCCGCCGTCGTGGTGGATGAGTTCGGCGCCGTGGTTGCTGGCGATCTGCCGAAGATGGGCGACCTGGCAGTCGCGACCACCGACGTACAGGAAGCTGCGGATAGGCTCCGGGCGCTCGGACTTCTGGACTGCCTCTGCGGGATCCGCCGTTGGCTGCCTTGTCTGCCGGCCGGCCTTCTTGCCCTTCTTCGCCATGCTTGTCTCCTGCTTGGCGGGCAGTCGATCTCGACCGCCCCTCTCAGATTCGCGGCGACCTTATGAAACATGAGTTTAATAGTAAAGATTAAATCCGAGAGCCTGAACTCGGCCGCAGCACTGCTATCGGTCGCGCTCGATCGTGGTGATCCGGATACCGATGAAATTGTCCTGGTCGTCCGACACCAGTTCCCCGTGGCCGATGACACGGCCGTTCACCTGCAGTTCCACCGGCTCGCCAAACCGTCGGTCGAGAAGGAAGCGATCCCCCTGGCCCGCTTCCATCAATTTCGCCACGGAGACCTTCGTCCTCCCTATGACGACATCGATCTCGATCGGAATTTCTTGAACCTTCGCCTGCTCCCCATGCCTGTGGTGCAGGTCGGCGGATCGGGCAAGCGCCCCGGCCGGCTGATCGAACCTGGGGAGCACGCTTTCCAGCGTCCTGGCGCCGCCATTGGCGGTCACCCCATAGGAAACGGTTCCCGGCGAAAAGGACGACGGCCAGGTGCCAGTCGGAGTTTGGGTCTCAGTATTGCCGCTCAACGCTATGATCTCTTTTTGCATGACAGGAATCACCTCTGCCGACACTCTAGTGCGTCGGACGAGAAGTTGACGTCGATCAGCTTTTGGAGGTTAGCGGCGGGTTAAAATTCACAGCAGACGCCCGATTTCGGGACGGTCAGTCTTCGGAATGCCCGGATTACTGCTTGCGCCGCGACTGGAGAATCCGGGATTCGATGGCGGCGGGAAAATGGCCGCTCATCCGCCTCAGCGTGCTGAGCGGAAAATTGATCCGCGCGAGCGCTTCGACGAACGGCGTGTCGAGCGGAGAGGTGAACGAAACCAGCATCTCGGCCTGGACGACGTCCTTCTTGGCGCAGGTCAGGAAGATCTCGCCCTCGCCGAGGCAGATGTAGAAGTGATCGGGCAGAAAGGCGATCATGCTGGACTGGATGAGTGCGCCCTCTTCGTGGATGCTCACGATCCGCACCTGCAGGCCCGCGAACGACTTCACACCCGCCTTCGGATAGAGCGCCCGTGCCACGATATTGCACTTGCGCGGCTGCCCCACCGGGCCGTTGTTCGCGCCGTAGAACTGCGCCAGGTAATGGCGGCTCTTCTGTTGGTTGAGCATGGGTAACGGCCAGTAAACGTTAATAGGACGTTAACTGCTTAATCTGATCTTAATTCAGATTCAAGCGCCGCTCCGCAGCACCTGTGGACAGCGTTAACGCGGGCGCGGCGGAGGAGCGATCGAGGCGACGAAAGCGCCTGTCCGCCTGGTTTCCGTGCCGTGGAAGCCCCAAAGTTTTACCGTTTGATAAATTTTTGGCTTGTGCTAGCCTGCCTCAATAGTTGTCCATAAAGCCATAAAAGAGGGAACTCAGATGGAACGACTGGGAAGCGGGATTCAGGCCGGACGCCTGTCTCCCGAGCGCTACGCATCCAATTTTTCAGACCTTCATCCGCGCCTCGACAAGCATGAGGCGCTGGTGGCCGCCGACCGCTGCTACTTCTGCTACGACGCGCCCTGCATGACGGCCTGTCCCACCGCCATCGATATCCCGCTGTTCATCCGGCAGATATCGACGGGCAACCCGCTGGGTTCGGCCAAGACCATCTTCGACCAGAACATCCTTGGCGGCATGTGCGCCCGCGTCTGTCCCACCGAGACGCTCTGCGAACAGGCCTGCGTGCGCAACACTGCAGAGGACCGCCCGGTCGAGATCGGCAACCTGCAGCGCTATGCCACCGACATCGCCATGGAAACCGGGCGGCAGTTCTACACGCGGCCAGCCCCGAGTGGCCGCCGCGTCGCCGTTATCGGCGCCGGTCCGGCGGGCCTCGCCTGCGCCCACCGGCTCTCCATGCACGGCCATGACGTCGTGATCTTCGACGCCCGCCAAAAGCCGGGCGGCCTCAACGAATATGGCATCGCCACCTACAAGGCGACCGATGACTTCGCGCAGCGCGAGGTGGACTACGTCACCGCCATCGGCGGGATCGAGATCCGCACCGGCCAGATGCTGGGGCGCAACTTCACGCTGCCGGACCTGACGGAGGAATTCGATGCCGTCTTCCTCGGCATAGGCCTTTCGGGCGTCAACGCCCTCGGCATCGAAGGCGAAGACCTGGCAGGTGTCGACGATGCCGTCGAGTTCATTGCCGCCCTGCGCCAGGCCACCGACAAGGCCGCGGTTCCGGTCGGACGTCGGGTCGTGGTGCTCGGCGGCGGCATGACGGCCATCGATGCCGCGATCCAGGCAAAGCTGCTCGGCGCCGAGGAGGTGACCATCTGCTACCGCCGCGGCAAGGAAAACATGAACGCCTCCGGCTATGAGCAGGATCTGGCCGCCTCTAACGGCGTCATCATCCGCCATTGGCTGGCGCCCAAGCGGATCGTCGGCAAGGACGGCGCCGTCGCCGGCATCGAGCTGGAATATACCGCCATGGTCGACGGCAAGCTGACCGGCACCGGCGAGACCGGCGCAATTGCCGCCGACCAGGTGATGAAGGCGATCGGCCAGAGCTTTGCCGCAAACGGTCTCGGCAACCTGCGCATCGAGGCCGGCAGGATCGTCACCGATGCGACAGGCCGTACGTCCATGGAAAGGGTCTGGGCCGGCGGCGACTGCGTCGGCACCGGCGAGGACCTCACCGTTACGGCCGTGGCGCAGGGTCGCGACGCCGCCGAAAGCATCAACACGCTGCTGGCTGCCGGGGTTTCCCCCGCCGCTGCGGTCGCCTGAGGGAGAACGGACATGGCTGATATCCGCAACGACTTCGTCGGCATCAAGTCGCCCAACCCCTTCTGGCTGGCCTCCGCCCCGCCGACCGACAAGGCCTACAACGTCGAGCGCGCCTTCAGGGCCGGCTGGGGCGGCGTCGTCTGGAAGACGCTCGGCGAGGAAGGCCCGCCGGTCGTCAACGTCAATGGCCCGCGCTACGGCGCCATCTGGGGTGCCGACCGTCGGCTGCTGGGCTTGAACAACATCGAGCTGATCACCGACCGCGACCTCTACGTCAACCTGCGCGAGATGAAGGAGGTCAAGAAGAACTGGCCCGACCGCGCCATCGTCGCCTCCATCATGGTGCCCTGCGAGGAGGAGGCCTGGAAGGCGATCCTGCCGCTGGTGGAGGAAACCGAGGTCGACGGCATCGAGCTGAACTTCGGCTGTCCGCACGGCATGTCCGAGCGCGGCATGGGGTCGGCCGTCGGCCAGGTTCCGGAATACATCGAGATGGTGGTGCGCTGGTGCAAGCAGTACACGCGCATGCCCGTCATCACCAAGCTGACGCCCAACATCACCGACGTCCGCTACCCGGCCCGCGCTGCCAAGCGCGGCGGCACCGATGCGGTCTCGCTGATCAACACCATCTCGTCGATCGTCTCCGTCGACCTCGACAGCTTCTCGCCCAACCCTTCGATTGGCGGCAAGGGCAGCCATGGCGGCTACTGCGGCCCGGCGGTGAAGCCGATCGCGCTGAACATGGTGGCGGAAATCGCCCGCGATCCGGAAACCTACGGACTGCCCATCTCCGGCATCGGCGGCGTCACCACCTGGCGCGATGCCGCTGAATTTCTCGCCCTCGGTGCCGGCAACGTGCAGGTCTGTACCGCCGCCATGACCTACGGCTTCAAGATCGTCGAGGAGATGATCACCGGCCTCTCCGACTGGATGGATGCCAAGGGGCACCGGAGCCTCGACGACATCTGCGGCCGGGCGGTCGGCAACGTCACCGACTGGCAGTACCTGAACCTGAACTACATCGCCAAGGCCCGCATCGACCAGGACCTCTGCATCAAGTGCGGCCGCTGCCACATCGCCTGCGAGGACACGTCGCACCAGGCAATCACCAGCGTTGTCAACGGGATACGGCATTTTGAGGTGATGGAAGACGAATGCGTCGGCTGCAATCTCTGCGTCAACGTCTGTCCCGTCGAGGATTGCATTACGCTGGAAGCACTGCCCGCCGGCGCACTCGATGAACGCACAGGCAAGGTCGTCGACCCCGCCTATGCCAATTGGACCACGCATCCCAACAATCCGATGGCCGCTCCCGTGGCCGCCGAGTAACTGCGGGAAAGGGGCGCCGGTGGCCGCGCCCCTTTCCTTCCCGGATACAAAGCCCCACAGAAACGCACGCCCGTGCTGCAGTGCGACAGATCCGTTCGGATTTTAACCTGGAATTAGCGCAAGTCTGCAAAGTGTTGAGCGGGAGTTATTCCGGCGTTGATCACCTGCGCCGCAAACGCACTCGCGTATTCAACTAGGATTCGGGCCATGACTTTTAAGAATATGGGCATATCCAAGAAGATTGGTCTTCTTGTCGTCGTGATGGGAATTTCATCCCTGATCATCGCCGCCATCTCCGGCAGCGGCCTTTACGGACTCCAGAAGGCGATGACGTCGGTGGGAGCCAGAGAAGAGGTTGCACGCGAGGCAATGGACCTGCGCGTCGACATCATCGCCATCAGCCGTATGACGTATCAGCTGGCTGCAGCTCCTGAAAAGGCAGCCGACTTCCGCGCCGAGACCGAAAAGCGGGCCGCCGAAATGCTTGGCCGGATCCCCAAGATCCAGGCGACGGCCGATGCGACGGAAACCGAGCAGCTGAAGACGATCAAGGCTGCGCTCGACAGCTATTTCAATGAAATTCGTGCCATGGTGACGGTCGCCGAACAGGCCCCCGGGGATGCAGCGGCCATGTCCGCGGCACTGGGCAAGGCGCTCGCCGGCCAGAAGGTCGTCACGGATACCGTCAAGGTCTACAGCACCTATTCCGGCAACGCGCTCGCAGAAGCCCGCGCCAATGCCCTCTCCTCCTCGACCATGGCGATGATCGTGGCAGCCGTCTCGGCTCTCGCCTTCATCCTCATCGGCGCCGCCATCAGCACGATTGTCGCCCGCAAGGGCATCGTCCTGCCGATCCGCTCGCTGACGCAGGCCATGAGCCGACTGGCCCAGGGCGACATGGAAGGCGGCGGCATCGATTCCACCCGCAAGGACGAAATCGGTGAGATGGCCCGTGCCGTCGAGGTCTTCCGCAACAATGCGCTGGCCATGCAGGAGCTCAAGTCCCAGGAAGCCGCCCTCCACGAGCGCAGCAGTGACTTGCAGTCCAGCATCGCCGCCGTCGTCGCATCCGCCGTCGCGGGCGATTTCTCCGGCCGCATCACCAAGGACTACCGCAACGAGGACCTCAACAGGTTTGCCAAGAGCGTCAACGAACTCGTCGGCAGCGTCGATAGCGCCGTCGCCGAAATCCGCCGCGTCATCGCCGCACTGGCCGACGCCGACCTGACCCAGACGATGAACGGCCAGTTCCAGGGCGCCTTCGCGGAGCTTCAGGGCAACGTCAACGCGACCATGGTGACGCTGCGCGCCACGATGAACAACGTCCGCAGCGCGGCCAGCACGATCAACGACAACTCTGCCGAACTGAGCTCGGCGGCCAATGACCTCTCCAAGCGCACCGAACAGCAGGCTGCGGCGCTCGAAGAAACCGCTGCGGCCCTCGACGAGATCACCGCAACGGTCCGCGCCTCCTCCTCGCGTGCCAACGAAGCCCGCGACATGGTTCACGAAACCCGCCAGAGCGCCGCGAAGTCGGGCGAGATCGTCCGCAGTGCGGTCGACGCCATGGGCCGGATCGAGGACTCCTCCAACAAGATCAGCCAGATCATCTCGGTGATCGACGAGATCGCTTTCCAGACCAACCTGCTGGCCCTGAACGCCGGCGTCGAGGCCGCTCGTGCCGGTGAAGCCGGTCGCGGCTTTGCCGTCGTTGCCCAGGAAGTCCGCGAGCTTGCACAGCGCTCGGCCAATGCCGCCAAGGAGATCAAGACGCTGATCACGGCCTCGGCGTCGGAAGTCGACGGCGGCGTATCGCTGGTCCGTTCCACGGGCGACGCGCTTCTGGAGATCGAAAGCCTCGTCAACCGCGTCAACGGCCACGTGGAGTCGATCGCCACGGCTGCCCGCGAACAGTCGACGGCGCTGGCCGAGATCAACTCGTCCGTCAACCAGATGGACCAGATGACCCAGAAGAACGCCGCCATGGTCGAGGAAACCACGGCAGCGAGCACCACGCTTGCCCAGGAGAGCTTCCAGCTGCAGACCATGCTGCAGAACTTCAAGCTCGACGGCGACCGTCAGACATCCGGCCGCGGCATTCGCGCCGCAGCCTGATCCACCTCCCGTCTTTGAAACAGAAAGGCCCGGAAGCATCTGCTTCCGGGCCTTTTTCTTTGGTCGCAGGGACGCAGGTTCTCAGGAAAGGCGCACTGCCACGGATGCCGACCATCGGAACAAATACCGGTTCATCTCATTGCCCGCAGGGAGCAAGCAGGAGAACCGATCCGTGATCAGCGACCTCTGGTACAAGAACGCCGTCGTCTACTGTCTTTCCGTCGAGACCTTCATGGACGCCAATGGCGATGGTGTCGGCGACTTCGAGGGCCTGTCCCGGCGTCTCGACTATATCGCCGGCCTCGGCGTGACGGCGATCTGGCTGATGCCCTTCCAGCCCTCTCCCGGCAAGGACGACGGCTACGACGTCTCCGATTACTACAGTGTCGATCCCCGCTTCGGTACCCTCGGCGACTTCGTCGACTTCACCCATGGCTGCAAGCAGCGCGGCATCCGGGTCCTGATCGATCTGGTGGTCAACCACACGTCGGACCAGCACCCCTGGTTCCAGTCCGCCCGCAGCGACCCGAAATCGCCCTATCGCGACTGGTACATCTGGTCGAAGACAAAGCCCGCCGATGCCGACAAGGGCGTCGTCTTTCCGGGCGTGCAGGAAAGCACCTGGACCCGCGACGAGAAGGCGGGCGAGTATTATTTCCACCGCTTCTACAAGTTCCAGCCGGACCTCAATACCGCCAACCCCATGGTGCAGGAGGAAATCCTGAAGATCATGGGCTTCTGGATCCAGCTCGGCGTCAGCGGCTTCCGGATGGATGCGGTCCCTTTCGTCATCGCCGACAAGGGGGCGGAGCTCAAGAAGCCGAAGGCGCAGTTCGCCATGCTGCGGACCTTCCGGGAATTCCTGCAGTGGCGCCAGGGCGACAGCATCATCCTCGGCGAGGCCAACATCCTGCCGGAGGACAACATCCAGTACTTCGGCGATGACGGCGACCGCATCCAGATGATGTTCAACTTCCCGGTCAACCAGAGCCTCTTCTACGCACTCGCATCAGGCGACACAGGGCTGCTGGTCAAGGCGCTCGACGAGACAAGGGAGAAGCCGCAGACGGCTCAGTTCGGCCAGTTCCTGCGCAATCACGACGAACTCGACCTGGGCCGGCTGAGCAAGGAGCAGCGCCAGACGGTGTTCGAGGCGTTTGGGCCGGAGAAGAATATGCAGCTCTACGGCCGCGGCATCCGCCGTCGTCTGGCCCCCATGCTGGGCGGCGACCAGCGCCGCCTCGAGCTCGCCTACAGCCTGATGTTCTCGATGCCCGGCACGCCGGTCATCCGCTACGGCGACGAGATCGGCATGGGCGACGACCTCGAACTCCCCGAACGTAATTGCGCCAGGACCCCGATGCAGTGGTCAGACGAGCCGCAGGGCGGCTTCACCAGGAGCGATACGCCGGTCCTGCCGGTAATTTCGAAGGGTCCCTTCTCCTACGATCACATCAATGTCGCCGAGCAGCGGCGCCTGCCGACCTCTCTCCTCAACTGGATGGAGCGGCTGATCCGCATGCGCAAGGAGGTCCCGGAGATCGGCTGGGGCGACTATCGGGTCATCGACACGGGCAAGCCCGGCGTGCTGGCCCTGCGCTACGACTGGCGCAACAATTCGGTGCTGATCGTCCACAACCTCTACCCGGAGCCGGTCGAGATTTTCGTCGACCCTGGCTGTGGCGAGCACAGCAATCTGCTGATCGACATCGTCGACAGCGAAAGCAGCAAGGCCGACGACAAGGGGCAGCACCGGCTGTTGCTGGAGGCGCATGCCTACCGCTGGTTCCGGGTCGGCGGGCTCGACTACCTCCTGCGGCGCACGGAGATCTAGCACTCGTCA
>TARA_R110002051_G_scaffold84295_5_pt1 | contig 86296 bp, 84 predicted proteins | sample TARA_R110002051 | Tara Oceans TARA_R110002051 (sample SAMEA4397023) | marine metagenome | biome: Polar Biome; feature: [MES] marine water layer (ENVO:01000295) within the mesopelagic zone...; material: water (ENVO:00002006), including particulate matter (ENVO:01000060) such as......
AAAATTCAGATCGGCAAGTGCGGCCTCAAGCGTGTCAAACACCACCGCACCATCGATCACATGGTCGGCTTTCGCAGCCGCGCTGACAGCCTTGTCATTGGGCCAGCCATCACGCGGATTGACGATGCGCAGATTGGAAAGCCCGAAATTGGCCATGGCGCGCGCCACCATGCCGATGTTTTCACCCAGTTGCGGCTCCACCAGGATGATTGCCGGGCCGCCGGTGATGAGTTTGCGGTATCTGTCGGTTCCGGCCACTACTTCGGTCCCCGGCGCAGCCGCAATCGCTGTGTTTCAGATGAGTAGCTCAAATCAGCCAAGGCAGGCTCCATTTTAGTCAGGCCGACAGCACTACGTCCGCGATGGCGCACAATCAAGGCTCGCCGCAACGACTGCGACAGGGCGAGCTTGCTCACAGGCTAAAAACTGGCACAGCCAATCCCCAGCATGTTGTGCGTCCGCCACTGTTTTGTTATGAGAAGCGCCAACTGCACGGGCGGCTTCCGCCACCCTCCGACAACCCCCTCAAAAGGTTCAACAAGCATGGCAAAGATCAAGGTAGCAAACCCGGTCGTCGATCTCGACGGCGACGAGATGACACGCATCATCTGGCAGTTCATCAAGGAAAAGCTGATCCTGCCCTATCTCGATCTGAATATCGACTACTACGACCTCTCGGTCGAGCACCGCGACGAGACCGATGACCAGGTCACCGTCGACGCCGCCAACGCCATCAAGAAACACGGTGTCGGCATCAAATGCGCCACCATCACCCCGGACGAAGCCCGCGTTGAAGAATTCGGCCTGAAAAAGATGTGGCGCTCGCCCAACGGCACCATCCGCAACATTTTGGGCGGCGTGATCTTCCGCGAGCCGATCATCATGAAGAACGTACCGCGTCTGGTCCCCGGCTGGACCAAGCCGATCATTGTCGGCCGCCACGCCTATGGTGACCAGTACCGCGCCACCGATTTCAAGTTCCCCGGCAAGGGCAAGCTTTCGATCAAATTTGTCGGCGACGATGGCGAAACCATCGAGCATGACGTTTTCGACGCCCCCTCGGCCGGCGTCGCCATGGCGATGTACAATCTCGATGATTCAATCCGCGATTTCGCCCGCGCCTCGCTCAACTATGCGCTGATGCGCGGCGTTCCCTGCTACCTGTCGACCAAGAACACCATCCTCAAGGCCTATGACGGCCGTTTCAAGGATCTGTTTGAAGAAGTCTTCGAAGCCGAATTCAAGGACAAGTACGCCGAAGCCAAGATCACTTACGAACACCGCCTGATCGACGACATGGTGGCTTCCGCACTGAAATGGTCCGGCGGCTACGTCTGGGCCTGCAAGAACTACGACGGCGACGTCCAGTCCGATATCGTTGCCCAGGGTTTTGGCTCGCTCGGCCTGATGACCTCGGTGCTGATGACGCCGGATGGCAAGACCGTGGAGGCCGAAGCTGCTCACGGCACCGTCACCCGCCATTACCGCCAGCACCAGAAGGGCGAGGAAACCTCGACCAACTCGATCGCCTCGATCTTTGCCTGGACCCGTGGTCTCGCCCACCGTGCCAAGCTCGACGACAATACTGAACTCGCCAAGTTCGCCGACACGCTTGAACTGGTCTGCATCCAGACCGTCGAATCCGGTTTCATGACCAAGGATCTGGCGCTGCTGATCGGTCCCGACCAGCCCTGGCTGTCGACCACCGGCTTCCTCGACAAGATCGACGAGAACCTGAAAAAGGCCATGGCCTGAGCAATGGCCGCCGGACCTGTCGTCACGCTCAAAAAGCTGTGGCGGCACAACCGGTGGCTAACCCTGTCTTTCCTGGTTACATTGACGCTGGCGCTGGTGTTCACCATTCGCGCCGGCGTTTTTTTTGTCTATTGGCAGCAACATCAGGACGAACCCATCGAAGGCTGGATGACGGTCCGCTACATCGCCCATTCCTACCGCGTCAATCCTGAAATCATCCACGATGCCCTCGAGCTTCCCAAGACCGGTCCGGACCGTCGGCCGCTGATCAAGATTGCAAGGGATCGTGGCCAGCCGCTTGATGAGCTGACTTCCGGGATCATCGAGGCAATCCGGAAGGACCGCGCATACCGCCGGTCGATTGACGGCATGCAGCCACCTCCCCCCTGGGCTCCCAAAGCTGCACCTGCGCCGGGCGTGTCCTCACCTGCCTCACCACAACCATGACCGGGCAATTGCTCGAATTCCTGACCGTCTACGGTCTTCCGGCTGCAGCCGTGCTTCTGGCAATCGGGCAGTTCGGTGTGCCGCTACCGACATCACTGGCGCTGTTGACGCTGGGCGCACTCGCCGCCAATGGCGACGCGGACCCGGCGGCAGCCTTTGTATGGGCACTGACAGGCACGACACTGGGTGACCAGGCAGGGTTCCTTACCGGCCGCTTCGTGGCTCAGTCCGCTGAAGACCGCCCCGGATTTCTCGGCGGCCTGGCGCGCAAGGCCCGCGCTGCCGAACCGCATATGGCGAAATGGGGTGGCAGCAGCGTCTTTTTCACCCGTTGGCTGTTTACCCCGCTTGGGCCCGCGATCAATATTGCCGGCGGTGTTGCGGGCCTGCACTGGGCGATTTTCACCGCCTGGGGACTGGCAGGCGAAGCCGTGTGGATCTCGATTTACATCGCTCTCGGCTTCACCTTCGGCTCCAACATCGAAACGCTCGCAAGCATTCTGGGCAATCTGTCGATGGCATTGGCGATGCTGGCGCTCGCGGCATTTCTCGGCTGGAGACTGCTGCTGGCAATCCGGAAAGCCCAGAACCGCTCGAAAATGGACTGAAGAGGATCATCCCGATGACCACGCCTGCGCCGCGTTCCAATCCCGATCAGGTCATTCTGACCGGAGCCGAGTACAGCGTCTACAGCCGCATCTGCCGGATCACGCTTCGCCTCAAGGACGTACCGCATGAGTTTGAAATGCTGGATGTCTTTGCCGAAAACGGCCCCGACAAAGCGCGACAGGCGGGCCATCCGTTCGGCAAGATCCCGGTGCTGCATCATGGCGATCTGGTGTTGTTTGAAACACTCGCGATCACCCGCTACATCGATGACCGGTTCGAAGGCCCGCCGCTGCAGCCGGTAACCCCGACCGATCGCGCCCGCATGAACCAGATCATCTCGATCGTCGACACCCGGATCTATCCCGTTATCGTCTGGGGGCTTCATGTCCCCAGGTCGGAAGACCGGGAACCCGACCCGTCAATGATCGTCAAGGGCTTGGCAGCGCTTGACGTACTCGAGACACTCGCGCGGCACCCCTGGCTGTGTGGCGAAGCGCCCACCCTGGCCGACGCCTATCTCGCGGCCTGCATGGACTACGTTCTCGACAGCTCCGCGGGTAACCAGGTCTCGCAGCATTGCCCGCGGCTCGAGGCCTGGTGGCGTCGCGCGCAGACATTGCCGGCGTTTTGCTGATGCGCCGCCCGCGTCGGACGCGACAATCCTGCGGGACAATACCCGGCCATGCCGGGCTTCAACGGCTTGAACCTCATCGGATTGCGATGGCCGGGCAGACGGCGCTGAGTCCCGGAGGACCCAACGGAAAACGCCCGGACAACACCGGGCGTTTGGCGATCATCACAAATCGCCGTTTCCATCATGCCCGGGCAATCAACCGATGGCGGCTGCCACCGCATCAATCGCGGCGTTGGCGTTGGCGCCGTCCGGGCCGCCGGCCTGGGCCATGTCTGGCCGTCCGCCGCCGCCCTTGCCGCCGATTGCCTCCGACGCCACACGCACCAGATCGACGGCCGACAGTTTGGAGGTCAGATCCTCGGTGACGCCGACCACGACGCTGGCCTTGCCGTCTTCGCTGACAGCAACAAAAGCCGCCACGCCGGAGCCGAGCGACGCCTTGGCGGCATCGACCAGTCCCTTGAGATCTTTCGCAGCCACGCCGGTCACCACCTTGCCGAGATATTTCACCCCGCCAACATCCCGGCTTTCGTCGCCGCCCGCGCCGCCTCCGCCAAGCGCCAGCTTCTTGCGCGCCTCCATCAGTTCGCGCTCGAGCTTCTTGCGCTCGTCGATCAGCGCCTCGATCCGGGCGGCTACATCACCCGTCTGCACTTTCAGCACTGACGCCGCATGCCTGAGCTTTTCGTCCTGATCGGTGAGATGCCGGCGAGCGGCTTCCCCGGTCAAGGCTTCGATACGGCGCACCCCGGCGCTCACCGCGCTGTCGGACAGCACCCGCACCAGACCGATATCGCCGGTTGCCGCCACATGCGTGCCGCCGCACAGTTCCACCGAATAGGGCCGGTTGGACTTGACCCCGCGCGTGGCCGTGCCCATCGACACCACCCGGACCTCGTCGCCATATTTCTCGCCAAACAGCGCCATGGCGCCTTCGGCAATGGCGTCATCAACTGCCATCAGCCGGGTCGTGACCGGGCTGTTCTGCAGAATGATCTCGTTGGCCATGTCCTCGACTTCGCTGAGTTCGGTCGCAGTCATCGGCTTGGGATGCGACACGTCGAAGCGGAGCCGCTCGGGCGCCACCAGCGAGCCCTTCTGAGCCACATGGGTGCCCAGCACCTCGCGAAGCGCCTCGTGCAGCAGATGCGTGGCGGAATGGTTGGCGCGGATCTTGGCGCGCCGGCCATGGTCGACCTCAAGCTGTGCCACGGCGCCACGCTTCACCGTGCCCGTTATCACCTTGGCGCGGTGCACAAACACCCCTTCTCCGCGTTTCTGGGTGTCGCTCACCTCAAGCTTGTAGCCCTCGCCCGAAATCGCGCCCTGGTCGCCCGTCTGTCCGCCGGACTCGCCATAAAACGGTGTCTGGTTGACCACAACATCGACCTCGTCGCCCGCTCCGGCGCTTTCCACCTGCGCGCCGTCACGCACCAGCGCCAGGATCACCCCTTCAGCGGTTTCGGTGTCATAGCCGAGGAAATCGGTGGCACCCGCCTTGTCCTTGATCTCGTACCAGATGGTCTCGGTGGCAGCATCGCCTGATCCGGACCAGTGCTTGCGCGCCTCCGCCTTCTGGCGCTCCATCGCTGCGGTGAAAGCCTCGGTGTCGACATCGACGCCGCGCTGCCGCAGCGCATCCTGGGTCAGGTCGAGCGGAAAGCCATAGGTGTCATACAGCTTGAACGCGGTCTCGCCATCCAGCCGGTCGCCTTCACCCAGATCAGCGCTGGCCTCGTCGAGCAGGCTGAGCCCGCGTTCCAGCGTCTTGCGGAAGCGGGTTTCCTCCAGCTTGAGCGTTTCCGAAATCAGCGCCTCGGCACGCAGCAATTCCGGATAGGCGCGGCCCATCTCCGCCACCAGCGTCGGGAGCAACCGGTACATCAGCGGATCACGCGCACCGAGCAACTGCGCATGCCGCATGGCGCGGCGCATGATCCGTCTGAGCACATAGCCGCGGCCTTCATTGGACGGCAGCACCCCGTCGGCGATCAGGAATGCCGAAGACCGCAGATGATCGGCAATCACCCGGTGGCTGGCGCGGTTCTTGCCCTCGGCAGGCACGCCCGTGGCGTCTTCCGAGGCGGTGATCAAACGCCTGAACAGATCGATGTCGTAATTGTCGTGCTGGCCCTGCAAAAGCGCCGCAATGCGCTCGAGCCCCATTCCGGTGTCGATCGACGGCCGCGGCAATTCCAGCCGCTCGTCTGCCGTCTGCTCGAACTGCATGAACACCAGGTTCCAGATCTCGATGAAGCGGTCGCCATCTTCATCGGCCGAGCCGGGAGGCCCGCCCCAGATGTGGTCACCATGGTCATAAAAGATCTCCGAACAGGGTCCGCACGGTCCGGTGTCGCCCATCGCCCAGAAATTGTCATTGGTCGGAATCCGGATGATCCGGTCTTCCGGGATGCCGGCGATCTTGCGCCACAGATCATAGGCGTCGTCATCGGTGTGGTAGACGGTGACCAGCAGCCGGTTCTTGTCGATACCGAAATCCCTGGTCAGCAGGTTCCAGGCAAGTTCGATGGCCTGGGCCTTGAAATAATCACCGAAGGAGAAATTTCCGAGCATCTCGAAGAACGTGTGATGCCGCGCGGTGTAGCCGACATTGTCGAGATCATTGTGCTTGCCGCCGGCGCGCACGCATTTCTGCGAAGTCGCGGCCGTCGAGTAGGGCCGATGCTCAAGTCCGGTGAAAACGTTCTTGAACTGCACCATGCCGGCATTGGTGAACATCAACGTCGGATCATTGCGCGGCACCAGCGGACTGGAAGCGACAATTTCATGTCCGTTCTTCTTGAAATAGTCGAGAAACGCCGACCGGATTTCGTTCACGCCACTCATGATCAGCCCTTTGTCAGATAGCAGGCAGCACCCGGATTTCAATCACGGGTCCGCGTTTTTCAGTTCCACCGCGCAACTGGCAGACCGCCGCTTTTATCGCCCGTCCGGTTGCCTGTCCAGCCGCCAGTGGGCACCGCCAAACGAAAACCGGCCACCTGCTCCCCGAAAGGGCAGACGACCGGCTGCATGACAAGAGGACCCAGGCAGACCAGATCCCCGATTACGCCAAATCCTACATTTCGGCGCTATCGGGCGTGTCGTCGTCGTCGCCCGCGCTGCGGTCTTCTTCCAGGAATTTCTCGGCAATCAGCCCGGCGTTCTGGCGCAGCGACAGCTCGATCTCGTCGGCCAGCACCGGATTGTCGCGCAGGAACTGCTTGGAGTTCTCGCGCCCCTGCCCCAGCCGCTGGCTGTTGTAGGAAAACCAGGCACCGGATTTTTCGACAATCCCGGCTTTCACACCCAGATCGATCAGCTCGCCCACCTTGGAAACACCTTCGCCGTACATGATGTCGAACTCGACCTGCTTGAACGGCGGCGCCATCTTGTTCTTGACCACCTTGACCCGGGTCTGGTTGCCAACCACTTCGTCGCGGTCCTTGACCGACCCGATGCGGCGGATATCAAGCCGCACAGAGGCGTAGAATTTCAGCGCATTGCCGCCGGTGGTGGTTTCGGGAGAGCCGAACATCACGCCGATTTTCATGCGGATCTGGTTGATGAAGATGACCATGCAGTTCGACCGCGAGATCGAGGCGGTCAGCTTGCGCAGCGCCTGACTCATCAATCGCGCCTGCAAACCTGGCAGGCTGTCGCCCATTTCGCCCTCAATTTCCGCGCGCGGCGTCAGTGCCGCCACCGAATCGATCACCAGCACGTCAAGCGCGCCGGAGCGAACCAGCGTGTCGGTGATCTCGAGCGCCTGCTCACCATTGTCAGGCTGCGAAATCAAAAGGCTTTCCAGATCAACACCAAGCTTGCGGGCATAGACCGGATCAAGCGCGTGCTCGGCGTCGATAAAGCCGCAGATGCCGCCCTTCTTCTGCGCCTCGGCGATTGTCTGCAGTGCCAGCGTGGTCTTGCCGGAGCTTTCCGGCCCGAAAATCTCGATCACGCGGCCGCGCGGCAATCCGCCAATGCCCAGCGCGATGTCCAGCCCCAGCGAACCGGTCGGAACCGTCTCGATTTCGACCACGCCCTCATTGGCCCCGAGTTTCATGATGGAGCCCTTGCCGAACGAGCGTTCGATCTGGGCAAGTGCGGCGTCGAGCGCCTTGCTTTTGTCCACGGATTTTTCCTCTACCAGCCGCAAAGAGTTCTGTGCCATTTCATCCACCTTTAGGTTATCGTGCCGCCGCAAGCAATGAGTGCTCGATTTGGTTGTTTGTACTCTATTTGTTCCTTTTGCGCAAGCCCTGCGCAACCACTTGAAACAACAGCAGAAATCATGAAATGTTCTTTTTTTGTTTCGAATTTTTCATGCTGAATGCGCCGACCCCTGCCCCGCAGGCGCGCGCAGGCCCGTTCACCGCGGCGATTCGGCGTCGCCGCAATATTTTGGGAGTATAGGTCATCGCCCGCATCCTTGCCATCGGCGGCGCCCACATTGACCGCAAGGGCTGGCTCGACAGCCCGCACCGGCCCGGGGCATCCAATCCGGGGCGCTGGGAAGCCGAGCCCGGCGGCGGCGTCTTCAACGCCAGCCGCAATCTCGCCCGGCTCGGTCACCAGGTCACGCTCGTCGCCCCGCGCGGCGGCGATGCTGCAGCAGACCTGGTCGCCCGCGCCGCCGTTGAAGCCGGCATCGAGGATTGCCCGCTCACCTTTCTCGACCGGGCGACGCCGAGTTACTCAGCCATTCTCGAACCCGATGGCAATCTGGTCACGGCGCTGGCCGACATGGCGTTGTACGATCTGGTTCCGGCGCGGCGGCTGATCACGGCACGGATGCGCAAGCGGCTGAGTGAAGCCGATCTGCTGCTGGTTGATTCCAACCTGCCGGAAAGCGCTCTGGCCGCGCTTGCCGGTGCTGCGGCTGAACTCGGATTGCCGCTGGCGGTGATCGCCGTGTCGCCCGCCAAGGTCGTGCGCTGGCGCTCAAGCCTGGACAAGATTGCCTGCCTCGCCATGAACAGCGCCGAAGCCGCTGCCTTGACCGGCGGGCAGTCCGACGGCCCTGGCGGGTGGCCCGGGCTGTTGTCCCGCGCAGGCCTTGCCGGCGGCCTGGTCAGCGCTGGCGCTGCCCCGGTCGCAGCCTTCACGGCGGTCGCAACCTGCGTCCTTACGCCTCCACCGCTCGAAACGCTGGTGGACGTCACCGGCGCCGGCGATGCGCTGGCCGCCGGCTATCTGGATGGCTGGCTGTCGGGCGGATCGATTGAGGCCAATCTCACCCGCGGCATCGCGCTCGCGCGGCTCACCGCCGGCGTTCGCGGTCCGGTGCTCAATGATTTGTCGCCCGCACTGCTTGCACAGGCACAGGCCGCCATGGCAAAGCCCGCGCCAAGCCAGTTCTAGATTTCAGGAGCCTCGCATGACCGGATCCATCAAGATCGAAACCACCCGGGACGTCGCCGACGCCTTGGCGCAAGGCCGTCCGGTGGTGGCGCTCGAATCCACCATCATCACCCATGGCATGCCCTGGCCGGGCAATCGCGACATGGCGCTTGAGGTCGAAGCCGTCATCCGTGCGGAAGGCGCGGTTCCCGCCACCATCGCTGTCATCGACGGCCGCCTGCACGCAGGCCTCGATGAGGCCACGATCACCAAGCTGGCGCAAGCCAAGGACGTGATGAAGCTGTCGCGCGCCGATTTCGCCTTCGCGATTGCCGAAGGCCGCACCGGCGCCACCACGGTCGCCGCCACCATGATGGCGGCCCATCTGGCCGGGATCCATGTGTTTGCCACCGGCGGCATCGGCGGTGTCCACCAGGGTGCGGAACAAAGCTTCGACATCTCCGCCGATCTCGACGAACTCGCCCGGACGCCGGTGATCGTGGTGTCCGCCGGCGCCAAAGCCATTCTCGACATCCCCAAGACACTCGAAGCGCTGGAAACCCGCGGCGTCCCGGTGGTGGCTTATGGCCAGGACGAGATGCCGGCCTTCTGGTCGCGCAAATCGGGCCTCAAGGCGCCGCTGCGGCTTGATGAGCCCGGCGCCATCGCCCGTTTCGAGATGATCCGCCGGGAGCTTGGCGGTCATGGCGGCATGCTGATCGCCAACCCGGTGCCCCAAGCCGATGAAATTCCCGCAAGCGAAATGAACCGCCACATCGAGGCGGCGCTCGCCACTGCCAGGGTCAGGGGTATAGAAGGCAAGGCGGTCACCCCGTTCCTGCTCGGCGAAATCCTCACTCTGACCGATGGCGCCAGCCTGAAAACCAACGTCGCACTGGTGCTCAACAATGCCCGCCTCGCCGCCCGCATTGCCACAGCTCTCACATCTGCAACACATTGATCGTCAGCCGTCGCCTGTCGTCATCTATCCAAGGACACGTCCAATGAAGCCAACCCGACGCACCGGCAGCGCCTTCGAGCGCGCCGAAGCCGCCTTCAAGTCAGCGACCACCAAGCCGGTTGAAGCCGCTGCCAAACCCGCAGCCGTGCCCGAGGGCAAGGAACTGGTTTCGCTCAGGCTCGACCGGGCCGTGCTCGAACACTTCCAGGAAGACGGCCCCGGCTGGCAGGATCGCATCAACGCAGCCCTTCGCGCCGCAGCCGGGCTCAAGAGCGCATAGTCGCGGTCAACTGGTGTGGACCAACAGGCCACGCCCTGTCTTGGCACAGGCTCAAAGAGCAAACGAAAAGACCCGGAAGCTCTCGCCACCGGGTCTGATATCGCCTCAAACGATTGGTCCGTCGCTGATCAGCTCAGCGGCGAGATCTGGATTTCCACACGGCGGTTGGCGGCGCGTCCCGCATCCGAACCATTGTCGGCGATCGGGCGGCTTTCGCCAAAGCCCTGCGTGTAGAAGCGGCGCGGGTCGTTGCCCTGCGAGATCAGATAGCTCGACACCGACTGCGCCCGCTGCTGCGAGAGCGTCAGATTGTAGCTGTCCGATCCGGTCGAGTCCGTGTGGCCCGCGACATCAACCAGCGAACGGTTGAATTTCTGCAGCACCAGTGCCACCGAATTGAGCGTGCCGTAAAATTCCGGCTTCACCGCCGACTGGTCGCTGTCAAAGGTGATGTTGGACGGCATGTTGAGCACGATCTTGTCGCCGACGCGGGTCACAGAAACCCCGGTGCCCTGCAACTGGGCCCGCAATTGCGCTTCCTGCTGGTCCATGTAGCCGCCGATAGCGCCGCCGGCCAGCGCGCCGATGCCCGCGCCGATCAGTGCGTTCTTGCGGTCGTCGCCGCCCGCAAGCGTCCCCAGCGCGGCGCCGCCGAGAGCGCCCAGACCCGCGCCTGCGGCAAGGTTGGAAACCTTCTGCTGACCGGTATACGGATCGGTGGTGCAGCCGGAGACGAAGACGGCGGCAAGCGCCGCGATCAGGAGTTTGGATTTCATGATGGCCCCTCTTGGCAAAACTGGAAGTGCGAACCTTAGCGGAAAATGCGGCAGGATGATGAATATTTCATCACCACAGAATTAACCCTGTGCCGCGCGGCCTTGCCCCAGCCAATCCGCCAGCAAGCGAATGGCCGGTGACGATGACGCCGTCGCCTGCAGCTTCGTCGAAGGCCGAGAAATTAGCATCGCCATCACCGACAACGGATTCGAAGAAATCGATTGAAAGACCGCCCTGGGAAGCTTGCGGAAAGCCAGCGCCCAGCGTCCAGCCATTCCAGAAATCGCTGCCCTCCGCCAGCGGATTGGGATTGTCCGTGCCGCGATAGGAGATGACCGTTTCGCCATTCCACTGATAGGCGATGGCGTAGAAGCCGGCGGCTTCGGAACCAAGCGGTAGGTCAACGTCAATTACGGCCGCGTTGCCTATTGTGCTGCCTGCTTCGCCAAGACCATCTGTATCTACGCTATCGACGACGTTCTGACCGTCACCAATGCCGGCATCATAGCCGCGATTGTAGGAATCCATGGCCAGGATTGCGAGCATCAACTCATTAGAAACGGTCATGACTATCTCCTGATAAAGTCGCCATGAGCAACGCGACGATTAAACGGAATATTCGTTGTTTGGCCCGTAGCGGGACCCAGCTTCGGTTCAGGGTATTCACTCAACCACCCCAACACCGCCTCCACCCGGCCCTTGGTCACCGGCTCGTCGGTGATCGCAAGCGTGATCGAGGAAAGCGTGTAGCCGGGGCCAAAGGTGGCGGCGAGATCATCGGGATCGACGCGGGCAACGCTCGCCGGGTCGTCGATGTCGGCGAAGGTGACCAGCAGGGGGTAAGCCTCGACCGGCAGAACAAGCGGCTCCTTCAGTCCGAGAATGGCCCGGCTGTTGTCCTTCATGCTGGCGCCGCGGCCATCCTTGTCGCGGAGCTGATAGAGAAGCTTGCTGTCCATGCCCTTGAGCAGCGCAAACAGATAGCGCCCGTTGCCGAGCTTCACCACGGGAGCTTCCCCCGTCAGTTTGAAGCCGCCACCTCTTGCATCGCCCACGATGAAGGGAATACCGCCGCTCCACGAGACTTCCATGACGCTTGCGCCGGACACTTCGCCATTCGGGGTTGCGACCGTGACCGTGACTTTCTGGTGCCAGGACCAGCTGCGGAAGCCGAGCATGTCACAACCCGCCAATGTCAGCATCAGGCTGGCAAGCAATGCCACCCCAATGACTGGGAATGTGCGGGTGGTTTGTCCATTTTCAATTCGCATCGGACTCATCGCGATCCCCGCCAGTTGCAACCTTGAGACGAACACCGAAAAGGCCGTCACGCAAGCCTGTCCACAGGGGAAGATGCCAATGTGGTTGACCGGTGGTTAGCACAGGCACCCCCTGCCCGTCCGTCAGGGCATCCGCCGCCTCGCGTGTCCACCCGGAGCGTCCGCCGTTGCTCTGGGCCTATTCGTCCAGCATTTCGCGCACGGACGTGGCCAGCTGCTTGAGCGAAAACGGTTTGGCGAGGAAGCCAAACTTGGCGTCGGCGGGCAGATTGCGGGCGAATGCGTCTTCGGCGTAGCCGGAGACGAAGATGAACTTCATGTCCGGATAGTCCTTGCGCAACTCGACCAGCAGCGTCGGTCCGTCCATTTCCGGCATCACCACATCGGAGACCACGATGTCGACCTTGCCCTCGAGTTCGGCCAGCACTTCCAGCGCTTCCACTCCGGTGCCTGCCTCATGCACTTCGTAACCGCGCGCCTCGAGCATGCGCTTGCCGCCTCGCCGCACCGCCTCTTCATCCTCGACCAGCAGCACCACCGCCGAACCGCCGGTCAGGTCTTCGGGCCCATCCGCCGCAATCTTCGCCTGCTTTGCCGCACCGGCTTCAAGCGCTGCAGCCGCTTCCGCCGCGGTCGCCGCCTTCTCGGCCTCATCCTCGACATGACGCGGCAGATAGATCCGGAAGGTGGTGCCCTTGCCGGGTTCGGATTCGGGATAGATATAGCCGCCCGACTGCTTGATGATGCCGTAGACCATCGACAGCCCCAGGCCGGTGCCCTTGCCCACATCCTTGGTGGTGAAGAATGGTTCGAAAATCTTTTCCATCACCTCGGGGGGAATGCCGGTGCCTTCATCGGTAATCTCGATGAGCACATAATCGCCCACCTCCATGCCACGGTGATTGAGCCGTGCTGTTTCCTCGGCCTCGACATTCCGGGTCTTGACCGTGATTGTTCCGCCTTCGGGCATGGCGTCGCGGGCATTGACCGCCAGGTTGATCAGCACCTGCTCGAACTGGCCAAGATCGGTCTTCACCGGCCAGAGGTCGCGGCCGAATTCAAGCTCGAGCTTGACATTGGAGCCTGTCAGGCGGTCGACCAGCATCCTCAGATCGCCGATCACGTCGGTCATCGACAGCACCGTCGGCCGCATCGTCTGCTTGCGCGAGAATGCCAGCAGCTGGCGCACCAGCACCGCGGCGCGGTTGGCGTTGCGCTTGATCTCGATGAGGTCGGCGAAGCTCGAATCCGATGGCCTGAGCGACATCAGCAGATGATCCGCCGACAGCAAGATGGCGGTCAGCACATTGTTGAAATCATGCGCTATGCCGCCGGCAAGCGTGCCGACCGCATTCATCTTCTGGGTCTGCGCCATCTGCGCCTCGAGCGCCTTCTGCTCGGTGGTTTCCACAGCATAGATGATCGCGGCCTCTTCGGGCGTTTCTTCCGAGTGTTCGATCACCGCATTGACATAGAAGCGGAAATGCCGCTCGTCATTGTCCGCCCGGCGGCTGTCGATCGGCGTGATCTCGCCTTGCTTGTCGGCGGCCTGGCTGAGCGCATCCTGAAACGCCTTGCGGTCATCCTCGCGCAGCATGGTTTCCAGAAGCGCCCCGCGCTCCATGTCGTCGCGCGTCACCAGCCCGTGGAACATCTGCAGGAACGGGCCGTTGGTGCGCAGGATCTTGCCGCGCGCATCCACGGAGGCGATTGCCATCGGGGTATTGTTGAAAAAGCGCGTGAAGCGCATTTCCGCATTCGCCGCGTCGTGCGCCCCGGTTCCACCCTCCTCGCGGCTGATGACAATCGTCCGGCTTTCTCCGGGCGAGCCGTCCCGTGTCGCCGTCACCCTGTGCACAAGGCGCACCGGCAGGCTTTGGCCATTGGATTTCAAAAGATCGAGATCGAGCTGGGCCGTACGGTTGAGGCCCGGCTCGGCCTGCACCGATTCCACAAGCGCCATGCCCGCGCCGGCCACCAGGTCGCGCAGCATGATCTTTCCGGGCGAGAACGATGTCAGGTCAATACCCAGCCAATCGGCCAGCGTGGCGTTGAGATAGACGATTTCGCCGGCCCGTCCGGCCGAGAAGAACCCCACAGGCGCGTGGTCGAGATAATTTATGGCGTTTTGGAGTTCCTTGAACACCAGTTCCTGCTCGGTGCGTTCATGACTGATGTCGGACAACTGCCACGCCATCAGCTTGCCATCAGCTTCCGCATTGGCGACAGGACGTCCACGAAGCCGGTACCAGTGCCCGCTTGCGCCACTCTCCCGCGGCGCGCCGAGCGGCTGCGTCATGCGGAATTCCTCCTGCCCCTCCTGCCCGTCGCGCATCGCATTGGTCAGCCGGTAGACGGCTTCGGCGGATTCCTTGTGCCGTGACAGGATGGCCTCGATGGACTGCACATCGGAAGCGCTGGTCGAACCGGTCAATACGCCATAGGCATGGTTGGCGTAGATCACCCGGTCCTTTTCGTCGGTGACCAGCGTGCCCTCGGGATGGGTGTCGATGAAGGCCCGGGCCAGCGGATCCGCCGTGGCCTTCGGCATCACCACGACAAACCCGATCACGGTGGAAACCAGGAAGAATATCCCGACCACCGCCAGCACACCGAGTATGCCGAGCATCACATCGTTGTTGAGCCTGTCCTTGAACAGAAAGAATACAATCGACGCGCCAATCATCACAAGCGCGAGAAATACCAGCCTCGACACCGAGCGTGGTTTCGCGCTTCTGTCAACGAGCGCCGCCGGGGTAGCGGCCGCAGGGGTCGTCTCTGTCATGAATCGCTCTTTCGTCCCGCCACCGATCCGTCCGGTTTGAATCATATTCCGCTCTCGATGGAAAGCCCAAAGCCCAACATACAGCGCGGCTTGTCCTGTTTGCCGGCCAATTCCGGCATGGCTGTATCATCAAAGCCGGTCAAACGCAGTCACGCAAGACATACTGAACTGGAAATCTCCATCCACGGCTTGTGGTAGCCGTCGAAAAAACGTCAAATACAATCTGATCGCGACCCGGCACGGTGAATCGCCGCCATACCGGTCGCCGCGTATCGGCTCAAACGGAAGGACACCGGATGCCGGACAACATTTTTGGCGGTCAGGGTGCAACCCTGTTGACCGCCGTACTCATCGTTGCAATCGCGCTTCTGGCGCTGGTCGGGGTCTTCTGGGTCATCCGCTCCCGATCGTCATCGACCTTTATCCGCGGAGGCAAGAACCGCCAGCCCAGGCTTGCTGTGCTGGACGCAGCCGCTGTCGACACCCGCCGGCGTCTGGTGCTGATCCGGCGCGACGATGTCGAGCATCTGGTCATGATCGGCGGCCCGACCGATATCGTCATTGAAAGCCGCATCGTCCATCCCGCCGGTGGTGGCGACGTTTCGCCCCCACCCCGGCAGACTGCTCCGCCCCGCACCGAACCCGTCAACCGTCCCGCCCCAGCAGCCGTGCAACGGCAGGCAGCGCCGGCAAAACCGCAACCACGTCAGCCCCGTACCGATCCCGCACCGGACCTTGCCCAGGCGCCGCCGCCCTTGCCTCAGGTTCCGGTTTCGCCTGCGGCAACCATCTCGGCCACAGCCGCAAGTTCCGTCGGCTCGATTCGTGCCGAAGCCTCCGAGGTGCTCGAAAGCGCCAGAACCCGGGTGTTTGAAGAACCAAGCTTTGACGAACTCGCCTATGACGAATTGACCGCTGCGTCGGACACGACACTGCACCCGGAACCCGCCTCCGCTCCGGCCCCGGCCTCAACGACACCACCCCGCGAGCCCATGCAGGCTCACACACCGCAGCCGGCGGGATTGCAGCGTGCGACCGCCGCTCCGGCGGCTCCCGCACCAGCCGCACGTCCGGTCGCCGGTGATTTCGAATCGGTGTTGGCTGCCGAATTGTCCGATGATCTTTCGCTCGACATATCCGACGACGGTTTCTTCGACCCCCTGGAAGACCATCCGCAACCGGCATCTGTCGAGAAGGATCAGGCCCAGGCGCCGGAAGTCATGCCGGACAGCCAGCCATCACGCGATTCCCTGGAAGCCGAGATGGAGCGGTTGCTTGGGGACTTGTCACGCAAGCCCTGAGCCCTGAGCCCTTGAGCTTCGACCCTTGAGCTCATGAAACAGAAAAACCGGCGCGAGGCCGGTTTTTCAATGATCACCAAAGTGACAGGGCGGACCTATTCGTCGCGGTAGACTTTCTCGCGACGCTCGTGGCGTTCCTGCGCCTCGATCGACAAGGTTGCGATCGGACGGGCGTCAAGCCGTTTCAGGCTGATCGGCTCGCCGGTTTCCTCGCAATAGCCGTAGGTTCCATCATCGATACGGGCCAGTGCCGCATCGATCTTGCCGATCAGCTTGCGTTGCCGGTCACGGGCACGCAATTCGATCGCTCGGTCTGTTTCAGATGATGCACGATCTGCCACATCGGGGTGATTGGCGCTTTCCTCCGCGAGATGGTCAAGCGTCTCGCGCGCCTCTTTGAGAATATCATTCCGCCATGCTGTCAGCTTCGCCCTGAAATAGGTCCGCTGTTTGGTGTTCATGAAATCCTCGTCTTCCGAGGGCACATAAGAGGAAAAATCGAAGTCTTCACTCATAACGATTCTCCCGGCAAAGCCATTTCGGGGGCTGTATAGCCAGACGGCCGCGCCGGTACAAGCGTTAAAGTCGTGTGTCACAGCAATTTCATCTATCGTCAAGAATCGCTCCATCGGCGTGAAAGACCCGCATGTTTCCTTCCGGTTTGATTGGTTTTTGGTGGTTTCAATGCTCATTTCAGACCCACTGAGGCGGCGCGAATACACACCCTCGCTCGCGATTGGTTTCATGCTGCACCGCACTTTGTGCTTTCGGTGAATTGAAGCTGGCGCGCAAATGCCTAAATTCGACCGATGAGCACGACACCCACAGCCGCCCTGCGCGTATTTCTCGTCCGCCATGCCCACGCCGGCTGGGCCGCGCCGGGCATTCGCGATTTCGACCGGCCGCTTGACGACCGGGGACATGAGGAAGCCGCACGGCTTGCCACGACCATGGCTGTGAACGGCTTCGAGCCGGATCTCGTCTTTTGCTCGAACGCCCGCCGCTGTGTCGAGACACTGGCCGTCCTGCGTACCGGCAAGCGCGGCGGCGTACCTCGCATCGAGCACAGCGACGCCCTGTATGCGGCCGGACATGAGGCCTATCTCGATCTCATCGGCTCGATTGCCGACGAAACCATCCGCTCCGTCATGATCGTTGGTCACAACCCGATGATCGAGGATACCGGCGAGGCCCTGGTTCACGCCAATCCCGCGGCCTATCTTCAGGCGATCGGCGACGGCTTTCCGACCGCCGGATTGCTGATCGCCGATTGCGCGGAAAGGGGTACTGGCGCGATTGATGGAAGCGCCAGATTCATAGCGCTGATGTCGCCTGTCGACGCCTGACGCCAGCACCGGAAACGCTCGCCGCGCTTTCAATCGCCTCCGCGCTCTCCTATATCGGCAACAGCAACTGGAGCAGACTGCAAAGTGTCATCGTCCATTACCAGCATTACCGATGAGGCGCTGATCGCCTTCGACACGCTTGCCGATCGCGCCGGCAATCTGATCCAGCCGACCCTGCGCCTCGGCGTCACCGGCCTGTCACGCGCCGGCAAGACCGTGTTCATCACCGCCCTCGTCCACAATCTGCTGCATGGCGGCCGCCTGCCGATGTTCGAGGCGGGTCACTCGGGCCGTCTGGCGCGGTCCTTCCTCGAACCGCAACCCGATGACGCAGTTCCCAGATTCCAGTACGAGGACCATGCCGCGCGGATGATCAGCGACCGCGTCTGGCCCGATTCAACCCGCGCCATCTCCGAATTGCGGCTGGTTATCGAGTATGAATCCGCCAGCGGCTGGAACCGGTTCTTCTCCGGCGGCAGACTGTGTCTCGATATTGTCGATTATCCCGGCGAATGGCTCCTCGATCTGCCCCTGCTGCGCCAGGATTTCGCTCAGTTCTCCTTGAACGCCGCCTCGCTTGCCCGCTCGCCCGCGCGCCACGATCTCGCCGCCCCCTGGCTTGAGAAAGCCAACTCGATCGACCCGCACAAAACCGCCGATGAAACCGACGCGCGCGACCTTTCGAGGCTGTTCACCGATTATCTGCGCGCCTGCAAGACCGAGGACCGGGCGCTCTCCACCCTGCCGCCGGGACGGTTCCTGATGCCCGGAGACCTTGACGGCTCACCCGCGCTGACATTCGCGCCCTTGCCCAACATGCCCGATGGTCCGGCGCCAAAGGGATCGCTGATGGCGATGATGGAACGTCGTTACGAGAGCTACAAATCCGTCGTGGTCAAACCCTTCTTCCGCGAGCATGTCGCCCGCCTCGACCGCCAGATCGTGCTGATCGACGCCATGCAGGCGATGAATGCCGGCCGCGAGGCAGTGATCGACCTCGAACGCGCGCTGTCGGATGTGCTGTCCTGCTTCAGACCGGGGGGCGGCAATTTTCTCACCAGTCTGGTTTCGCGCCGCATCGACAAGGTGCTCATTGCCGCCACCAAGGCCGATCACCTGCATCATGAAAGCCATGACCGTCTCGAGGCGATTGCCCGCCGCATCGTCGAGCGTGCATCAACCAATATCGGCTCGTCGGGCGCAAATATCGAGGTGCTGGCGATGGCGGCGGTGCGGGCCACGCGCGAGGCGACCGTGGGCCAGGGCGGCGAAGACCTGCCGGTCATAGTCGGCACTCCCCTTAAAGGTGAGCGCATCGGCGCTGAGCTGTTCGATGGAAAACGCAAAACAGCCATATTTCCCGGGGACTTGCCAGGAAATCCGGATTCATTCTTCAAAGCAGTTGATTCAGCTTCCCAACCGATGCTGCCGGAGATCAACATCGTCCGCTTTCGCCCGCCGCTGATCGAACAAAGCGAGAGTGGAGTGAAACTGTCCCTGCCGCATATCCGCCTTGACCGGGCGCTGGATTACCTCTTGGGAGACCGGCTCGCATGACCGACCGCGATCAGACTTCCCCTGCCCGCAAACCACGCGCCTTCGCAGTAGACGATCCCGACACCAGCCAGGCCCCCGGCAGGCAAAAAAAAACCGCGGAGAAATCGCGCAAGCCCGCCGCCATGCCTGTCACCGTGTCAATGACGATGGAGGAAGACGATCCTTTCCTGCCGCCGCCGGACGTCGTCGATGCACTGACCCCGCCGCCCGCCACACCGCGACCGCGCCGCCTGACCGCCGGCAAGATCCTGACCGCGAGCCTGGGGTTCCTCGGCGCGCTGGCGCTGGGGATCTGGACAGACAGCCTGATCCGGGAATTGTTTGTCCGCCTGCCCTGGCTCGGCTGGGTTGCCCTCGTCGCGGCGGTGACCGCCGTACTGGCCCTGCTGGTGCTGGCCATCAAGGAGTTCATGGGCATCCGGCGCCTCGCCAGGGTCGCCAGCCTGCGTGAAGCCGTTGCCGCCAAAAGCAAACTGGCCACCGCCAGCGAAGCCCGTGCGCTGGGTGCCCAGGTGACCCGCCTGATTGCCGCCAATCCACTGACCGCCAAGGGGCGCAAGAGCCTCGCCTCGCTTGAGGGCGAGATCATCGACGGCCCGCATTATCTCGCCTTCGCCGAGCGCGAATTGATGGCGTCACTCGACAGGCAGGCGCGAACGCTGACCATCAACGCCGCCAGACGCGTCTCCGTGGTGACCGCCGTAAGTCCTCGCGCCTTTGTCGATCTCGCCTATGTCGCGTTCGAGGCGGTGCGGCTGATCCGAGCGATGGCCGAACTCTATGGCGGTCGACCCGGCACCATCGGCATGATCCGCCTGTCGCGCGATGTCATCGCCCATCTCGCCGTCACCGGCGCCATCGCTGCGGGTGACAGCCTGATCCAGCAAGTGGTCGGCCACGGGATCGCCGCCAAGCTCTCCGCCAGACTCGGCGAAGGCGTCATCAACGGGCTGATGACAGCGCGAATCGGGATTTCCGCCATGGATCTGTGCCGGCCGATGCCGTTTGCCGCGCTCAAGCGTCCGGGTATCGGTGATTTCATGTCGGATCTGGCAAGCTTCACCGGGAACACCGCAGCCACAGAAAAAGCCGATGGCGGGCTATGATTTTCGCGGCAATTGTGGATAAGTCGAACCTGATTACGGTCCATTAACCATTCTGAGGCAAATTTGGGCCTCATTTTCAGCCGCAACAGGTGTGACCATGTATTCGAAGTTTCGCGTCCTTACACTCAGTCTTGCGGCAGCCGCACTGCTCTCGGCCCAGCCTGCGCTGGCCCGCGACAACGACAGCGTGTTCTTCGAATCCGTTGCCGGCGCCTGGAAAGGTCCGGGCGAGATCGTCGCCGGGAAATACAAGGGCACCAAATTCGTCTGCAATCTAAGTGGCGGCGAACATGACGGCAAGGCCGTTGGCATCACGCTGGACGGCTCCTGCCGGGTCGGTGTTTTCAACCAGAAAATGTCCGCCGTGATCACCCGCAAGGGCAAGAGCTACACCGGCCAGTTCCTCGATGGTTCCGCCGGCGACGGTCTCGACATCGTCTCCGGCAAGATCACCGGCGACCGGGCCGTCATGGGCATCAACCGCAAGACCCTGAACGGCGCGATGATCGCACGGCTCAACGATTCCGAAACGATGAACGTGACCATCTCGGTCAAGGTCGGCGAAGAGATGGTTCCGGTCATCGGCATGACCCTCAAGCGCGCCGTCCAGAAGATTGCCACCGGCGCGTTGCGCTGAACCGGCGGCCCTAATCCTCGTCCCGCCACCAGTCGCCTGACTGGCTCAGGGTCTCGATCCCTTCGGAATCCACCTCGCTCGACCAGTCCGCGATGCTTTGCAGGTTGACCACCGCCTGCGGGGCGATGTCGGCCAGCGGCACCATTACGAACGCCCGCTCCGTCATGCGCGGGTGCGGCACCGTCAGGTCGGCGTGATCGGACAGGAAATCACCATGCAAGAGCACGTCGAGATCGATGGTGCGCGGCCCCCAGCGGTCGGTGCGAACCCGGTCGAGCTGCAATTCGATATCCAGACAGACCCGCAACAGCTCATGCGGATCGAGCCTGGTCTCCACCAGCACGCAGGCATTGTGAAACCATTCCTGATCGGTCTTGCCCCAGGGCGGCGTCCGGTAAAGCCGCGAGACGGTGCGCAACTGGATGTCGTCATGGGCATCGAGAAGCTTCAGCGCCCGCGCCATGGTCCGGCGCGGCTTGCCGATGTTGCCGCCAAGTCCGATGGCGGCGATGACGGTTTTTGGTTCAGGCACGATGCTCGACCGTCACTTCGACATGGTCGAGTATGCCCGGCACCGCGGCACTCGGCTTGCGCACGGTGATCCGGGCCAGCCGGATCTGGGGAAACTGCGCGCTCAGCGCCTTGGCGATATCCAGCGCAAGCACCTCGATCAGATAGCGCCGCTTGCCGGTGACAATCCTCTCGATCACGTTGAAGGCGACACCGTAGTGAACGGTTCCCTCGATCGAATCGGTTTGCAGGGCATCGCCCGGATCAACCTCCAGCTCCGCATCGACGAAGAAGCGCTGACCCAGGAACTCCTCCTCGTCATGGACGCCATGCCGGGCGAAGAACGCGCAATTGACGAGACGGATGATGTAGCTGTCAGCCATGGCCGCGCTCCTTTTCGCGGCTGCTTTGAACCATCGCGTCGGCAACCGCAAGCCCGTCAATGTTGAAAGCGACATTGTGAACCCGAAACATCGCCGCCCCGGCCAGTCTGAGCGCCACGCTGGTGGCCACCGTGCCGACATCGCGATCGGGCGCCTCGCGTCCGGTCAGCCCGCCGATGAAGCGCTTGCGCGAGGTGCCCGCGAGCAATGGCAGGCCCAGCGCGTGCAACTCGGAAAACCGAGCCATCAGTTCGAGATTGTCATCGGCGTCCTTGGCAAAGCCGAAGCCGGGATCGAGGACAATCTGATCCTCGCCGATCCCGGCCCGGCGGGCGATCTCGAGCGAGGACTTGAACCAGAACAACTGGTCCTCCACCAGATCTGGCAGACAGTCCCGGTCACGGCCGGTGTGCATGATCGCGACCCCGGCGCCTGCCTGTGCTGCAACCCGTGCGATTTCGGGCTCGCGTTGCAGCCCCCACACATCATTGATCAGATGAGCGCCCGCACCAAGCGCCAGCCTTGCCGTCTCCGCCCGCCAGGTATCCACCGAGATCAGCAATCCCTCACGTCCGCCCAGCGCTTCGATCACCGGCATGACCCGGCGCTGTTCCTCAAGCGCGGCCACCGGCGCTGCACCCGGACGGGTGGATTCGCCGCCGATGTCGATGATATCGGCGCCGGCCTCCGTCATCGCAAGCGCAGCGGCAACTGCGGCATCGGTGTCCGCCGAGAGCCCGCCATCGGAAAAGGAGTCCGGCGTCACATTGAGAATCCCCATCACCCGCGACTTCGGCCCCAACTCCATTGTGGCGTTGCGGCCAAGCCGCAAGGTTCTGGGTTCAAACACGCTGCCTGGTGATGATCGCATGGATTTGCCTTCCGGATGGCTGTGGCAATTTGGTTTGGGCTTCCTGTTGCATGCGCAGCCCCGATGGCGCAAGTTCCCCGCGCTATCCTTTGCAGCCGGAGACTTCAATGCGCGCCCCTTGTTTCGCCATCATGGCGCTGATGCTGTGTCTGGCCCCGAATTCCGGCGCAGCCGAGCCGCAGATCGCCAAGACCTATTCCTATTTCACCATCAGCGGCAAAACCGGAGCAGACCTGGAGCAGGAGTTTTCCAGGCTCGGTCCGATGCTCTCGGGCAAGGGTACACGACACGCAGGAGCCACCAGGATCAAGCTTGGCGGATCGGTCAACTATGAAAACAGCGGCAGCAAGTGCCGCATCACCGAAGCTGTGGTCAAGCTCGAAACCCACCTGACCCTGCCGCGCTGGAAAGACCGCAAACGCGCCAACCCGGACATGGTGCTGATCTGGGACACGCTGTTTTCCGACATCAAACGTCACGAGGAACGCCACGCCGAAATTGCCCGCCAATACGCCCGCAAACTTGAAAAGTCACTGGAAGCACTGCGGCCAGAGCGAACCTGTGCGAAAATGCAGGCCCGCGTTGATGCCACGACCACGAAGATCATCGAAAAGCACGCCGCCGATCAGGACAGGTTCGACCGCGTGGAGGCGGCGAGTTTCCAGCGGCGCATGACAAGAATGCTCGGATTCAGGCTCGACAAGCGGCGCAACGGCGGCTGAAGCCATTTGAGCACCGTGCGATTAATATGACGCATTCTGTTGGCTGAAACCCGCTACCCACTGCGTCGGGCGGCTTGAGAGATGGACCCGGCTCCCGATCCAGTGTGTCCGGGTTCGCAAGCCTTGGGGATCAGAACCGACCTGCAAGACCGCACTGTCCCTGACCCCATTGAGGGCCAGTGGCACCAGCCTGAGCCACATTCAGACAGCCCCGTATAACGCGCATCAGAACCATGCACCTGCCTGTCGTTGTCGCAAAGCCGCGGCGCGTTTTCGCGCGACATGCACTACCCGCCTGATTGCCCCAAAGCATTGATCGCAAGGACAGCAGCAAACATGGCGGTCGCCAAGCTCGACACGCGGCAACACCATCATTTTATCCTGTCTAAACAATGGCTGAAGTGAACTTCGCTGAAAGCACAGTACTTCCAAAGTTCAGCGCCTGCACGGACCTAACCCTGAATTTCCACCGGGCACTCCTGACAATATTCGCGGAAGATAAATTAGGTAAAGGTCCAATCAAGGGACAAGTTCAAAGAATTGATTCGCTGTTCCCGGCGCATGGAAGTCATTTGACGCTCCTCCCTCGTCAGATTTGATCTCTGATGCGCCTATTAGCCCTGCTTTTCCTGCACGGAAAGCAGGGCTTTTTTTGACGCATTACAGCGTCGCGCCTCCGGCAGGAGGCGCGCCAAATGATGCAACACTTTGAAGAAACGAACTGTGGCGGGTTCAATTTGACCTGTTTGAACGCGCCAAATACTTGGTGGCCAGCGGTCTACTGGACGCCGAGTTTCTTCTGCAGGCTGGTCGACGAGGTCGTGTACTGGAACACCACCTTCTGGTCCGGATGAGCCAGCCGCGCCACGGCCTGGGTCATCAGCGCCGCCTCATGGAAGCCCGACAGGATCAGCTTGAGCTTGCCCGGGTACCAGTTGATGTCGCCGATCGCGAACACGCCGGGAATGCTGGTTTCGAATTTCTCCGTATCGACCGCAATCAGGTTTTCATGCTGGTTGAGGCCCCAGTCGGCGATAGGGCCGAGCTTCATGGTCAGTCCGAAGAACGGCAGCATGCGATTGCAGGCGATCTCGACTTCCCCGTCCGGGCCCTTGAGTGTCGCAGCGGAAAGCTGGCCGTTGTCGCCCTTCAGGCCGGTTATCTGGCCGACCTCGAATTTGACCTTGCCCTCTTCGCGCATGGCGAACATCTTGTTGACGCTGTCGGGGGCAGCGCGGAACTCGGGCCGGCGATGCACCAGCGTCACCGATTTTGCCACCGGCTGCAGGTTGAGCGTCCAGTCCAGCGCGGAATCGCCGCCGCCGACGATCAGCAGGTCCTTGTCGCGAAACTCTTCCATGCGGCGCACGGAATAGAACACGCTTGAGCCTTCATAGGCCTCGATGCCCGGCACCGGCGGCCGCTTGGGCTGGAACGACCCGCCGCCCGCCGCAATCACCACCGCATGGCAGTGGAACAGTTCGCCTTCGTCGGTCTCGACCTCGAAACGGCCATTGTCGAGCTTGCGGAACCCCGACACCATCCGGTTGAAATGGAATTCCGGCGAAAACGGTGCGATCTGCTCCATCAGCTTGTCAGTCAGCGCCTGACCCGAGATCTCCGGCCATGCCGGAATATCGTAGATCGGCTTTTCCGGATAGAGCTCCGCACACTGACCGCCGGGCCTGTCGAGAATGTCTATCAGGTGGCACTTCAGATCGTAAAGACCAAGCTCAAACACCGCGAACAGGCCAACTGGCCCGGCGCCAACAATCACGACATCGGTTTCAATCGGGGTAGACATCACTAGTATCCGGTCAAATAGAGGGAAATCAGGCCTGCCGTTCCGGCACATGCACAACCAGTCCGTCAAGCTCGGGACGAACCTTGATCTGGCAGGAGAGCCGCGAGGTCGGACGCACATCGTAGGCGAAATCGAGCATGTCCTCCTCCATCGGTTCCGGCGACCCGACCTTTTCGGCCCATTGCTCGTCGACATAGACATGGCATGTGGCGCAGGCGCAGGCGCCGCCACATTCGGCTTCGATGCCGGGAACGGAATTGCGGATCGCGTTTTCCATCACGGTCGAGCCATTCTCGGCATCGACATCGAAACGCGTGCCGTCAACGGCAACTAGTGTAATTTTGGTCATTCCAGCCTCTGGCAGGTTCACTGTATAGTGAGGCTTTCATACACGCTGGACCGCATGAGGCAAGAATGAAAACCACGCTGCGACGGCGTTGCGCGGCATGATTTTCTAAAATGGACGTTTCCGGACCTGATTGATCGGGTCTGCGCAGGACCTTGTCATGTCCCCGACGCGCTCGACACGCCCGGCGCATCACGGCGGCAATATCAGCGCGTCAGACCGACGATGAAGGTATCGGCATCGATGACGGCCTTGGCGAAGGCTGCGATGGCCGCCGTATTGCGCGGTTTGCTTTCCACCGCCGCGGCGCAACGGGCAACCTCGAAAGCTCCCACACCCTTGGCGGCTCCGGCCAGACGGTGTGCCAGTTCGCAACGCGCCTGGGTTTCCAGCCTGCCAATATGGGTCACAGCCTCGCGCGCCTGCCGTGCGAACAACGCCAGAACCTCGGCTTCCAGGGACTTGTCGCCGCCGGTCTGCCGCGCCAGATGAACAAGGTCGATGGGCCGTCCGCCCGAAGGACGGCGCTGCAGGCTGGTTTCCGGGGCTTCGAATGCGATACTGAACGCCGCCATGGCGGATATCCTTTGATTGGTCGTGATATGATAGAATGGACTTGGCAGCCTCTAGATCGGGTAAACATCAGCTCACCGCGATCCGAAGAATCCGCTGGCATGGTTAACGGGCCGTAAATATGGCGTTTGATTGGCGTTTGCGCCTTTTTTTGACACAGACGAGGTCTAAAAACCGGTGGACGTTTGCGCTATCCCGCCGCTTTCAATTGTTAAATTGTGCCGTGTGTGTCACTAAATTGGAGGTTTGAGGGTCCGGAAACGGGACATGGCAGTTAATTTGTCGATTGGCGGCAGGGTGTCGGTTCTGGTTTTGGGTGTGCAGCATTGGCGGGTCGCACGACCAAATCCTCTAAAGAGTAACGAGGCTTGAGTGGCATGAGTAAGACACCAGCGGACAAGAGCATTGACGAGCAGACCTTTGAGGCGCTCGAAGACGCACTGAAAATCGACCTGGATGATGACGGACTGGGCGCGCTCGACGATATTTCGATCGAGGAACTTGAAAACAAGGTGTCCCACGCCGCCCGCGAGCTCAAGAGCGCCGGCGAGGGCAAGCCGGTTGCGTCCGAAACCAAACCCAATCCTCCGGGCGAAAGCACCGCACCCCGCGTGCCGACCCCGCCGTTTACGCCCGCGGGTCCACTGGCGCCGGCCAATGACGACAGCCGCAAGACCACCGCCGGCCTGTTGCGCGCGCTCGAAATCCGTTCAAGCCGCGGCGCCGTGCGCAACGCCACTGTCCTGTCGCTGCTGTGGGCAATCGGCGGCATCGGACTGGCCAACCTCCTGTTCGCTCCCGAGATCTGGCAGATCCGCTCCATTGCAGACCTGCTGGCCATGCCCGCGGCAATCGGCTTCCTGGTGGCGATCCTCGTTCCCATCCTGATATTCTTCGCCTTCTCGATCATGATGGCCCGTGCCCGCGAAATGCGCTCTGCGGCCCGGTCCATGGCCGAAGTCGCGCTGCGTCTCGCCGAACCCGAAAATGTGGCCGGCGACAGGATTCTCACCGTTGGTCAGGCTGTCCGCCGCGAAGTCTCGGCAATGAACGAAGGCATCGAACGCACCATCGCCCGCGCCTCCGAACTCGAAACCCTCGTGCATTCGGAAGTCAACGCGCTCGAACGCAGCTATTCGGACAATGAAATGCGCGTGCGTGGCCTGGTGCAGGAACTGGGATCGGAACGCGATTCCATCGTCGGCCATGCCGAACGCCTCCGCGCCTCGATCTCCGGCGCCCACGAACAGCTCAAGGAAGAGTTGACGATCGCCAGCGAGGAGATCTCGGCACGCATATCGACATCCGGCCAGGCTTTCGCACAGTTGATGGAAACAAGGGCGGCCAACCTTCAGGAACGCACGGTGGAGACCAGCCGCGAGCTGGAAGCCCTGCTTCAGGGACGCACCGATGCTCTGGTGACTGCGCTCAAGGTGTCCGGCGGCGATCTGACAGACGAGTTCGACACCCGGCTGGAAATGCTCAATGTCCAGCTCAACCAGCGAGGCAAGGCACTTCTGTCCGAATTCGAGACCCGTGCCTCGACGCTCGACGCAAACACCGAGAAACTCAACGCGGCCCTCGGCGAACGCGCACGTCAGCTCAATGAAACGTTGATCGCCCGCACCCGCGAAATCTCCGACAGCCTGTTTACCGGCCAGCAGGCGATTTCGACCGGGCTTGAGGAAACCCTCGCCGCGCTCAACTCCTCGCTCGACGAAAAGGGCTCCTCCTTCAGTCAGGCGCTCAAGTCGAGCGCCGACGATGCGATCATGGATCTCGACCTTCGCTCCGGCTTCTTCGAGGAGAAGCTCGAATCCTCGATTAGCCGCCTGACCGCGGTCTTTGACGAGCGCGTCGGCGAATTCACCTCCGCCTTTGACAACCGCGCCGGCAGCCTTGACGGCAAACTGTCGGAAAGCCTGTCGCGGATCAACGAGACGCTCAATGGCGGAACAAACGCCATGGACGGCATTCTTTCGGCCAGCCTCGAGCGGATTGGCGCAACCCTGTCCGATCGCAGCAGGTCGCTGGAAACCACACTCGGTTCCGGCGTGGAGCGCATCGAATCCTCCACATCCACCGTTGCGGAACAGATCGAGACCACCCTGGCGACCCGCACCGATGCAATCGAGAAGGCTATGGCCGGCGGCGCCGACAGGATCGATACCACCCTGGCGTCCCGAACCGGCGTCATCGAGAACGCACTGGCCAGCGGCGCCGAAAAGATCGATACCACTCTGGCGTCCCGAACCGGCATCATCGAGAACGCACTGGTCAGCGGCGCCGAAAGGATCGATTCCACTCTGGCGTCCCGTACCGATGTCATCGAGAACGCTTTGACCGGCGGCGCCGAAAGGATCGACACCACTCTGGCATCCCGAACCGGTGCGATCGAGAACGCTTTGGCCGGCGGCGCCGACAAGATCGACACCACACTGACGTCCCGTACCGACGTCATCGAGAAGGCTTTGGCGGCAGGCGCCGACCGGATCGACACGAGTTTGAACGAGCGGTCGACGGCCCTTTTCGGTTCGATTTCCGAAGCCGCCGAAGACCTGGATCGCAGGCTTGGCGAACGCGCCGGGAGCTTTGGTGCATCTGTCAACGAAGCCGCCGATGCGCTCGATGGCCGCCTTGCCGCCCGCGCCGAGGCGATCCAGGCGTCGCTGTCGGGCGCCTCCGAACGTCTGACGGCGACGCTTGATGTGGAAGGTCAGCGCTTTGCCGAACTCACTCAGTCGGCTTCCGAGAAGGTCGAATCCACCTTCGCCAAGGGCACCGATCATATCGACGAGCGCCTGACGACGATGAACAACATGCTCGGCATCGGGCTCGATTCGGTCTCCCGGACAATCGAAGGCAAGGCCACCGGGCTTGCCGCCAAACTGCGCGAGGCTGTCGCCAACGCGGCAATCGATCTCGACGCCGAAGCACTCAAGGCTGGCGAGACCCTGGAGAACGTCAGCACCGGCTTTGCCGGCAGGATGGACGATCAGGCCCGCGATTTTGCCCGCACACTCGACGCTCATGTTGAGGAACGCACCGCCAATCTGGCCGCCCATGCCGAAAGCATTGCCGGCCGTATCTCCGCCGGAGCAACCGACCTGAGCAATGAAGCAAGCCGGATCAGTGATCTGGTCGAGCGCGTTGGCGAGACCGTCGGCAATCAGGCCAGTATCATCTCCGGCACGCTGGACGCGAGCGAAGCCCGGTTTGCCGCCCAGGCCGAGGCCCTCGCCTCGCGGCTGGAGATGGAAACCGGCGCCATCTCAAGCCGGCTTGGAGACACCGCCAACAGTCTGGTTTCGACCCTCGACGAGAAGACCAGTGCAATCTCCAACCGAATTGGCGAAACAACCAGCAATCTGGTCTCCACCCTCGACGAGAAGACCGACGCGATCTCGAACCGCATCGGACAAACAGCCAACAATCTGGTCTCCACCCTCGACGAAAGGGCTGGCGCCATCGATTCGCGACTGCAGAAATCCGCAGAGGATCTCGTCAACCGGACCGGATCGCTTGGAGACGCGCTCAACCAGAAAGCCGTCAACATCATCCAGAAACTGGTCGAAGCCGAGCAGGCCATGGACATTCGCGCCACCTCGGTGCACTCGACACTTGACGAGCGCACCCGCGAACTCAATTCCATGCTGGCGAGCCGCTCAGCCGAACTGTCGCGCGTCATCGACGAGCAGGCCCGGCCTCTGGTCGACCGTTATGCCGCAAGCGGCGAGGAATTCGCTCACCGCCTGACCGAGGTCACCCAGAACTCGACCGACCGTCTGCGCGCCGAGAACGCCGCCCTGATCAACGCAATTACCAACCGCACCAGCGAAACCCTGTCGGCGATCGAGAACGTCAACCAGAGCCTCAGCGGCAATGTCGGGTCGCTGCTTGAACGTCTCGGCGTCAGCAACACGGAAATTTCGAAGGTCATCGCCACCGTCGCCTCCACGCTCGGCTCGGCCAACGAGCAACTTTCACAGACCACGAGCGAGCTGTCCTCCTCGACCGAGAAGGCCGCGGAACTGCTCTCCGGCTCCGCCCGGCTTCTCGACGGCAAGGTTGAACGGCTTACCGATATCTCCAGCCGCACACTCAACCAGGTTGGCGCCATCGCCGGCCGCTTCGACGAGCATTCCAAGGTGCTGGCATCGGCCTCCGACCTCCTGGGCGCCGCGCAGTCCAATCTGGCGTCGACGCTGGAGGAACGCCGCGAAGCGCTGCAGGCCCTGTCTGTCGGTCTGGTCAGCCGCTCCGAGCAGATCGAAACCACGATGCACTCGCTTGAGGATATCATCGAGAAGGCATTCGCCGGCGCCGACGAGCTCTCCAGACGCGCCGCAACCCGGCTTGAAGGCGGATTGCGCAACGCCGCGGAAAACGCCAGCAAGCTGTTGGGCGAGACCGAAGGCCGCGCCCATTCCGCAGCCGGCCTCATGCGCGAAAGCCTGCGCGAAGCGGTCGAGGATGCCGACAAGTTGTTGAGCGGAACCGAAAACCGCGCGCAAGCAGCAGCCGGCTCGATGCGCGAAAGTGTGCGCGAGGCGGTCGAAGATGCCGACAAGTTGCTGAGCGGGACCGAAACCCGGGCGCAAGCCGCAGCCGGTTCGATGCGCGAGAATGTGCGCCAGGCTATCGAGGATGCGATTTCGCGCTTCTCCGGCGCAACCGACGAAATTCGCCAGTCCGCATCCGAGATCAGACGCGAGCTTGACGAAACCAGAAGCGAACTCAAGCGCGGCGCCTTCGATCTTCCCGAAGAAACACGCGAAAGTGCTGCCGCCATGCGTCGCGCCGTCTCCGATCAGATCAAGGCCTTGCAGGAGTTGTCGCAGCTTGTCGGTCAGTCCGGCCAACAGACCGAAGTCAGCCGGCCTGCACCACGCGCGGCCGCTCCGCAGCCCGCACCCCGGCGCGATCCGGCGCCGGCACCTGCTCCCGCAGCTCCGACGCCGCGCGCCGAAGCTGCGGTCCAGCGCGCACCCCTGCGCGGCAGCCTCGAACCGGCAAGCGCAGCGCCGGCCAAGAGCGAAGGCTGGGTCAGCGACCTGCTGCGCGCCGCGTCGCGCGAAGAACAGGCGCCTGCCCGTGCACCGGCGACACCCCGGACGCCCGAGCGCAATCCGCGCCATGTCGTCGAATCGCTCAACTCGCTGTCCGTCGACATTGCCCGCGCCATCGATCATGACGCCTCTGTCGATCTGTGGCGTCGCTATCAGCGCGGCGAGCGCGACGTCTTCACCCGCAGGCTTTACACGCTGAAGGGCCAGCAGACATTCGAGGAAATCAAGTCGAAATACGGCCGCGAGCCCGAGTTCCGGGCGGCTGTCGACCGCTACATCGCCGATTTCGAAAAGCTGTTGTCGGACGTCGCGCGCAATGACCGCGACAACATGATGACCCAGACCTACCTGACCTCCGATACCGGAAAGGTCTACACCATGCTGGCCCATGCCAGCGGCCGCTTTGGCCGTGAGTAGCAATGTCTGAGGCAAAGACCACACCGCAGGACCCCGCCCCCGTGCGGGGTTTTGCAATTTCAGGGCTGGGTGAGATCGCCATCCGCTGCATCGACTTCGATGCCATGACGCGGTTTTACCGCGACACGCTCGGCCTTGCGGTGCTTGCCGATCGTGGTGGCATTGTTTTCTTCAGGCTGGACAACGGCGTCGAGGGTCACACGGCGGTACTGGCGCTGTTCGACCCGAACCTCAATCCCGAGCGCGGCACACCGGGGCTCAGCGGTTCGACACTGCATCACGTCGCCCTCAGCCTCAGCCAGCACGAGCAGCAGGCGGCCTGCGCCTGGTTTGACAACTATGGCATCAGTTACCACGTCCAGAGTTTCGACTGGATCGGCTGGCGCGGCGTGTTTCTCACCGATCCCGACGGCAACACGGTCGAACTGGTGTCCGCCGGCTGGCCGGTCACCCGGGACGCCTGAAACCCGCGCACCCGGATCTCCCCGAAGCGTCCGAACGGAAAAACTGCATTCGGGATGCGTCAATTCGCCATCAGCCGGGCTATGGCGCGGGCGGCTATTTTCACTACATACCGGTCAGGACATTTTCGCGGCCCGAGGTGCGAGACCACCCGAGGCGCGACGACACAGCGGAGAGTGACAATGGCATTGGCGACACTGGCATACGCGGCAATCATCGGTTTGCTCGGATGGCGCGCCTGGCGCAGCGGTGAAACCGAGAAGGTCATGTTCCTGGTCAACATTTTGCTATTGTGGTTGAGCGCCATCTGGATCTTCGGCTATCCCGCGCTGATCATCCCGGCGGTGCTGGCGGCAGGCGGAATTCTGCTTCTGCTTGTGGTGCTCACTGCATCTGATCTGACCATTGGCATGACAGCACGGCAACGACGCTCGGCGTCTTCATCCGATGACCAAGCCCCGCGATGAAACAGGTACCGGCTGCATTGAACCCGGTTGCATTGAACAATGTAGCGTCGGTCTGATCCGCCCCAGGCCACATCAGATCTGCGACAGCGTCCATCCAACCAGATCGCGGACCACAACCTCGAACGCCCGGTCGAGAGACTGCACGTAAGCGGCGTTGCCTGAGCCGGTTACCGGCAAGGTCGAACGGAACACCTTGCTTGCCAGCACCACACCGTTGCGGTCGTTGAGCATCCTGGCCGAAATCTCCACCACCGCGCGTTCGCCCGCGTCGGCATTGATCTCGAAGGCGCGGATCGCCGTGATGATCTTGTAATCGATCGCCAGTCCGTCGCCCGGCCGGCCAACGCCTCCGACCCGGCCCGAATTCTCGAATGCCTGGACCAGCTTGTCCTGGACGATTTTCGGCAACCGGTCCGACCATTGCGATTTCGCCAGATACTCGATCGCCGATGGCGTCGGGCGGATGACGATCTGCTCGCTGTCAAGCGCCTTGAGCGCAGCCGGTTCGGTGATCAGGATCTGCCGGTTGCGGGCTGTTTGCCCACTGACCTCCGGCGCCCCGGACAGCCCATAGGTATCGGGCGGTGAAGATGCACCGATACCGCCCGCGCACCCGCTCAGGGCTGACAACATTGCCAACGCAACAATCCAACGACCGGCTTTCACGCGTACGCCACTCCCGGATGCCCTTGTCCGGCACCTTTGCAATTCGTTAACTTCTTTCTTGCGACGCGGCTGCCCAAGAGTCAACGCCGCGTCCGCCCGTCATACTGCTTGACCGTATCGCCGCCGAAAATAAGCCGTTGCGGGTCCTGCTCGATGGTCGAGATCGAGCGCTCGATGCGCTGGATCGAGCGCCGCGCGTCATTGACCAGCGCTTCGACGTCGCGCAGGCCGGATCCCGAAAAGCGTTGCAGATTGTCGGCAATCGGCCCGACGCGCGCATTGAGCGAATCCGCGACATCGCGGAATGACTTGAGCGTGGCTTCGGCATCGGCGATCAGCGACGAGGCGTCGCCCTCGCCCAGGAAGGAGTCAATCTTGGCCAGCACCCCGTCGACCCGTGTCGATGCGGCGTTGAGCCGGCCACTTATTTCCTTGACGTCGGTGATGATGAGATCGAAATCCTCCTTGCGCGCACCGAAAGTCTCGGCCACGCCACGCGCATCCGCCAGCGCCTTGCGGGCATCCGAACTGGCCGCGGCGATATCATCCATCGCCTGGCCCACCCGTTCGGGATCGATGCCCGCGATCACCTTGTCGACCTTGTCAAGCGAGGTGGCTGCATTGGCCGACAGCGTTTCAAGCGACGCGGCCGCATTGCGGAAACTCTCCAGTGTCTTGGTGATGTCGCCCGAGGCGCTGGCAACTTCGCTGGTGACCGTGTCGACATTGGCCAGAATACGGTCGATCTTTTCCGGATCAATCGACTTGATCAGGTTTTCCGCCGAACCGAGTGCGGTGTCGATTCGACCCGACAGCGATTTGACCGTTTCCGACAGGCTCGCCACGCTTTTGAGAAAATCGTCGATGCCCTCGGCATTGTCGCGCAAGGCGCCGGTGAACGTCTCGGTGTTCTTCAGCGTCTCGGTCAGTGGCGAGCGGGCATCCTTGATGAAACCCTCGACCTCACCGATCACCCGGTTGGCGCGATTGAGGATTTCATCCGCAGTGGCCAGCAGGTTGGTCACGCCCGATGGGTCGGCCTCGATCTGGGCCGTGGTTTCGGCCCTTCGCGCAACCTGCAGGATGTTTTCGTTGGACGGTGTTCCGCCTTGCAACTCGATATAGGCCGAACCGGTCAGCCCCTGGATCTCGAGCGCGGCACGGGTATCGGTGTAAATCGGCGCATCGGCGCTGACATCGGTCTGGGCGATGACAAAATTCGGGCTTTGCCGGTCAATCGCCAGTTCGCGCACGGTTCCGATGGCAATGCCGTTGAAGCGAACCGGCGAGCCGATCGACAGCCCGTTGGCCGAGCCGGGTATCCGCACCACCAGACGCGCCGGTTCGCCCGCGCCGCCGTAGCGTGCCATCCAGTAGACAAATCCGAATGCCGAGAGCATCACCAGCAGGGTGAAAAAGCCGACAATGGCATAATTGGCCCGCGTTTCCATTAAATAGCTTCGCTTTTCTGGTTGGCGGCCTGTGTGCCCCCCTGGTCCGGGTTCACTCCCCGACCGGTTCTCCGGTCAGGTATCATCCGCGCCCTTTCGCCCTTGAAATAGGACTGCACCCACGGGTCGTCAAATGAAAGCATGTCATCGATGGTTCCCTCCACCAATACATGTTTTTCACCCAGAACCGCAATCCGGTCGCAGACCGAGAACAGGCTGTCGAGATCGTGGGTCACCATATAGACCGTCAACCCGAGCGTATCGCGCAACCGGGCGATCAGTTGATCGAACTCCGCCGCGCCGATCGGATCGAGCCCGGATGTCGGTTCATCGAGAAACACCAGGTCCGGATCAAGCGCCAGGGCGCGGGCCAGGGCTGCCCGCTTGATCATGCCGCCGGACAGTTCGGAGGGATATTTGTCGGCGGCATCGGGGGCAAGCCCCACCATTTCGATCTTGAGCTCGGCCAATTCATCCATCAGCGTTTGCGGAAGGTCGAGATATTCCCGCATGGGAACCTGGATGTTCTCGCGCACCGTCAGCGCCGAAAACAGCGCGCCTTGCTGGAACAGCACACCCAGGCGCATGTCGAGTTCGAATTTTCTGGCCTCGTCGACCTGGTCGTAATCCTCGCCGAGAATCCGTATGACGCCGTTCTGACGCGGGATCAGCCGCAGAATTGCCCGCATCAATACAGATTTGCCGGTACCCGATCCGCCGACGAATCCCAGGATTTCGCCCCGGTACACATCGAGATCAAGATGATCGAGCACCGTGTTGTCGCCGAACGCCACACAGATATCGCGGACCGAAAGAATGACCTCGCGCTTGCCGTTGGGGTCCTCACCCGTGGCGTTCTCATCCGGCAAGTCTTGATCTGGCTGGTTCATCTGGTTCCGGTTCAATAATCGATCGCGGCGTAAAACATGGCGAACAGGCCATCGACCAGGATCACGACGAAGATCGCCTTGACCACGGAAGCTGTCACCCGCCTGCCCAGTGATTCAGCGCTGCCGCCCACCTTCATGCCTTCCACCGAGGCAACGATCCCGATGATCAGCGCCATGAACGGCGCCTTGATCATCCCCGACGTGACAGTCGAGATGTCGATGGCTTCGCGCAGCCGGGCGATGAACACGTCAGGGGTGATCCCCGAATAGCTCCAGGCAACGGCTGCCGCGCCGGTGAGTGCGGCGAAATTCGCAACGATTGTCAACAGCGGCAGCGCCACGGTCAGGGCCACCAGACGCGGGAACACCAGAACCCCGATCGGATTCAGCCCCATCACCTTGAGCGCGTCGACCTCTTCGCGCATTTTCATCGAGCCGATTTCAGCCGTGATCGCGCTGCCCGAACGACCGGCGATCATGATCGCGGTCAGCAGCACACCGATCTCGCGCAATTGCAGAATCCCGACCAGATCCACGACAAAGACTTCCGCGCCGAAATAGCGCAGCTGGAACGCGCCTTGCTGGGCAATGATCGCGCCGATGAGAAAACTCATCAACATGATGATCGGCACCGCGCGCACGCCCATCCGGTCGATATGGGTGACGATCGATGCCGGCGAGATCCCCGATGACCGGTTGAGCTTGAGCTGTGCGCCGCGCACCGCCGAGCCCAGAATGTACAACGACGCATGCAGGTCTTCATAAAGCTCGAACAGGTTTTTTCCGACCGGTGAGAACAGCCGGTCGAACAATGACCGGTTTTGCTTGGTTTCCGGCGGCTTCCGGTCAACCCGGTCCGGGATCGCCTTGATCAGGGCCGCCATCGGCGTGGAAGCGCCGACCAGCTGCGTTTCCATGCCGCGCGCATTGGCCGCAGCCATGGTCTTGCGCACAAGCCAGGCCCCGGCTGTGTCGAAATGGCTGACCTTAGCAAGGTCGATTTCCAGTGTCTTTCCGGAAAGACTGCCCTGGGCTTCGAGCACTTTGCCGTAAACGCCCGAGATCGCCGCGTGACGCCAGTTGCCCGACAGAACCAGTGTCTCCTTGCCGTCCGAGACACGATGCTCCAGCGTCGCCGGCCGGTGATCGGGATCATCGGTCTTGACATCTGCCCTTGTATCTTTTGACTGTTCGGTCAACATGCCTCACACATAGCCGGTCGTTCAGGGACTGTCACCGGACAGCCTCTGTATAAGCACCAGCTTTGCCAATCTTCTGAGCTTTTTTACGGACACGTTGCAATGCCACGACAACTTATCGCCAGGATCGACAGTTTTCCGCTCGCACGGGCCTTCACCATTTCGCGCGGGGCCAAGACCGCCGCCGATGTCGTGACCTGCACCATCACCCAGAACGGCGTCAGCGGTCATGGCGAATGTGTGCCCTACAAGCGCTATGGGGAAACCGTCGAGGGCGTTCTCAAGGACATCGAAGCCTTTGCCGGCGCGATTTCCGCCGGCACCAGCCGCGATGAACTGCAAAGCGCAATGCCCGCGGGTGCCGCGCGCAATGCCATCGATTGCGCTTTGTGGGACATCGAGGCCAAGCTCAGTGGCGTGCGGGCTGCGATGATGGCGTGCAAAATGCTGCCCAGGCCGGTGCCGACCGCGGTGACGATTTCACTCGGCGATGCAGCCGACATGGCTGACGAGGCCCGCGCCCACGCATCCCAGAAGCTGCTCAAGGTCAAGGTCGGCACATCCGACGACCGCGCCCGCATGCATGCCGTGGCCAGCGCCGCACCCCACGCGGAAATCATCCTCGACGCCAACGAGGGCTGGGACGAGAACAACATCCGCGAGCACCTGCTGCTTGCCGCCGAACTGCACATCAGCCTGATTGAGCAGCCATTGCCGGCCGGCAAGGACGACATCCTCGCCCACATTCCCCATCCGGTGCCGATCTGCGCCGACGAGAGCGTCCACACGCTGGCCGATCTCGCCAAGCTGTCGGACCGCTACGATGCGATCAACATCAAGCTTGACAAGACCGGCGGTCTCACCGAGGCCCTGCGGATGCGCGACCGTGCCCGCGAACTGGGATTTGGCGTGATGGTCGGCTGCATGGTCGGCACATCGCTGGCCATGGCGCCCGCGGTGCTGCTTGCCCAAGACGCCGACTGGGTTGATCTCGACGGCCCGTTGCTGCTCGCCCGCGACCGCTCGCCGGGACTGAAATATTCCGGATCGCTGGTCTCGCCACCGGCGCCCGAACTCTGGGGTTGACGCGGAAGCCTTGCCCCCCCAGCCCCGATCATCAAACAGGTTTCTTTTGATCTGGATCGGATCTAGAACGGGGACGGGCCAACAAGACTGGTGTGTTGAGGGGGATGATCTGCATGAATAGCGGTGAATCGGCGTGAACGGCGCCGAACGCGGCGGAGATGTCGTCACCTTGTCTTTCTCTCTGTTCATGATTTCGATTCCCGCCGACGTGACCATGATCGCCATTCCCCGTGGCTTTCACCGGACCAGATTGCATTCACGAGAGAAGAGCAGCAGATGACCTCCAAAGACACCAAGCGCGCCAACGACCCCAAGCCGACAAGCGGCGATCTTGATGAGAACGCCCTGTTTTATCACCGCTATCCGCGGCCGGGAAAGCTTGAGATCCAGGCCACCAAGCCGCTCGGCAACCAGCGCGATCTGGCGCTTGCCTATTCTCCCGGTGTCGCCGCTCCCTGCCTTGCCATCCGTGACAATCCCGACGCCGCAGCCGCCTACACCGCGCGCTCCAACCTGGTCGGAGTAGTATCCAACGGCACCGCCGTGCTCGGCCTTGGCAACATCGGCCCGCTGGCATCCAAGCCGGTGATGGAAGGCAAGGCCGTGTTGTTCAAGAAATTCGCCGGCGTCGACGTGTTCGACATCGAGATCGACGCCCCTGACGTCGAGCGCATGGTCAGCGTGATTTCGGCGCTTGAGCCCACCTTTGGCGGCATCAATCTCGAGGACATCAAGGCGCCCGAATGTTTCGAGGTCGAGCGGCAGTTGCGCGCGGTGATGGATATTCCGGTATTCCATGACGACCAGCACGGCACCGCCATCATCGTCGCCGCGGGCATCCTCAACGGCCTTGAACTCGCCGGCAAGAAGATCGAGAACGCCAAGATCGTCACCTCCGGAGCCGGCGCTGCCGCACTCGCCTGCCTCAACCTGCTGGTGGCGCTCGGCGCCAGGCGTGAAAACATCTGGGTGCATGACATCGAAGGCCTCGTCTACGAGGGCCGCGAAGTGCTGATGGACGAATGGAAATCGATCTATGCGCAGCCTTCCGACAACCGGGTGCTGGCGGATTCCATTGGCGGAGCCGATGTATTCCTGGGCCTGTCGGCGGCGGGCGTGCTCAAGCCCGAAATGCTGGCAACGATGGCCGAGCGGCCGATGATCATGGCGCTTGCCAACCCGTCCCCGGAAATCATGCCGGACCTGGCCCGCAAGGCCCGGCCTGACGCGATGGTCTGCACCGGCCGGTCGGATTTCCCCAATCAGGTCAACAACGTCCTGTGCTTCCCCTATATTTTCCGCGGGGCGCTGGATTGCGGTGCACGCACCATCAACGAGGAGATGAAGATGGCGTGCGTGCGCGCCATCGCTGCGCTCGCCCGGGAGGAGCCTTCCGACATTGCCGCCCGCGCCTATTCCGGCGAAACCCCGGTTTTCGGGCCTGAATACCTGATCCCCTCACCGTTCGATCAGCGGTTGATCCTGCGGATTGCCCCGGCAGTGGCCGAGGCCGCCGCCAAGTCCGGCGTTGCCCGGCGTCCCATCGCCGACATGGAAGCCTATGTCGATCAACTCAACCGCTTCGTCTTCCGCTCCGGCCTGATCATGAAGCCGCTGTTCACGGCCGCCAAGAGCGCCGCGAAGAAACGCGTGATCTTTGCCGAAGGCGAGGACGAACGCGTCTTGCGCGCAGCCCAGGTGCTGCTCGAGGAAGGCATCGCCAAACCGATCCTGATTGGCCGTCCCGGCATTATCGAAGCGCGTCTTGAGCGGTTTGGCCTCAGGATCAGACCGGGCGTCGACTTCGAGGTCACCAATCCCGAAGACGATCCACGGTTCCGCGATTATGTCGACGAGTATTTCTCGCTTGTCGGGCGCAAGGGCGTCATCCCGGAAGCGGCGCGAACCATCATCCGCACCAATTCCACAGTGATCGGCGCCTTGTCGCTCAGGCGCGGCGAGGCTGACGCGATGATCTGCGGGCTTGAGGGCCGCTACGCCCGTCACCTGCGCGATGTCTCGCAAATCATCGGCAAACGTGAGGGGGTGATCGACTATTCGGCGCTGAGCCTGCTGATTTCGCAACGCAACGCCACCTTCTTCACCGACACCTATGTGTCTTTCGATCCGACCGCCGAGGAAATCGCCGAGACCACCATTATGGCGGCTCAGGAAATCCAACGTTTCGGCATCAATCCGAAAGCCGCGCTGGTGTCGCATTCCAATTTCGGATCACGGGATTCGGCGAGCGCCACGAAAATGCGTCGCGCGATCGAGATCATTCGCTCCGGCGCGCCGGACCTGGAAGTCGATGGCGAGATGCACGGCGATTCAGCCATGTCGGAACTGCTGCGGCAGCGGGTCATGCCCGGCAGCACACTCACCGGCGAGGCCAATCTTCTGGTCTTTCCCAATCTCGACGCCGCCAATATCGCACTCGGCCTGGTCAAGACCATGACCGACGCGTTGCATGTCGGACCGATCCTGCTGGGGGCTGCGCTTCCCGCGCATATTCTCTCCCCCTCGGTGACCTCGCGCGGCGTGGTCAACATGGCGACGCTGGCAGTGGTCGAGGCCTCGTCGCCGGACTGATTGTTTCTGTCTTGTTCTGTGAAACGGGCCGCGCGGGACCGGGTTAAGCTAAACAAACAGTTGTGATTGGCGGAAATACTGGCCTTTGCTAATATGCAACATGCCTTGGTGTCCAAGCATTAACTCTTGGTGCCGTATCGTGCGTGTATGCTTGTAGTGGAGTCGTTCATGCGCCGCGTCCGGGTTCGCAGTTTTGTGCTGATGGTTGTGCTCGCCCTTGTCGGCACGGGTACGGCAGAGGCTTCCGCGGTTTGCACCCAGCTCAAGGCCCAGCTCGCAAGCGCCTCCAGAAATTCCGGCTCCTCAGCCAATTACCAGCGCTTCGCCACGGCGGTGCAAAAACAGGCCGGTCAGATCAGTCAGGTCCAGACCGACCTGAAGCGCTTCGGCTGCACCTCGGGCAGCATTATCGTGCTCGGAGGCCAGAACGCCAAGGCCTGCTCCAAGCTCACATCGGCGCACAAGAAAATGCGCGTCAACCTGGCCGCCCTCGAGCGCAAGCGCGATTCCTTTGCGCGACGGATCGACAAGGTTGCCACACGGCGCATTCAGGCCGCGCTCAAAGCCAATGACTGCGACGGCAAGCGCGCAGCGGTGGTGGAAGCCGCTCTCAAGGGCGGCAAGAACGCAGTCAGAGCGAAGAAGGCCAAGAGTCCCGGCCTCGTCGCCATTCTCGGCGACAGCGGCGGGAGAATTCGCGTTCCCGCCAACATCAACCTGTCGAAATCAAATATCATGGTCGAACCGCAGGCCGCACGGGGCGGCGGCTACCGCACCTTGTGCGTGCGCACATGTGACGGGTTTTTCTTCCCGGTCTCGTCGAGAGCCAATCCGTCGGATTTCGCCCGCGACGAACGTACCTGCCAGATGATGTGCCCGGGAACCGCGACCGCGCTGTATTTCCATTCGGCGCAGGGTCAGGAAAGTGAAGACATGGTCTCCGCCCGGACCCGGGCGCCTTACAGCGAGATGCCGAACGCCTTCGCCTACCGCAATGTCAATGCGCCGATGAGCAAGGCCTGCGGTTGCAACATGGGGGCGTTTTACAAGGAAATGCAGCGCCGGGAAGCCATCCTGAACGGTGAGGAGAGCGACAACGAGGCGCCGGTGACGACCTGGGTGCGCCCGATCAACAGGCCCGACCCCGGCGAAGATCCCGAAACAATCCTCGATACCGAAATGCGACTGACACCAGGTGATGTCGCGGCGGTGATTTCCGCCTCGAAAACCGAACGTCCGCTGACCGAGGACCGGCGGCAGGTTCGCGTGGTTGGCCCGACCTTTCTTCCCGACGCCTCCGAGCATCTGGATCTCAGGGCCGGCGACCAGAGCCTGATCCGGTAGCATTGCCACCCGGATTGAACCGGATTTGCCCGGATTGACCCGATCGTCACGACAAGCGCAAACACCGCGCCCTCCAACCTCGTGAAGCGCAACCTGCCCCGCGCCGATCAGATTGCGGCGCTATCCGGGGCTGCTTGCATTGATCGCGGCTGACGCGCCAGCGCCCGTCGGCTGACAAGAATCATGACCACGATCATCACCACGCAATAGACTCCCATCGCCGCGATCTGGCCCGGATAGGACACGCCCGCATCGATCAGCGCGCCGGTAAGGCCGGGGCCCATCGCGGTGGCGAACACCATGAAGGCGACGATCAGGGACCGGATGCCGCCGAGATGTCTGGTGCCATAGAGTTCCGGCCAGAGCGATCCGAACAGGGTCGAGGAGAACCCGTAGGACACGCCCATCAACGCCATGAAGGCATAGGCGCCCCAAGGCGCATCGGTTGAGGCCAGCACGAAGCACGACAATGACAGCGGCACCAGGAATGTCGGCAGCATCCGAATGGCGGAAAACCGGTCGACCAGTTGCCCGGCGATCAGCGCGAAGATGATGGTCATCGATGACATGATGGCGAACGAGGCGGCGAACACGCTTGGCTGCCAGCCGCGCAGTTCCGACAGGTAGACCTGATGGAAGAACACGGTGGTGCCGATGAACGCCGGCGCCAGCACCCCTGACAACGCAGCCCAGAACAACGGATCGCGGACCACTTCGCCCCGGGTCCATTCACGCGCGACCGGAACAGTCGGATCCTGGACCACCGATTGCGGCGTGCGTTCGAGCTTGAGCAGCGAGTAGATCGCCGGCAGCGCCACCAGCATCAGCACACCTGCGGCCAGCAGCCAGGAACCGCGCCAGCCGAGGAGCGCTGCAATACCGACGAAACTGATCGGAAACAGCGCCTCGCCGAAATTGACGCCGATGGTGCTCAACGATATTGCGCGGCCGCGCTGGGCGGCGAACCAGCGCCCCATCGCGGTCATGGCGATGTGGGTGAACATGCCCTGCCCGAACAGCCTGAGCAGATAGATCGCCACGACCAGCAGCACCAGCGATCTCGACCAGGCCATCAGAACGCAGGCGAGTGCCAGAACCGGTGCGGCCACCAGCACCGTCGAGGAGACGCTGATCTTGTCGACGATCTTGCCGATCTGCGGCAAGGTCGCAGCACTGGCAAGCGTGGCGATCATGTAGAGCGTCCCGAAGCCGCCATTGGAGAGCCCGTATTCGGCGCGGATTTCGCCGGCTGACAACGAAATGAAATAGGTCTGCCCGAACGACGAGAAGAACGTCAGCAGAAATCCGCCGGCGACCCAGCGGGCATTGTCGCGCAGAAAAAGTATGACGGGCATCAGCGGTCCCGGAAGCGATTGGTGATCGGGTAGCGCCGGTCGCGGCCGAAATTCTTGCGGGTGATCTTGACGCCGGGCGCCGACTGGCGGCGCTTGTATTCGGCAATATACAGAAGATGCTCGATGCGGTGCACGATGGCCACGTCATGGCCGCGCGCGACGATGTCGGCGACGCCCATTTCCTGCTCGACCAGACATTCGAGAATATCGTCGAGCACCGGATAGGGCGGCAGCGAATCCTGATCAGTCTGGTCGGGCCTGAGTTCGGCGGACGGCGCCTTGTCGATGATGTTGACCGGGATCACTTCGCCCGAAGGGCCGAGCGCGCCGGGCGGCACATGGGCATTGCGCCAGCGCGCCAGCGCATAGACCTGCATCTTGTAGAGGTCCTTGATCGGGTTGAAGCCGCCATTCATGTCGCCATACAGCGTGGCGTAGCCGACGCTCATCTCGCTCTTGTTGCCGGTGGTCACCACCATCGAGCCGAACTTGTTGGAGATCGCCATCAGGATGACGCCGCGCGCCCGGCTCTGCAGGTTTTCCTCGGTGATGCCCTCGTCGGTGCCCTCGAACATGTCGCCCAGCGCGGTGAGAAAGCCCTGCACCGGTTCTTCGATCGCCACTGTATCGTAACGGCAGCCCAGCGCCCGGGCGCAGGCTTCGGCGTCGACGAGCGAACTTTCCGAGGTGTAGCGGTAGGGCAGCATGACCGCGCGAAGCCGCTCCTCGCCCAGCGCATCGACGGCCAGTGCGGCGCAGATCGCCGAATCGATGCCGCCCGACATGCCCAGCACCACATTGCGGAAGCCGTTCTTGTTGACGTAGTCGCGCAGGCCTAGCATGCAGGCGCGGTAATCGGCCTCCTCACGCTCGGGAATGGCCGAGACCGGGCCGTTGATGCAGACCCAGCCGCCATCGTCCTGGCGCTTGAAGGTGACCACCGACACCGTCTCCTCGAACTGGCTCATCTGGAAGGCCAGGCTCTTGTCGGCGTTCATGGCGAAGCTGGCGCCATCAAACACCAGCTCGTCCTGGCCGCCGACCTGGTTGGCGTAGATCAGCGGCAGGCCGCTTTCGATCACCTGTTTGAGCACCACCTGATGCCGGACATCGACCTTGCCGCGGTAGTAGGGCGAGCCGTTGGGCACCAGCAGGATTTCCGCGCCGCTTTCGCTCAAGGTCTCGCAGACCCCGAGATCGCCCCAGATATCCTCGCACACCGGGATGCCGAGCCGCACGCCGCGCACCGCCACCGGACCCGGCATCTCGCCGACATCGAACACCCGCTTTTCGTCGAACTCACCATAATTGGGCAGATCGACCTTGTCGCGGCTGGCGATCAGCCTGCCTTCGTCGAGCACTGCGACCGAATTGAAGCGCTTGTCGCCCTGCGAGCGCGGGTAACCCATGATGATCGCCGGACCGCCATCGGCGGTGTCGCCTGCAAGCTCCTCGACCGCCTTGCGGCAGGCGTCGAGAAAGGCCGGCTTGAGCACCAGATCCTCGGGCGGATAACCGGCGATGAACAGTTCGGTGAACAGAACCACATCGGCGCCGTGGCGGGCCGAATCAGCGCGCGCGTCGCGCGCCTTGGCAAGGTTGCCGGAGATATCGCCGACGGTGGGGTTCATCTGCGCAATGGCAATGCGCAGGACACTGGTCTGGGGTGCTTGGCTCTGGGTCATGGGTCTGGTGTTACCCCAAGTCACGACGCTTGAAAATCATCGATTTTCAATTGGCAGATCAAACCTGGTGACGGCATGCCCCGAACCGGTCCAGGCCTACTCGGCCTGGTCTTCCTCTTCGCGGGCCAGGCCAACCACCGCGCCGGCGGTCTTGCCGGTGAGCTTGACCGCGCCGACAGCGCCGCCAACGACAAGAGACCCCGCCCCGACCACGGAATTGGTGACGATCAGCGCGCCGCATCCCGACAACGTCAGGGTCAGCGTCAAGGACAAGGCGAGACCGGCCAACAGGCGCGGCAGGGGGCGGATGCAAGTGCTCATATCCACTTGATAATCAGTCAGCTCTAAAGACCGGGTTAACCTTGCTGACGATGCCGCTGCCGCACCCCGACCGCTTGAGCCACCCGACTATCCGGCGGCGGCCTCCGCCATGGCGTGGTCAAAGCGCCACATGGTCATGGCCAGCACGCCGAATTCGGCGCTGTCATGGACGAGGCTCGCCCTGCCCGCCTCGCCTGCGGCCCCCATCGCCACATAGAGCGGCAGCAGGTGCTCGTCGGTCGGGTGATTTTCCACGGCATGGGGCGCGGAGCGGCGGTAGTCGAGCAACGCCGCCACGTCATTGTCGCGAAGTCTGGCATTCATCCAGCCGGTGAAGGCGCCCACCCACTCGGGCACATCGATGTCGCGCTGCCCGGTTCTCAGCGCCTTGAAGGCTTCGCCCAGATTGTGGGTGAAGGAACCCGAGCCGATGACCAGCACATCCTCGCCGCCAAGCCCGGACAGAACCTGACCGAGCCGGTAGTGATGCTCGGGCCCCTGCCGCGGATCGACCGAGACCGACACCACCGGAATCTCGGCATCGGGATAGATCAGCGTCAGCGGCACCCAGACGCCGTGATCGAAGCCGCGCTTGTCCATCGCGCGCGAATTGAACCCGGCCTTGAGCAGATCCCGCACGATCTTGCGCGCCAGTTCGGGTTCGCCCGGCGCCGGATACTGGATGGCGTAGAGTTCGGGCGCGAAGCCGCCGAAATCGTGAATGGTTTCGGGATGCGGGTCGGCGGACACCGCGACGCCGCCGGTGACTTCGAAATGGGCGCTGACAACCACGATGGCGCGCGGCCGCGGCAAGTCCGCCGCCAGCGTCCTGAGCCAGGCGGCAGCGCTGGTGCCGGCAATGGCGGTGTCGGGCGAACCGTGGGAAATGAACAGGGCGGGCATGGCGGTGGACTGGGTCATGACAATTCTCCTTGCCAACAATATAGGCCGCACCAATCGTTCACGGAAGATCGCGAACACTCCACAAAGCGTTCACCATTGCCGAACGAAGCTACGCGGCCAAACACCGGACACAGAAGCGCGCCCGCATGGAGAGCTCCAATCGGGTGGGGACGGTATTCGGGTCCGGAGGGCCGCACGCGGGCTTTGCCTTACGGAAATTTCAAAAAACGATGGCGCAACCACGCGCGCGGCCCGAATTTCGCCGGATGATGTCCGCATCCGACAGGCGGAAAACCGGCATGGGGTCACAGCCCGGACAAGGCCGCAAAAGCTTGCCTTAAATTGCGTGTCCGGCACGCATGCCATGGCCCAAAGGGCGATGACATCCGCCACAGGCCCGGTCCGGAGTCCAATCCGCCCCTCCGCTTGAACGCGGCTGCGGATTGCGAGGCCGTCCCGGTGGCTGGCTTGGCCGCTCCCCGAAGGGAAAACCGGCTGCCAGCGGAACTTGCAATCGTTTCCGCCTCCCCAAAACCCGTGCGGCACGTTACGGCACGGCCCGAGGGGCGTTCCTCCCGCCTGGTCCGAAGCGTTCGCGGCTCCATCCGGCAGCGGGAGTGCGAAGATGATGGCACGGGTTCGGAGGATGTGGATGAAATGGGGGGGAATTTGGTGATATTCGTCATCCCAGGCCATCGAGCCGAATATCCGTTCCGTGAAGCTTCAACAGCGCTAACCGTTTGGAGAGATTGCGGAATGGATCCCGGGGTCGGGGCCCCGGGATGACGAACCGAGAGGGTCCGGGATGACCGCGAGAGCGTATGGCACGAAATCAGATCTCCCCTTTTTCAGGGGAAGATTGCAGCCCAGGTCACTTCAGTCCTCCGCCACCAAGATCCCCGCCGAGCCCTTTTCATATTGCGGCAGACCATCGGTGATCTCGTAGAAATCACCCTTGTCGGCGCAGAAGATGTGCTTGGTCATGGTGAGCCCCGACGGCTCATCGAAGGCGCCCGCCAGCACCGAGATGTGCTGATCCGCCTGATGCTTCCAGAACAGCGCCGAGCCGCAGGTGGTGCAGAACCCGCGTTTGGCGAAATCCGAGGCCTGGTACCAGGTGATGCTGGCCTCGCCCTCGATCTCGATGTTCTCGTCGGCCACATTGGTGGCGGCGAAATACAGACCGGACTGGCGCCGGCACTGCGAGCAATGGCAGGCGACGACCTCGCGCAACGGGCCGGTGGTTCGAAAACTGACCGCGCCGCAATTGCAATGTCCGGTGCGGGTTTGATCGTCTGACATGAGGGTCCTCCGAGGGGCTGCGATTGAATTCGCCGGCGATCAAAGCACGGGCGGGCGCTGCCATGCTACTGACAAATGCGACATGCGAAGGCTTGGCTTCATATCCGTCTTTGAGGGGCCGGACGACCATCAGAATATCATCTATTCGATCAGCGTCGTCATCCCAGCCGAGGATCCACCCCGTTCTCCATCCGCGCGCCAACTCGTTGGAAGCATCACGGAATGGATCCTCGGGTCGGGGCCCGAGGATGACGAAACGCGGGATCTGAGGATGACGCAGAGTCCGGTATGACGGCGGTGAGGATTGCGCGAGCACCCCAAACCAAAAACGCCGGAGTGTCCCCCGGCGTTTTTGTAATTGTGTCAGTCACTTGCGACCGTAATCTTACCCGTTGACAACCGCCTTCTGCTCGTCACGGCCGCCCTTCATGCGCTCAGCCACGAGGAAGGCCAGTTCGAGCGCCTGGTCGGCATTGAGACGCGGGTCGCAATGGGTGTGGTAGCGGTCCTGCAGGTCTTCGCCGGTGAGCGCGCGGGCGCCGCCGGTGCATTCGGTGACGTTCTTGCCGGTCATCTCGATGTGGATGCCGCCGGGATGCGTCCCCTCGGCGCGGTGGATCTGGAAGAACGAATCCACTTCCGACAGGATCCGCTCGAACGGCCGGGTCTTGTAGTTGTTCATGGTGATGGTGTTGCCGTGCATCGGATCGCATGACCACACCACCTTGCGGCCCTCGCGCTCGACCGCGCGAATGAGCTTGGGCAGGTGATCGGCGACCTTGTCGTGGCCGAAGCGGGCGATCAGCGTCAGCCGGCCGGCCTCGTTGGCCGGGTTGAGGATGTCGATCAGCGCCAGCAGTTCGTCGGGATCGAGCGACGGGCCGCATTTGAGCCCGATCGGGTTCTTGATGCCGCGGGCATATTCGACATGGGCGTGGTCGGTCTGGCGCGTGCGGTCGCCAATCCAGATCATGTGGCCGGAGGTGGCGTAGAAATCGCCCGAGGTGGAATCATTGCGGGTCATGGCCTCTTCATAGCCCAGGAGCAGCGCTTCGTGGCTGGTGAAGAAATCGGTCTCGCGCAGACTGGACTGGTTGTCGGCGGTAATGCCGATCGCCTTCATGAAGTCCATGGTCTCGGAAATCCGGTCGGCCAGCGCCCGGTAGCGCTCGGCCTGGGGGCTATCCTTGACGAAGCCGAGCATCCACTGGTGCACATTGTCGAGATTGGCGTAGCCGCCCTGCGCGAACGCGCGCAACAGGTTGAGCGTTGCGGCTGACTGCCGGTAGGCCATGATCTGGCGTTCCGGATTGGGAATCCGGTCGGCTTCGTTGAAATCGATGCCGTTGATGATGTCGCCACGGTAGCTCGGAAGCTCGATGCCGTCCTTCTTCTCTATGTTGGACGAGCGCGGCTTGGCGAACTGGCCGGCGATGCGGCCGACCTTGATCACCGGCTGCTGCGCGCCAAAGGTCAGCACCACCGCCATCTGCAGGAAGACGCGGAAGAAATCGCGGATGTTGTCGGCTTCGTGCTCGGCGAAGCTCTCGGCGCAATCGCCACCCTGAAGCAGAAAGCCCCTGCCTTCGGAGACTTCGGCAAGCGCCGAGGTCAACCGGCGGGCCTCACCCGCAAACACCAGCGGCGGAAACTTGGCAAGCCGCGCTTCGGTCACTTTCAGCGCCTCTGCATCCGGATAATCCGGGACCTGCTGGATCGGCTTGTTGCGCCAGCTTGATGGGGTCCAGTTCTGTGCCATGTCGTTCACCGTGTTTGACGGGCGAGCGCCCGCGGATCTGTCAATTTGCAGGGCTTATACCGATCATTTCACGCGCTGCAAACCCGGAACGCGCGAATCAGTTGCCCGCAGGCCGCGGCGGCGGCGAAAGTGCCGCGTCGAACAGCTCGATCTCGGCGGCGGTGAGCCGCACCGCGCGCGGATAGAGCGGCGCATGCCGGTCTTCGTGAACGGGCATATGGAATGCATCGGTCTCGGCAACGAAGCGATGCACGCCGCCCGCGCCGAATTCGCGCAGGAAGCCCTGCATCACCGCATCGAGATAGGAGCGCAGGATCGCCGATGGCCCGGCAACCGGCGGATGTTCGATCCGCGCCTCGTAGACATGCAATCCGATATCCAGTTGCGCACCAATGCCGGTCACGCCGGTGGCGAACGCAAGCTCCGCAAGCGAGATATCGCGCCGGTGATAGCGGAATTCGCGGGCGTCGATGGCGGCCAGGTTTTCGGCAAAATCAACCACCAGAAGCCCGTCGATGCCCGCGCCCGGCGCCCGGTGCGCGCTCAGCAGCGACGGCGTCGACCCGTCGGGCAGCGACACTGCGGCAGCAGATCCCGGTTCTGCATCCCCCGGCCCCGCAGTCATGTCGGGCCTGGCCCGCCAGGTCCGGCGCCAGCCGATCAGCCGCGCCGGCCAGGCGGCGACGACGCCTGTGGTCAGCGTGGCGCGGTTGACCAGCGATCCATAGCCGAAATAGCCGACAAGGTCTTTCGACCGGGCCAGAAGCTCAAGCTCTGCGATGGATGGCGTTGCGGGCACGTAAGCTCTCCTGGGCTGGCGGGGGGTCAGATCTCGCAGCGGCGCTGCCAGCCTTGAAATGGCCTGTCGGCGGCCCGATGTCAAAACACCGGCGCTTGTCGCCGGTGCGCGGGACAATCAGCCGCGCCTGCCCGCTGACCGGCGGACAAACGGCTTGGCTCGCTGGCCCCGGTTTGGCTACAAATGCTCGTTACAGAGTGAGCCAACAGCTGTTTTCTCCAATTCACGGGCCGATCCCCATGACCGCCACGCCACACATCCTCAATGAACTCCGGCAAACTTTCGCAAGCCACAAGACCCGTTCGTTCGAGTGGCGGCGCGGCCAGTTGCTTGGTCTCAAGGCCATGATCGAGGAAAACGAGACCGACATCCTCGACGCGCTGCACACCGACCTGGGAAAATCCGGCTTTGAATCGCGGATGAGCGAAGCCGGCCCGGTGCTCGGCGAGATCAGCCACGTGGTTGGGCAGCTGAAGCGCTGGATGCGGCCGCGCAAGGTGTCCACACCTGTGACCAACCAGCCCGGGCGCAGCATGATCGTGGCCGAGCCGCTGGGAGTGGCGCTGATCATCGCGCCGTGGAACTATCCCTTCTACCTCACCGCCATGCCGCTGATCGGGGCAATCGCCGCCGGCAATTGCGCGATCCTGAAGCCCTCCGAGATCTCGCCGGCCACCTCGAAGATGCTTGCCCGGCTGATCCCGGCCTATCTGGACCCGGCGGCAATCCGCGTCGTCGAGGGCGGGGTCGAGGCCACCACCGGACTGCTTGCAGAGCGGTTTGATCATATTTTCTTCACCGGCAGCGAGAGTGTCGGCAAGATCGTCATGACCGCAGCGGCCCGTCACCTGACGCCGGTCACCCTGGAACTGGGCGGCAAAAGCCCGTGCATTGTCGAGCCCGATTGCGATCTCGAGCTCGCGGCGCGGCGGGTGGCGTGGGGCAAGTTTCTCAATGCCGGGCAGACCTGCATTGCGCCCGATTATGTCCTGGCGCACGACACCGTCGCCGATGAGCTTGTCGACCGGCTCGAAACCTCGATCCGCGCATTTTTCGGCGATGACCCGAAAACAAGCCCCGACTATCCGCGTCTGGTCAGCGACAAACACTTCGACCGCGTCAGCGAGCTGATGTCGGGAGCAACCATAGCGGTGGGCGGCGAAACCGACCGCGCGGCAAGATACATCGCGCCGACGGTGCTGACCGGAGTTGATGCGGACGCCGACATCATGCGCCAGGAGATATTCGGGCCGCTGCTTCCGGTCATCCGCTACGGATCGATCGACGAGGCGATCGGCTTCATCAACGCCCGGCCTAAACCGCTGTCGCTGTACCTGTTTTCCAACTCCGCACCGGCACGCGATCAGGTGCTTGCCCAAACCAGCTCGGGCAGCGTCTGCATCAATGATGCGGTGATGCAGGTGGCGGTGCCGGAACTGCCGTTCGGTGGCGTGGGCGCCAGCGGCATGGGAGCCTATCACGGCCGCGCCTCATTCGACACCTTCAGCCACGCCAAGAGCGTGCTGACCAAGTCGGAATGGTTCGACCTGCCGCTGCGCTATCCGCCGTTTTCCAGAACCAAGCTTCGCTGGCTCAAGCGGTTTCAATAGCCAGCACCCGAAGCGCGTGAAGTTGCAACAAGCGCGGTTTTCTCGCACCAATTGACATGTGTCATCGCGAGCGTGGACCCATCCCGTTACGGATGAGCATCCCACCGATCCCAGGAGATTGCGACATGCCTGAACAATCCGCCTATTCAAACACCACCGAAGCCGTCGGCGTCTTCCACAATGTCGAAGACCTGCAGGCGGCAATCGACGATTTGCTGACCCAGGGATTCAACCGCATGGATCTCAGCCTTGTCGCGTCGGAAAAGACTATCGAGGACAAGCTGCATGAATCCTATGTGCCCGCGCGCGATCTCGAGGACCGCGTCGAGGTGCCCACCACCGCGTTCGTCTCCACCGAATCTGTCGGCGACGCCATGGGCGCGGTCATCGGCTTTCTGGTCTATGTGCCGGCGATGATCGGCGCGGCGACGGTTGTCGCCTCGGGCGGCGCGCTGGCTGCCGCAGTGGCCGCAACCGTGATTGGCGGCGGCATCGGCGGTTCGGCCGGCGCGGTGATGGCGAGCCTGATCGGCAAGGCCCGTGCCGACGAGATCGAAAAACACCTCATGGCCGGCGGTCTGCTGCTGTGGGTGCGCACCCGCGACGAGACCCACGAGCAACGCGCGCTCGGCATTCTCGCCGGTCACAATGCGCAAGGGGTCCACCTTCACACCCTGCCCTCGCTTGCGCACGGCAGCTACTCCAAACCCGTCGAAGACGTGGTTGACGTAGACGCGGCCCAGGTCGAATGAGGCGGCCATGACCGAGATGCTCCACATCGTATGCCCCGCCTGTCAGGCCAAAAACCGCATTCCGGACAACCGGCTTGGCGCAAACCCCAGCTGTGGCGCCTGCAAGGCGCCGCTGTTTCCCGCAGCACCGTTCGAGCTTGACGAGGCGAAACTCAACAAGCACCTCAAGGGCGACGACATTCCGCTGCTGGTGGATTTCTGGGCGCCCTGGTGCGGCCCCTGCCGGATGATGGCGCCGATGTTCGCGCAGGCCGCAAGCGAAATGTCGCCGCAACTGCGCTTTGCCAAGCTCGACACCGAACAACACCAGACTGTCGGCAACCGGTTCCAGATCAGGGGCATTCCGCTGATCATCCTGTTTGACAAGGGCCAGGAAGTCGCCCGCCAGGCCGGCGCCATGGACGCCAGGGGAATTGTCGCCTGGGTGCGGCAGAATTTGAAGCGGTAGAGGCCGGGGACGGCTGCCGGTGATGGGGTTGAGGCGTTACGGTCGTTTCGGGCCGTTCATCAGAGTGACCGGTTGGGGGGCCAAGGGCCTGATCGGGCGGAAATCGGGAATTCGCTGCAACTACGCTGAGGTAATGTCAATTTGCGAAAAGCAGACATCCGTCCGCCGGATGGTTATTACAACAGCTATCCCGCGCAGCAGGACAGCATTTTCACATCCATGTCGAAGGTCTGTGCGGCCAGCTTCAAGCCCTCAACGGTGGTCAGATAGGGAAAGATCGTCGCGCCCAGATCTTCATAGGTCATGCCCATTTTGATGGCGAGAACGGCGGTCTGGATGCTGTCAGACCCTTCAGGTGCCAGAATATGTGCTCCGATGAGTTTCTTGGTGTTTCCGTCTGCAATGAGCTTTATCAGGCCGCGGGTGTCACGCGCTGCCAAGGCTCTGGGGACATTGTCCAGTGTCAGGACAGATGTTCGAACCTCAAACCCGCGTTGCCTCGCCTGGGCTTCGCTCAACCCGACGCTGGCAACTTGCGGATCGGTAAAGACGACTGCGGGCATCGCCGAGTTGTCGTAGGACAGGGAATTGCCGTTCATGGCGTTCTTGGCTGCAATCTTTGCACCATATGCAGCCATGTAGACGAATTGGTCCTGTCCCGTCACATCACCAGCAGCATAGACGTTTTCGCGCGTGGTGCGCATTTGGGCATCGACTTTCACACTATTGTTGGCTGCAAGCTCGATGCCTGCCGACGCCAGATTGAGGCGTTCAGTGTTGGGGGTTCGGCCCGTGGCGACAAGAAGTTTTTCGGAGGTGATTTCTCTGAGTCCGATTTCATCTTGTACCGTGAGAACAATGGAATTGCCGCTTGCTTCAATGCGGTCATAGCTGATGCCGCTGACAAGAGTAATGCCTTCGTCTTCAAAATAGCCTGTAAGAGCCTTGCCGACTTCCGGTTCTGCTTCTGGCAAGAGCCCGCGCCGGGAAACAATCGTGACGTTCACTCCTGCGCGGGCAAACATCTGCGCAATCTCCACCCCGATATAGCCCGCGCCAATCACCAGCAAGGAAGCTGGCAGCGTCTCCAGCTCCAGCGCGGTGGTGCTGGTCAGGTAGGGAACAGTCTCGATGCCTTCGATTGATGGCAACGCAGGCCGCGCGCCTGTTGCGATGATGATCTTCTTTGCAGAGACGGCTTTGCCATCAACCGTGAGTTTTCCGTCCTGTGAAAACTCAGCCTCGCCTTCGAGATAGGTCACGGAGGTGTAGTTTTTCAGGACATCGCTGTATTTGGCCTTGCGCAGGCCGTCGACCAGATCCTGTTTCTGTTTGACAGTTGCCTGCCAATCGGTGACCCGGGCCGACGCCTCTATTCCGTCGAAGCGATCAGCGGCATGCGCAACATGCAGGGTTTCAGCCGCCCGTATCAGCGCTTTGGAAGGCACACAGCCGACATTGACACAGGTTCCGCCAACCGTCCCGTGCCCAATCAAGACCACCCGAGCGCCTTCGTCGGCCGCCGTGATGGCGGCGGAGAAGCCAGCCGATCCCGCTCCGATAACGGCCACATCATAGTTGCCGCCGCCGGCGTCTTTCACAAAGCAGCAATCACCTGCCTTCACTGTCTGGTCCATTTGCAGTTTCCAATTCTTGTCTTGAGACCGGTGCCGCCTTCGCAGCCGAGCCGGATTTGATTCAAACCATCGACCCGATGTCTGAGGCGTAGCTGGGATAGGCGAAGATCATCGCCTTGATCTGATTGGCGGTCTGACCGGACCCCATCGCCATGGCGAAGAGGTTGATCTGTTCCTCAGCCCCCGGCCCGATCAGGTGTGCGCCGAGAATCTTGCCGCTGTCGTGTTCGACCAGCACCTTGAAGCCTGTCCACTTCGCGCCGACGCGAAGGGATGAATACCAATCGTCGGTTTTGTCGAAATGCGTGTCGAACTTCAGGCCCTGTTCCCTGGCTGCCGCTTCCGAAAGCCCGACTGTGGCGACCATCGGCAGAGTGAAAACCACTGAGGGGATCGGCGGATAGTTGACTTCGCGCGCGTCTTTTCCGGCCAGCAGGTTCTTTCCGGCGACACGCCCTTCGAGGGCGGAAACAGGAGTCAGGTTCAAGCCGCTGTCGGCGCAATCTCCGGCAGCGAAAATGGCTGGATTGGTGGTGCGCATCGCGGCGGTGACCTTGATGCCGCGCTGGCCATATTCAACACCGACAGCCTCCAGGTTCAGACCATCGATGTTGGGTACCCGGCCCGTGCCGTGCACCACCAAGTCGCACGTCACAGTCTCGGTGCCGGAGGGCCGTTCGACCGTGACCACAAATTCGCCGCCGCGTTTGTCGACGCTCAGCACCTTTGCTTCGGTGCGCAAGTCGACGCCAAGGTCTTCGGTCGCCCTGACCAGCATCGCCACCAGATCGGGATCGAAGGGACCCAGTGGCCGGTCCATCATCTCCAATACAGTGACTTCGCTGGCACCGGCACGTTTGACGACATGCGCAAATTCCATGGCGATGAAGCCCCCGCCAACGAAGGCGATGCGGTCGGGCCGCTCGGGCAGTTCCAGGAATTCGGTGCTGGTGGTCAGATGCTCCTCGCCGGGGATGTCCAGCGTCATTGGCCGTGCGCCGGTGGCGATATGAAAATGCTTGGCGCGCAGGGTCTCGCCGTTCACATCGATGCTGTCCGTGCCGGTGAACCGCACCTCGCCATGCAAGACGTCAACGCCCGCCTTTTCCAGCCCCGATTCGATGCGCTGAGGCATTGCATCGGTGAATGTCCGCTTGAAAGCCATCATGCCGGGCCAATAGACAGAGGCAACTGCCTCAAGCCCCTTGTCCTTCATGTTCGCCGCCCACTCGACCCCCTCGGTGACCGCGATCAGCATCTTCTTGGGATCACAGCCGCGCAGGGCGCAGGTGCCGCCATGAGGCTCGCAGTCAATACTGGCCACTTTCCAGCCGGCATTGGCGGCCATCCGGGCGACACCATTTCCACCGGTGCCGCCACCGATCACGATAAGATCATAACTGCCAGACATATTTCCTGCCTTCCTTCCGGGGTTTCGTCCTGCACTTCATCTAGGCCGATATTGCCTGCTGGCGAGTCTTCGCCACAGGGCGTAAATCGTCAGCAGCACAAAGAAGGCGAGAGCTGGAAGCAGCACGTAATCGAGATATCCGACGACGGCGGAAAGTCCGACTACGCCAAACAGGATAACCAGAACCGGGGTGAAACAGCACAAGGCAGCGATGACGGTTCCGATAATCCCTGTTGTGAGAATGCCCTTGTCGGTCATGATCCACTTTTCGCCTCATAGGGCGAAGAAGGGTATCCGATATTGGCCGTCGCCTGCTGGATGGCCTCGATGCTCGTGAGCGTATCGTCATAGGTCACTGTTGCCGAGCGGTCTTCCATCGTCGCTTCCACGGCCTTGATGCCGTCCACGGCTGAAATGGCTTGCTTGACCATGTAGGGGCAACTGGCACAGGTCATGTCCGGTACGGAGAGTTTGATGGTTTGCTCTGCGGCGATGGCCACTGATGAAGCTGTGGTGAGCATCGCAAACACAAGTGACGGGATCAGCTTTTTCATGATGGTTCCTTTTGCTTATTCGAGAATGAGGGGGACGAGATATGGCCACGCGAAGGCCAGCAGGATCAAAGCGGTTGCAAACCAGAGGCCGGATTTGACAATGACACTGGGAAGCGGCCTGGCGCATGCCTCCCCTTCTGCACACGCAAATTTTGGCTTGCGGTAGACCAGCCAGTATCCGTATCCAAGAAATCCAAGGGTGATGGCAATGAAGATCGGCTGATAGGCGGACAGCGCCGTCAACTGACCGATCCAGGCGCCGCTTATTCCAAGACTGAACAGCGCCAGAGGAATGATGCAGCAGGTGGAGGCCGCAACCGCGCCCAGAATTCCGCCTGCCGCTACCAGTTTGGTTTTGCTTGAATCATTGTCAGACGCGGGTTCAATCGATGCCGCAGTTGTAATTTCACTCATGAATTTGCTCGCAAGATTTCGATCACGAGGGTAGTGTGCGATCTGTAGCAGCTACAGATGCAAGGCAAAAAAATCATGTCCGAGATCACAAAAATGCGAGGCTATGCGATTGGTGCGTTGTCGCGTGAGACAACGGTCAATATTGAAACGATCCGCTATTACGAGCGGATCGGCATCATGCCGAAGCCAGACCGGACAGAGGGCGGCAACCGTCAGTACAATCACGCCCAGCTCAAGCGCTTGTTCTTCATCAAGCGGTGTCGTGAACTGGGTTTCAGTATCGAGGAGATCAGAGCACTTTTGCAAATGGTTGACCGTGCAGACTTTACGTGCGGGGAAGTTCACGCCATGACCGTTGACCATCTGGCGACTGTCAAAAAAAAGCTGACCGACCTAAGACGGCTGGAAAAATCGCTCCGATCAATGGCTGCAGAGTGCGGCAAGGGTGACGTGCCAGCTTGTCCGATAATTGATACGTTGTTCAGCGTGTAAGTGTTGAAGAAAACGAATGTTTGGAAGTTCTGTTTTGTTTCCGGCATGGTCAGCTTGCCCGCTGTGCCGAAAGTGATCCGTCAAAAGTCGTGCGTGCTTGATCAACGGCAGCAAAGCCGCAGCTGCGGTGCAATGTTTGACGAGGTGGCGAAGGTCCGCCAAGGGCCGAAAGCGACGCTCGACCACTTGCCTCAGCTTGCGCGCAGATCGGAAAGGTAAATCCGTACCGCTTCCTGCACGTGCCGGAAGCGGTCGCCGCCCAGGTGCTTGCCGCCAAACCATCGCGTAACCACGATGATGTGGTCGCGCAATCCCTCTCGCTCCAGCATCCGCAAGATCACCATGCCGGCACCTGCCTCGCCATCATCGTTCTTCAATGGGGCATCGGCGCTCAGCAGAGCCCATGTATTATGGGACGCCCTGGCAAATTTCTTCTTGCGGCAAAGCGCCTTGATAAAGGATTTCGCCTCCTCCTCGGATGAGCAGGGTCCCCCCGAGACCGCATATTTCGACCCGCGGTCACTTATGATGTTGTCGAGAATACGCATGGCGCAGGCATAGAACCCTCCAATGTCGACGGCAAGATGTCTGTGGCACATCAGGTGGTATCTTTGCCCCTTGCGGCGAAGAGCGGCCCAAGGGCTCGTTCAGTCAAACTCGACAGTCGATACGATTCTATCGCTGTTTCAGACCTCGGCAGATTGAGCGCCAGCGGACCTGTTCTGCCGCCCGGGCGAATGCCCGCTTGCCGCGGTGATCCGCCTCGTACCGGCATCGGGCGAAAACCTGTGGACCGCTCCTTCGTTGTTGCCTCACCCCGTCGGCCCTGCCCGTACATGCCCGGGCATCAGCTTGCCTGCGGCGCTGCTCTTGAGCGCCGTGGCAGAGGCTGAGCGAAAGCCTGGCACCGCCGTTGACGCATGATTCAGTGCATCAACGCGATGACTCATTTTGCCCGAACCTGCCTGCAAGCCATTGATACCAAGACAATAACCGGTTTCGGACGGATGGCTTTCGCAAGCCCGGCCAGTCAATGCTGCCCTCGGGCGGTCCGAAATCGCGATCCGCCCCGGCGGCTCTCAGTGCGGCCTCGAAGATCTGGCAATTGCGGGCGATCTCCTCGCCAATCAGGCCGGCATCGCCGTTGACGATGTCGCGCGCCGCGGCGTAATCGAGCCCGTCGGGCCCGCAGAAATCCTCAAGCTTGCAGGGCCGGAACCAGCCCTCGATCATGCCGGAAAATGCCACATGGGCTGAAATCACCGGATCGAGGATCAGGTCGTAATTCTCCGCCAGTCCGATGGAGACGCCGAAACGCGCACGCAGCCTGTCCTCGGCATTCACATAATTGCGCCGGTGGGTGAGCTGGATGTCGCCGCCGCCGACAGGGTGGCGGCCAGTCTCGTCAGCCAGCCAGTACCGCGATTTGACCCAGCTCAGCCGTCCCGCGTCAAACGCCTTCTGCAGCCGTTCGGCGGAAATCTTGCGGTCGGGCGCGAACGCCTCCAGCACCGGCTCCATGCGCCCGCCGGTCTCGCGCCAGATCTGTCCGAGCGCCGCAGCCAGATAGCTGACGGGATGATCGCCGGCGTACCATTTCGCCCAGACATCGAGCTTGACCGACAGCCCTGCCCTTTGCGCTGCCGTCATGCCGCCAGCAAACAGCCGTGGATCGGTGGTGGTCAGATGAGTAAAGAAGGCCGCACGGTTCAATCGCGTTTCCCCGGAACGCGGGTCAGACCCGCTCGCCGTTTTTCACCAGGTAGCTTGGCTTGTACATCGTCACCAGTTCCTCGGTGGCGGTGGGGTGGACCGCCATGGTGCGGTCGAAATCATCCTTGGTGCAGCCGGCCTTGAGCGCGATGCCGAGCAATTGCGCCATTTCACCGGCCTCGTGGCCGAGAATGTGCACGCCAAGCACCTTGCGGTCCTGCCCGTTGACAACAATCTTCATGATGGTCTTTTCCGACCGGCCCGACAGCGTCGCCTTCATCGGCCGGAACTCGGCCCGGTAGATCTCCAGTTGCTCAAAGCGGGACGACGCCTCGTCTTCCGACAGGCCGACCGTGCCGATTTCGGGCTGCGAGAACACCGCCGTGGGTATCAGACCATGGTCCGGCGAGGTCGGGCGGTCGTGGTAGAGCGTGTCGATCAGGCACATGGCTTCGTGGATCGCCACCGGGGTGAGTTGCACCCGGTCGGTGACATCGCCGACCGCATAGATATTGTCGGCACTGGTGCGCGAATACTCGTCGATCAGGATCTCGCCCTTGCGGCCGGTCTTCACGCCCGCAGCTTCCAGCCCGAGGCCATCGGTGTTGGGATCGCGGCCAAGCGCCAGCATCACTTGATCGGCGACCAGCGCCTTGCCCGCCGAGGTGTGCGCCAGCAGCCGCCCATCCGGCCCGCGCTCGATCTTCTCGAACACTTCGTGGCAGAGAATGCGAATGCCCTTTTCCTCCATCGCCGCATGCAGCCCGCGCCGCATGTCCTGGTCGAACCGCGATAGGATTTCCTTGCCGCGGTAGATCAGCGTGGTTTCGACACCAAGACCATGGAAGATATTGGCGAACTCGACGGCGATATAGCCACCGCCGGCGATCAGGATCGCCTTGGGCAGCTCTTCAAGGTGGAAGGCTTCGTTGGAGCTGATGCACAATTCATGGCCGGGCAGCGCCGCATGCGGATTGGCGCGCCCGCCGACGGCGATCAGGATCCGCTCGGCGGTCACGGTCTGGCCGGTCGCCTTGATCAGCACCGTATGCGGCCCGGTCAGCTCGGCGCGCGAGGCGATTATTTCGGCGCCGGCATTTTCCAGCCCGCGCTTGTACAGCCCTTCCAGCCGGTCAATCTCGCGATCCTTGTTGGCAATCAGCGTCGGCCAGTCGAATGAACTTTCGCCGACACTCCAGCCAAAGCCACGCGAATCCTCGAAATGCTCCTGGAATTGCGAGGCATAGACGAAAAGCTTTTTGGGCACGCAGCCGCGAATGACACAGGTGCCGCCGAACCGGTATTCCTCGGCAATCGCCACCTTCTTGCCAAGCCCCGCGGCAAGCCGCGCCGCGCGCACGCCGCCAGAACCGCCACCGATGACAAACAGGTCAAAGTCAAATTCGCTCATGACGGGGAAACCTTCCATATGCTGGGCCCGGGCCTCAACCGCCCGGCCGGGGGAACGGCCCTATTTAGCCATAAGCTGAAAAAATAAAAGCCCGGGATCACGTCCCGGGCTCTCAAAACAACAGTCAACACGCCAATGTGATGGCGCCCGGTCTGCCCCATCAGGGCTTTTCGTCAGTCACCTTGGGACGCTGGCCGATCTTTTCCTGCAACGCCTTGTTGACGTTCTGGGCAAGGTCGCGGGCAATGCCGGAAGACCAGATTTCAGCCGACTTGATCAATTCACGGGTCACCAGCGGGCCGTTGTCGATCAGCTTCTTGCCGGGACCGGAACTGTAAAAGCCGGCGATTGCCTCCAGTTCTTCCTTGGTGAAGGCCTTGGCGTAGATCTGCGCGGCTTCCTTTTCAAGATCGGAACGGCGCGGAACGATCTTCAGCGCTTCCTCGTCGATGGTGGTGCTGATGACTTCCTGCAGGTCGGCGTTCGACCGAATCAGCTCGGTCTTCAGCTGCTCGGCCGCTGTCGGAATAACGGCGTCAAACTGATCGGTCGACTTGAGCGAGGAGATTGCGGCGCGGGCCGCGGCGATATGTTCCTCGCTCAATTCCTGAGCCAGGGCCGAGTGGCCCGCGATGACGAGGCTCGAAGCCACGATCAACCCCGCGCCGAAACGCCTGAGACCGGTGAAATTAGTCATGTTCGGTTTCACTCCTGTTTAATCCTTCGCCAGCAAGGTCCGCGCGCCACTTTGTGAAGCGATGATCGCGGCATCCGCCATGTTGAGAAATAGTCCGTGTTCGACCACGCCCGGAATTGCCACCAGCCCGTTTGCGAGGGCTTCTGCATCGGGAATGCGGCCAAAAGATGCATCGAGGATGAAATGTCCCCCGTCGGTGAGAAATGGGCCGTCCTTGTCGGGTCGCTGCACGATTTCCCCGCTCAAGCCGAGCTTGGCGGCAAGCCGCTCGACCGCGATCCGGGTCGCGGCCAGGCCGAACGGCGCCACCTCGATCGGCAGCGGGAAGCGTCCCAGCGTCTCCACCAGCTTGGTCTCGTCGGCAATGACAATCATCCGCGCCGAAGCCGAAGCCACGATTTTCTCGCGCAACAGCGCGCCGCCGCCGCCCTTGATCAGGCCGAGCCCGCCATCGACTTCGTCGGCGCCGTCAATGGTCAGGTCTAGCTCGGGGAGATCGTCGAGCGAGAACAGCGGCACGCCGAGTTCGACGCAGAGCCGCGCCGTGCGCTCGGAGGTGGGAACCCCCTGGATCCTGAACCCTTCGGCGACCTTTTCGGCCAGCAGCCGGACAAATTCATCCGCCGTGGAACCGGTTCCGATCCCCAGCCGCATACCGTCCTCGACATGGTCGAGTGCCGCCTGCGCTGCAGCGATTTTAAGTTGGCGGGCGTCCATGCCAGCTTTCCGTTGTTGTTGATACCGGACCGCCTGTTAGCATGTAAGGCAGGCGAGGCAAAGCCCGTGTTCAGGCCCGAAGGCCGATGGATTGGCGTTCGCAGGCCCGCGCGCCAAAGTGTGAACCACATCAAGGCACCATATTGCTGAACCCGGACATTGTTTGCAAGGGCAGAGCTCAAGGGCGCGGCGCGCAGCTGCACGCGCCTTCAGCACGATACAGCAGCGCCGCGACGTGCCTAAAGCCAGCGCTGCGGCATTGCCACATTCGGGATCAGACGGTACTGAGCCCGCAACCATTGCGCATCAATCATCCCATATTCCGGAGCCCGAATGTCCTCTCCCCTGGTAATCTTCGATCTCGACGGCACGCTGATCGACACCGCGCCGGATCTGATGGCGAGCCTCAATCATGTCATGGATCTCAACGGGCTGGGGCATGTGGCGTTCGAGGACATGACCTGGCTGGTCGGCCAGGGCGCCAGGGTGATGATCGAACGGGCCTGGGCGCATCACGGCCACCCTTCGTCTCCCGAGCAGCTTGAATATGCTTTCGATGCCTTTCTGGTCCATTACGCCGCCCAGATGCCGGGTCACTCCCTGCCCTATCCGGGCCTGATGGCAGCGCTTGACCGGATCGAGGCGGCGGGCATGACGCTGGCCGTGTGCACCAACAAGACCGAAACGCTGGCGATTCGCCTGCTCGATGCGCTTGAGCTGACCGGCCGCTTCGCCGCCATCACCGGCGGCGACACGTTTGCGGTGAGAAAACCGCACGGCGACCATATTCTCGGCACCATCGCCAGGGCCGGCGGCAGCGCCAGCAACGCGGTGATGATCGGCGACAGCGTCAACGACATCCTGGCGGCACAGAATGCCGGGGTTCCGGCCATCGCGGTGCCGTTCGGCTATTCCGACAAACCGGTGGCGAGCTTCAAACCCGACCTGGTGCTCGACCATTTCGACGATCTCGGCGCGGAACTGGTGACCGGCCTGATCGCGGCGCACAGGCAGAAGGCCTGACCCGGCGGCGTGCGACGATCCACTTCGCGCAGCACGGGTGATTTCGCAGATCTTTGCAGAGTTGTTGGAGAATCTGCCGCTTGACGTTGACCGGCCGCACCGCTTATACCGCCGCTCAGCCGTTCGAACCGCCGCTGGCGGGCTTCGCGACGGGCGCGTAGCTCAGCGGGAGAGCACTGCCTTCACACGGCAGGGGTCACAGGTTCAATCCCTGTCGCGCCCACCATCAATCTGCATCAACGGGACTTACGCCCGTCCGTGTCCGCCCGAACCCGGCTTTCACGATTTTTCCCTGCCTCACCTGAATTTTCCGCCGGTTGCCTTCGCGCGACGTGATCAGACGTGATCCAACGTTAATTGTGAGCGTCCTGGCGGACTGATACCGGTTGCGATCTCCCCCTCCTTGCAGAAAGATCACAATGTCCTCCCTTGTTACGCCCATCAGAAAACAGACTTTCCTTGCCGTCGCGCTTGCCGGCCTGATCGGAGAAGTGTGTTTCGAACTGTACGCATGGCTCATATCGCCGGCCTTGTTCGGTGTTGTCTTGCAACCATCAAATCTTGTCATCGCAATAACGTCGAAACTGACCGGGATCGAAATTACCAAGGCCCTGGCCTTTCCGGTCCATTTCCTCATCGGCTCGCTGGGGTTTGGCCTGTTTGTTTACGCAACGCGATTGATCCTGCCGGCACGGGTCTGGCTCACAGGCTTTGTCTCGGGCTTGGTTCTCTGGTTCGTGGCCCAGGGTATGCTTGCCCCCTTTATCGGGCGCAGTTTCATGATGGACTTCGGCACATACACGCAATCGTCATTTGTCGGCCATGTCGGCATGACCCTCATCATGGCCCATCTGCTGGATGCGTTTCTGGGCTATTTTGAACAGAATTCCGCCAATGAGGTCGGCGATCCACTCACCCGGACATGATGCATGTCGAGGTCAAATGAACCGATTTGAACGATAGCCCAAATGCATCATATCAAGGCATGACAGCGCTCCTTACGCTTGCAACTGGATGCCCGCCAGGTCCATTCCCGCGCGACATCCGCCGCAAACAGGCAGATCCGGTCCGGGTCTTGCTGTTGCCGCTGTGCCTGCCGCCCTTGTGCCTGCCCGGCGCAAGGGTGTCACGGATTCGATTCAACCCGCCGTGCCGATGCCGCCGAGAAACACGCGAATGGCGAGATCGAGCCGGCGGCCGTGGGCTTCCTCCTGTCCGCAATCGGGTCGGCCAACCACCAGGTGTTCGAGGACGTTTTCATGCGCCATGTCCGCCATCAGCCGCGCCGCGGCTTCAGTGTCGCTGATCCGGATTTCGCCACTGGCAACAGAGCGGTCGAGTTCGGCCCGAATCATGGCGTAGAGCGCATACGGCCCTTCCCGCAGGAATTCATGCACGAGATCAGGTTGTCTTTCCGCCTCTGTGATGACAGCCCGCAATATTGCCAGGGGCAGCGCATCGGAAATCTTCTCGCACGCCGGTGTCAGCAGCAAGCGCAGGCGTTGGGCGAGCGGTTTTTCCAGATCAGAACTGGTCAGGGGGCGCGTGAACGTGTTGTGCATGCGCCGGATGATCGACGCGAACAGCGCCGCACGGCTTTCAAACACCTCGTAAAGCGTGCGCTTGGACATGCCTGCCTCGTGCGCGATCGCCGCCATTGACGCCCCGGCGAGCCCCTGGGCCAGGATGAGCCGTTCCGCGGCATCGATGATGATCGCCTCGCGTTCCGACGAATCGAACCGGCGCGGCCTGCCCGGACCACGCTGGAAATTGCGGCACTTTGGCAACAAATCAGATCTCCCGTGTTCGCGGTCACAGTTTTGTGCGTGGCATCGCGCTTGCGCCCTGCAAAAAATCAAATATAAAACCGCTTGGTTTCTATATTATCCGCTGTGTGCGATCTCGCCAAGCGGGCACTCCAAATTAGACGGAGAAATTTGATGAGGTTAGCGCCTTACGCCCTGCTTTCGTTGCTGCTTGCCGTCGTGACGGCAACTGTCGCCTCGGCGCAGCAGCAGGAACGTCCGCCTACGCCGGTCACCGTGGTCACGGTGAAGGCCGAGACGGTCACCGTCACCTCCACGCTTCCCGGCCGCGTCGTCGCGTCCGGTGTCGCCGAGGTTCGCCCGCAGGTAAACGGCATCATCGTCGAGCGGCTCTTCGAGGAAGGCTCCGCAGTCAAGGAGGGCGACGTTCTCTACCGCATCGATCCGGCCACCTACAAGGCGCAGGTCGTGGCGGCGGAGGCCGCCGTCAACCAGGCTCAGGTCGGCCTCGATTCGGCCAACCGGGAGCTGGAACGCATGGAGAAATTGCGCAAGAGCAATGTCGCCAGCGAGCAGGCACTGGATACGGCCATCACCACCCGCGACGCCGCCGATGCCGCCTTGCAGGTTGCCAATGCGCAACGGCTTGCTGCCACCATCGACCTGGACCGAACCACCATCCGCGCCCAGATTTCCGGCGCAATCGGGCTTTCGCTCACCACCCAGGGCGCGCTGGTCATCTCCGGACAGACCAATCCGCTGGCGGTGATCCGCAAGCTCGACCCTGTCCATGTCGACGTTGCCCAGTCAGCCGCCGATCTGGTGCGCTGGAAGCGCAGGGGCCCCAAGGCTGCCGGCGCCAATATCGACACCAGGGTCCAGCTGACGCTGGCCGATCGCTCGGCCTACGATCACACCGGTGAACTGACCGCAGCCGAACCGCATGTCGACGAGCAAACCGGCGTCGTCACCCTGCGGCTGACATTCCCCAATCCCGACGAAATGCTGCTGCCCGGCATGTATGTCCAGGTCGAGATGCCCCAGGGCGTCATCGAGGACGCCGTTCTGGTTCCCCAGGAAGGCGTCTCGCGTGACCGTCGCGGCAATCCCACCGCCATGGTTGTCGGCGCCGACAATGTCGTCGAGCAACGCACCCTGACGATTGTCAGCGACCGCGGGTCCGACTGGATCGTCACGGACGGCATCAACGAGGGTGACAGGGTAATCGTCGAAGGGCTGCAGAAGATCGCGGTCGGCGCCCCCGTAGCCCCCGAAGAACGCGCCGAACAAGCAGCCAAGAACTGAACTCGCGGAGACCGACATGGCACGTTTCTTTATCGACCGGCCGATCTTTGCATGGGTGATTTCGATCATCATCATGGGTGCAGGCGTTCTTTCCATCTTCACCCTGCCGATATCGCAGTATCCGCAGATCGCACCGCCGACGATCTCGATCGCGGCGAGCTATCCGGGCGCGTCGGCCCAGACCATTGCCAACACGGTAACCCAGGTCATCGAGCAGCGGCTCACCGGGCTTGACGGTCTTCGCTATTTCTCGTCGAGTTCGACCTCCGCCGGCACCGCCTCGATCACGCTGACATTCGAGACCGGGATCGATCCGGACATCGCTCAGGTCCAGGTCCAGAACAAGATTTCGCAGGCCACCGCGCTGCTGCCGGAAACGGTGCAGCGCCTGGGCGTGACGGTCCAGAAATCCTCGGCCAGCTTCCTGATGGTCATCGGGCTGATCTCCAATGACGGCAAGCTCGACCAGACCGACCTGTCCGATTATCTCAACACCAGCCTTGTCGATGAATTCAGCCGCCTCGAGGGTGTCGGCGAAGTGCAGGTATTCGGCGCCAAATACGCCATGCGGATCTGGCTCGACCCGGTCAAGCTTGCCGCCTATGGCCTTGCTCCCGGCGATGTCGTCGCTGCGGTCTCGACCGAAAACGCGCAGATTTCCGCCGGCGCTTTCGGCACCCTGCCTTCGGTTGAAGGCCAGCAACTCAACGCCACGATCACCGCGCAATCGCTGTTGACCACGCCCGAGGACTTCGAGGGGATCGTCGTCCGCGCCGCCACCGACGGCGGCCTGGTGCTGCTCAACGACGTGGCCCGTGTCGAAATCGGCGCGGAGAACTATTCCACCATCGCCCGCTACAACGGCAAGCCGTCAACCGGCATGGCGATCCGCCTGGCGGCCGGCGCAAACGCATTGTCAACGGCGGAACTGGTCAAAGCCAAGATCGAGGAGGCTTCCGCCTTCTTCCCCGAAGGGGTCAGCTACGTCATTCCCTATGACACCACACCCTTCGTCGAAATCTCGATCGAGGAAGTGGTCAAGACGCTCGCAGAAGCCATCGGGCTTGTCTTCCTGGTGATGCTGGTGTTCCTGCAGAACTTCCGCGCCACCCTCATTCCCACACTTGCCGTTCCGGTGGTGCTGCTCGGCACCTTCGGCATTCTTGCCGCAGCCGGATTTTCCATCAACACGCTGACCATGCTTGCCATGGTGCTGGCCATCGGCCTTCTGGTCGACGACGCCATCGTTGTTGTGGAAAACGTCGAGCGCATCATGGAAGAAGAAGGGCTCAGTCCGGTTGAGGCGACGCGCAAATCGATGGGCCAGATCACCAGCGCCCTGATCGGGATCGCGCTGGTGCTTTCGGCCGTGTTCGTGCCGATGGCCTTCTTCGGCGGATCGACCGGGGTCATTTACCAGCAATTTGCGATCACCATCGTCTCGGCCATGGGCCTCTCCGTCCTCGTCGCACTGACGCTCACACCGGCACTGTGCGCCACATTGCTCACCTCCAAGGCGGCGCACCATGCCAAACGCGGCCCGGCCGGCTGGTTCAACCGCGCCTTCGACCGCATCAGCAACGGCTATGGCAGCACCGTCGGCTGGATCGTTCGCCGCCCGCTGCGCATCGGCTTGATCTATCTCGCGCTCGTGGGCCTTGTCGCCTGGAGCTTCGTGCAGACACCGACCGGCTTCCTGCCCGACGAAGACCAGGGCATCCTTCTGGCGCTGATCCAGGCGCCGACCGGCGCGACCGCCGAACGCACCCAGAAGGTGCTTGAACAGGTGGAAAAGCATTTCATGGAGAATGAGAAGGACACCGTCGACAGCATGTTCGGCGTTGTCGGCTTCTCGTTCTCCGGTCAGGGCCAGAACATGGGGCTAGCCTTCATCCGGCTGAAGGACTGGTCGGAACGGCAATCCCCGGGACAGAGCGCCCAGGCGATTGCCGGCCGCGCCTTCCCTGCTTTCATGGGCATCAAGGACGCCATGGTGTTTCCGATCGTGCCGCCATCTGTTCCCGAACTCGGCATCATGAGCGGCTTCGATTTCTATCTCGAGGCGCGTGACGGCCAGTCGCACGAAGCCTTGCTTGCGGCGCGCAACCAGTTGCTCGGCATGGCAGCACAAAGCCCGCTCGTCGCCTCGGCCCGTCCGTCCGGGCTCGAAGATGCAGCCCAGTATCATCTCGACATCGACTGGCGTGCTGCCGGTGCAATGGGCGTCTCCGCCTCCAACGTCGCACAATTGCTGCAGGTCGCCTGGGCCGGCACCTATGTCAACGACTTCATCGACCGCGACCGGATCAAGCGCGTCTACATTCAGGGCGAAGCCGATGCCCGCGCCCTGCCCTCCGACATTTCCAAATGGAAGGTGCGCAATTCCAGTGGCGGGCTGGTCCCCTTCGCCAACTTCGCCGAAGGCAGCTGGACCTTCGGCCCGCAGGGCATCAACCGCTACAATGCAGTCAGCGCCATGCAGATCCAGGGATCTCCGGCACCGGGCGTGACCACCGGCGAAGCCATGAACGAAATCGAGCGGCTGGCCTCACAGCTGCCCGGTTACGGCGTGTCCTGGACCGGTCTGTCCCTGGAAGAACGCGAATCGGGCAACCAGGCGCCGCTGCTTTATGCGCTGTCGCTTGCGGCCGTATTCCTGTGTCTTGCGGCTTTGTATGAAAGCTGGTCGATCCCGTTCGCCGTCATGCTGGTCATGCCGGTCGGCGTCCTCGGCGCGGTGCTGTGGACGCTTTACGGCGGCTACCAGAACGGCGTGTTCTTCCAGGTGGGGCTGCTCACAGTGGTGGGATTAACCGGCAAGAACGCCATCCTGATCGTGGAGTTCGCCCGCGAACGTTACGAGGCAGGAGTCCCGTTGCTCGACGCAATCCGCGAAGCGGCGCGCCAGCGCTTCCGTCCGATCATCATGACCTCGATGGCGTTCTCGCTCGGCGTGTTGCCGCTGGTTATCTCTACCGGCGCCGGGTCCGGTGGCCGCAACGCCATCGGCACCAGCGTGCTTGGCGGAACCATTTCCGGCACGGTTCTCGGCATTCTGTTCGTGCCGCTGTTCTTCGTACTCGTCACCCGGCGTCGCAAGTCCAGGCCGGATCAGGCAAAGCCGTCTGCTGAAGCCTGACCTCCAACCCCATCGGCATGACATCAATGGCCCGCCGCAAGACGGGCCATTGATTTTCAGCAAGGTCCCATCCCGCTGGTGGCCTGCCCGATTGCCAAGGCCCGGGGCCAGAACCGGAGCGAAACACCACGAAAACTCCCTTGAAATGCGCTCTTCGGTCGAAATTTGATCAAGCGCAATGCAAATTCGCCAGGCAACTCCCATATAGAGGTTCGGAATTCGTGGCGCTTGCGAGCATGCTGGTAGCCATGCCACGATTTGACACTTACATGCCAAATGCCGGAGCGAACTGAATGAAAAACCCCTACGAGATCCTCGGCGTAAAAAAGACGGCGAGCGATCAGGAAATCAAGACCGCTTTCAAGAAGCTTGCCAAGAAATATCACCCCGACCTGCATCCCGACGACAAGTCCGCTGAAGCCAGGTTCAAGGACGTCTCCGGCGCCCATGAATTTCTCAAGGACAAGGAACGGCGGCGGCGGTTCGACGCCGGCGAAATCGACGCCTCGGGCGCGGAAAAGCAACAGCAGCAATATTACCGGGATTACGCAGGAGCATCCGCTTCGGGCGGCCATGCCCGGCAGGATGGATTTGCCAGCAATGAGGATCTCGAGGACTTTCTCAGCCGCGCCTTTGGCGGCGCCGGCATGGGAGCGGGCATGGGCGCCGGCGGTCCCGGCGGCAGACGTTCGTCGATGAAAGCCCGCGGCCAGGACGTCACTTACACGCTGCGGGTACCGTTCCTGCATGCCGCCACAGGCGCGGTCGAAAAGCTGCAACTGCCCGATGGCAAGACGCTCAACGTCACCATTCCCGAAGGGGCGGAAGACCGGCAGACCTTGCGGCTGAAGGGTCAGGGTGGCCCCGGGTTCGGCGGCGGACCGGCGGGCGACGCCTATATCGAACTGCATATCCAACCCGACGCGCATTTTGTGCGCAAGGACGACAATGTGCACCTCGAAGTGCCGGTCACGCTGAAAGAAGCTGTTCTCGGCGCCAGGATCGAGGTTCCCACCCTGACCGGACCTGTCAGCCTGACGGTGCCGAAAGGCTCCAACACCGGCACCAAGCTGCGCCTGAAGGATCGCGGCATCAAGAACGCCAAGACCGGTCAGAAAGGCCATCTCTACGTCACGCTCAAGGTGGTCCTGCCCGATCAGGAGGAGCCGGAGCTTTCGGCTTTCCTTGAAAGCTGGAACCCCCGTCACGCACAAAATCCCCGCAAGGAGATGCTGTCATGAAAAACCTTGAAGAGATCATCTCGCTGGTCCCCGAACTCAATCGCGCGGATCTGGAACGCTGGATCCATGAGGCACTGATCGAAGCCGAACAGGACCACGGCGCACCTCGCCTCACCGACATCCAGTTTGCGCGGGTGCGGCTGATCTGCAGCCTGCGCTACGACATGGATGTCGAGGAGGAGACGCTGCCGGTGGTGCTCGATCTCATCGACCAGTTGCACGCCACCCGCGAGCGGCTGCACAGGCTGAGCCAGGCGGTGCTGGCGCAGGATGAAGAGGTCAAGGCCGCTGTACTGACCAAGCTGAGCGATGCCAGACGGGCCGGCGGGCGCTGAACCGCTTCAAGCGACCGCAGGCAGCCGTCTGAGCTCATCAGCAGATCTCGAACAGCCCGGCCGCCCCCATACCGCCGCCGACGCACATGCTGACGATGGCGAGTTTAGAGCCGCGTCTGCGGCCCTCGATGAGGGCGTGGCCGGCCATGCGGGCGCCGCTCATGCCGTAGGGGTGGCCGATGGAAATCGCCCCGCCATTGACATTGAGTTTTTTCGGATCGATGCCAAGCTTGTCGCGGCAATACAGAAGTTGCGAGGCGAAGGCCTCATTGATTTCCCACAGGTCGATGTCGTCAACTTTCAGCCCGTGACGGGCAAGCAGGCGCGGAATCGCGAACACCGGGCCGATGCCCATTTCCTCGGGCGCGCAGCCGGCGACCGCCATGCCGCGGAAGATCCCGAGTGGCGACAGGTTGCGCCGGGCAGCCTCCTCGCCGGACATGACGATCAGCGCCGAGGCGCCGTCGGACAACTGGCTGGCGTTGCCGGCGGTGACCACCTTGCCCTCGCCCATCACCGGTGCCAGCCCCTGCAGCCCCTCGAGCGTGGTGCCCGGACGGTTGCATTCGTCATTGGAAAGCGTGACCGCCTGCTCCCAGACCTCGCCGCTGGCCTTGTCGGTTACCGACTTGACCGTATCCATGGCGACGATTTCGGCGTCAAACCGGCCTGCGGCCTGGGCCGCCGCCGTGCGTTGCTGACTTTCGAAGGAATAGAGATCCTGCGCCTCGCGGCTGACACCATAGCGCGCGGCCACCACTTCAGCGGTGTCGAGCATGCTCATGTAATAGCTGTCGGGAACCGAGGCGATCCGGTAGCTGTGCTTGTTCCAGTGCTCGTTCTGCACCAGCGAAATGCTCTCCACACCGCCGGCCATAGCGATGTCGACACCGTCATGCATCACCTGATAGGCGGCATTGGCAATGGCCGACAGGCCCGAGGCGCATTGCCGGTCGATGGTGGCGCCCGCGACCGTGTCGGGCAGGCCTGCCGCGATCACCGCGTGGCGCGCGGCATTGACGCCCGTGGTGCCCTGGGTGAGCGCCGAGCCCATGGTGAAATCCTCGATCTCCCCGCCTTCAAGCCCGGCGCGCGACACTGCGGCCCGGATCGCATGGGCCATCATCACCGGTCCCTGCGTGATGTTGAAAGCGCCGCGATAGGCCTTGCCAATCGGGGTGCGGGCGGTGGAGACAATGACGGCGTCACGCATGAGCATTTTCCTTTTCAGACTTTTTCCAGACCGCACCAGCCGGCTATGAACAAGGCCGTGGCCTGGGTCACCCGCCGTACTGATTCGAGCTCCACCCGTTCATTGAATCCGTGAATGGCTTCGGCGCGCGGACCATACACCAGCGCGGGTGTATCGGCATAGAGGCCGAAGAAGCGGGCATCGGTGGTGGCGGTGATGGCGATCCGGTCGAGCGCAGCGCCAGTGACCGCGGTGTGCGCGCTTTCCAGCGCCGAGATCGCCTGCGCGGCCCCGGCGGAGGTGTCCTGCGACAGCGCGTACCCCTCGGCGTGGAAGCCGTGATAGACAATCTCCGGTGCATTCCTGCTCAGAAACGGATGCGTTCGCGCCGCATCATCGAGCACAACCTCGATCTCGCGCCTGGCCTCATCAAGATTCTGGCCCGGAAACAGCCCCATGCGCACATCGAACACGCACCAGGCCGGAACCGAGCTGGTCCAGTCGCCGCCCTGGATCTTGCCGATATTCAGATTGAGCGCATGATTGTGCCCGGCATAGGCGGCATGACGGCGCTCAGGCTCATTCCACCGGTGCTCCATCGCGTGCAGCGCCGAAATCAGCGGGATCGCTGCTTCAATGGCGTTCGAGCCGCTGCCGGCATAGGCGACATGAACCGGGATGCCCTTGAGATGCACCTGGAACCACAAAACGCCCAATTGCGCGGTGACCAGTTTTTCCTCGAACGGTTCCGGGATCAGTGCCGCATCGGCTCTGTAGCCGCGCTGAAGGCAGGCCAGCGCGCCATTGCCGGTGCATTCCTCCTCGACCACCGACTGGATGTAGACGTCACCCGCAGGCGCAAATCCCATGTGGCGCAACGCATCGAGCGCGAACAGGTTGGAGGCAAGGCCGGCCTTCATGTCGCCAGCACCGCGGCCATACATCCAGCCATCCTCGATCCGCGGGGCGTAGGGCGGCGTGTCCCACATGTCGAGCGGGCCTTCGGGCACCACGTCGACATGGCCGTTGAGGATCAGGCTTCTGCCGTTACCACCTTTGGTCCTGTGGCTGCCGACCACATTGACCGCATCCTCGTAATTGCCGATCACCGGCGAGAACCCCGGAAGACCGGCGATATCGGCAATATCAACATTCCATCGGTCGACTTCATAGCCGCGCGTGGCAAGTTCGCCCGCCATGAAGCCCTGCGCCGATTGTTCATGGCCACGGGTCGACGGGTGCGAGGTGAGCTCGGCCAGAAACTCGATCTCGCGGTCGAACACGGCGTCAACGGCTTTGAGGATCCGGGTTTCATCTTCCGGTGTCATCATGGCTATCACTCCTAAAATGTCGGAATCGGTCCTTCGGGCACGATCAGCGGCGCGCCGGTGGCCTCACGCACTTCGGCCAGGCTCACACCTTCAGCCAGTTCGACCAGATGCAGACCATCCGATTTCACATCGCACACAGCCATGTCCGTATAAATCCGGTGGACGCAACCCACCGCCGTCAGCGGCAGGGTGCAGCGCTCCAGAATCTTCGGATTGCCGTGCTTGTCGGTGTGGGTGGTGAGAACTCCCACCTGCCGCGCCTTTTGCGCCAGTTCGATCGCGCCGCCAACGCCGGCGGCAAACTTACCGGGAATGATCCAGTTGGCCAGATCACCATTGGCCGCGACCTCGAACGCGCCGAGCAGGGTCAGATCCAGCCGCCCTCCCCGCACCAACGCGAACGACACGGCGCTGTCGAAGAACGATCCGCCCGGAGCGCAGGTGATATAGCCGCCGCCGGCATCGATCAGGTTGCGGTTGGCCTGCCCCGGCGCCGCCAGCCCGCCGACACCGGCAATGCCGTTTTCGGAATGCAGGCAGACGAGGCAATCGGGAGCGACAAAGTTCATCACCCGGGTCGGAAGACCGATCCCCAGGTTGACCGTCATGCCGGGCTGGATATCGCCAGCCGCCCGGGCGAGCATTCTGTCCTTAGCGCTTGACGACACCATACACCTCCGTCAGTTCGGCGAGAGCCACCAGATGGTCGACGAACGGCGCCGGCGTATGCACGGCATCGGGATCAATGCTGCCGATCGGCGTGATGGTTTCGGCTTCGGCAATCGTGCATTCTGCAGCCATCGCCATCAGCGGATTGAAATTGCGCGCCGTGGCCGCGTAGGCCAGATTCCCCGCAACATCGGCACAGGCCGCATGGACAAGCGCGAAATCGGCCTCCAGCGCCGGCTCGAACAGATAGGTTTCACCGTCCACCTCGACCCGTTGCTTGCCTTCGGCCAGCAGCGTGCCGATGCCGATATCGGTGACAAATCCCTTCAGCCCGGCACCGGCGGTGCGGATGCGTTCGGCCAGAATGCCCTGGGCAACGAATTCGACTTCGATCTCGCCGGAATTCATCATCCGCACCGCGTTGCCATTGAGCCCGACATGACTGGTGATCAGACGCTTGACCATTCCCGCAGCAAGCAGCCAGTCGACGCCCATTCCCGGCTCGTTGGCGTCGTTCTTGATGATGGTGAGATCTCTCGGACCCTGCCGGACCAGTTCCTCGATCAGCAGGAACGGTGTTCCGGGCACGCCGAACCCGCCGAGCATGATGCGCGCGCCATCGGGAATTTGCGCGATGGCATCGCTCATCGAAATGGATTTGTCCCATGCCGGCATCAGCGGACCACCGGCAGGTTCATTTCGGCAGCCATCGCATCCAGGCATTCGACCAGGGTATGGATGATTTCACCGACCTGTGCGGGCGTGATTATCAGCGGCGGGCAAACCAGAAAATGATCGCCCTCATGACCACCGCGCGTGCGCCGCGAATAGATGATCAGCCCGCGCTCATAGGCCAGATCGACCAGACGGTTATAGGCATTGAGCCCCTTGGGCAGCGGCGTCATCGTCTCGCGGTCCGACACAAGTTCGAAAGCCAGCAGCAACCCCTTGCCGCGCACATCGCCGATGAACGGATAGCGGTCCATCAGTTCGCCCAGTTCGGCCTTGAGCAGGCGTCCCATCTGCCTTGCATTGTCGACAAGGTTGAGGCGATCCATTTCTTCCAGCACCGCGCAACCGGCGGCACAGGCGAGCGGATTGCCGGCATAGGTGAAGCCGTGCATGAAGCCGCCCGTATCGAGTACCTTGTCGACGATTGCATTCTGCGCCACCATCGCGCCCAGCGGCGAATAGCCCGCGGCAAAGCCCTTCGACAGCGCCACGATGTCGGGGATCACGCCCCAGTGCTCGGAAGCGACAAACTTTCCGGTACGGCCTGCCCCGGTCATCACCTCGTCATAGATCAGCAGGATGCCGAATTCGTCGCAGATCTCGCGGATACGTCCGTAGTAGCTGTCGGGCGCCACCAGCGCGCCGGTGGAAGCCCCGCCGACCGGCTCCATGATGAAGGCCAGCACGGTGTCGGGACCTTGGGCGATGATTTCATCGCGCAGCATGTCGGCATATTTGATGCCGCGATCTTCATCGCTGAGATTGTCGCGGTCGAGATAGCACAACGGCGCAGGCACCTTCGGCATTGCGCGAAACATCGGCTCGAATGGCTTGGTCAGCGGATCATAGCCGGTCAGCGCCACAGCACCCAGTGTACCGCCATGATAGGACGGAAACCGCGAAATCACCTTCCAGCGGCTTGCCTCTCCAATCGCCAGCTTATATTGCCGCGCCAGTTTGATGGTGCTTTCCACCGCCTCAGACCCGCCCGAAACGAAAAACACCCGGTCGAGCCCCTCGGGCATCCGCGCAGCCGTCATCCGCGCCAGTTTTTCCGCCGCCTCGTTCTGGAAATGCAGCCGGTAGCCGAAGGTGGCCTTGTCCATCTGCACTTTCATGGCGGCCAGCACATTGGCATTGGAATGGCCGATATTGGACACCATCGCACCGCTCGATCCGTCGAGATAGCGTTTTCCCGTGGTGTCATAAAGATAGATGCCCTCGGCCCGGTCCAGCATCGGACGGGTCAGACGGGACTGATAGAAAAGATTGGACTTCAGATCTGCGCCGCTGGTCTTCACGTTAATTTTGTCCTTTGAGGTGTTTGCGCAGGAAATTCTGCGTGCGTTCATTGGCAGGGTTCTTGAAGATAACCTCTGGTGGGCCTTCCTCGACGACGACGCCCTGATCCATGAACAGGACCCGGTCGCACACGTCCTGGGCAAAGCCCATCTCGTGGGTGACGATGATCATGGTCATGTGTTCCTCGGCGAGCTGCTTCATCACCAGATTGACCTCCTCGACCAGTTCCGGGTCGAGCGCCGAGGTGGCTTCGTCAAACAGCATCACCTTGGGCTTCATCGCCAGCGCCCGGGCAATGGCGACACGCTGCTTCTGACCGCCCGAAAGCTGGGATGGGTAATAATCGATCCGGTCGAGCAGCCCGACCTTGTTCAACTGCTCGATGGCCAGCGTATCGGCCTCGGCCTTGGAGATGCCTTTCAGCATCTTCGGCGCCAGCGTGATGTTCTCGCGAACCGTCAGATGCGGAAACAGGTTGAAGTGCTGGAACACCATGCCGATGTTCTGGCGCACGGTGTTGATATGCGCCTCGTACTGCCGCGGCGGCAGCGCCTTGTTGACCTGGGTGTCATCAAGCCAGACCTCGCCCGAGGTCAGCGGATCGAGATCATTGATGGCGCGCAGCAGCGTCGACTTGCCCGAGCCGCTGGGGCCGATGATCGCCACGATCTGGCCTTTTTGCACCTGCAGGCTGATGTCCTTGAGCACTTCGAGCGAACCGTAACTCTTGGCTGCGTGCCTGATGTCGATGATCGGTCTGTCGGTCATGCGGGTCTCCCTGTCAGCACTAGCGGGCGAGCTGGATGCGGCGCTCGATGCGGCGCAATCCGGCCTCGAGGCCAAGATTGATGACGTAGTAGCAGGCAGCCGCGGCGACATAGAATTCGAACGGCCGGAAGGTGCGTGAAATCGCCATTTGCGAGGTCAGCGTCAGTTCGGTCACGCCGATCACCGAGACCAGCGCGGAATCCTTCAAAAGCGCGATCATGTTGTTGCCGATCGGCGGCACCACCGAGCGCACCGCCTGCGGCACGATGATCTTGCGCAAGGTCTGGATCCGGCTCAGCCCCAGCGTCCGCGCGCCCTCGTACTGCCCCTTGTCGACAGCCAGAATACCGGCCTGGATGATGTCGGAATTGTAGACCGCGAAATGCAGGCCAAGCCCGATCACGCCGGCGACAAAGGCCGGCAGGTCGACGCCGATCTGGATCAGGCCGAAATAGATCAGGAACAGTTGCAGCAACAGCGGCGTGCCCATGAACAGCCAGGCAAACAGCCGGAACGGGTAGCGGATCACCAGCGGCGCATACAGCGCGATCACCGCGAAGATGATGCCGCCGAAGAAGCTCAGCACCGCCGCCGACAGCGTAATCGCGATGGTCCACAGCGCGCCGGTGATCAACGCTCCGGCGAAGGCCGGGACCACGGAAAAATCAAGACCCATGATGGCCTCCGGAATTGGGCAACAGCGCCGTCATTTCAACGCCGCGCGCCGGTCGAGCCAGGATACGCCAAGCCCCGTCACATAGATGATCACCATGTAGATCGAGCCTGCGAGAAAGAACATTTCGAACGGTTTGTAGGTGGAGCCGATGTAGCGCTGAGCGGTGTAGGTCAGTTCGACGACCGAGATCGCCGCCACAAGCGCCGTGCCCTTGATCAGCGCATTGATGTTGACGCCGAGCGGCCGGATCATCAGCCGCATCGCCTGCGGCAGGGTCACCGAGCGGAAGGTCTGAAACCGGCTCATCCCCAGCGTGCGCGCCGCCTCGTTCTGCCCCTTGTCGACCGAGATGACCGCGCCGCGCATGGTTTCGGTCATGTAGGCGCCGATGTTGAAGCCGAGCGCCAGCACGCCGGCCTCGAACGCGTCAAGCTGGATGCCGACCTGCGGTCCGCCGAAATACAGAATGAAGATCTGGATCAGCGCCGGGGTGCCGCGGATGACACTGACATAGGTGGCGCCGATGAACCGCAGCACCGGCGAGCGCGACAGCCGCGCCGCCGCTCCCAGCGCGCCGCAGGTCAGCCCGAGCAGCATCGACAGCACCGAGAGCTGGACCGTGATCCAGGCCGCTTCGATGAAGTACGGGAAAACCCGGACGATCAGCTCGGTATCCAAAACGCAAGCCCTCCCGCTCAGTGGTGATCTTTGCGATCAAGCAGCGGCAAGGCGCGAATTTCGCGAACCAGATCGACCGTGGCGTTGATCGCGGCTTCCAGAAACAGCTTGCCGTTGTCCGCCGTGGCGACAGTCGGGTCGCCCATGGTTCCGTCTTCGGAAACCGAGGACCACCAGCGCATCAGCATCGCCGAGCCGCCGCCGCCGGCCAGATCGAGATTGAAGAACTTGCTGCCCGGATTGTGCGCAACCTGCCTGCTTGCTTTCGACAGGTCGACCAGATCGGGATGCAGATGCATGTAGATAGCCGCCTCGAATTCGCCGGCATGGGCGATCCCGCCGATTTCGGATTTGCGGATGGCGTTGATCTGCCTGGAGATCAGGTTCCAGTAGGAGCACGACACGCACAGCACTTCGGACTGAATCACGGTCTTGCGCGCGGCCAGATCGAGAACCGGATGGTTCGAGCCATGCGAATTGAGCAAAAGGATGCGGCGGAACCCGTGATGGGCCAGAGATTTGGTGACATCGGTGATGAACGAGATCAGCGTTTCGGGCTCGATCCAGATCACGCCCGGGAAGTCCTTGTGATGCTCGTTGAAGCCATAAGGAATCGGCGGCATCACCAGAATCTCTTCCGGCGCCAGCTTTGCAGCGCCTTCGGCCACCGCCATGCCCAGCACCGTATCGGTGTCGAGCGGCATGTGCGAGCCGTGATCCTCGGTCGCCGACACCGACAGGATAACAACCCGATCCTTGTCCGCCTCGCGGACCTCATCGACGGTAAGCTGGCCGTAATTGGTCTTCATGAAACAATGTCCCCGTTTGACATGCCGAAGTCAGGTCTTGTCCTCGCACCCGGGCACCGGCCCGGACGCGAGGCGAATGTGTCAGGTTCAGCGAATGTCGCCGCCGACCCACTGGTTGGCGATTTCGACATAAGTGCCGTCTTCCTGCATGGCATCGAGCGCCGCCTGCATTGCCTTTGCAAGCTCCGGATTGCCCTGGCGGATCGCGATACCCGCGCCGATAGCTTCGGTTTCCAGATCGTTGATGGCAACCAGGTCGCGGCCGCTTTCCTTGGCTGCAAGGATCACAGCGACCGAATCGGCAATGATGGCGTCAACGCGGCCGTTTTCAAGTTCGAGCAGCAGTTCCGGAAGACCCTTGTAGGTCTTGACGGTGTAGCCCTGTTCGCGGGCCCATTGTTCATGGGTTTCACCCAGTGTCACGCCGATGGTGACATCGCCGAGCTGGCTGACGCTTGTGATGTCGGAGCCTGCCATGGTGAAGATTGCCCGCTTGGTGGTGTAATAGGGACCGACGAAATCGACGACCTTGGCGCGTTCCTCGGTGATCGACATCGAACCGACGATGGCGTCGTACTTGTTGGCCAGAAGCCCGCCGATGATGCCGTCCCAGGCGGTGGTGATGATCTCGGTTTCGAGGCCCATGCGCTTGGCGATTTCGGTGCCGATGGCGGCATCAAAGCCAACGACTTCGTTCTTTTCGTTGACGAAGTTGAAGGGAGGGTATGCGCCGCTCATGGCGATGCGCATGACGCCTTTTTCCTTGATGGTGTCCAGCTCGTCGGCGGCGACAATGCCGGCCGACATGAATGCAAGCGACCCTGCAGCGAGCACGGTCCCTATGATCTTGGTAAACGCGTTCATGTGACGCCCTTTTCTGTTCCATCTCTGATTAATGAACTGCCGGACTGTGTTGCTGCGCCGGGATGGCCCGCGCCGTTTCAGTCCTGAACGATTATGTCGCATGGCGGTTTACTATGGATCAAACAAATAATATCTATCTCAACTATAGACAGGATTTATGATGCAACCCTACGAACAGCGCTTCCCCTGGAACCTCGACTGGAATTTGCTGCGCACCTTCATGATCGTCGTCGACCAGAAGGGCCTGACCCGCGCCGCGGACTATCTGGGGGTGACGCAGCCCACCATCTCAAGCGCGCTCAAGCGGCTGGAGGCAACGGTTGGCGTCTCGCTGGTGGATCGCCGCCCGGGCAATTTCGCGGTGACCGAAGCCGGCCAGATTCTGTATCAGGAATGCAACGCCATGTTCGGCGCGGTCTCCCAGATTCCCGGATTGTTGAACAAGGTCCAGCGCCATGTCAGCGGCCACATCAACATTGTCATGACCAGCCATGTCATCTCCCCGCACCTTGACCGGGTGCTGCACGAATTCAATTCCGAAAATCCGGATGTGACCTATTCGATTTCGGTCGCCGAAAGCTCGGAAGTGCTCAACCGGCTGCGCCAGAACCGGGCGACCATGGGCGTGTGCCTGATGCGCGATCCCGACCCGCTGCTGACCGCCACACCGCTGTACCGCGAACGCTTCGCGCTTTATTGCGGCCCGCGGCACCGGTTGTTCGGCAAGACCCAGATCAAGCTGTCCGAACTCAAGGGCGAAAACTCGGTCTCGTTTCAAACCGAGGTCGAAAGCGGACCGCTGTTTCTGCTGGCCCAGTTGCGCGAAAGGGCGTTGCTCAATCCCGACATCAAGGGCATTTCCGCCAACCTGCCGGAAGTCCGCCGCATGATTGTTGCCGGCATCGGTGTCGGCGCCCTGCCCGTCCACGTCGCCCAGCGCGATGTCGATGCCGGCCTGTTGTGGCCGTTGCCTCCCTATTCAGCGCTGCCGGTTGCCGATATCTTTTTTGTCAAGAACCCGCGCAGGAGCATGAATCCGGCCGAAACCGTGCTTGTCTCGGCGATCGAAAACCTGATCGAAACGACCGCGATAACGGAACGCACTTACCCCTGATCCGGCATGACGGTTGCATGTGGCGGCGCCCGGTCCTTCAGAAATTTGTGGTAATAACCCCTGAAATTTCAGGATGCCCCCTCGTTTTTCACAGTGAAACAACTTAGCCTGATGTTGCGATGGAACCGGTGCGCTGTCGGGGTCCGCGCCCATACACATGGTGTTTGCGCCATATAATTTTGTGGGTTATAATGCCGCTATATGGGGGTTTTTTGACCAAATACGGGCTTTTTCCATCTCAGGGTCACCAATGAGTGCACAAGACGCTGGCGTTTTTGAGTTCATCGAGCGGGTCGACAACCATGTGTCGATTGACGGACTTCTGGACGATCTCCTGCAGGTCGTTGCCGGTTACGGCTTTCAGCACATGATCTATACCGGCCTCCCCGCCGGCGACAGTTCGATAGCTCCGCTGGTCAAATCCAACAGGTTTCCCCAGGCTTGGTGGGATCGCTATGTCGAAAGCGACTACGCCAAGTCCGACGCGGTTTGCCAGCAGGTCTTTTCAAGGGTGGAGCCGCTGGTCTGGAGTGAAGTCGATGAACGCTTCACCGCGATTGACGGCGCTGCCCGCGTGGCCGGCGAAGCCGCTGAACACGGATTGGCGGACGGCTATGTCGTGCCGCTATTCTCGCGTGATGAATGGCTGTCGGTGATGTCTTTTGGCGGTGCGGACAAGCTGTTGCTGAACCCGAGGGACCGCGGCGCCATCAACCTGATGGCGATCTACACCTCATCCATGATCGAACGCCGTCAGCGAAAGCAGCCTGGACGTGCCAGATTGTCGGCGCGCGAACGCGAAGTGCTGTTGTGGACCTCGGCCGGCAAATCCTGCTGGGAAATTTCCGTCATCCTGAACGTCAGTGAGCAGACGGTACGGTTTCACACCGCGCAGATCCGGGCCAAGCTCAACGCCTCCAACACCACGCACGCTGTGGTGCGTGCACTTCAACAAGGCGAAATCACCCTGGGTCAACTGGCGGATTCGCTAGGCGACATCCACTAATCCGGCTGCCTATCCTTTTCCCCTCAGAACAAAGGGGAAAAGGATGATTGAAGCACACGTCGTCAACACGCAGAACAAGCATCTCTACGAACGCGAATTCGAGGAATTCCTCCGTCGCCGGCATGAGTATTACGCCGTAACCAACCGCTGGGTGCCGATCAGCGATGACGGGCTGGAACTCGATCCGTTCGATACGCCGCAGTCCACCTACATGCTGGGCATGCTCGAGGACAGGGTTGTCACCTCGGCACGGCTGATGCCGACAAGCCTTCCCAACCTGGTGTCGGAAGAATTTCCGCACATGTGCGAAAATATCGGGCTCCCCCGCCGCGAGGACTGGGCCGACTGGACCCGGACCTATGTGCTTCCCGAATACCGCGGCGTCGGATCGACCGGAATTCTCGGGCAGATGTTCTGCGCGGTGATGGAATATTGCCTTGAGGAAGGCATCACCCATATCGGCGGGGTGTTGCAGCAATACCTGCTCAAGCGCTGGCTCGACATGGGCTGGAATGTCATTCCCGCCGGAATCCCGCGCATCCTTTCGGGCGACTGGTGCCTGGTGGCCTATATCGAGGTCAACGAAAAAGCGCTTGTTACAGGTCGCAGTCACGCTTCCGTCGACAGGTCTCTGGTTGTGCGCAGGGGCGCGCAGATGCCGTTCATCGAACCCTCGCAACTCCCACTTGCCGGGGTAAGCTCATGAGCGACAGGCCATCCGGCAGCGAGAGGACGATCGCGCTCCTGAAAATCCAGGGTTTGCTGGCCGCCGCCTATGATGTGGCGCGGCACACGGACAACAAGTTTCTCTCCTATCTCATCAAGATGGCGCGAATGGAGATCCGGACCCGGTTGAACGCTCCGTGCTCCGAGTTCGACGAGTCTGACAACCCGGACAAGCTTGATCGCCTCTGAAGACAGGGCGATCGGCAGGCTTGCAAGTGAGCCTGCGCCGAATGGGTCGGACAGCAAATGATAAAACCGCCATGCCGATGAACAATCGTATGGCGGTTTTCACCTTTCCTTAAAACCGTGCGGTTAATGTTTCCGCTGCGGGCATCCCTTCCGGGGAAAGCATGATGCGGGCCCGCGACGCCGGTCGGATCGGTTGTGATCCCGGCACTGTTCAAATTCCAATTCAGACGGCGCATCCCGACATCCGCCTGTTGGCGCGGGCGAGGATCATCAGGACGCCGATCTCGACCAGCACTCGTTTGGTTTTCGCGCAAGGAGTTCGATGTGGCAGCCTCAAAATCCAACAAAACCAAGGTAGAGAGCCGATCCGGCAGCGCGATGGGAATCGTGTCGAAGGTGTGCGCGACCGTCGCGACGCTTCTCGGAACCCTGTTTTTCGCTGCGATGTTCGATGTCGGACACCTCAACCTGCTGAGCACGCTGGCGGGCATGGGCAGCGTGCTTGTGCCGCTGTTCGCCGTCCTCGCCGTCGCTGCAATGTTTCTGACGCCCAAATCCGAAGCGGACGCAGCCGCGATCACCCATACGTCGCAAATCGCTGACCTGCTCGAATTCCAGTCCAAGGCGACCGCCCAGATTCTGACACTGCAGAACCAGATCGATTCGCTCAGCAGTCAGGACAATGCGGCGCTGAAGGCCCGCAACAAGGAACTGCAGGACGAACTCGACGCCATTCATCAGGCCGAGCGCGACAAGGTGGACGGCCAGATCGAAGCGCTGCGTCAGCGCAACGAGGAACTCGAGGCGCAGATCAAGGCATGGGCTTTCGACACGGTCGGCAAGACCGTCAAGGGCGAACAGCCACATCCCATGAAGGCAGCCTGACGCTCACCCAGCCGACAAGAGATAAAGTTCCAGGGTGTTTTCAGCACCTCACGCCTCCGGTTCGCGCTCTGCAAGCCGGGGGCGTTTTTGTTTTGCGGGCGTCAGTCCAGATCAACCGGCATTCCGGTCGCCAGCGATTGTGCCGCGGCGTCAGCGATCATTTGCGCGGCGAGGCCGTCGCGGATTCCCGGCGACGGGGCGATGCCGGCCCCCAGGCAGGCGATGAAGTGCATCATCTCGGCGCGGTATGCCGCCGCATAGCGTTCGAGAAAGAAGTGCTGCGCCGGCGCCGAGCGAAAGCCCGCGCCGCTGGCGAACTCGACATTGTTCTCGGGCACATTGTTGGCCTTGATCAGGCCAAGCGAGCCGTGCACCTCGGCGCGCTGGTCATAGCCGTAGGTGGCGCGGCGCGAATTGGAAATCTGGCAGATGCGGCCCGAAGCGGTGGTCAGAACGGCGACCGCGGTATCGACATCGCCCGCCTCGCCGATCGCCGGGTCGACCAGCGCCGAACCGGTGGCAAACACCCGCACCACTTCCTCGCCCATAAGAAACCGCGCCATGTCGAAATCATGGATCATCATGTCGCGGAACAACCCGCCTGAACTTTTGATGTAGCTGACCGGCGGCGGGCTCGGATCGCGCGACAGGATGGTGACCAGTTCCACATCACCGATATCTCCGGCAGCTATACGGGCTTGCAGTGTGGCAAAACCGGGATCGAAACGGCGGTTGAAACCGGTGAGGAACGGCACGCCAGCGCCCTCGACTATCGTGATCAGTTCACGGATTCTCGCCGCCGACATGTCGACCGGTTTTTCGCAGAAGATCGCCTTGCCGGCCTTCGCGCTCGCCCGGATCAGATCGAAATGCGTGTTTGTCGGCGTGCCGATGACCACCGCATGGATCGACGGATCGGCGATGATCTGGTCTGTCGTCATCACCTGCGCGCCGGTCTTGGCGGCCAGCGCATTGGCGGCGTCCTCAAACGCGTCGGCGACGGCTGCGACACGGGCGGTGTCGATGTGCTGCAGGCTGCCGGCGTGAACCTGACCGATGCGGCCGCAACCCAGAATACCGATATTGAGCATGATTCAGGCTTTCCTTGCTGGCGCGCCAAACGCGCGGATGACGGTGCGGGCGGCGGCCATCACCGGATCATGGGTTTGCCTCAGGATCGCGACCCGGTCGAAGCATTCCGGATCGCGGTTCACCGCCTCGCGCAATGCCGCGCCAAACGCCATTCTGAGCTCGGTGCCGATATTGAATTTGCAGATGCTGGAGCCGGTGGCAAGGGCGCTGCGTTGCGCCACCGGAACCCCGGAGCCGCCGTGAATGACCAGCGGCACGCTCGTCAGCGCCTCGATGGCCCGGATCCGCTGCTCGTCGAGCCCGCCTTCCCTGTTTTGTTGCAGATGCACATTGCCAACCGAAATCGCCATGGCGTCAACACCGGTCTCGCGGGCAAACCGCGCCGCCTCATCCGGATCGGTGCCGGCCGAATTCTCGCCACCGGAATAGCCGACAAAGCCGATCTCGCCCTCGCACGAAATGCCCGCCTTGTGCGCCATTTCGGCGATTGCCGCGGTCTCGGCGATGTTCTGCGAAAGCTGCTTGCGCGAGCCGTCGAACATCAGCGAGGTGAAGCCGCTGTCGAGCGCCTGCCTGCAATCCTCGAATGTGTAGCCGTGATCGAGATGGGCGACCACCGGGACGCTGGCGTTTTCAGCCAGATAGCGGAACATCTTGCCCAGCACCGGCAACGGCGTGTGCGCCCGGCAGGATGGCCCGGCCTGCAGGATCACCGGGGCGCCTTCGGCCTCGGCGGCGGCGACATAGGCGCGCATGTCCTCCCAGCCGAGTGTGACCAGGCCTGCGACGGCATAGCCATGTTTGAGCGCCGGCTGAAGCACTTCGGCGAGCGTGGCGATGCTCATTTGAACTTCGCCACCATGTCCTTGATGCCCGGAATGGTTTCGATCTGGTAGGCATGGGTCGGCTGGAAATACTGCACCAGCGAGCGCTGGCTCAAGCCACCGAGGATGGTGAAATAATACATCTCGTAGCCCGGCAGCACACAGCAGGGATGATAGCCCTTGTCGATGCAGATCGTCGAGCCGTCGACGATATGATAGGCGTCGCCGGGCTTGTTGTCCTCACGCTGCAGCATCTGCATGCCGGAGCCATGATTGGGCCGGAAGCGAAAATTGTAGGTCTCGTCGTGCCGGGTCTCGTCGGGCAGCCGGTCGGTGTCGTGCTTGTGGCTGGGGAACCCCGACCAGCCGCCCTGCCCGACCGTGAACAACTCGCTGACCAGCAGCCGGCCGACCTTGCCGTGATGTCTCTGGCCGAGAATGTGCTTGATCTTGCGGTGGGTCTTGGTGTCGTCGGAGCCGTATTGCACCAGATCGAGCCCATCGGTGCGGACATCGAACGGGTCCAGCACCTTGTCGTATTTGGCACCGGCAACAAAGACCTCGGTCCGGTCGGAAACGCCGATGATCGTCACCTTGGCGCCGACCGGCGCATAAACCCCTTCCGGTTCGCCGTCCCAGACATCGACGCCGCGATTGCCAAGGGCCACGAAACCTACGCCCTCGACGTCGACATCGACCGTGCCGGTGGCGGGCACGATGCAGGTCTCGTAGCCGGGCACCTGATAGGCGAAAGCCTCGCCTTTTTTCAGTTTGACGATGTTGAAGTAGTTCAGCGGAACGCAGGCGTCTCCCGCATCGACGATCGGTTTGTTCTGATTGTCATAGGGCGCGATGTGCATGGTGTCGGATCCTTTCGGGATACGGGGGCTCAGACCTTGGTCGGGCCGGGATGGGTCGAGAGAAAAGCCTCAAGCTCGTCAGTCGTTGGCATGGCGGGCGCACAACCGGGCCGCGACACC
>TARA_R110002051_G_scaffold48124_1_pt1 | contig 86217 bp, 78 predicted proteins | sample TARA_R110002051 | Tara Oceans TARA_R110002051 (sample SAMEA4397023) | marine metagenome | biome: Polar Biome; feature: [MES] marine water layer (ENVO:01000295) within the mesopelagic zone...; material: water (ENVO:00002006), including particulate matter (ENVO:01000060) such as......
AGTGCCTGCTAACGATCTATTAACCACACAAAGTGAGGCAGACCCGCTTAAAGTGCCAGACCGGTTTTCCCGTTCCCGATCGGTTGGATCATGCGCCCATTCAGGGCATCGACTTCTCGCATCTCTTTGCGAGTCCCCGCTAATCCGTGGCAGTTTCCTTTCACGCCGCCATTGCCCAGAGCTGGGTCTCGATAACTTTCTGCTTCGTCAGCATGGTGCATATCATCTTGTTCGCCAGTGCGATCGCCACCAGCATGCGCGGCTTCTTCGCGAGCATCCGCGAAAGCCACGATCCTTGTACGGGTAGTTTTTGATGCGCACCACTCCGGCGCGTCACTGCCCGGATGATTAGGAGCATGGGATGTCGGGCTGACGAGCCTTCGACACCCGGTCAAGCCTTTCTTTTACGCCAGGAGAGAATTGTCGTGGAACGAGGCCGAGCCAAGCGGCAAAGTCACAACCGCACCGGAAGCCGGTTACTGTTGCGGATTCAGCGACCTGCCCGTATGTTCCGCAGTAGATTTGACGAATCGGGCGGTGCCCGCTAGGTCCCCAGGTGCTGCAGGAGCCGAAAGGCAATGAAGACAATTCTCACGACAGGTTTGCTTTTCTCCGTCCTATTGGCCGCCACCGGCCAGGCTGCCGACTTGGCGAGCGTCTCCGCTGTCACTGAGCGCGGATTCGACCAGTCTATAGGAATCCTTGACGAGGCGCGGTTCGGTACTCTGGTCTCCATCGAGGACGAACATGGCGCCTTCGCCACGGGGCTTGTTCTTTTTGATCCTTGGGGGCATAGACAGGCGCAGGGACTGGAAAAACTGATCCGGCCGCGGGTTCACATAGGTACGAGCCTTTCGACTGCCGGCGAAGCCAATCAGATTTATGCTGGCTTCTCCTGGACCGCCGATGTCACAGATCGTTTCTTCCTGGAACTCGGCTTCGGCGGCACCCTTCATGATGGTGATTTGGATGCATCCGACGGCGGCGACAGCCCTAACCTCGGTTGCCGTGCCCTCTTCCATGAGTACGCTGCCGCTGGATACAATCTAACCGAGAGCTGGAGCGTCATTACTCAGATCGAGCATTCTTCGCATGCGGAGCTTTGCGACGGCCCCAATAACGGCCTGTCACGCGCGGGCATCCTCGTCAGCTATAGGTTTTAGAGGTAGCCGCCCGAAAGGCTCCTCAAAGATAGGCTGCATCTTTCGACAGCGTGCGTATCTCCGCCTCGCAATGCAGTGACCGCACGAGCGGACGACCTGAACCCACACGATGTTGCTGCCTTACATTTGACAGCCGGTTTTACAACTGGCCAGTCGCCTTTCGAAGAACAGCGAGATCGCGCTTGTGCTCTTGTGTATTCTCACCAGATTGATCAGCTTGCCATAGATTATCTTCGACGTCCGCCTGTTTCACCGAAAGAGCCAGGGGATTGGTCGCCGCTCGCTTTACGGCTTCCTCGCTCGACTCATCTTGCCGTCTTGTCAAACAATCCACAGCGGCAACGATGGCGGGCGGAAATCCTTCTTCTTTCAACCGGTCAAGCGTCCATCCCCTCCCCTTTCAGCCACGTCATGGAGATATGCGACTGTGTGCGCATCATCCCCGACAACAAGCAGCGCTACGCGCTGACAATGTTCGAAGTATGGAGGGCCAATCATGTCCGTCTGTCCTTGATGTGCCTCAAGGGCCACTTGGATGGCTCGATCTAGATTTTGCACGCCCGTCATGGCCCCTTGGTCTTTTTGTTGGATTGTGCCATCCTTCCCCGGTGTTTATCTATTTCGGGAACTGATGCAAGATTGTTCCCCCTTTGCCCTTACCGGCTGCTTTCGCAGCCACTAGAGGGCATCGCCGCAGCCGGCCGCGTCCTTAACGCAATTTACATCGTCCCACTTTTCCTGTTGGCCCGGGTGATTCGGACTTTCGCAGCTGTCATACCTGCCTCTTTCGTCAGAGGCTTTTTTGAATGGCGAAGTTCGGCGCCCTCTGGCTGGCCTTCGCTCTCCCAAATCTGCTGGGCGCGTCGGCGGATCAACTCCCGCCTTTCCCCAATCATGGTGGCCATCCCATATGGATTGTCCCACCCAACAATCTAGAAAACTTTCCTCTGGCGTCTATGGTGCCAGCGAGATTATTATAGCACTATGCGGCAGTTGCCCCCTGGTGGCACTTGCTCCATGGTGCCGGATTATCAGGTGTAGAGAGCGACGAGGGTGCCGCCTGCAGCGGTTGGGCCTGCCTTTCAAAGCTTTCAAATCACCACTTGGTCATCGTTTTGGATGCTGCAGGTGGCGTGCTGGCCAGGAGCGGAACCCGGTAGGTCGCCGGCATTGTAGCCTCAACAACGGCAAGAAGCGTTAGGACAATAGATGAAAACTCGCAGGCTTGGTTCGGCAGGACTTGAGGTTTCAGCGCTCGGCCTCGGGTGCATGGGAATGTCAGAGTTCTATAGCGGCCGAGATGATACCGAGGCAGTAGCAACGATACACCGAGCGCTCGAGCTTGGGCTCTCGTTGCTTGACACCGCCGACATGTATGGCCCCTTCATTAATGAAGTGCTCGTCGGAAAGGCCATCGCCGACCGCCGCGACCAAGTTGTGCTTGCGACCAAGTTCGGCAATGTCCGCGGCGAGAACGGCGAGTATCATGGGATTCGCGGCGACGCGGACTATGTGCACCAGGCCTGCGAGGCATCGCTAAAGCGCCTCGGGGTGGACCACATCGACCTATATTACCAGCACCGGGTTGACCCTAATACGCCAATCGAGGAGACGGTCGGCGCCATGGCGGAACTTGTGAAGGCCGGGAAAGTGCGCTACCTCGGGCTGTCGGAGGCTGCGCCCGAGACAATCCGCCGTGCCCATGCCGTACATCCCATCACGGTCCTTCAGACCGAGTACTCGCTCTGGAGCCGAGAGTGTGAGGAGGAAGTCCTCCCGACGGTGCGCAAGCTGGGCATCGGCTACGTCGCATACAGCCCCCTCGGGCGCGGCTTTCTCACGGGAAACATTCGCCGCATTGAGGACCTGGGAGAGGATGACTACCGCCGCAACGCGCCACGCTTCCAGGGCGAGAACTTCCAAAAGAACCTAAATTTGGTGGGCGAGATCGAGGTGATGGCTCGCGAGAAGGGTTGCACCTCTGCTCAGCTGGCGCTCGCGTGGCTACTTGCACAAGGCGAGGATATCGTGCCGATCCCGGGAACCAAGAAGCGCGCGCGGCTTGAGGAAAACGTTGCAGCGGTCGACGTTCGAATGACGGCCGAGGATCTCACGCGGATCGACCGGATATTGCCGGCCGGCGCCGCTGCGGGAACGCGATATGCCGCACCTCAGATGCAGGCGCTGAACCGATGAGCGGCGGCCGGCTTGAGGGCAAGGTAGCCATCGTCACTGGAGGCGGGCGTGGCCTCGGTCGGGCCATGGTACTCGGCCTTGCGGCGGCGGGGGCTCGCGTATTGGCAACCGCAGCGCGCGAGGCCGCAGAGGTCGAAGCGGTCGCCGTCGAGAGCGGGAACGGCCGCGCCGTTCCCGTGACCGCCGATGTCGCGCGGGAGGAAGACTGCGCCCGCGTCGTCGCAACGGCGCTTGACCGGTTCGGCAGGCTCGACATGCTTATCAACAACGCCGGTCGTGGCATGAAGTATGTCAATCCGCAGTTCCTTACGAACCCGAGCAGGTTCTGGGAAACAGACCCGAACGTCTGGCGCATGGTCATCGATACCAACGTGAACGGTCCGTTCCTGATGGCGCGGGCGGCGGTGCCAGCGATGATCTCTGCGGGCTACGGTCGGATCGTCAACATCAGCATGAACCAAAGCACCATGCGGCGGGCGGGCTTCTCACCTTATGGTCCCTCCAAGGCGGCGCTGGAGTCGGAAACCATCATTTGGGCGCAGGATCTCGATGGCACAGGCGTAACGGTGAACGCTCTGCTTCCGGGTGGTGCAACCTTGACGGGCATGATTCCGGAGGGACTCCCGCAGAAGGATCGAGATGGTCTGCTTGATCCCTCGATCATCGTCCCGCCGCTTCTCTGGCTCGCCTCCGAGGCCTCGGAGGGGGTAACGGGGCGGCGACTTGATGCCTCTCGCTGGAGGGGAGACGTGCCGGAAGCCGAGGCGGCCGAGGCGGCAATGGACGACGCAGGCTGGCTGGTACCCTCTGGATGATCACCAGCGTTCAAAAATTGCTCTATCCAGGGCAGCGTTCTGACGCTGCACCCCCCGTAGACAAGAATAATAGTCTTAGCTTTGCCTTTGCTGATAAACAGCTAAACCTCGCTGCGAGGAGCGGCCAGTCACCGCCGCGCAACGACCTTTGGAGTGCTCGAAAAAATTCGAATGACCGTTAGATCGTGTATCTACGACCCCGCAACATGGAAGGCTGCCCTATCGGTCGCGGCTTGGCTTGTAATGGTGCTGGCGACTTCGGCTTGTGCCACTCGTCCCACCGCTGCTGTTTTGCGACAGGTAGAACCCGCACACCCTACTGCACGAACGGTGTCCATCTACGTTGCGACAACTCGCTCGCCTGACTTGAAAGGGCTTGGCTATAGCGACGGCAAGGCCCCCCAGACGCGTTTTCTTGAATACACTATATCCATTCCCCCCGAACATAAAACTGGAAACATTGAGTATCCGGGCCCGAAGCCTGACGTGCGAAGCAGCTTTGTCGTTGTCGGGAAGAGGGAGCTTCAGCGCCAGTCATTTCTCGCTCAGGTTGCCGCGCACGGACGTAAAGAAGCTGGTGTGTTCGTACATGGTTTCAACTACTCGTTCCAGGAGTCGCTTTTCCGCCTCGCGCAGATGTCAGCCGATGCTCAATTTAATGGGGCTCCCGTTCTCTTTTCCTGGCCCTCGAGTGCCACAGTCACCGGTTATCTGGCCGACAAGGAGGCTGCGACATATTCGCGTGATGCTCTTTCGTTGTTGCTCCGCGATCTGGCGACCCAGCGCTTTTCCAACGTAATCGTGTTCGGCCATAGCATGGGAGGATGGCTGACGATGGAGGCCTTGCGTCAGCTCCGGCTCACGGACCAGGGCAAGGTACTGGATCGCCTTACAGTGATGCTAGCTGCGCCAGACATCGATGTAGACGTCTTCCGAAAGAACGTGGAGACCATCGGGAGGCTGCGGACGCCGATGGCTGTTCTTGTCTCAAGCGACGACCGGGCGCTACAAATTTCCGGCCTCCTCTCGGGCGACCGTCGTGTCGGATCGCTCGACGTAAAGGATCCGAAAATAGCAGAGGCAGCCCGCGAATATAATATAACGATCGTCGACATTTCCGAACTGCCGTCTTCCGGCCCGATGAACCATAGTCGTTTCCCAAACCTGGCAGCAAGCTACCGGCAGTTGGGGGTAAACGGGCAACCCTCCGGCTTTCGGCGTGCAGGCGCTTTCGTGTTTAGGGCCGTCGGCACGACCGTATCTAGCCCCTTTGATGTTCTATCAAACGTAATCGCAGGAAAATGAATAATGCCAGCCGCTGATCCATCCATTCAGGTCCCGAATATTCGCCGACAGTTGGCCAACCCGCTAGCCGCTTAGGGCTAGGGACCAGAAAGGGGCGCCCGAGAAGCCGCCGCCTAGGTAGTTTCTACGCCGACCCCTGCTTCAGCAGTGACGATGGAATGGGCGACCGGCGACGGAACCTCAGGAACTCGCTGGAACGTCTCGCGGTGAAAGCCCTCCTCCTCGCCTTAGGGTCGTAGAAGGGTCTCGCCAGCGCTTGTTTGCGTCCGCTTCTGGTGGCTTGCCTTGGCTAACGTTGGGGTAGATGGCTTCCGCAGCGAAGCAGGAGACGCAGCATGACACACGCTGAGATGCTCTGGCACCTGACTGTCTGTCCCCGCAGGTCATCACGAGCTGCCTCGGCCAACAGCCCACCGCTGATGATGTGCAGCCGGCCGAAGCGGCCAATCGCGAACATCCGTTGCCTTTATTCCGCCACCTGCCAGTAGCATCTTCGCGAGAAATGGAGGTAAAAAGATGATAGGCGACATTCAGATTAGGCTTGGAAACACGGCTATGACCGCACGCCTCGGATATGAGGGTATCCTGTCTCGCGGGCTCAGCAGGATGTGGCGGCGGCCAAACCGCAGCCCCGATCTCAGCGACGAGGCGACCGCTAATTTCTCTGTTTCGGAAACCTTTGAGAAGGTAACCGTAGTATTCGAAGTGCCGGGTCGTGGCCTTGATGAGCTATTGCTGGATGCCACTTCGCTTTCGGTTCGACTGAGGGCGCAGGAGCTTGCGATCGAAGGCCGGATGGGAGGCGGCGTCGATCAGCTCGTGCCGCTGCCGGAAGCCGTGGAGCCCGAGCGTGTCACAGCGAACCTTCAGGACGGTCTTTTGACCGTGGATCTCCCGAAAGCTGCGTGGGTCCACGGAAAGGCGCGCCGGGTCCCTGTCGGTCCAGGTCCTTCAGTCGCGACGCCTCACCACAAAGACCAGCCAGATACCCACGCCTAGGCCGAGCGCCACTAGGGAAAACAAGGATTGCGCCGGGTCCCCACCCGACGCACTCGAATAAAGAGCACCGGATAGGATCAAAGCTGCCGCAACCACGGCACTGGCCAAAGTATCGCCTGCGCGGCGCACCGCATCGCTGACAGCCTTCAGGTCGGGGATTGAGACCTCAACGACCAGCCCTTCGCGCCTCAGCCGAGCCACGCCTCTGCGCAGAGCCTCGGGCGCGATCGTGGCAACTTGATCGAGCTCCTTTAAGATACGGAAACCGCGCGTCGCCAAGGCCTTGAAGCTGAAGCGCTGCGCGAAGGCGTCTAGGACGACTGGTGTGATCGCCTCCACTACGTCCAGGTCAGGGTCCAGTGTTCTGGCCAGGCCCTCCGAAATTCCAAGCGCCCGCATTAAGAGAAGGAGATCGGGCGGGAGCGCAAGTTCGTTTTGCCGGGCAATCGAGATGAATTCTGTGACCGCCTCCGCGAGGCGGACGTCGCGGCCCGATTGGGCACCGTAGCGCGTAAAAAACCCATCGACGGCCGGCTCGAGCCCTGGCGGAGGCGGGCCTGACCGGCTAGCCCAGTCCATCAGGATGTCGCTCACGGCGCCCACATCAGCATCCACCAAGGACCCGAGCACGACGAGCACCTGCTCGCGACGCTTTGCGGATAGGCGGCCGACAGACCCGAAGTCAAGCAAGGCAAGCCGACCCTCAGGTGTGACGAGCACATTCCCAGGGTGAGGATCGGCATGAAACACGCCGTCTAGCAGCATCAGGCCCAGCAATCCTCGGGCCGCTTCCGGGGCCAGGGTTCCGGCCAGCGCCGGCTCCGCGAGTCTAAATGCCTGGTTGGGGCTCCTGCCCAGGATGCGATCGCTTACGAGGGTCCTGTCGGTGCTGAACTGCCGGTAGACGCGCGGCACCACAAAAACTGTAGTGCGCTGGCGGACGTCCTCCTGGTTGCGGGCCTCAATCCTGAAGTCAATTTCCTCCAGAAGCGCGTGCGCCAACTGCTCGACCACGCGTGTGGGCTGATGTCGCCTAAGCGATGGAACCCGCCGTTCGATCACCCGCGCGGCGGCCGAGAGCAGGCGCAGGTCTGCACGGATGACCTCCTCTATGCCCGGCCGCCGTACCTTCACGACGACAGGCTCGCCTGTGGTAAGACGAGCTTCGTAGACCTGAGCAATGGACCCGGCAGCTATGGGCGTGGCCGAAAATTCGGCGAACGCCTCTGCGGGATCATCGCCCAGATCATCAACCAGCTGGGACCGCACTTCCTCGAACGGCACCGGAGCGACGGCATCGTGCAGCCGGCTCAAACGTTCCGTTAACTCAGGAGGAAGCAGATCCGCTCGCGTCCCCATGATTTGCCCCAGCTTTACGAAAGTCGGTCCCAGCCGCTCCAGTGCGCTGACTAAAGCCTCTGCTTCGGCCTCGGCGCTTAAAGGCTCTACGTTCCGGGTGCGGATCAGCCCGAGGCGAACCAGGGTTGGTTTAAGCCCCGCCTGTCCAAGCAGCCGGAGCATGGTCACGAGCCGCCGATAGTCAGCGGCCGAGAGTTTGGTCGAAATCATATGTCTCGGTTTCTCTGGCGGCTCAACGTCGAGTCGTCCAGCCTGAATTGGCGCGTTAGCGAATGCGTTTGTTTCACGAGCATTTTAGCCCCCTCTTGTCACCTTCCAAACAGGCCGCTCTTCGGTGGCCGAACGTCGCCAGACTTGGCATCTAGATTTAACCTTACTTCGGCTCCATCCTGCATGTAGTACACGACCTCGTATTCCCCGCGGGAGTAGGAAATGCTCTTAATCGCGTAAAATCCTGCGCGTCCCTCGAGTTCCGCCAACAGTTGTGAAAGCTTCACACCTCCTTGCGGTGGAAGCTCGACAAGAGAAGCTGGTGTTTCCTGAGAGACTGCCACGGTCCCTGAAATGATCAAGGTCGTTATCACACAGGCAATGGTCCTTATCTTCAGTGTTCGCACTCCAAATTCCTCACTGTCTGATCGGCCGGAGCCAATGAGCTATATCACGAAAGAGGCTTGTGCCATGGCCGTCAGACATGGCGGTTCGCGGACGTTGCACCTTCAACCCGTCCCCCAGATGTACCCTAACTTCAAAACTCGGCTCAAGACAGGCTGTAAACGCTGCTTGTGCCATGGCCACGGACGGTTCATTCTAATGGGAGGAGGATCCGCAGATGTGTCTGCTCGCCCCTCCCGACCCTGAGCCGCTGCTGTCGCAATTGTGGCCACTATCTGCGGCATTAGAAAATCGTGGTCGAACGGGATCCGCTGGCTGAAGCGCACCAGCATCGGTTCGTCGGCAGTGGCCCCGTTTGGCAAACACGGTCTTCTCGTCCGCCAGCTAGGCAGAAATGCGAAGGGATGGAAAAATGGACCTTAATGATCGGCAGGAAGGACCGGCCTGCTGCATCGAATGTATCATTGCCCCATGTGTTGTAAAATGAGGATAACCAACGGCCCGCCGAGAAGCCCTCCGAGAATGATGGCTGGCACTGCAAATCGCATCGCAAGCTGGGTCCATTTTTTTAGCATTGTCAGGCTCCATAAAGGCCCAGCATCTCTGATACTGTATATCCAGTATTCGGGCTGCATCGACGCCACTTTGGGCGCATGATCGTTCGGGTTCCTGACCTGGCGCGGTAAACCCTGCGCCGGGGGAAGCGCGGCACGGGCACCACTCGCGGCCATTGCATTCAGCCTTCCCCATGTCTTCTCGAACTGCGAAGTGGTCGTGTCCATGTCATCGAGTCGGCGTTCGCCTTGGCGGCGGCCCGGGGAAAGGGTCGGGCGGTCATCGAACGTTCCGTTTGTGTCCAAGGAAGAAGCCCTGTTGAGGCGGGAAATTCTATGGCCGTGATGCCGCTGGAAAATCATGAGCGAGAAAGTTACTGCGGCAGAGATCGCGTACCATTTCCTCAAAGTGGCTTACGTAGTGGGGTTCAATCTGCTGCCAATCCATCCAACGCAGCGTGATGCCACGTACGAACCTGAAACTGACGATGGCAGTCACGATCGCACTGACCCGAAGCCGCAGCGCCTCATCGTCAGAGGAGCGTTCGGAGAAGTCACTTGCCGCCCGTGTCAACCGCTCCAGCAAGGGCGCAATCGCCTGGTTGTAGATCAAGGCGAACGCCTCGTCGTTTTCATAGGAGCACCGCGCAACGAACGAGGTCCACGAGGAGGATTCAGCATCTTCCAAGATCATGTTCAGAAGATGAGTAAGAGTTTCTTCGAATCGCACCACCCTTGCGGCAGGTTCTTCAGTCTCCAAGATAGCGGCTGCTTCTCCGAAGCGGCTGGAAGCGTAATCGGCGATTGTCTGCGCCGCTGCGAGATAGAGCTCCTTCTTCCCTCCGAAATGATAGGGAATGGCCGACATCGTCGTGTTCGCAGCTTTCGCCAGGGCGCGCGTGCTTGCGCCCTCGTACCCCACAGCACCGATAACGCTGATTGCCGCCTCAATGAGCCGAGCACGTGTCTTTGCGCTTCTCGCCTCATGTCGACGGACTGTGGCTGAATTCGCTGTCATCCGCATCGCTCCAGGTTTGACCACCTATACACGTTCGTTCGAACGAAATAGATAGGCATAAATGCGACTTCATTGAAGACAGGTCAACATGTTTTTCGTCATCAGCATCGACCGTTGGGCATTCGACTGCCAGGATCACTGGGCGTTGAACGGTCACAGAGAGCGAGCAGCGGCAAGCAAGGGTTCCGCCATGACATATTTCCTGTAGCCAGACCCATGCCGCGAATGTGACCCGAACCCGAGACACGTTTTCGCTCCGGGGGGTCTTTAATCATCATTGCCACGATGATTTCGAAAGATGACGCGAAAATCTGGGGCCGGAGCCGGGCCGTGATTGGGATCGACACCGACCCTTTTCGTTTCAGCCGTGGGTTTGGGACAGCGGTATGCAGGTCGGGATACGGGTTCCGAGTCGCGAACAAGCGGCTTCCGAAGACAAAGGATTACAGGCGTAAGACCAGAATGATCAACCTGTGGGCGATGATGCTTATCCACTATAGCTTCCCTGCTACGCCTGCAGAGATGTAAAAAGCCGCACAAGTTCTTAACGTTCTTCCGTAAAATATATGAGAAGTCTCATTTAGCTATCGAAGAATGACAATGAACATCGAGAACCGCAACGCATTCGATGCCGCCGCCATAGTAATCAAAGCAATGCGGTCGGTCGGTGTTGCGCCCATACCGCGCAATTATCATCTATTCTATGAAGCCTATGTGGGATCCAAATCGGCCCTGGCAGAAAAACTTGCCATGATGGGGTCTGATCCGACGCAGACGGAGCTGGATGAACTGGCTGCGACGGAGATGGGGCTAGGAACCGTTCAATTCTTTCGAGAAGTAAATGAGCGGTTGTCGGACCAGCTGAGCGATGTGATCTCGCAGATGCAACGGCAACACGTTGTTCTCGAAAGCTACAATGCTCTTTTGGGCGAGGCGTCAAGCCGCCTCGCTGACGTTAGTGTGCAGACCGCCGCAATGGTGAAGGGCGTGGTCGGTGCACTCAGCACGGCTACCGGCGAGACAATCTCGCAAGGCAAGACCACTGTCCGGTATGCCGACGGCACCTCAGCAGAACTGGTCGAGGTCTATGAGCAGCTCGAGAAATACAAGAAGGCCGCCAACACCGACTCCCTTACCGGGCTTGCCAATCGCCGAGCTTTTGATGAGGAGCTGGCGGACGTCTATGGGCGGACTGCAGCTCTTCCCCTTACTGCATTGGTCATGGCAGATGTCGACCACTTCAAGAAGGTCAATGACAGCTACGGCCATGCGATAGGAGACCAGGTTTTGGTCACCGTCGGACGCATCCTCCGTGCGGCGGCCCCGAAAACCACTTTTGTTGCTCGAACCGGCGGTGAGGAATTTGGGATCATCTTGAAGGGGTGGTCGCGCGACGAAGTGATGGTCTTCTGTCGCAAGCTTTGCGCCACAATCGCAAGACGAAAGTTCAGAAATACTCGCACCCGCCTTGATTTGGGTACGGTAACCGTTTCGCTTGGGGTTGCCTTCGCTTCCCAAGCGCCCGGTCCCGAAGACCTTTTCCGTTCTGCGGACGTGGCTCTGTACAAAGCCAAGCATCGCGGGAGAAATCAAGCCGTCCTGTTTGATGAGGCCATGCTAGGTGAGCACAACAAGGACTGGTGGATCTACCGCAAGTCAACGCCGGCCCCGCGAGGCGCTGACGAGTGATCTGAAGCTCGTTCCTCTGGCGTAGAGCATGCCGTTCAACCAGAACATATGATATCCCTTGAAGCGGATTAAAGACCAGCCGAGGCTCCAGCGGCAAGGATCGCCCGGATGCGACCGCCTGTGGCGGATGAGTTTGAAACTCGGCTGGAGCCACTTTGAACGTCTTGGATACCGCGGCAACATGCTCGCCCGCAGACTTCTTCATGCGTCCGCCTTGGTTACCTAACTGCAGTTCTGGCGGACGCGCTAGCAGCACCAACCCTCTTCACCATCGGTTGCGCGCAGGCCAACCATCTCGGCGCCTCCTTGAAAGAGCTCTATCGCCATGCTATGTGATGCTCTTCACTTAGGGCACTAATAATATGATGACTACGAAACCTGACATGATCAGTTCAGACTTCGTGGAAGCTCTCACCAAGATCAGCAGCAAGATCCGAACGGCCTTCAACAAGCAGGTTACGGCGCACGGGCTCACATATCCGCGTGCCCGAGCCCTTTTCCGCCTCGCGAAGAAGCAGAATATGACCCAAAGCGAGCTTGCTTGCGAGATGGAACTGGAACAGGCGACGCTGGTGCGCCTTCTCGACCGGATGGAGGAGAACCGGCTCATTGAGCGGCGCGTGGACCCTAACGACCGCCGAGTCAAGCTGATCGTGTTGACGCCCCACGGTGAGGAGCAGGCAGCTCTCGTGCGTGCGATCGCCGATCGGATGCGCGCGCAGATCTTCCAGGGTATCAGTCCGGAGCAGCTGCACAGCGCGGTGGCGCTATTCGGGCACATTTCCATCAATGTTACGGAGTTGGGGAGCAGTGATGACTCCGAATGAATCAGCAGCAATAACAGAACCTGAAACGGTGTTTTGGTCGAAGGCTCGAGAAGAGGCGGCGCCGGCCCAGAGTGGGCGAACACAAGAAACGCACCCGGAGCAGCCGGTTGCGCCTGCCCCATCTTCGTCCCTGGCTCCAGTACCAGCCGCACCCCCACCCTTTCTACCAAAGCCTCCGGCCATGGTCGCAGCCTATATGCTTGCCGGCACGCTGATTGCGCTCACGCAAGGCCTCGGCATGAGCTTCATCTCAACGAATCTGCAGCAGATCGCCGGCCCCATGGGTCTAACCCAGACGGAGGCGACTTGGCTGATCGCCGCATATCTCTTTCCAAATGCGAGCCTGACCCTGCTACTCTTCAAGGTCCGCGCGCAATACGGACTGAGAAATTTCGCCGAAGTGGCGATTGTCGCCTACGTGTTCGTCTGTCTAGGGCATTTTTGGGTGGACAGCTATGAGAGCGCATTGGCCTTGCGTTTCTTTGCCGGAATGGCCGCGGCACCTCTGAGTTCGCTGGCCTTCCTTTACATACTTGAGCCGATGTCCCCCGCCAGAAAGATGAACGTTGGAATATGCGTGGCGCTGACGGCGCTGGCGTTGCCGTCGCCGGTTAGCGGGATCATTTCTTCCTACCTCTTGGACATTGGCGGCTATCATGTGCTCTACCTGATCGAAATGGGGCTGGCGATGATCTCGCTTAGCCTTGTCTACTTGCTGCCGCTCTCCTCTCCTCCAAGGGCGAAAGTGATCAGCGCTCTGGATCTGGTTAGCTACGTATTCCTGGCCATCGCGCTCGGCTGCTTTGCCGTGGTGCTCACTGTCGGACGACTCTACTGGTGGACTGCGGTCGACTGGACCGCCTGGATTCTCATCATCGGGATTGCAGCTTCCGCAATTTTCGCCATGATCGAGCTTAATCGCAGGAACCATCTGGTCGACATCCGCTGGCTCACCTCCCGCGAAATTCTTCATCTTACCGCAGCGCTCATGGTCTCCCGGCTCCTCCTCTCAGAGCAAACGAGCGGCGCAATCAATTTCTTGCGCAATACGGGGATGATGAACGAGCAGCTGGCCGGTCTTTACTGGGTCATTCTAGCTGGTGCATTGGTCTCAGGCGCTGTATGCGCGGCCATTATGAGGCCTGGCCGAGAATGGCTTATCCACGGCTCTTCCCTGCTACTCGTGGCACTCGGGAGCTACATGGACAGCCAGTCTACCGTCCTCACGCGACCAGAGCAGATGTATCTCAGCCAGTTCCTCGTCAGCTTCGCGAGCGGCCTCTTTCTACCTCCGGCATTGACCATGGGCCTGGGCGCGGCGCTAAAGCGTGGGCCGAGCTACATTCTTTCGTTCATAGTGGTGTTCCTCGCGACCCAGAAAATCGGCGGCTACCTGGGCAGCGCACTCTACGGAACCTTCGTGCAATGGCGCGAGCAGTTCCACTCCTTGCGTCTGGTATCGCAACTTGCATCGACCGACCCGCTGGTGACACTACGGCTGAAGCAGCTGGGCGCCGCCCACGGAAAGGTTCTGAGCGACCCTAGCCAGCAACCTGTTCAGGGCGCCGCACTCTTTGCAAAACAGGTTCAGCAGCAGGCATACGCGCTGGCTTATAACGATTCCTTCCTGCTCAGTGCCTGGCTAGCGCTTGCCGCGCTTGTCATTCTCCTCATCCATGTCGGATGGCGGAACCGCAACTGTCTTTTTCAAAATCAAGAACCCCCTGTCCACAGTCAACTGATCTCAAGAAAAACAAGAAAAGAACCGCTATGTCTAGGATTTTCCGCTTCATTGCCACGTACATCGCGCTTGCCATCGGCGTAACCGGCATAGTTGTAGTGCTTTATGCCTGGAACCTGCCACCCTTCCACGGTTCAGTCGAAACGACCAACGACGCCTACGTGCGCGGGCAAGTGACGCTGCTTAGCCCGCAACTGGCGGGCTATCTCATCGAGGTGCCAGTGCAGGATTATCAGAGGGTGACCGAAGGTGACCTGGTCGCCCGCATCGATGACCGTATATACAGACAAAAATTGGAACAAGCGAAGGCGGCCCTCGCGAGTGCAGAAGCATCGCTCTCCAACTCGGAGCAAAGTCGCAAGTCGGCTGAGGCGAAAATCCTGTCCGCCAAGGCGGCAGTGGAAAGCGCCGAGGCCGCTTTCGGCGCCGCCCGCGCCACTCGCGAGCGCACTGATAGCCTGCGGAAAAAAAACATCGCTTCGGAGAGTGAATCAGAACACGCCCGCGCCGCCTTTAATCAGGCTCAGGCGGCCGTACATCAGGCGGAAGCGGCCGTACTAGTAGCCGAACAGGATCTGAACACCATCGTCGTCAGCCGTAAATCTCTCGAAGCAGATGTAGCAAGTGCCAAGGCCGCCGTTGAGCTTGCTGAAATAGACCTCGGCAATACCCGCATCACGGCTCCACAGGACGGCACGCTGGGGGAGGTGACCGGTCGTGTTGGTCAATATGTTTCGGTTGGTACGCAGGTTGCCGCCGTCGTGCCGGACAAGGTCTGGGTGGTTGCCAATTTTAAGGAGACCCAGCTTTCCGGAATGCGGGCTGGCCAGCGGGTAACATTTACAGTCGATGCGCTTGGAGACCAGCAGTTTATGGGCCGCATCGAACGTTTCGCGCCAGCAACGGGTTCGGAATTCTCGGTTATCAAGGCCGATAACGCCACGGGTAATTTTACAAAGGTCGCACAGCGTATTCCAGTTCGCATCCGGATTGAGCCGCAACAGCCGGTAACAGACAGACTAGCCCCGGGGATGTCCGTGGTCGCAAGCGTAGACCTCGCCCAACGCGAGGCCGTAGTTGCGCAGACAAACAGCACAGATAGCAGAGAGGCTGACATAAGCCGCCACCGCTAAAAAGCGGATCGGGACACCACCCATTTCTCCAGCCGTTTCACTCGACGCTGCGGCTAAGTCGCCCGGCTAGTCCCGCAGATCTAGGTGAACCCATTCGCCGAGCGAAAAAAGGGACGCGGCCCGTTCCATTCACGATCGCGAGGCACGGCTAGCCAACGATGCAAGAGCTAACCACGAAGCTCGTGCGGCAGCTCTCGCACTGAATGCTCTTTGTGCGTAAGTGCCACCTGCTGGTCGACACAACACACACACTCCGGGGGGCTCGAAGGTGCGCCAGAAAGTCGAGGCGTGATTGAGACGAGGCAACGACAGCCGAGGCCCGTGAGCCTGCTATCCGTATCGGTTTTGACCAGAAGGCATCAATCCTCAGGGTATTCGATCCTCTCACGGCTCACCAGCTTCAAGGAGCGGTCCGGTTGGAGGATATACCGCTCGCCCCACTCCTGCCCGAACTGATCGCGGAAGCGGTTGGTAACGGTGCTGCCGATCGGGGCCTTCGTCAATCGTGTTGCCGGCTGTCCGCCGTAAGTAATGCTGCCAGGTACAGGCTCAAGCTGGCTCGTGGTGCATCCAGTCGTGACCAGGGTTAGAATCGGGATGAGAAAGCGCAACATCGGCTGCTCCTTTGGTAAAGACTTTCGAACTGCCGGTGACGTCTCCGGTTCCAAGCCAATCTGCACGTTGCACCTTTGCAAAACCTCGCAAGCGTCCGTATCCTCTCTACGAGCCCTCCAAAACGGTGCTGGCAGGACGGGCCGGGCGGTCACCTATAGACGCAACGCTCGACCGGTTCATCGGACTGTATCAATAATGCTGTCCTGACGGACGATCAGTCGTATCTTAGGGCCAGACCGGGTATGGTGGCCGCTTCCACTACACGTTGATATCGACTGAACCTGTCCAAGCCGAATTAGAAGCCGAAGGTCGGGCACAGCAACGGATCATGTTGTCGAGCCGTAGTCGCGGTTCGAGCAGATGGTTGCCGCCAGTGAGATGTGGCCTTTTCAATGACCACCCGATCCACGTGACCGAGTTCCCGCAGTACATGAGCGCTTCAGGAGTGGCCTCGACCGCCGTCGCCCATCTCGCGTTGCTAGGAAGGCAGCCGCAAATTCCATGGCCGTCAGCTTTGGCACGGCTGACGCACCCAAATTTCGGTGCGCACCACGTCCAAAGATGATGGACGTGAGGAGCAGGTTCCCATGCCTCGGTGCTTCCTACGAGAAGGTTAGCGAGAAGGGGCTAAGTTTCCAGCCCCGCACCAGTTTACCGTGATTTAGACGTCACTGATGCAAGGGGCGATGATTGCCATTCGCCGCGTACAAGGGACAGAAAATGTGCGGTGCTGAGACCATCGTCGATTGGCAGCAACGGGGAATCACGGCGCGGGTGATAGGTTTGCGAACAGACCAAAACCCGCTGCTACAGCACCGACCGCAACCACGCGATCCTGCCTTCGATGACTGGATGCAGAAGTCTGATGCCTGGTTGTTCGGCTGGAATATCGAGGATTCCTTCCGTTGCTCGCAAAGCGGCGCACTCAAATTCGGGTAGCCGGGGTCGTGGCAACCCGAGCAGCGACCAGTAACCTCTGTGGCAACCATGAAGGGCGCAAAATCGACGGCCGCAACGCGAGACGGCGCCCCTCTGGTGAGCGGTCAGTAGAAGTCAGCGGCAGACTCTTTCCTTGGCTTGTAGACGATCTGAGACGGGAAAGATGCCAGACGCCCGCTGTTAGAGCTGCACGACCGATCGCTTACCGAATCCCGTCATTCCGGAAACCCGCCTGTTCGCGGGCGGGGCCCTCAGCCTTTCGCAACTCCCGAGGGTCCGGACCTTCTTCCGGCCTCAGTCTCCGCGACCAAATCGTCATCGCCGGGATGGTGCTTGGCTGCCAGCAGGCTGCACTGCAGCCGGTCCGCTAGAGCTACCGTTACGGATGGATGAAGCCACCGGCGAATGATTCCGTACCGGTGATGTCCGACTACGACTAGATCTGCCTGCTCTTCAACCGCAACGGCAACAATCCGGTCGACCGGCTCTCCTGCTTCTATACGAGCGCGCGGCGACAGCCCCATTTGCCTTAGCCGCGAAAGCCCTTCATCAAGAATGCTGCGGTAATCGCTAAGGTCATAGGGCGGTGCATACGGAACGGCGGTTCCCGCCATCGACACGCCGACTGTCATGTCGACGACCGCCAAAAGCAAAACATCCGCCCCGCAAAGCTGTGCCAGGCGGGCGCCTTCCCGAAGCGCAAGGCGGCCCTCAGTTGAACCGTCATAGGCCAGAACGATCATGTGATACATCTGGTCAAGTCCCCAGTTGCCATCCAGCGCCAGAGCAATTAGCCTAGCATCCTAACCAATAGGACGCAATCGCTAGCCATGGCGGAAGATCTTCAATTCGCAGTGCAGCTCGGGAAAGTGGCGCGCCGGTGGCGGACGCGGCTGGATTCGCGTCTGCGCTCGGCAGGGCTTACCCAGGCGCGCTGGATGGCACTTCTGGAGCTCTCGCGATCAGGTGACCTGACCCAGCGTGAGCTAGCGTTTTCACTCGGTGTTGAAGGCCCCACGCTGGTCCGGCTCCTCGATGGTCTGGAGGCGCAAGGAATGATCGAGCGGCATCCCTGCCCCGGTGATCGACGGGCGAAGCGCGTGCATCTCACCGAGGCCGCGGACCCGGTGCTGCGGGAGATCCGAAAGATCACAGATGCGACTCGAAGAGAGCTTCTTGAGGGCGTCGCAAGCGCTGATCTGTCCGCCGCCCTGCGGGTTCTTGCGTTGATTGGCGAGCGGTTGGAGCAGACTGAGTGAACAAGATTCAGGAACTCAGTCAGGTCAACGAAAGGGAGCAGGACCGCACCGAGCCAACACCCGAGGCTGCGCCGCCGAAAGCAGGGGATCCAGCGCCTGCACCGCGTCGCGGGCGCATGCTTCGCATCGGCATCACGCTGACGGTGATTGTGGCGCTCGCCTTCTTCGGCGGTCGCTGGCTCGCGGCACGATGGGCACAGGTCTCGATTGATGATGCCCGCATTGCCGGCACCCTTGTCACCGTTTCCAGTGAGGTCAGCGCAGAGGTGGTGGCTATTCCAGTCACGGCAGGGGAACGCGTCAAGCAAGGCGAGTTGCTGGTGTCGCTCGATCTTGAGCAGGGGGAGTTGGCGGTTGCCGGAACGGAGGCTGAGATCGCCGCGCTCGACGCGCAGGTCGAGCAGCTTGGCGTCCAGAAGGACATGGTTCGCTCGCAGGTAGAGAGCCGGCTCGCCGCCGCTCGGGCTCAGATCGCCGCAGCAGAGGCGACCCACGCTGCAAGCGAGGCGGAGTTGCGCAACGCACAGAGCCGGTTCGACCGGATCGCCGCGCTGGCAAGCCGGGGGGTCGCGACCTCGCAGGAGAAGGAGGATGCGCAGGCCCGACTCGACACGGCACGTCAGCAGGAGCTTGCGACAGCGGCTATGATCGAGACTGCCGGGGCCAATGTGGGCGTGGTTCAGTCCGACGCCGGTCAACTCGCTGTCATAGATCGCCAGATCGCAAGACTGGCGGCCGAGAAGAGCGGTCTTGAAGCGCAACGGGCGCAAAGGCTGATAGAGGTGAGCAACAGCAAGGTGTCTGCGGCGTTCGCCGGCGTGGTTGATGCGACCTTCGTCGATCGGGGCGAATACGTCACGCCGGGCATGCGCCTTCTCGTATACCACCGGCCGGAGGAGGTCTGGGTGGAAGCCAATGTCAAGGAAACGAACTTCCGCAAGATACGCGTCGGCGCGCCCGCGACCATTTTGGTGGACGCCTATCCCGGCCGCGAGTTTCGCGGGAAAGTCGAGCGTATCGGCGGCGCCGCTACAAGCCAGCTCGCGCTTCTGCCAAGCCCCAACCCCAGCGGTAACTTTACAAAGGTGACGCAGCGGGTGCCGATCCGGGTCTCGATTGACAGCGAGGGTGAGTTTCTCTCGCCCGGAATGATGGTGGTGTTGAGCATTGATGTCGGCGACTGAGGCGCTCTTTGAACGCTACGGTTCGGTCTACCGCGCCTACGCGACCGGCACGGTCATGATCGCGACGATCTCAGTCGTGCTTTCGACGACGATCGTGAATGTTGCAATCCCTGACGTGATGGGCGCCTTCGGCATCAGTGCAGTGCAGGCGCAGTGGCTATCTACCGGCTTTCTCGCCGCCATGACTGCGACCATGCTGCTCGGGGACTGGGCCGATCGGGCCTTCGGTCTGCGGCTGTCGCTTAACGTGGCGCTTGCGGTTTTCTTCGCGGGATCGGTGCTCGGCGGGCTCGCGCCGAACCAGGGCATCCTGACGCTGGCGCGCGTTGTGCAGGGAGCGGCTGCGGGCCTGGTTCAGCCACTGAGCATGATCCTGCTCTTCCGCGTCTTCCCTCCTGACAAGCGCGGCGCTGCCATGGGTATCTTTGGCATCGGCGTGGTGCTGGCCCCGGCGCTTGGCCCTTGGATCGGCGGCCTGCTCATCGATGCGTTCGACTGGCGCTGGGTGTTCTATCTCGGCCTGCCCCCGAGTATCACAGCGATCGTGCTCGCCAACCTGTTCGTGCCGGGGCGTGACGCGGTTGGGCCCCGTCCCGGATTCGATTGGACGGGGCTCGGGTTGCTCGCAGTGTTTCTCGCCTCTCTGCTTAATGCTCTCACCAACGCTCAGCGGCTCGGCTGGAGCTCTGACCCGATCCTGCTTCAGTTCGCCATTGCTGCGACGGCTGCGGTCAGCTTTCTGCTCTGGGAGCTGCGCACCCCGAAGCCGATGCTGGATATGCGGCTATTCCGCAACCTGCCGTTTGCCTCGGCTTCGGTCGTCGCGTTCATCATGGGCGCCGGCCTTTTCGGCTCAACATACCTGCTGCCGCTTTTCGTGCAGACGATCCAGGGCTTCACGCCGACTCAAGCAGGGCTCCTGCTCATGCCCTCGGGGTTCGTGCTGGTGCTCGTCTTTCCAATCGCAGGGCGGCTCTCCGACAAGCTGCCGGCCGCCCTTCTAATCGGTGGTGGGATGGCTGTGTTTGCCTGGTCGTCCTGGCTGACGTCGGCCGTCGACATCAATACCGATTTCTGGACCTTAGCCTGGTGGACGATCCTGTCACGGGTGGGTCTCGGCTTCGTCTTCCCAGCCATATCGGCCGGCCCCTTAAAGACCCTCCCGCGCGAGCTGATCGGCCAGGGCTCGGGCGCGATGAATTTCATCCGGCAACTCGGCGGTGCCTTCGGTGTAAACCTGCTCGCAGTGTTTATGGAGCGCCGCACGATGATGCACGCCGACGCCTTCGCAGCAACGCAGACCAGCGACAACTCCACCACAATAGCACTGCTGCGCCAAGTGGGCAGTATCGTGCAAACGGCGGGGCTACCAGACCAGCAGGCGGTGGCGGCAGCCTCTCAATTTCTGACGCAGACCGTCGTCATCCAGTCGAACAGCGCGGCATTTCGTGATGGGTTCCTCGTCGTGACTCTGATCTTTGCCATGGCGTTGATCCCGACATTGGTCATGCATTTCGCCGTCAAGCGCACGGTGCCCTCTGGATCGTGAAGCGCCCTCCAAAGGATCGGGTTGACCCATCCAGCAGCGCCTTCAGCAACATCGGCATGCGAGACTTAAAGCGGCGATAGCCTGATGGCTTCAGAGGATAGGCGACCGTCGCCGACGGAGGCTGCGATGGTCTTCGTCCCAGATAACCGATGCTCGTGAGGCCTCTTCCTGCCCAGCGGGTGGTTATGTGAGAGCCTGACCGAAAAAGAGTTGAGTGAAATCAGCCAGCTGTGATTCCTTCGGATTTGCTTAGGATTCGATGGAGACCGCAATGGGCTGGACTGATTTCACCCGTCGCCAATATGTCCGAGGGACAGGGCGATATGCAAGCGACCTTACGGACAAGGAATGGTCACTGATTGCGCCATTCATGCCGACGCCACGCAGGCTCGGCCGCCCGCGCACGACGGAACTGCGCGAGGTTTTGAACGCGCTGCTTTATATTGCATCGACCGGTTGCCAGTGGAGGATGCTGCCGAAGGATTTTCCACCCTATTCAACCGTGCAGGGCTATTTCTACGAGTGGCGGGCGACTGGTCTATGGCAACGGATCAACCATCATCTGGTCATGGAGACGCGAGAACTGGAGGGGAAGGACGCCTCGCCGACAGCAGGCGTGATCGATAGTCAGAGCGTCAAAACGACCGAGAGCGGAGGGGTTGCGGGCTATGACGCGGGCAAGAAGATCAAAGGTCGCAAGCGTCACATCGTTGTCGACACGCTCGGCTTGATGGCGGGGCTCGTCGTCCACAGCGCCGATATTCAAGATCGGGATGGCGCAGCCGCAGTTCTCAAAACCATCATCATAAGGTGGCCGTGGCTCAGACACATCTTCGCCGATGGCGGCTATGCCGGACCGAAATTGAGGGGCGCATTGCGCAAGGTTGCGACGTTCAGGCTCCAGGTCGTCAAACGAACCGACAAAACCAAAGGCTTTGAAGTTCTGCCGCGTCGCTGGGTCGTTGAACGAACCTTCGCATGGCTAGGGAGATGCAGACGATTAGCCAAGGATTGGGAGAAGTCAGTCGCTTCCGCCGAAGCCTGGATGCTCATCGCCCACATCCGCATTCTCAGCCGAAGGCTCGCAAGATATTGCGTCTGTTGAGTTCTTTTCGAGTCAGGCTCTGAGGCTCTCGCGAGGTTTCCGTAGTATCTACAATAACGGCTGCCAGCCTTTCAGCTGGGAAGAAGATGAACCGTCCGGCGGCGCCGTACTCAGTCAGTAACCGTTACAACTGACGTCCTGCTGCAGTTTCGAGAATCACGGCGTATTCTGTGGGCATGTGAGACAGAGGCACCGGGGGGCATGAAGTGCGCCCAGCCTGCATCGATGATGCTGAGAGCAGTGTTAGTAGGCTGGCCGCCTCTGCAACTCGCCCGGTTGCGCCGAGAGGTGCGTCCCTGGTTGCCGTGTCGCCCATCCCTGCCGTTGTTCAACCAACGGGAGGGATGGGCGACGAGTGATCGGGATTGGTTTCCACGGCGGGCGGGGTGCCAATAAGCGATGATCCGCGTCCCACTGCGGAGGGGCCGTACAACGCCAGTTGGCACGTCCCCTCGCGCAGTTCTAGCCCGCCGGGGTCGCAGGGACCGCCTTAGTGAACAAGACGAGATGCTGCACAACGGGCGCACCATAAGCCATCTGTGTGGCGATAGCCACTTTTTATGAAGCTAAGCAAGAATGCGGCTTTCAGTGCGAGTGCAAGATCCAGCCAGTGGACATCGGTCGCTCGGCTACTTTCGGAGGTTATCGCCCGCAAAAAAGGAGGCCCGCCGAAGCGGGCTGAGTCGGGGTCGAGAAGGTAAGACTTTAAAGCCGCTAGGATTGGCCCCCACAGTTGCTCGGAGGAGGAACCTCGCCGCAGCCTCTAAACAAGAGAGGCACGCGAACGTTCCAGGAGAAATGCCACTCGTTCGGCTTAAGGTAGAGAGCCTACGGTTTCCGTGGCGATGGAAATAGAGCATGTCGCTGCCCACATCAAGGACGGGTCGGCCCGATGGGCTCGCGGTTCAGAGGAACTGTGATGACCAGGACAACAAGGAGGATGCTTCTTTGCCCAGCCACCGTCCCACCCGTTTCGCCGCTGGCGAAGATCCCGCCAAGCGCCGGCAAATCATCGAAGGTGCAAGCCGAGCCTTCATCAGGCTGGGCTTCGATGGCGCCAGCATGAACGACATCGCCCGCGAGGCAGGAGTCTCGAAGGGGACGATCTACGTCTACTTTAAGGATAAGGAAGATCTGTTCGGGGCGTTCATCGAGCAGGAGCGCCAGCGTATCACCCTCACGCTGAAAGATATCCTTGCCGGCAGCGAGGATGTGGAGGACGGCCTCTATTGCTTCGGGATCAGGTTTGCAAGCGAGATTACGTCGCCACAAGCCATCAATGCAATGCGCACCCTCATTGGCGTCACGAACCGGATGCCGACGCTCTGCAGCCGCTTCTTCTGGTTGCCCGCCAGCAGTCGTATCTTGCTCGAGAATTTCATCAATCGCCAAGTCGCGCTCGACAACCTCGCCGTGAAAGATACGGATCTCGCAGCCCTCCAATTCATCGAGCTTGTCAGCGGCACGTTCATAACGTTCCGCCTCGTTGGCGATCTGCACGACGTGCCTCCGCAGGAAGAACTGGACTACGTTGTGAAGAGCGCAATCCGCATCTTCATGGCCGCCTATGGCACCTCTAATCCGCCCAGGACGGCTGTTTGACCTCGCGGGGACCTGGCTGCTTTTGTCGCCTTCCAGTCGTGCCGCGGGCATCGGCGAAATGGACCCGCCGAGATGTTGGCCGGACATCAGGTCGAAGAAGCCTTCAAACTGCAGGAGGCTGTCGATCATTGCCTATCTCGCCTGGTCAAGCTGGCTGTAGAGACGCTTTCTCTTGGCTGCTCCTGCAGTGTTCTCCACTACTTCATTGCGCGATTGCCGAGAACCGCTCGCCAGCCCCTCCGGGAACTTACCGACTGCTGCTGCTGTTTCCGTTGGTTCAGCCGCCGGGTTCGGGCGACCGATACTGTATCCCCTCGGGTGACCTTAGGAGCAGCGTTCGCCTTAAGCACGGATTTACCAGAAAAAGCAGATGGCCGACCGATTTCCCAGAGGCTGAGACTCCCGCCAAGCTATTACGGCCAACTCTGCGGCTGCGAGAGCTTATGCTTAAATAAACAGGCTGTTGTCTCGTTCGCTCTATGACCAAGTGGCCCCATCTATGCACTTCATCGAACGTTAGGTGAAAGTAACATGCCGATGACGTTTTTAGCCAGGCTCAGGGCCAACGGACCTCGTTGGTCTTATCTTCTCACATGGTTGCACGCTGTAATTGGGGCCACCACTGGCCTCACGGCAGCGACCTGAGCTGTTTCTAGCGCCCTCGGGATGGCTCTTCCTGAGATGTTCGCGGAAACGCTGCACATGAACTGCCGCAGTCGCTCGTTTTGGCATCAGCGGTCGTTGCCGGTGTTGCCACGGTCTTGTGCAGCGGTTTGAGCCGTTTCGCAGCACTCGTCGCCAGGTTGATTAGCTACATAGGCTTCTTCCGCGAGATGCCGAGCTGCTGGGGTGACGTCATGGTCTTCTGTGCAGCCTCCACGAGCCGCGCTCCCTTATGGCCGCAGGCGCCCTTGCTCTTGTCGTCGCTGCGGTGTTTCGAACTTCACACCCGTGGGACGATCATCAAAGCGATCCACCCGCGTCTCTGCTGGCCGCTAGCATTGGCGGCGGTGTTGGTGGGAGCGAGCCGGATTGCCGAAGGTTTGCACTTGGCAGCCCTTGAGGAGACGCTTGAGCTCTCAGCTAGCTCGTTCTGATGCTCATCACGGGCCGGCTCGTTTTAATGCCTTCGAGCCTCCTGGACGTAAGCGTGGTCGCCCACACCAAAAACCGGGGGATCATGCGGTGCGACCCCAGCCAGATCCCCTGCTCTTTAGCTGAGAGTACCGCCAGCTGAAGCTCGTTCTTCTCCGCGCGTCGGCCAGCCCGGAGATTTGGCCGTTGCGCAGACCAAAGAGCATGGTTATCCTGCCCTTTGTTCAACTCGCTTCTCAGCTCCCTTTCGTAGGAGTTTCACGCGATGCTTGCAGTCTGGAGAGACATAGCCGTATTTTTGGATGCGTCGGCTGCGGGCGAGAAGATAGCTGTGCATGCGGCTCAACTTGCCCGCCAGCACGGAGCTCATCTGATCGGCATCTACGGCGTCTCCTTGACGAGCGAGTTGGACCGCTTCGCTGGTCATGCGCGGGGCGATGCCATTCGTCAGGTCGTGGAGAGACGTCGCGGCGAAGAAGAACATAAGGTACTTGCCGCAGGCCGCCGCTTCGCCGATCTGAGTGGTCAGTTTGGCATCAGTTCGGAACTTAGGGTTGTCTGGCGCGACGGGCTCGACACCGAGGCTGTCCTGCGCGCGCTCCACAGCGACCTGATAATCGCGGCACATCCGAAGCCCGACAACTTGCCCGCAGGGTGGTTAGCGGAACGGCTCCTGCTGGCAACGGGAACACCGGTACTGCTCATACCGCAGCCGTGGGCCGGCGAAACGATAGGTACCAATGTTCTCATCGCCTGGAATCGCAGCCGCGAGGCGCGACGGGCGGTTAACGACGCAATGCCCTTCATCAGCACCGCTGAGAAAAGGACAATCCTGACCGTCGATGCAGAGAGGAACATGAAGGCGCTCGATCACGAAGCAGGTACAAATCTTCTTCAGCATTTGAACAGGCATGACGTGGAAGCCGATATAGCAAAGGTGGCATCAGATGGTGCCCCCGTTGCCGACGTCATTGCCCGTCAGGTTGCTGAGAGAGGGGTCGATCTTCTTGTATTCGGTGCATACAGCCGCCCCCGCACAAGTGAGTTGCTGTTTGGTAGCACCACTCGCTCTCTGCTCACCATCGAGTCCGTCCCAATGCTCATCTCCCGATGAAGAGTTCCGATTTGACGCGATCGGTGGATTTTGCTTTAGGAGCCCACGACGGGCGAGGCTTTGGGCGACAGGTTGGCCAGCTGAGCTCTCTGCGGGTTTAGCCTCTCAGTCTCGGCCCCACTGGAGCGCGGGCGCTTGCTGTCGCGCGGACCCACGCGATTGCCTTACTCAACAAACGGGGCCTGCGAGAGAATCTCATCATGTCCAGCGTGATAGCCACTGATCATTTCGCTGCGATAGTAATTAACCGACCGGTGACGGCATAACCGCCGCCGGTCGCAACATTCAGGGCAACAAAATCTTGCGCCGTCTGCTGGACGGCTTGTGCAAGGTTCGCTTGGGCAACAGAGACCTCGCGTTGCGCATCCAGGACATCAAGCAGCGAAGAAGCACCATCGCGGTAGCTGGCGGTCGCCAGTTCAAGAGCCTCCTCATAGGAGCGGACAGTATCGCGAAGCGCAGCTACCGTTCGAGCATCCCGTGCCACGGCGGCAAGGGCGTTTTCCACCTCCTCAACCGCCCCGAGAACAGTTTCTTTCCAAGCGAGATAAGCTTCCCGAGCGACGGACTCCGCAGCCGTCACGTTAGCTTTCAACGCCCCGCCGTCGAAGATCGGCAATGAGAGGCCCGGCCCAAATGACCAAGACAGCACTCCGCTCTCGTTACTGCTAGCGCGGGTATAGGACGGGCTGATGGAGCCGCCTAAAGTGATGGCTGGATAAAGCTGTGCTTGGGCTACGCCGATTTCGGCAACTGCAGATGCCAGCTGCCGCTCCGCCGCCCGGATATCCGGGCGGTTGCGGATCAGATCCGCAGGCACGCCTGCCTTTGCATCAAAGCGGGCGACAGGTTGGCGAGCGCCTTTCTGAAGCTCTGGCAGCAGCGATGAAGCCGGCAAGCCGAGCAGGGTGGCGACGCGATGGGCCGCGCCGCGGAATTGTGTCTCCAGTCCCGGTATCTCCGACAATGTGCTATTTACCAGTCCTTCGGACTGCACGACGTCAAGGCGCGATGCCGCGCCAGCTTCAAGCTGGAGACGGGTTAATTCGAGCGTCTCGCGGCGTGACGAGAGGTTCTGCCTGGCAAGACCGATCCGCTCCTGATAGTAGCGTACGTCGATGTATGCAGCGACAACCTGCGAGAGCAGGGTAAGTTTTGCAACGTCGACGGTGGCGTAGGCGGCATCCAACTGAGCCAGCGCACTCTGTTTGGACCGCTTGTACAAGCCAAAGAGATCAAGGAACCAGGAGACATCTAGACCGCCTGCAACCGTTGTTTGCGCAGAGGTCGATGCGGCACCTACTGAGCCGGCAATATCCTTCGTGCCGCTCCGGGATGCCTCAGCACCAAAGTCGAGTGAAGGTAGCCCGCCGGCGCCCGCCTGAACAACGTTTGCCTCAGCCTGATTGATCCGCTCCAGCGCCTGAAGCACATCCAGGTTCTGTGCCAAGCCCTGCCGAACATAGCCATTCAAGCGACTGTCATTGAAGGCGGTCCACCAGGCGACGGTCGAGATGTCGCCATTGCTGCTCGAGGAGCCCTCGGCGAACTTCGCAGTTAGAGCAATCTCGGGAGCGACATGATCCGGCCCGACGACACAACTGGACAACAGGAGGGGACAGCAGAGGAAGAAGCGGCGAATGCCCATTTTCAGATCCTGTAGTTTGATGAGAAATAACCTAAACTGGGTTTTCAGCTAGCATCTGGCGCCGCTAGCTCAGCCTTTCCGATGACAATCAGCAAATTTTCCGCTCGCCTCTTCAGAACGGCTTCTTCGGTCCTGTCAACGATAGAAGGGTGCAGTAGCGCAAGCAGGACGTCGGCAATACACTCAGCGTTTTCCAAACAGCTCGTTTGCGTATCTGACCGAAGCGTCTGCGCCACTTGTGCCACCAAGCTGAGGCGGAACCGCTCCTCAAGATCGGGCGATGCGATCAGCATCTCCATGATCTCGAAAAGGCCGCGCTCCTGTCTGCGTAGATCAAGCATGCTCTTTAACGCATTCCGCACAAAGGCCCCTGAACATTAAAGGGGCACAGATATACGGTAGAAAGTTCAGATCACGAACAGCGACGGGCTTCCGCGCCACAGTCGAAGGTCGTAGAAGGGTGGAACTTTGCCGTTCGTCTCGCCCATCGGAACGAGACGCCATTCACAACACAAGCACCTAGGTTTGAACGCGGAAATGAGACATTTGCGGATGTAACAACCTTGCCGCAATGCAGCATCGTCCGCCTTGCACGCGGCGAAGGGTCACTTCACTGACGGATAGAGTCACAAAACCTTCGCGACCTTGACATCGAAGTGTCATCCACGAGCCCTACTGTATTGCGAAACGCAATCTCTGCGTCATTCACATTACAGATGGTGATCCATGAAGCCCAGCGATGCCGAGACCGACCGCAAATACGTGTTGCGGCTCAGAAATGTCGGTGTGACCTATTCAGGCGGAGTGGTGGCGCTCAGATCGACCACCCTCGATTTCTTCCAGCGCGAGTTCTCCGTTTTACTCGGCCTGTCGGGTGCGGGGAAATCGACACTTTTGCGCTCCCTGAACCTCCTTGTTAAACCTACCTCCGGCGAGATTGTCTCATCGGATTTCGGTGTCCTTGGCCCGACCGGCGCACTCCGCCAGCACCGGCGCCGAACGGCACTCATTTTCCAGCACCATCAGCTGATCGAGCGACATACGGCCCTCGCCAACGTCCTCACCGGCCGACTCGGCTATCACAATACCTTGCGCAGTTTCTTCCCGCTGCCCCGCGCGGACCTGGAACTGGCTCTCCACTGCCTCGAGCGCGTCGGTCTGGCCGACAAATCCATGACGCGTGTCGATCAGCTCTCTGGCGGCCAGAAGCAGCGTGTCGGGATTGCCCGCGCGCTGGCGCAGCAGCCCAACATCATTCTGGCCGACGAGCCTGTCGCCAGCCTCGATCCCGCCACCTCGGAGAAGATCCTCGAACTGCTTCGCCAGGTGTGCAAAGAAGACGGCATCACCGCCATCGTGTCGCTGCACCAGCTGGAATACGCGCAGCGCTTTGCAGACCGGATCATTGGCCTTGCCGGTGCACATGTTGTGTTTGACGGCGCTCCTGATGAGCTCAATGACGACAATTTCGCCGCGATATACGCCGGGCACCGCCGTGAGCCAATCGCACCCAGCCGGACGAGTAACCCCGCCTACGCCCAGCCACCGTTTACGCCTGAGATGGAGATGTCCCTATGAACCGCCTGCTGAAATTTGCCATTGCTGCCGCCCTTGCCATGGGGCTGGCAGCGCCAGCCCACGCCGCCAATCCGAATCCAGAGACTTTAAAGGTCGCACTGTTACCGGATGAGAATGCGTCCGAGTTGATCAAGCGCAATCAACCGCTCAAGGACTACCTCGAGAAGGAACTGGGCAAGAAGGTCGATCTGGTTGTGACAACAGACTACTCGTCGATGATCGAGGCAATGCGTTTCGGCCGGATCGACATAGCCTATTTCGGTCCGCTCTCGTACGTGCTTGCCAAGGGCAAAGCCGATATCGAGCCGTTTGCGGCAATGGTCAGCGACGGCAAGCCGACTTACCGCTCTGTCGTCATTGCCAACGCGAATGCCAATGTGAATTCGCTCAGCGACATCAAGGGCAAGAAGGTCGCTTTCGGCGATCGCGCTTCCACCTCCAGCCATCTGATTCCGAAGACGTTGATGGCGGAAGCCGGTGTCGTGAATGATCGCGATTACCAGCAGCACTTCGTCGGCAGCCACGATGCGGTTGCGGTGAATGTCGCCAACGGCAATGCGGAAGTCGGGGGCCTTTCCGAGGTGATCTGGAAAACTCTTCTTGAGAGAAAGCTCGTCGACGCAGGCAAGGTCAAGGTCATCGCCTACAGCAAGGAATATCCCCAATACCCGTGGACGATGCGCTCCGACCTGAAGCCGGAGCTGAAGGACAAGATCCGCACCACTTTCGTGAACCTGAAGGACCCCGCAGTTCTGAAGAACTTCAAGGCGGACGGTTTCGCCCCGATCACGGACAATGATTACGACGTGATCCGCGATATGGGAAAGTTGCTTGGAATCGACTTCGGAGCGATGTGAGGACGTGATGACGACGCTCGGCGCAACCACAATCAACACAACAAACCATTATCTCGATCAGTACAGTCGGGCGTGGATCCGGCAGTCTGCCCAGGTTGCTGCGGTACTCGCTATTGTGCTGGTTGCATTCTGGTATGTTGGTCTTCTGGATTTCGGGACCCTGGCAAACGGGGTTCCGGCCATCTTAACGCTGGCCCGCGAGGCGATGCCGCCGGATTTCACCAATGCGCGCGCGTGGCTCAAGCCGCTGGTGGACACCTTGGCAATGAGTATTGCCGGAACGGCAATAGCGGTGCTTCTGTCATTTCCGCTGGCTTTTCTTGCTGCCCGGAACACGTCGCCGCACACGATCGTATTTCATGTCGCCCGTACCCTGCTAAACGCTCTTCGCTCGGTCCCGGAGCTGATTATGGGCATCATTTTCGTTGCTGCCGTAGGCTTTGGTGCTTTACCCGGCGTTCTGGCATTAGGCCTGCATTCGGTCGGTATGGTCGGCAAGTTTTTTGCGGAAGCAATTGAGCATGTCGATGAGGCCCCCATAGAGGCTGCGCGCGCCGCAGGTGCAACTCCGGTTCAAGTGTTGTTCCACGCCGTCCTGCCACAAGTGTCATCGCAGTTCGCAGACGTATCCGTCTATCGCTGGGAATATAACTTCCGCGCATCCACGATAATGGGAATGGTTGGCGCAGGCGGTATTGGGTTTGAGCTGATGGGATCGCTTCGAATCATGTTGTATCAAGAAGTCAGCGCCATTTTACTCGTCATCCTGATAATGGTGACAATCGTCGATGGCCTGAGCGGCTATTTGCGGAAGAAATTCAAGTAAGGACCGGCCATCGTGAAACCGCGCGTCGTCATCACCCACAAAGTGCATCAGGAAACCTTGGATCTCCTCTGTGACCATTGTGAAGTCACTCCCAATCAAACTATGGAAACCCTGCCCCGCGAAGAGATTCGCCGCCGTGTCGGCACGGCGGATGCAATGATGGCCTTCATGCCGGACTGGGTCGACGCCGATTTCCTGGCAGCTTGCCCGCAGATGAAGGTCATCGGCGCGGCCTTGAAGGGCTACGATAACTTCGATGTCGCGGCCTGTACGGCCCGGGGCATCTGGCTGAGCATCGTGCCTGACCTCCTGACCGTGCCGACGGCTGAGTTGGCCATCGGCCTTACCATCGGCCTCACCCGCAAGATGATCCAGGCCGATGCCAGGGTCCGCTGCGGCAAATTCGCCGGTTGGCGGCCGGAGTTTTTCGGCCTGGGCATCGCGGGGTCCGCCATTGGTATTCTCGGAATGGGGGCGATTGGGCAAGCCATCGCCGAACGGCTGAATGGCTGGGGCGCAACGCTGCTATACAACGACCGGGTGCCGATCCCAGCACCCGGCGGCGAAGCTCGACCTAGTGTTGCTCGGCGCAGCCTGGAGGAGGTATTATCCGAATCCGATATCGTCATCCTGGCCCTGGCGCTGGCCCCAGACACCATCCATCTGATCAACGACAGGACGCTCGCCCTGATGAAACCAGGCGCATACCTCGTGAATCCATGCCGCGGCTCTGTCGTGAGCGAAGCTGCTGTTCTAACTGCGCTCACCAGCGGTCAGCTCGGCGGGTATGCCGCCGACGTGTTCGAGCTGGAGGATTGGGCTCGCGAAGACAGACCGCGGGAGATCGCTCCGGGCTTGCTGGGTCACCCAAACACGATGTTCAGCCCGCATATTGGCTCTGCTGTTAAGAAAGTTCGCTTGGCAATCGAACTGCGCGCTGCAGAAAATATCCTGCAGGCCCTTTCGGGTAAGCCGCCAATGGATGCCGTCAACAATCCGAGACAAGTGGCTTAGATCGGCAATGCTGAATCTAGTATGGGTGCGGACATTTCTGGCCCTGGCGAAGCATAAGAGCTTTCAAGCGTCCGCAGAATATCTTCGGATCGCTCAGCCGACGGCCTCATCACATATCCAGAAGCTTGAGGAGCAGCTGGGTGTCCTGCTATTCCATCGCTCCCGAACGGGGTGCGAGCCGACGCGGGAAGCGATGAACTTTCTGCCTTATGCCCAGAGCATCCTTAGGGTTAACGAGCGTGCACTCGCCGCGGTCTCTGGGGAGCGCACGCGGATCGGTGCCAGTTCCAATATCGGAATCTATCTGCTGCAGCCCTATGTCCGGTCATATCTGGAAGGCCGCGATCCAGCGGCTTTTGATATGGTGATTGACCGCAATCCGTCCATCGTCGAGAAACTGGAGAATGTCGAAATAGATGTGGCCGTGTTGGAATGGTGGGACAACCGCGACGGCTGCCAAGTCGAGCGCTGGAGAAGCGAGCCCGTCGTCGTCATCGTTCCGCCCGATCATCCATTGGCGTCTCAAGACCACATTGATCCGGTTCAGTTATCCGCATTTGAGCTTCTCGGCGGCGAACCTGGCACCGGGACCGGGCGGATGCTTGCGAAATATTTCGGCGATCACGCTCAAATGCCGCGGGTTTCCCTACAGTTGGGTAGCACCGAGGCTGTCAAGCAGGCGGTAAAGGCTGGAGTTGGCATCTCTCTAGTTCTGGCGTCAGCCGTATCGGACGAGGTGCGGGCCGGAAGCCTGCGTGCCTTACCCTTCCCTGACCCGCCGCTACGAAAGGACCTGTTTGTCGCTTGGCGCACCGGCATTTCGGGCATGCCTATACCGGCCTTCGCCCAGCATCTATTGAACGCTCACTGCAATGAGACGGTATCCGCTCGCTGACGTCAGCGCCTCTCGAATCGGCTACATGCGCGTTTTGTTGGTCATGAACGCGTATTTCGCACGGTCTAAGCGGTCGCTCAACCGGTTCGATGATTGAGTGAGGAGCTTAAATGCGACGTCAAAGAGCGTGGGTACAGGCGATCTGTTTTCGCATGCGCTCTGCGGTCAGCTGAAGGCGGCCCAGCTCCATCAACCCATGTCATGGGTTCGTGTTTCTTAGTCGATCTGGCTAGCTTCTCCTGTGGCGAATGTCCGCAAAGTGGCAACCAAGCCGCCCTCGGCAACCAATCGAAAGCGCAGAATTCCACTCCACCGCGACGTTCCTGCCCTCTGCCGGAAAAGGCCGCAGTGGCTCATGGCTTGCCGTACAACTTTCTCGAACCAAGGTCCGAAAGGGGTCCGGGAGCGGCCGGAGAAGGCACGAAGCTGTCCCCCTCGCATACTTCAGGTTTCGCGCTTGCGACGACTGAGCAGCTTTTCACCATCGGCTCTCAACTCGCCTTCTGGCCCGACAAACCGGTAGAGCGTCTGCCGGGTAATTCCGAGTTCGGCACAGAGATCGCGCACCTTGGTTGCCGGTTGTCCCATGGATGCGGCGGCAAGCCGCAGCTTGGCTGGCGTCATCTTGAAGGGGCGGCCGCCGTTGCGCCCTCGGGCGCGGGCTGACGCCAGGCCTGCCTTAGTCCGTTCGACGATCAACTCACGTTCGAACTCAGCCAGCCCGGCGAAGATGGCGAATACCAGTCGGCCGTTGGTAGTGGTGGTGTCGATCGATGCGCCTTCGCCAGCCAATATCTTCAGACCAATGGCGCGTTTGGTTAGATCGCCGACCAGGTTGACCAGATGACGTAGATCACGGCCGAGCCGATCCAGTTTCCAAACCACGAGTGTGTCGCCAACACGCAGCGCCTTCAGGCATGCCTCAAGACCGGGTCGGTCGTCGCGGCGGCCCGAGGCTGCATCCTCATAGATATGGTCAGGCAGAACGCCGGCCCTGATCAGGGCGTCGCGCTGCAGGTCGTGGGCTTGACTGCCATCAGCTTTCGAGACCCGTGCGTATCCGATCAACAATGTCATTTATACGTCCGTTTGTGTGACATTCTTCATTTGGTCGCGCCAAAGTCTGTAGATTGTCACATAACCCGTCTTGCAATGTAAGCTCCATGAACGGTTATCTCCGATCTTTTTGTGACGAACGGAGTACCCATGCCCCGCCGGATGATTTTGACGGATGCCGAACGGCAGAATTTCCTTGCTCTTCCCATTGATGACGACACTCTGATCCGGCATTGGTGCCTCGATGACGATGATCGCCATCTTATCGAAACTCGACGCCATGATGACACTCGGTTGGGATTAGCGCTTCAGCTCTCTGCTCTTCGTTATCCCGGCCGCCTGATTCAGCGGGGGGAAGTCATCCCTTCTGTGGCGCTGTCGTTTCTGGCCGAACAACTCGGGATCGAGCCAGAGGCACTTTCCACTTTTGCACGGAGAGCACCAACCCGCTATGAGCAGCTCGCCATCCTGCGCCAGCACTATGGCTTCACTGAACTGTCACACCCGTTGCGCGCCGATCTGCTTGCATTTGCACGCGGCATTGCGATCGCTTCGACGAAAGACAAATTTGTCGTTGCAACACTGGCTGACGAGATGCGGCGGAGGCGCATCATTATTCCCGGCATTACCGTGCTCGAACGGTTGGCGGGGCAGGCTTGCACTGAAGCCGAGGAGGCGCTGTATACCGATGTCGCCGGAAGATTGACGCCGGACCTTGTTCTTCGGATGGAAACATTGCTCGGCGCGGGACGACGCGCAAAACAGAGCGGCATATCCTGGTTGCGAGAACCTCCCGGTAAAGCCGGGGCAACGGCCATGCGGGGATTGATAGATCGACTGGAGGCCGTGCGTCATGTCGGTGTCCCCAATGATGTGCTTCAAGCGATCCCGGCTCACCGTGTTCGTCGGATGGCACAGGAAGGTCGTCGTCTGACTGCCCAGAATTTTGAGCAGATGCGGCCAGGCCGCCGTCACGCGACATTGGCCGCGTTTTTTCTGGAAATGGAAATAGCACTCACCGACGCGGCGATCAGCATGTTCGAGACGTTGATTGGCAAGAGTTTTCGGCAGGCAGAGGCAGCCCGTGACAAGCAACTCCTCGAAACCGCATCGTCGGCGACATCCGCACTCGATTTCTTCGTCAATTTTGGCGAAGCCATAACCGCCCAACGCGAAGCTGGGCTTTCTCTTGATGAGGCGGTGACCACTGTCGCGAGCTGGGAAGAGCTCATTCAGGCAACAGCTTCGGCGAAGGCAGTGAGAAGGCCTCGCAGCGAGGATGATTTGATCACCTACCTGCCGGCTCAATATGCTCGCATCCGGCGGTTCGCGGCTGCATTTCTGGCCTCGTTCACCTTTGAAGGAAACCGCCGAAACGTACATATCATTGAAGCTATTGTGCAGATGGAAACTGCCTGGAGGAAAGGGGCCAGATCAAACGATCGGCCCTGGATCCGCAAGGCGTTGCTGCTGGCGAATGCGCGATGGCGCAAGGAAATCGTCGGCGCTGATGACGTGATCGACCGGAAGATGCTGGAACTCTTTCTCATCGTCGAGCTGAAAAACAGGATTGCCGCCGGCGACATATGGATCAGGGGTTCCCGCGCCTACCGCGCACTCGACGAGTACATGATCTCGCACCAGACGTTTGCCGTCATCAAAGCCGAGGCCCGCATTCCGGTCGCGATTCCGATCGATGTCGAGACCTATCTCGCCCAGAAGGCCGACGCTCTGGATCAAAAGCTGCGTGAGGCGACACGTCGCCTGGAAACTAGTCGAGGCGATACCCGCATCGGCGCAAAAGGATTGCGGGTCCCAGCGGTCAGAAGCACGGAAACCGAAGCCGCAATCGCGTTCGCAAGGCGGGTGGCGACAGCCATGCCGCCAATCCGGTTGACGGACCTTGTGGCCGATATCGACCGGATGACCGGCTTCAGTTCGTTATTCGAGCACCTCCAGACCGGTCGGTCACCTTCCGATCTGCGGGTGTTCTATGCGGCGCTGATCGCCGAAGCCACAAATCTCGGCTTCTCGAAGATGGCGCATGCCTGTCCCGGCATCACGCGCCGCCAGCTACAGCAGATGGCAATCTGGCATTTTCGCGAGGAGACATTCGCTCTGGCGCTCGCCAAACTGGTTGAGGCTCAACACTCTGCCCCGTTCTCAACAGTGTTCGGCTCGCACGCTGTTTCCTCGTCGGACGGACAACATATCCATCTTGGCGACGGCGGCGAAGTCGCAGGCGGCATCAATGGCAGGTATGGAAACAACCCGATTATCAAGCTCTACACCGCAATCTCTGGTCGCTACGCGCCCTTTCATACCAAAATCATCGCCGCAACGGCAAGTGAAGCCGTTCACGTGCTTGACGCATTGCTGGAAACCGACGCTGGCCTTAATATTGTCCGACACCACGTCGATGGCGGCGGCGTCAGCGATCTTGTATTCGCCCTCTGTCATGCGCTCGGCTTCGCATTCGTGCCGCGCATCCCCGATCTCGACGGGCGATGCCTCTACGCCTTCGGACTGGCCAAACAATACGGAATTCTTCAGAATGTCATGGGTGACCGGATTGACGCCGATCTGATCCGGACGCATTGGGATGATATCTTGCGCCTGATGACCTCGCTACGCACGCGCACCGTCAGCGCCTCGCTCATGCTGAAGCGATTGTCGGCGACAACGAGGCAAAGCGGTCTTGCCCAGGCGTTGCGCCAGATGGGACGGATTGAACGAACCCTCTTCACCCTCGACTGGATCAACGACGAGCAATTGCGAAAGACAACTACCGCTGAATTGAACAAGGGCGAAAGCCGGAACAGCCTTGTTCGGGCAGTCAATCTTCATCGTCTCGGCCGTTTCCGCGATCGCAGTCAGGAAAACCTGTCGATCCGGGCATCCGCTCTCAATCTGGTTGTCACCGCCATCATTCACTGGAACACAATCTATATCGGCCGCGTCATCGATGCCCTGCGCAGTGCAGGACAGGCTATCCCGGATCATCTGCTGTCCAGCCTGTCGCCTCTCACATGGGAGCATGTGAACCTGACCGGCGATTACCTCTGGGAAGAAAAGCCGGCTCTCGACAAAAACGGGTTCCGAGCCATCCCGTTCAACCCATGATCCGCCTGCCGTATATCTGTGCCCCTTTAATGTTCAGGGGCCATCAAGGAATGACGTAAAGCCATCCCATCGCTTGAGCATGTAATCTATCGCCTCGGCGACGGGAGAACTGCGCGACAGTTTTGCCCGCTCGGTTTGGAGCCAATCATGCAGCTCTTCGACGAGTGGCCGGCTGTCTTTGCCGCGGCGCTCCAGACGCTGCTCGTCGGCAAGACCGTTGATCTCCCGTTCGATATCGAACAGGGCATCGATCCGTTTGACGGCCTCCAATGCCATTGGCGAGATCGGCGCAGCTTTGCTGCCACGTTTGGCGTTCGCGGTGATGTCGGCCAGCACGAAGAACTTGCGGCGTGAATGTGCCCAGCAGAGTGCTTGGCGCAGAGGCGCGGGATCGCGATCTACTTTGAACAGCGGATTGTAGCCGCTATAGGCATCCGCCTGCAGAATGCCGGAGAAGGTCTTCAGGTGGCGTTCGGGATGCTCCTGTCGCCGGTCTCGCGATGAGTAGAACAGTGCCGCAGGCGGCGACAGCCCGCCAAACGGCCGGTCATCCCGGACATAGGTCCAGATGCGGCCCGTATCGGTCTTTCCCTTCGCCAGGATCGGTACGGTCGTGTCGTCGCCATGCAGTCGCTCGGCGGCCAGGACATGGGCCTCGATCAGCGAATGGATGGGCTTCAGGGCTGCGGCGCACGCGCCGACCTGGTCGGCCAGCGTCGATAGGCTGAGGTCGACGCCCTCGCGGGCATAGCGTTCGCTTTGGCGATTGAGCGGCTGATGCTGGGCGAACTTCTCGAACAGGATCATAGCCAGCAAGTTTGGTCCGGCAAAGCCGCGCGGCGTCACATGGAAGGGTGCTGGCGGTTGGGTGATCTTCTCGCATTCGCGGCAGGAGAACTTCTCCCGAACGGTCTGAATGACCTTCCACTGACGAGGGATGACCTCCAGTGTCTCTGTGATATCCTCACCGAGCTTCGACAGCTTGGCCGAGCCGCAGCAGGAGCAGTTTGTCGGAGCAGCAATGACGACACGTTCGCGCGGGAGATGCTCGGGAAACGGCTTGCGTGATGGTCGCTTGCGCTCGAAGGCCCTGACGGTCGAGGCATTGGCTGCGATCTCCGCCGCCAATTCATCTTCGCCAGCATCAGCTTCCAGCTCCTCGAGCTGCAGTTCCATCTGTTCGAGAAGCCGCGCTTTGCGCTCGGAGCGACTGCCATAAAGCTCCCGGCGGACTTTCTCGATCTCCAGCTTCAACCGCGCGATCAGCGCCTCGGAGTGCGACACGAGCGCCTTCGCGCTGGCGGCCTCTGCCTTGGCGGTCGCTGCCTCGGCCTCGGCCGTAATGCGTCGGGCACGCTCCGCCGCCAGGGCCGCAAGTGCGCTGGCAAGGTCGTCAGGAAGCTGTTCAGCCGCATCGTTCATGGGCTGATGGAATCATATTCTATCCAGCGATTCCAGCGTTTTTGCTCATCCGGCTGAGGTCGGTCTCCAGGTTTTTTGTGGCATCCGCCAGTCGATCCCCTCCAGCAAATACCCGAGCTGCGCCGGCGTGATCACCACCGAGCCGTCGGCGGCAGACGGCCATATGAAGCGTCCACGTTCCAGCTTCTTCGTGAACAGGCACGCTCCTTGGCCATCGTGCCAGATGACCTTGATCAGGCCGCCGCCACGCCCTCGGAACACGAAGAGATGGCCACACATAGGATCGCGCTTCAGTGTCTCTTGCACCATCAGCGACAAGCCGGGAAAGCCTTTGCGCATATCCGTATGGCCGGTCGCCAACCAGACCTTCACACCAGCAGGAACCGGGATCATCGCCGACCCAGCACACAATCGAGAATGCGGCCGAGTGCGTCCGTGTCGATATCGCTGTCCACCCGCACACGCCGGCCTCGGCCCAGCTCTATGGTGACATCGCTGCGCTTTCGCCGGGGATGGGATGTGGTGGGCGGATCAGATGGAACGGGCAAGGCTGCCGGGGCGGCCTCAGACACAATCACCGGCACCAAAGTGGTTGCCGCCTTGGTCATCGGCTCCACGAGCTGGCACAGCTCTTTGCGCCAACGGAAGAGCTGGCTGACATGAATACCGGCTGCGCGGGCTACCTCCGAAATGACAGCGTCAGGTTCAAAGCAAGCAGCAACGAGCCGCTCCTTCTCCTCCCGAGACCAGCGCCGACGCCGCTCCACAGACGTGATGACTTCAATCGGATGCTTCGTCATATGGCTACTCCTAGTGCTAGCACTAGGACTGGCAGTCAGCAGCCCATCATCGCAAGACGGCCTTCACCGTGGGCTTACGGCCTTGAGTTCTGGAGGCTGGATGTAGGCCCACGGCAGGAGATCGTCGATCTGGCTGTTGGGGTGACCGTTGACGATCCTGGTGAGCACGTTGGCGAGGTAGCCGAGCGGCTCGACGCCATTGAGCTTGCAGGTTTCGATCAGCGAGGCGATTACTGCCCAATGGTCGGCTCCGCCGTCCGAGCCGGCGAAGAGTGCGTTCTTGCGGTTGAGCGCGATCGGGCGGATCGAGCGTTCGACGACGTTGGAGTCGATCTCGATGCGGCCATCATCGAGGAAGTGCGTGAGTCCTTGCCAGCGCGAGAGCGTGTAGCGGATCGCCTCGGCGAGTTTGGTCTTCTGGCTGATCAGCCCCAACTTCTCGCGCAGCCACGGCTCAAGCTCGGCGACGATCGGTCTGCTTCTTTCCTGGCGCACGGCGCGGCGCGCCTCCGCCGTCAAGCCGCGGATGTCGTCCTCGATCTTGTAGAGTTGCGCGATGCGCCGAAGCGCCTCGCTCGCGATGGGCGCGGGACCGGCCGCGGCGAGCTCATAGAAGCGCCGGCGGACATGCGCCCAGCAGAAGGCGAGCGTGACGCCGCTTTTTTCGGCCAGCACGCGATAGCCGCCATAGCCGTCGACCTGCAGGATTCCGCTGAAGCCCGCGAGATGGGCAATAGGACGCTCGGCCTTTCGGTCTGGCGCATAGACATAGGCGACGCCCGGCGGGTCGGCTCCCTCCCATGGCCGATCGTCGCGCGCATAAGCCCAGAGCTGGCCTGTCTTCGTCTTGCCGCGGCCGGGATCGAGCACCGGTGCCGTAGTCTCGTCGGCGAAGAGTTTCGGTGAAGCCTTTAGCTTCGCCAGCAATCGCTCATGCACCGGGCGCAAATGCCAGGCAGCGCGGCCGACCCAGTCAGCAAGGGTGGAGCGGTCGAGAGTGAGACCCTGCCGGGCATAAATCTGCGCTTGGCGATAGAGCGGCAGGTGGTCGGCGTATTTGGAGACCAGAACCTGGGCGACAGTCGCCTCAGTCGGCAGCCCACCCTCGATCAGGCGCGCCGGCGCGGGAGCCTGAACGATCACGTCCTCGCAGGCGCGGCAGGCGTACTTGGGCCGACGCACCACAATCACGCGCAGCTGCGCCGGAACGATGTCGAGCCGCTCGCTGATGTCTTCGCCGATCCGATGAAGTCCGTTGCGACAGCACGGGCAGGCATGGTCATCGATGTCGACGACCATCTCGATGCGTGGCAAGTGTTCCGGCAGCGCGCCGCGGTTGGCTCGCCGCTTTGCGGTGCGCTCCATGCGATTGGACGGATCGGCACGTTCGGCCTCTTCCTTGCCGGCCGCCTCGACCTGATCGGCCTCCTCCAGGCCAAGGAATAGCTGGTCCTCGGGCAGGCTCTCGGCGCGACGGCCGAAGCGGTGGCGCTGCAGTTCCTTGATGATCTGGGTCAGGCGGGCGTTCTCGACGTCGCGCGCCAGGACCATCGCCTTCAGCACATCCGGATCGTCGGGAAGCTCGTCCGCCGTCATCGCCATGACCGGATGAGACCATATTCGCCGGCTCCGGGCGACGACGGAATCGAGCCTGATTCACTTGGTCGCGGTCACCCAGCCTCGGCCGGAACGCGGGTCCGGCGGGCTTCATGGACCCGCCGCCAGTCGAGACCTTCAAGCAGCGCCGAGAACTGCGCAGCTGTCAGCCGCATCACGCCGTCCTGCACTTTCGGCCAGCGGAACTCGCCGTCCTCCAGTCGCTTCGCATAAAGGCAAACGCCCGTGCCATCCCAGAAGATCAGCTTGATCCGATCCGTCCGTTTTGCACGGAAGACATAGACCGCGCCGTTGAACGGGTCCGCACCCATCGTTTCGCGCACCAGCGCGGCCAGCCCCTCCGCTCCCTTGCGGAAGTCCACCGGCTTCGTCGCCACCATGACCTTGACCGCGCCTGTCGGTCCGATCACGACGTTGCCTTCAGCGCACGGATCACGGCCGCGACCGTCTTGGCATCGGCACCGCGGCCGACCCGCATGGCGATACCGTCGATCTCGAGCTCGATCACGCCAGCATCTCGGGCCGTCTTCCGCTTCCGTGGCCGTGCTGGACGCTTCGACGTGGTTTCCAGCGTCCGCGATGTCACGACCGCCGGCACGAATAGCGGTTCCGACATTCCCGCCCTCTCGACCGCCGGTTGGCGAGCGGCCCGACGCCAGGCGAACAGTTGCTGCGGGGACAAAGCGTATCGGCGCGCGACAGCGCAAACCGTTTCGCCCGCCCCGTAGCTCTCCGCGACGATGCGAGCCTTTTCCTCCGGCGGCCACTCACGTCGCCGACCGGAGCCCGTGAATACTTCGAACCGCCGCACCGGCTCCAGATCACTGGACTTAAGCGTAAGCTCTGAAATCGTCATGTGTCGAAGCCCTCAAAGGCTCCGAACATCGTTCCTCACGTCCCTGCGCGAAAGGTGCTCCCAGAACAGCGCTTACCCTTTTCCCAGAGGTCGAAGAGGCTGGCGACAATGGCCGCGGACTTTTCCTGACGCAGCGCGGCGCGGCTTTTGGCATCCTTGCCGCGAACCTCGTCCTCGACCTTCCACAATTCGGTCATGGCGATGATCGTTACCGTCGCGGCCTGTGAGACCCCGCTGATGTGCAGATCGTAAAACTTGCGCCGCAGGTGAGCCCAGCACCCGGCGAGCTGGATCGTCTCATTGCTACCGGTCTTGGCCCGCGCTTTGGCCAGGTTGGTATAGGCCGAGTAGCCATCGACTTGCAGAATGCCGCTGAATCCGGCGAGATGACGCGCCACGCAATCGGCACCTCTGCTGTCTTCAAAACGATAGGCAACCATCGGCGGGCTGGTTCCGCCATAGGGTCGATCATCCCGTGCGTAGGCCCATAGCCAGGCTTTCGTGGTTTTCCCCGCTCCGGGGGCAAGGGTGGGCAAGGTCGTTTCATCGGCAAAGACCCTCTCGCCCTCCTTGACCCGCTCGAGGATATAATCGGCGCATATCTGAAGCTCGAAGCCCAGATGCCCCATCCACTGCGCCATCAAATTCCGGCTCACCTCGACCCCGTCGCGCAGATAGATCGCCTCCTGACGGTAAAGCGGAAGACCGTCGGCGTATTTGGACACGGCGATATAGGCGAGCAGCCGCTCCGTCGGCAGGCCGCTCTCGATGATGTGCGCCGGCGCCAGAGCCTGGACCACGCCGTCACGACCCCGGAAAGCGTATTTGGGGCGGCGTGTCACGATGACCCGGAACTTCGGCGGCACGACGTCCAACCGTTCGGAGTGATCTTCGCCGATCAGAACCTTTTCTAACCCCTCGCATTCGGCCGGGATTTCCGGCTCGATAATCTCCTCGATGCGCTCGAGGTGGGCAGCAAAGCCCTTGCGTGGACGCGGGGCACGCTTCGGCTTGTCCCCGGGCGCACGGTCGAGTTCGCTCTTGATTTCCGAAAGGCCGGTCTCAACTTCCTCGAAGGCAAAGGAGACCTGCTCGTCGTTGATGGCGAGGCGTAGCCGCTCGGAACGCGTGCCATGTTGCGTGCGCTGCAAAACCTTCAGGATTGACGTGAGATTGGCAATCCGCTCGTTGGCGCTTTTCTCGACTGCCTTCAGCCGGGCGATCTCCGCCTCGGATGCTGCGATCTGAGCTTCGGCGACTGTGATCCGGGCCTCGCTCGCAGCCTGCTTGCGAGCCATGGAAAGGATCATCGCCCTCAGCGCATCAACATCGTCGGGAAGGGCAAGACCCGGTAGAACCATGACAAGCAGCAGAGCACAAAAACAGCCGCTTTCCCAACCGTTCCAGCCGCATGATTCATCTTGCCGCAGGTCGGTTTCAGCCCGTCGATACCGGCCGCCTGACCCTGGCCGGGCGGATCTTTTTCCAGTCAAGCCCGGCCAGAAGCGCCATCAACTGGGCGTGGTCGAGACGCATGCGAGCGGCCGATATCGCGGACCAGCAGAAGCTGTGATCTTCCAGAGTCTTCGAATAAAGACAAACCCCGCTGCCGTCCCACCACACGATGCGAACCCGGTCCGCGCGCTTCGAACGGAATACGTGAAGCGCCCCCGAGAACGGGTCCAGGCCGCCATCCCTGACCAAAGCCATCAGCGACGCCGCGCCCTTGCGGAAGTCGACAGGCTGGCACGATACGTAAACCACAACCCCGGATGCGATCATGCCTTGCGGACCGCCCGGAGAATCTTGGCCAGATGATCGGGATCAACATCGCCGCCGGCGCGCACCACGACATCGCCCACCACGATCTCCACCGTGGCGCTGCCCACCGCTTCAAAGCGCGTGAACTTGACCGGTTTGTTCGCTCCCTGCGTCAGTGGCGCAACCATGCCCGAGGAAAGCGCCTTACGACGCCAGGCATAGAGCTGCGAGGGGTCCAGCCCGTGAGAGCGAGCAAGCGCCGACACGCTGGATCCCGGAGAGAACGCCTCCGCGACAAGCCGAGCCTTCTCCTCGTCCGGCCAGTGACGCAGCTTGCGGCGAGACCGCATCGGCTCGGCCGTCAAAACCTCGAATGTTCGATGCTGATTCACACTGTCGCTCATAGGTTTCCCCGCATGATTCATGCTGAGAATGAGCGATCAACCGCCTGTACGCTACGTGGGGTGACCTACGCGCTTACGGAACACGACCTGTCCTCCGCGGAGCCGCGATCGGCCGCTCACTCGCCACACTGCTCAGCCACTCACACACGGCGGGCCCTGGACTGCCTCCATCATCCTGCTCTTTGACTCTCGGGAGCCGACGCAGAGCAACTCGCTGCTACTTTCACAATGGCGGGCTGAGCATTGTCTCCAAGAACGATATTTAACCTGGATCAAAGATGCCAATGAGCCTGACAGTTTAGATGCCACACACTTGAGTTCGATTGCCCTAAGAAGAACAACCGAAATCTAGTCACTGAGAATATGGGAACCACCGTTCGCATAATGCGCGGTTCACCTTCGAGTGATGGGAAGACGCAAATGACCACTGCATCTGACACTGCGGAACCACGCAGGGTTCGGTTTCCAACAACATGGGAAATTCCCTGCTCACCGGAGCGGCTCAGATCGGCATGGACATTCGTCTGGGGGCGCCGAAGGCATGCTGGCCGGACGAGGAACTGGTGCGGCAATGCCGCCAGATCGCGGAAAAGACCGGTGCGAAGATTACCCTGACCGAAGACCCAGTCGAAGCGGTCAAGGGATGTGATTTCGTATATACGGACGTGTGGGTGTCGATGGGTGAACCGGATTCGGTTTGGGAGGAACGCATAAAGCTGCTGATGCCCTACCGTGTCACTGCTGATCTAATGGCGGCGACTGACAACCCGCACGCCAAGTTCATGCATTGTCTACCCGCCTTCCACAATCGGGACACTGAGATTGGCGAGAAGGTCTTCCGACAATATGGGATCGACAGCATGGAGGTGAGCGAGGAGGTGTTCGAGTCGGAAGCCTCAGTTGTTTTCGATCAGGCCGAGAACCGGATGCACACGATCAAGGCGATCTTGGTCGCCACCTTGGGGTCCTGATATGAAAGTTATCATAGCCCTTGGGGGAAATGCCCTGCTCAAACGCGACGAGCCGATGACGGCGGAGGCGCAGCGGGCGAACGCGCGTACAGCGGCCATCGCACTTGCCGAGGTCGCACGCGATCATGACATCGTTGTCGCTCACGGAAGCGGACCGCAGGTGGGCCTGTTGGCGCTTCAGGCCGCCGCTTACAAGGAGGTGCCGCCTTTTCCGCTCGACATCATCAGCGCCGAGAGCATCGGTATGATCGGTTATCTGATCGAGCAGGAACTGGCCAATGCACTGCCCAAGGATGCGAGGCTCGCCACCCTACTCACTCAGATTGAAGTCGATCGAGACGATCCCGCGTTCGCCCGGCCAGAAAAGCCGATCGGTCCGATCTATGAACTGGCCGAAGCCCAGAAGGTCGCACAACTCCATAACTGGCCACTCGTAGAGGAAAGCCCAGGCAAGTGGAGGCGCGTGGTTCCTTCCCCCTTGCCCGGCAGGATCACCCAGATCGAAACCATCCGCCTTCTTGTGGACCATGGCGTCACCGTCATCTGCGCTGGGGGCGGTGGTATTCCGGTGATCCAAAACGCTGCCGGCGACCTTGAAGGCGTTGAGGCCGTGATCGACAAGGACCGCGCAGCCGGGCTTCTGGCCGAGGAACTGTCGGCCGATGCGTTCTTGATGTTGACGGACGTCGATGCGGTCTACGAAGGATGGGGAACAGAGCGGCAGCGACGGATCGACCGCGTTCGCCCCAACGAGATCGACCCCGCTGATTTCCCGCCCGGTTCGATGGGACCGAAAGTTGAGGCAGCGGCAGCGTTCGCGTCAGTTCCCGGGCGGCTTTCCGGTATTGGCAAACTTGAAGACGCGCTTGCCATTCTTGAACGGCGTGCCGGTACGACATTTTCGCTCGAATAAGGTCACCATTCTCAACACGAAGGGTTGTTTGTTCAGGAAGTCGAAGATCCGAGGAGTAAAAACGAGACAATGAGACTGATATTGTTCGGACCGCCGGGAGCAGGGAAGGGAACGCAGGCGCAGCGATTGGCCGAACGCCACTCCATTCCTCAGCTTTCCACAGGCGATATGCTGCGCGCTGCAGTGACCAACGACACCGAAATCGGGCGCCGGGCCAAGGCGATCATGGATCGCGGCGAACTCGTACCCGACGATGTAGTCAACCAGATGGTATCCGACCGGATCGATCAAGAGGATTGCCGCAAGGGCTTCATTCTAGACGGCTTTCCCCGGACGGTCGCGCAGGCGGAAGCCCTGACGGCGATGCTGGAGCAAAAGGGCGTCAAGATTGATGCGGTGATCGAACTGAAGGTCGAGCAGGCCTCGCTCATCAAACGAATGGAAAAGCGCGTCGCCGATACGCTGGCCGCTGGCGGCACGGCTCGTAGAGACGACAATCGGGCTACCTTTGCCAGGCGTCTCGACGAATACCGGCATAAAACAGAGCCGCTGTTGAACTACTATCGCCGGAGAGGAGAACTCGTTACGATCGATGGTATGCAGGGCATGGACGTCGTTATGCGCGACATTGAGAACGTATTGACAACGTAGTTTTGGCTAAGTGGAGTACGTTTTCCTGGCGCAGCCTACAGCCCGCGTCGCAATCGGAGACTTTTACTCGCTGAAACATCGATCTATCGAGTTTTTCAGTGCGTTGACGTCTGGGGGTACCGAAGCATGCTGGCGGACGAGGCGCTGGGTGCGGCAATGCCGTCAGATCGAGGAAAGCTGAGTTCGCGTCAATTGCCGGCCGGCTTTCTGGTATCGGCAAACTTGAAGATGCGCGTGCCATTCTTGAACGGCGCGCAGGCACGACATTCTCACTCGAATGAACCAGAACGGATACTACAGCTATGTACAAGCATATCCTCATCGCTACGGATGGTTCGGAAATTGCCCAAAAAGGTGTCGATCACGGGCTCTCGCTCGCAAAGAATCTCGACGCCAAAGTCATGGTGGTCACAGTCACCGAGCCGTTTCCGATTTACGCGGGAGAAGGCTGGGCCCTTGGACCCGGCGACTTCGAGCGCTACGATGCAGACCAGATCAAGTTCGCGCAGGAACTGCTCGCTCCCATCAAGGCGAGCGCCGACAGACTAGGCGTTACGTGCGAAACGCGCCACGTTCCTAACCGCCGCCCGGCGGAAGCGATCCTTGATACGGCGGCTGAGGAAGATTGCTCCCTGATCGTTATGGCGTCCCATGGCCGCCGGGGTCTCGAACGCCTCTTTCTGGGCAGCCAAACCCAGGAGGTGGTGAGCCGCTCATCGCTTCCTGTCCTCGTCGTAAGATAGTTCGACAGCGGATGACCACCGCTTCGAACGTGACCTTCGATCCAATTTCGAACTCGGCCGTGGCCACGTCGGGCGCTAGCTCAATCTCGTGGTAGCCTGTGAAGGACGAAGATCGGATTAGTCGCGCCAGAACACATCGAGCTCTGGACGGGCATGACAAGAGCATCGGACATAGGCTTAAGGTGGCGGCGCAGACATTCCTCGCAAGAGATGCCGACCCATGCAATGCGGAGGAAAAGGCATGAACGAGCAGGAGGAAACCCACACAGCTATACCGAACGAGGCGGCATCAGATCGACTCAACCGCAGTTGCTTCTGCATCACCCTCGACCGACAGGTCCTTGGTCGGGCTTTCGAACGGGAGACGGGCGACGCTGCCTTCTCAGCAACGCTGCTAAAAACGCGCCCTCACCTGTTCTCTAACGTAGCCATCTTCGCCTCGACCCAGATGGTCAAGCAAATGCTGGCCGTAGTGCGGGCGATCGAGACCATATCTGGCCTGCCCGCCTACCGTGACGCTGTTCTCGCCTGGGCGCCTGAGGTCGCGCGCTATGACCCAGGGCCGGTCGGCGTGTTCATGGGATACGACTTCCACATCGAGGCGGACGGACCAAAGTTGATCGAGGTCAACACCAACGCCGGCGGAGCCTTTCTCATTGCGCCTCTCGCGCGAGCACAGCGGAGTTGCTGCCAGGATGCCGGCCAATCGCGCGGCCGAACCGATGCCGATCAATTCGAGTCGGCCGTGCTGCAGATGTTTCAGAGCGAGTGGTCACGGCAGGGGCGCTCCGGGAGCCCGAGACGCGTAGCAATCGTCGATGACGATCCCGAGGCTCAGTACCTTTACCCTGAATTCGTCCTGGCCCAGCGCTTTTTCGAAAGGCACGGGATCGAGGCCGTCGTGGCCGATGGACGGCATCTCCTCTACGATCAGGGCACCCTTCAGGTCGGGAGCGGCCCGATCGACCTCGTCTACAATCGTCTGGTCGACTTCGCACTTGCGCAGCCCGAGCACGCAGCGCTCAAGTCGGCTTATCTGGATGGAGCAGTTGTCGTCACTCCTAACCCGCGGGCCCACGCCCTTTTCGCCGACAAGCGCAACCTCACCCTCCTCTCCGATCCCGAACAGTTTCGGCTTTTCGGGGTCGGACCGGAAGAGGTGCAAGTCCTCGCGACGGGTGTCCCGCGAACGATTACAGTCACGCCCGGCAACGCAGATGAGTTGTGGACGAAGAGGAAGCGCCTTTTTTTCAAGCCCGCCGGCGGTCACGGCAGCAAGGCTGCATACCGAGGGAACAAGCTCACGAGATCTGTGTGGGCCCAGATCACGACGGGCAGTTATGTCGCCCAGGCCTTTGCAGCGCCGGGCGAACGAGCGGTCCTGGTTGACCAATCATCCGAATTTCTGAAGGCAGACATTCGCCTTTACACTTATGCAGGGGGTGTGCTCCTGGCCGCGGCCCGACTCTACCAGGGACAGACGACCAACCTTAGAACGCCGGGAGGAGGGTTTGCTCCCGTGTTTCAGGTTTGATCTAGGTGGCCCGTGCTGACGTACCCGTGGCGCGGTGACCGCGACGGATCCCGCCATCCCGGTCCATGTCATTCCTTCGCCGTTCCAAGCGCAACCCCTCCAGGACCGGCTCCCACAGGAATGCTGCGAACGACCCGGCGGCTCGCTGGGTCAATCACCGAAACGGTGCCGGCAACCACCTTGTGACTTAGGGTGTCAATCACGAATGCACCCGCTTTTTGGGAACAAGACAGTTATGTTATATGAGATATCTACTTTCTTGTCTGCCGCCGGGCGCTAGTTGATCGCGCCACGCGGCCGTTTCGGTTCATCGACATCGTCAGGATTTTCTAGATCGGCGAGGATGGGGCAGTCGGGTCGATTGTCGCCCGAGCAGCACGCCGCCAGATGCTCCAGTGTTGCTGCCATTTGCTCCATCTCCTCGATCTTGCGGCGTAGATCCCGGATACGGGCCAGTGCGATACGCTTGACGTCGGCGCTCTGGCGACTGCGGTCGCGCCACAATCCCAGAAGCTCGTTAATCTCGGCGACCGAAAAACCGAGATCGCGCGACCGCCGGATGAAGCGAAGCATGTGCACGTCATTGGTGGAGTAGTCGCGATAGCCCGACGCGGTTCGCTCAGCTGGCGGGATGAGGCCATTCTGCTCGTAGTAGCGTATCATCTTGGCACTTACGCCAGAGACGCGCGCTGCTTCGCCGATGTTCATGCCGCGTTCCTTTCCATTTCGTGCACATCGCTTGAGACATCCGATGTTGCCGGGCGCCCAGATTGGGGAGCCTTGTCGACCGCCGGCATGGGCGGCTTCCACCGTTTAAGGCGCAGCGCATTGCCGAGCACGAAGATGCTCGAAAGTGCCATCGCACCCGCTGCCAGCACAGGTGAGAGCAGGACGCCAGACACGGGATAGAGCACCCCGGCAGCCACCGGGATTAGCGCCGCGTTGTAGGCGAAGGCCCAGAACAAGTTCTGCTTGATGTTGCGGATCGTGCCCTTCGAAAGCGCTATTGCGTTCGGTACGCCCTTGAGGCTGCCTGACATCAGCACCACATCGGCGGCCTCGATGGCGATATCGGTACCGGTCCCGATGGCGATACCGACATCGGCCTCCGCGAGCGCGGGCGCATCGTTGATGCCGTCACCGACAAATGCGAGCTTGCCATGCTCGGCCTTGAGCGCCTTCACCGTCTCGACCTTACCCTCAGGCAAGACTTCGGCTACCACCTCGTCGATACCGAGCCTTCTGGCGATAGCCTCTGCCGTGCGCCGGTTATCGCCGGTGATCATTGCTACCTTGAGACCCAGATCGTGCAGTGCCCTGATTGCCTCGGGGGTTGTCTCCTTGATCGGATCGGCCACCGCAATGACGGCTGCGAGCTTGCCACCGATGGCGGCATAGAGAGGAGATTTCCCCTCGTCGCCAAGGCGTGCTGCGGTTTCAGCGAAGGCAGAGACGTCGAGACCGAGTTTCTCCATGTAACGGTCGGCACCGATCTCGATAGACACACCTCCCGCCTCGGCCTTGACGCCAAAGCCGGTCACCGATTCGAAACCACTGATAGCCGGCAGCGCAAGCCCTTCGGCTTCGGCCGCCTCGACAATGGCACGGGCGATCGGATGCTCTGACTTGGCTTCCACCGCCGCAACGCGTGCCAGCACGCCATTGCGTTCGAACCCGCCTGCGATCTCCAGATCGGTGAGCGCCGGTTTGCCCTCGGTGAGCGTGCCCGTCTTGTCGACTGCGACCACCTTGGCGTCCTTGAGAAGTTGGAGGGCTTCACCCTTACGGAAAAGCACGCCCATCTCGGCCCCTCGCCCCGTACCCACCATGATCGAGGTAGGGGTGGCGAGACCCATTGCGCAAGGGCAGGCGATGATAAGCACGGCGACGGCATTCACCAGAGCGAAGGTCAGCGCTGGCTGCGGCCCGAAGATGAGCCATACGAGGAAAGTCAGCAGCGCCGCCACAATCACGGCCGGCACGAACCACATGGTTACCTTGTCCACCATCGCCTGAATCGGAAGCTTGGAGCCCTGTGCCTGCTCTACCATGCGAATGATCTGGGAAAGCACCGTCTCCCCGCCGACGGCAGTAGCGCGGAAGGCGAGCGCGCCCTTCTGATTGACCGTTCCGCCGACCACCGCGCTGCCGGCCGTCTTGGCCACGGGAATCGGCTCACCGGTAATCATGGATTCGTCAATGTAGCTTTCGCCTTCGGTTACCTCGCCATCAACGGGAACGCGTTCGCCCGGTCGCACCTCGACAATATCGCCCGGCGCGACTTCGCCGAAGGCGATCTCGACCGTCTTGCCGTCGCGACGGACACGGGCGGTCTTGGCTTGCAGGCCAACCAGCCGTTTGATGGCTTCCGACGTACGGCCCTTGGCGCGGGCCTCCAGATAGCGGCCGAGCAGAATTAGAGTTACGATGACGGCGGCCGCCTCGTAGTAAACGTTGATCGTGCCAACAGGCAGCAGCGAAGGCATAAAGGTGGCGACCATGGAATAAGCGTAGGCGGCAATGGTGCCAACCGCCACGAGCGAATTCATGTCGGGCGCAAACCTCCCCAACGCGGGAAAGCCTTTTTTATAGAATCGGATGCCGGGGCCGAAAAGCACTGCCGTTGTAAGCGCAAACTGAAGGTACCAGTTCCACTGCATGCCGATCGTGCGCATGATGAGGTCGTGTATGCCGGGAATGAGATGCGAGCCCATCTCTAATACGAAGACCGGCAGCGTCAGCACCGCCGCCGTGATGACGGCGCGCCGTAACTCCGCCTGCTCCCGATCCTTACGGGCGGCGTCCTCATCCTGTTGCTGTGAACCCCGATCCACCAGCCGGGCGGTATAACCCGCCCTTTCGACCGCCTTTATAAGATCGGTGGCGGCGGCATTGCCGCGCAGGCTCGCGCGCTCCGTGGCGAGATTGACTGTCGCTTGCGTGACGCCTGGAACCGCTTTGAGCGCGCTTTCGACGCGCCCCACGCATGACGCGCAGGTCATGCCCTCAATGATGACCTCGGTGTGGGTTACGGGGACCGAATAACCTGCATCCTCGACTGCGGACACGAGGGCGCCGTGCTCGACGGGAGCAGCGAACGAAATATCGGCCATCTCTGTTGCCAAGTTAACACTGGCGTCCGCGACACCCGGCACTGCCTTCAGCGCATTCTCGATGCGACCCACACACGAGGCGCAACTCATGCCCTCAATGGGAAGTACTATTGGTTCGAACGAAACTGCATGATCTTCGAGCGGGGCGTTCATCGAGGCTCCTTGCGTACGAATTGCGGCATTCGTGACGTAAAATAGGGCTTCCCACCGTTGGAAGGTCAATAGCAAATTTATCAGCATTGGGACTTGACCTTCCAACGGTGGGAAGCTCTATCTGAAATGGCATGAGCGACGAACAGGAGATTCTCATGCAATTTGATATCCAGAACATGTCCTGCGGCGGTTGTGTCCGCAGCGTCACCAAGGCGATTCAATCCGTCGACCCCGTCGCCAAGGTCACTCCTGACCTATCGAACAGGAAGATAGTGGTCATGTCCGAGCAGTCTCGTGAGGCCTTTGAGGCCGCGCTCGCAAAAGCAGGATATCCGGCTACTCAGCACCGTTGACGATATTGGTCAGCGACGGACCCGCCGCTAGGCGGCGTCATGTCAGACATAAGCGGGGTTCGAGGGCGACCTTTCTTGTCGAACTCTTGATAGCATCGAATTTTCTTGGTGTTTCTAGCAATGATTTTCGGCACCTTGGTGGTTCGACTGCTTGAACGTCGGGTGTAACAATGTGATATGTGCGGAATGATTGGACGCTTCTTGGCACTATTTGTTGTGTTTGCGTTCGCCGTCGCCTCGACGGCGAACGCGGGGCACATGGTGCGCATGAACTCCACCCCAGATCATGCCGTCCAGACGCATCACGTCACCGCCATGGTTACCGGATACGATGTGCAGTCCTGTGAGATGGAGCAGGAATGCGCATCGGAGAGCGCCGCCATGTGTGCAGCCGTCTGCACTGGGTTGCTCAACTTTGTCATACCGGAACGCGGGGGTACCAGTGTATTTTACGCCAGGGCAGATTATGGTCTTACTATTATACCGGCAGTATTGAGCCATAATCCTGGCGTCAACCGCCGCCCTCCCAAGCTTCGTCTCCTTTGATCGCGTGGGTTTGAGCCCACGACACCCTTAGATCTGATGAACGGAACGTGATGTTCCGAGGAGACAATCATGATAAATTTCTCACGACGTGGCTTTCTTGCCGCAGGCGCAGCAACGCTGGCGTACGCGCATATTCCGCAGTTTGCATTCGCACAAGCGGCAGCTCCCATCCAGTTAACTGCCGGCCGCCGCACACTCGATATTGGCGGACGGGCTGCGTCTGTCTTGGGGCTGATCGGCCCAGGCGGACGGCCCGGTGTCATGCTCGATCCGGGCCAGCGCTTCGCGGTCGATCTGACCAACGATCTGGATGTCGAGACGATCATTCACTGGCACGGGCAGATCCCGCCCAACGTCCAGGATGGCGTACCCGACGCTCCCATGGCTGCGTTAAAGCCGGGTGAGGTCCGCAGCTATGACTTCGCACCTTCGGCCGGCACGCACTGGATGCACAGTCACATTCCCATTCAGGAAATGCAGATGCTGGCGGCACCCCTGATCGTCCGGCGGCCCGAAGATATCGCTGCTGATCGGCAGGAGGTGGTGATGTTCCTGCATGATTTCAGCTTCCGCCCGGCCGAGGAGGTGCTCGCCGAGATCGTGTCCAGCGCAGGGCACGGGGATATGGGCGAAGCCAATGCTATGTCCGGCATGGATCATGGCGGCCACGGTTCCATGCCGATGGCGCAGATGCCGGGCGCGGGTCAGGGCGGGCACGATATGGCTGGGATGCGTGGGATGGATTCCATGCAGATGGATCTGAACGACTTCGATTTCGACGCATATCTGGCCAATGACCGCACCCTGGACGATCCGGATACGATTCCGGTCGAAGCGAATGGACGGGTGTTGCTGCGGGTGATCAATGGGGCCGCTGCGACGAGCTTCTGGATCGATAGCGGCGATCTGCAGGGCCGGCTCGTCGCTGTCGACGGTCAGCCGATCGAGCCCATACCTGGCAATCGCTTCGGCCTTTCGATGGGGCAGCGTTTGGATCTGGAGCTCGAATTGCCTGACACCGGTGCCTGGCCCGTCCTGGCCCTTCGTGAAGGGGCTCGTGAACGGACGGGACTGATTCTTGCCACGCCCGGCGCGCAGGTTCGCCGTATCGATTCCCTTGCCGAAGCCGACGCCCCCGCGTTCGACATCGGGATGGAACAGGAATCTCGCCTGCGTGCAGTGACCGGTCTTGCCGATCGCGGCGCCATCCGTCCAATAGACGTTATGCTAGGCGGGCAGATGCAGCCCTATGTCTGGACGATCGACGGCAAGACCTGGGGTGAGCATCTGCCGATTTCGGCGCGCAGCGGGGACCGCGTCGAGATCCGCTTTCACAACATGTCGATGATGGGACATCCAATGCACCTGCATGGCCATCATTTCCAGGTGGTGGAGATCGGCGGACGCAGGATGGGCGGGGCTATGCGTGACACCCTCTATATTCCACCTATGACCATGGCTACGATCGCCGTGGATGCGGGTGAGGCGGCGCGCTGGATGCTGCATTGTCATCACATGCCACATCTTTCGACCGGGATGATGACCGAATTCGTGGTCGCCGCCTGATTTCGAAGGCCTCCCGCCATATGGCGGGAGGCCGCTAATCCCGCAGGATTGAACATGAACAAAACACTTGTTGCCGTGGTTGTCGTGGCGCTTGCCGGCGCTGCTATCTGGTGGACGCAGAATCGGCAGGACAGTTCTGGCACCGGCGAGCCTATCGTTCAGGTCGTCGTGCCGTCATCGCTTTCACCAATGGCCGAACAGGGCAAGACCGCGTTCGACGCCAACTGTGCCAGCTGTCATGGACCGAACGGTTCGGGTCGGGACGGGTTGGCGCCGCCATTGATCCATAAGATCTACGAGCCGAGCCACCATAGTGATATGGCCTTCGCGCTTGCTATACGCCAAGGGGTGCGTGCCCACCACTGGCGATTTGGCAATATGGCGCCGGTAGAGGGTGTCAGCGACACGTCGATCGAGGCGATCACCACCTATATTCGCGAACTGCAGCGCGCGAACGGCATCCACTGAGAAAGCGGCTACGGCCGCTACCTCATGACGGGCCGGTCCGGCGTATCGACCCGTGGTCCCGGCAGTTAAGTTGCAACCTTCTTTCCCGCGAGGGCCTGTTAAAAGCTACGCGTCCTTTGTGTCAGGCTCCCAAGCTGCGCCGAAGTCGGTTGCCGACCTTACCGAGCTTGAGCCAATTCAGGTCTCGATCTCAATGACGTCTCCGGCACCAGCGGCATAGTCGAGTGCGTAAGCCAGCTCGCCCGGTGTTTCCGCGTGGATGTGGAGAAGCGGCTGCCCACGGATGACCTCGTCACCTAGGCGAACCTCCATATGGATACCGGCCGCCTTGGCTTCCGGCGCGCCAGCAAGCTTGGCGAGGCGAGATAACTTTCGATTGTTGATATGAACGATTCGCCCAGCATGCGGAGCCTCGAGTGGATGGACATGGAGTGCTTTGGGAGGCGTTCGCATCCCACCTTGGGCCTTGCAGATCGCCTCGAACTTTTTCCAGGCACGCCCCTCTGCTAGCGTTTCGAGCGCGAGCGCCAGTCCTTTTCCATTCTCGGCCTTGCCGCCGATCTCCAACGCTACGCCCGCCAAAATCGCGGCGCGCCTGCGCAAATCGTCCGGCGCATCGGGCGCATTTTGCAGGACTGCTAGTACGTCGAGCGCCTCAAGCGCGGGACCGATGCCTCTACCGACCGGCTGCAACCCGTCGGTCTGAAGGCATTGGGCCGTAAGGCCGAAGCGAGACGCGACCGCTGTAATCCGCGTCGCGAGATGAGATGCGGCATCTTCGCTGCGCATCTTGGCGGTCGGGCCGACCGGGATGTCTATAACGACATGGGTGGATCCCGCAGCGATTTTCTTGGAGAGGACGGAAGCGATCAGCTGGCCTTCGGTGTCGACGTCGAGTTCGCGTTCGACGCGCACGAAGATGTCATCAGCCGGACTGAGGTGGACCGCTCCGCCCCACGCGATGCAAGCTCCTTCGGCCTCGACCACGCGTTTCAACGTTGCAATGTCGAGATCCACCGGCGCGAGAGTCTCCATCGTGTCGGCAGTACCGGCGGGGGAGGTAATGGCACGGGAGGACGTTTTCGGCATGACGAGCCCGTTGGCCGCAACGATCGCCACGACGATCGGGGTGGTGCGGTTACCAGGCAGGCCGCCGACACAGTGTTTGTCGACAACAACAGGGGCATGCCATTGTAACCGGTCGCCAACCGCGATCATCGCACCGGTAAGGTCGGCAGTCTCGTTCTCGTCGAGTGGTAAAGCCGCAGTTGCGGTCAGGAACGCCGCAAGCTGCACGTCGGTGTAACGGCCGGCGACCACGTCCTGCACAATCTCTGTGAGAGCATGCGAGTCAAGCCGGTTGCCGTGGATACGTCTGCGTACGCTTGCCAGCGACTCGACAGCGGGGGCATGGGTAACCTGCACCTTGGCGTCCTCGGCGAGATTCAGCATCTCCCAGGCGGTTTCGGAGAGCCCGACCTCGTCAACGGCCAAGTGACCGTCGTCCTCCACCTGGAAGAGCGTTGCCTGTAATTCCCGCCCACCACCCGAGACGAGAACCTGCGAGCGGGCGGAGAGCCCTTCCGAGCGACAAACATGACAATCAGTGCGCATGACGACGACCGGCTGGTGTTGCGTGTGCAATCGAAGGCGCCGAACACGAAGAGTTGGTTGTTCTGGACCGGCATGAGAGAGGAGCGTGGTCATAGGTCGAACACCTGATCCTGACGTGGCACAGTGGCATTCCAGCCAATTTCGCGATCGATCCGGGCGCGCAGGGCTTCCGATGCCTCGTCCTCACCGTGGACAATGAAGACGCGGGACGGTTCGCGCCGGAAGCCTGAGAGCCAGCGCATCAACTCATTGCCATCGGCATGCGCCGAGAGCACCGACAGATCGTCGACCTCTGCTCTGACGGGTATCCATTGCCCGTGGATCTTGATCTCTCTCGCGCCCTGAACCATGGCCCGCCCCCGCGTTCCCGCAGCCTGATAGCCGGAGAACAGGATCGTATGTTTCGGATCGGTGGCGAAAGACTTGAGGTGATGAAGCACACGACCGCCGGTCGCCATGCCGCTGGCCGAGATCACGACTTTGGGAAAGACACTCGCAGTGATCGCCTTGGAGCTTTCCACATCGCGGGTATAGGTGGCGATTTTGCAGATCGACGTGCATTCGTCATGCGTCAAGCGATGATCGTCGCTATGTGCGTGAAGGAGGTCTGTAGCGTTGATTGCCATGGGGCTGTCGAGATAGATCGGTACACCTGATAGGCGGCCTGCCGTTCGAAGCTTCCAGAGATGATAAAGGAGAGATTGCGCGCGGCCGACTGCGAAGGCGGGGATAACGACCGTGCCGCCACGTTTTACGGTGCGCTCAACAACTTCTCCCAACACCTCGGTCGTGTTTGCGGGATTGTGAGTGCGGTTTCCATAGGTTGATTCGACGACGATATAGTCGGCGTCGGCCACGGGAGCTGGATCGGGCAGCACTGGATCGTCGTAGCGCCCAAGGTCGCCGGAAAACGCAATGCGGCGGCCAGCCCATTCGATGTCCGCGCTGGCCGCGCCGAGGATATGACCTGCGCGACGGAAGGTCAGGGTCGCGCCGCCGGGAAGCTGAAAGGCGGTTTCGAACGGCACAGTGGTAAACATCTCTATCGCCCGTTCCGCATCGCGCACGCCGTAAAGCGGCAAAGCCGGCTTGTGCTTCGAGAAGCCCTTGCGATTGGCGTATTCTGCATCCTTTTCGTTGAGAAAGCCGCTATCCTTGAGGATCAACTCGGCCACGTCGCGCGTTGCCGATGAGGCGTAGATTCGACCCTTGAAGCCATCGCGCACGAGCCTGGGAAGATAGCCCGAATGATCGAGGTGGGCATGGGTGAGCACTACGGCATCAATACTGGACGGGGGCACTGGCAGTGGCGTCCAATTGAGCTCGCGCAGGTTCTTGAGTCCCTGGAACAAGCCGCAATCGATCAGGATGCGCTTGTCGCCGTTCGTGAGGAGGTGCTTCGAGCCGGTGACGGTGCTCGCACCGCCGAGAGATGTTAGCGTCAGCATAATGGCCTCAGATGTTGAATGCAGCGATGTCGCCGGGATGCCCGCGGCCCTCTACGGCAGCCCGTTCAGCGGGAGCAAGGAGGTCGTCTCTGCTCCAGCCGGTGAGAGGAACAGCAGCGTCGACCAGATGAGCCCAGGAGCAGCGATTAGCAAACAACATACCAGACACATCGAGCGTCCCGCCCCGGCTGATGTAGCCGCGCGCAGCGGTCGTCCGTGGGCCGGAATCCAGTCGCCGAAGCAGGCCGAGCATAGGTTCGGGTCTCGTGTGGGAGACGATCAGGCGCGGCATGTTCGCCGGAAACAGGGCGGCGAGGGTTTCGTCACTCGCCGTGAATCCCGCCTCGATCGGATCGCGGGGTATGCGGAAGCGGCCGGGCTCCGACACCGCCGTCACGAGCACATGGCGACCGTGCGTCCTGAGCCGATAGGCCGCCTTGAGCGCTTCCTCGAGCTGATAGGCGCCGATAGCCACAATTTGAAGCTCGGCGCCTTCCGTCTCGCCCTGCACATGGGCCCCACCATCTGTTACGAAACGGTCTGCGTCCTCCGCATCGAAACGATGCGGCATGTCACGCTTGGAGACGATCAAACATCCTACTTGGCCGCGGCCATTGTAGACGGATCGCAGCGCAGCCACGGCACTGTTTGCATCGACGGGGAAAAGCACCCGCGAGGTGTCGGACATCTCGCCCAGCAGCGCCTCGCCGATGGTCGGGTCCTGATGCGATTGCTCGTTCTTCGCGTTCTCCCAGGTATGGGACGTGACAACCAGAGGCACCGAAATCCAGCGTGGTTCCTGGCCGGCCTCGCGCTGCCGTCGGGAAAACACGATCTCCTGCCGCACGCCACCAAGCATCTTCATGGCGAATGCTTCGTAGCTGACGATCAGATTGATCCCGCCCTTGTTGGCCAGCGCCGCGCCTGCGACGGCTTCCTCATTGAGCGCGGTGATGACCGCGCCGTCGATGGCGTCGGCGACGCCGGGCTCGGAAGTGTTCACGCGATGGCGCAGCCGATCGAGCGTTGCTCCCATGTGGTTGGAGCGTAGCTCGTCAGGATTGCCCACACGCGGGCGGAGCGTGGGGTTCGCGTCCACGACGCGGACGAACCAGCGGTCTAGCGCATGCATTGCGCAATCGGGCGGATCGCCGGCGATCGTCCAGTCCGGCTCGGGCAGGCTCGGTGCGGCTGGGTTACGCAGCGCGAGCGCATGCCGGCTTTCCGGCTCTCGGCCCTGCTCGCGATGGACAGCGATTTCGCCAACGGCGCTCTCGATCTGCGCGGCGGGAACGAACAGCGCTTGCGCGGCCTCGTTGAAGGCGTTGCGAGCCGGCTCGTCCTGTGCGGGATTGCCCCCGAGGGGTAGATTGTGCGCCGCGTTGGTATCGGCTCCTGGGAAGCCAAAGCCCTTGATTGTCTCGGCGATGACATAGGGGATAGGCGCCGGATAGACGCGGGCGGGATCCGCCGCGAAACGTTCAAGGCGCTTCTCAGCCTCGATGATGGCGCAGGCGAAGGCCGCAGGATCACGGCCATCGATGATAAAGGGATCAAAACCGTTGAGCTTCAGGTGGTCGGCGAGCCAGTCCGCGCCGCCCTGCTGCGCGATCTGGACACGTTCCTCTATGCGCCGGCCGTTGAGGATCATAACTGGAATCGCGATGCCGGAATCCTCGGCTCGCCACCAGCGCGGCGTCCAGTCCGAGCCGCGCTGTTCCTCGAACGCGCCGTCACTCAGGAAGGCGACGAGGCTTTCGCCGGGCAGCGGCGCATGAACGTACTGGACCTCGGCGAAGCCGAGATAGCCGCCTTCCGAGATGGCGCCGGCGGTGTTCGGACCGGCGTGGCTGCCGAGCGGGACCGCTGCATTGCCGTCGGCGTCGATGGCATAGGAATAGAAATCGGCTGCAAGCTGCGAGAGACCTTTCTCGCTGCGATCATAGCGGCCCCTCTGCGCAGGAGAAACGTCCCCGGTGAGCGCGTTGACCGCCTCGATCGCGGCGACAGAATGGCCTTGTCCCATCAGCCATGAGCGGGTTTTCGCGGTGATCGCGTTGGCGGCGAGATAGCCAATGAAAGCGGGCACCATGTTGAGCGATCCGCCGGTATGACCTTCAGGCGTCGACTTGAACGCCTCGGCAGGCAGCGGCGTGCCGGAAAGGTCGACACGGTGGGCATAGGTCATATGGACGACAGTCCACATTGCGGCAGAAGTCAAACGGTCGGCTGCGGCAAGGATGCGATAGAGGGCCTCCGGTTCGATCAGGCCAGACGCCGCCAGGGCAGCTACGCGTTCGATGGTTTCATTGTTGTGGCTGATCGGGCCGTATCCCTGTTGCCACGTCTTTGATGTTGCTGTTGTCAGTTCGTTCATGCCGTCGCCGCCTTCCGTCAATCGTTTTTGTCGTCAGTTCACGCCGCTGGTCCAGGATGGCGGGTCGCTGGCAGGAAAGGAATCGAGCCCCGCCTGTTCCACTTCGTCCAGCGTCTCCGGTGGACGCCGGTGGCGTACAAGATCACCGTCAACTGAGGCCGCCGACGCGATGACGTTGCCAATCAAGGGGGCGAGCGCAACTGCATTGCTTTCGTGGGGTACGGAGTCGGTCGAGACGATGCGGTTGCAAAGCGGCACGAGACGTTGGAATGAATCGTCGGCGAATATCGCATGCACCACGGCGACCACAGGCCGGACGAAACCCTGAAGCGGAAGCTGGCGGGCAGCCTCAATCAAGGTATTCCCGGAGGACGCTATGTCATCTGCGAGCACCGGCTGCCGGCCGCGCCACTTGGAAAGGTCCGGTAGCTTGACTTCGACGTTGCGGTCGCCGTGGCGGACCTTTCGCAGCACGGCATGCGGAGCACCGATCCTTGCCGCGATGGCAGAGACCCATTGGTCGCTTTCCTCGTCAGGACCGATGATCAAGGGCTTGTCGACCTCCGCGGCGATCCAGTCCGCAAGCAGCGGTGCAGCATGCAAGGTGTCGGTCGGGACCGTATAGAGAGGCGACAAGGCCGGATAGCGATGCAGATGTGGATCTACCGTCAGCAGCCGGTCAAAGCTCGACGAGACGAGCCTGGCGAAGCTTCTGGAGGTCACCGCCTCTCCCGGCTGGAAGCGGCGATCCTGCCGCATGTAGGAGAGGTAGGGTGCGATCAGGTTGACCTGGCAGGCTCCCAGCTCTCTTGCAGCATCGGCCGCGAAGATCAGCCGCAGGAAGCCGTCGTCTGGCCGTGCCAGCGTGCATACCAGATCGACTGCCTTGTCCTTCACCTCCGAGAGGAGGCGAACGTAAGTCTCTCCGTCAGGAAAACGCCGTGTTTCCATTGCGCCAAGTTCCCAGCCTCCTTCGTCGGCAAGACGCCGCGCGAATATCTCGTTACCTGGCAGCGGAAGGATCAGTCGCCTGGCGGGAGTTCCCGGTTGTTTGTCTACCGGTGTCATTTGTGCCTCCTGTAAGAGCGCAGAAGCTGGGCGTTGATGGCGACGATGATGGTGCTGGCCGACATGAAGACGGCCGCGACCGCGGGGGTCATTATGAAGCCAGTTCCAAAAGTAATGCCCGCCGCCATCGGGATGGCGATGGTGTTGTAGCCGGTCGCCCAGACGAGGTTCTGGACCATCTTGCGGTAGGTGGCACGCGAGAGTCCAAGGATCGCGCCGACGTCGCGCGGGTCGCTGCGTACGAGAACCACGTCGGCAGATTCGACGGCCACATCGGTACCCGCGCCGATGGCGATCCCGAGATCGGCCACCACGAGCGCAGGCGCGTCATTCACCCCGTCGCCGACCATGGCGACGGAGAGCCCCCGCGCTTGCAGTTCCTCGATCTTTTGTGATTTCTGATCAGGCAGCACTTCGGCGAAGTATTCGGTGATACCGAGTTCCTCGGAGACCGCCTTTGCTACACCCTCGGCGTCGCCGGTGAGCATGATCGAGCTGATCCCGAGGAATTTGAGTTCGGCGATGGCCTCCTTCGATTCCGGGCGAACGATGTCAGCCAGCGCAAAGAGTGCCCGCGGCTCGCCGTCGCGGACGAGAACGACAACTGTCTTGCCCTGTCCTTCCAATCGCTTGAGACTGTTATGGGCGATGGTGTTGCCCTGCCGTGCGAGGTGCCCGGGGCTGACGATACGCACATCCTGTCCTTCCACTTTGGCCACGATGCCTTCGCCGGTGATGTTGCTGACGTCGGTTGCCTTGGGAATGATCAGGCTTCGTTCCTTCGCCTCGGCAACGATGCCGTGGGCGATGGGATGCTCGGACTGGCTCTCGGCCGCTGCCGCATAGGCCAGTTCCTCGTTCTCGTCGCCGTCGGCAAGCAATACGATATCGCTGACGCCGAAACGGCCCTCAGTTAACGTGCCGGTCTTATCGAACACGGCGGCGTTGAGATTGCGCGCCCGCTCGAAGGCGGCCCGGTCGCGGATCAGCAGTCCGTTGCCGGCCGACAGCGATGTGCTGACCGCGACGACCAGCGGCACAGCGAGACCAAGGGCGTGCGGACAGGCAACTACCATGACCGTCACCATGCGCTCGATGGCAAATTCCAAGGGGGCGTCAAGGAAAAGCCACCAGACGAACAGCGTGCCGAAGCCGGCGACGAGTGCGATGTAGGTCAGCCAAGCGGCGGCACGGTTGGCAACGTCCTGAGTGCGCGAGCGCGTTGCCTGCGCCTTCTTTACCAATTCGATGACCTGCGACAGATAGGTGGCGTCGCCTGTTGCCGTCACCTTGATGGTGACAGCGGCGGCCCCGTTGATCGCGCCGCCGATGGCGGCGGCGCCGACCCCCTTGGTTACGGGCCGCGATTCGCCAGTGAGCATGGCCTCGTTGAAACCGGACGAACCCTCAATGATCTCGCCATCCACCGGAACCTTTGCACCGGGTCGTACGATGACCTTATCACCGGGTTGAAGGGTTGAGATCGGCACCTCTTCGGACGATCCGTCGGCCCTGATCCGCGTGGCTGAATCCGGCAGGAGCCGGACCAGTTCCTCAAGCGCACGCGATGCTCCCATGACCGAACGCATCTCGATCCAGTGGCCGAGAAGCATGATGGCGATCAGCGTCACAAGTTCCCAGTAGAGTTCCTCGCCCGGAAACCCGAACGTGACGGCCGCCGAAAAGAAATAGGCCGCCGAGATCGCTAGAGCGATCAGGGTCATCATGCCGGGCTGCCCCTTCCGCAGCTCGGAGGTGAAGCCCGTCAGGAATGGCCAGCCGCCATAAACGTAGGCAATTGTCGAAAGCACGAAGAGAACGTAGCGGTCGCCTGGGAACGCCAAAGTTTCTGCGATGCCAAGCCAATGCTGGATCATCGGCGAGAGCAACAGCACCGGTGGCGTGAGCACGAGGACCAACCAGAATCGGCGCCGGTAGTCGGCGACCATCGCGCCGTGGTCATGCCCGCCGTGGCCAGAATGCTCGGAATGGCTGGAGCCGGCAGCAGCTACGACACCGCGATGAGCTTCATCGTTTCGATTCCCGGTCGCATGCGCTTGATGGTTCTGGTGGGAATGTGGTGAACTCATCAGGTTTTTTCCTTGTCGTGGCTACGCGGCATGGGCCAGTAGAACTGCGACCCCTCGGGTGGTCGCAGTTCTCGGCAGGCGCATCATGCCGGGCTCAAAATCATCGGTTCGAGCCCTGGAATCCTTGATCCAGGTTAAAGTCCTCTACAGTAGATTTTGGTATTGGATCGGAAGTCACGCTCTTAACAGCATCCACCGTCGAAACTATCTCACGACGAGAACCGGAAGCGAAGAGCGGCTTACCCCTCCGTCTCCCAATCTGCGACCCATCTCATAACGGGCTGCAGGTTGTTGAAGCGAGGAGCGGGGAACGGAGCCAAGCTCTTCATTTTGCCGTCTTCTGGCGAAAATCTTGATCCGATCGACCGGTCGTTGCTGCGGGCAGGAGGTGTCCATGCAAAGTGAAGTTCACGTCAATCGTCGGGATTTCCTTTATGTCGCGACGGGCACAACGGCGGCCGTCGGGGCCGGCTTTGCCTCTTGGCCTTTCATCGACCAGATGAAACCCGACGCTTCGACACTCGCGATCGCCACCATAGACATCGACCTTTCCGGAATCGAGGAAGGTATGTCGGTGACCGTCAAGTGGCGCGGGCGGCCGGTCTTTGTCAGGAACAGGACATCCCGGGAAATTGAAGCTGCTTCCGTGACGCCCCTGGAAGAGCTTAAAGACCCCATCGCGCGCAACGCTAATCTGCCGGCCGACTCGCCGGCGACCGATCTCGCGAGGTCCGCAGGACAACATCGAGAAAACTGGCTTGTCATGGTCGGCGTGTGCACCCACCTCGGCTGCATCCCTCTTGGTCAAGCAGGGGACTACGGTGGATGGTTCTGCCCCTGTCATGGTTCGCATTACGATACAGCGGGCAGGATCCGCTCGGGGCCGGCTCCCGAAAACCTCGCCGTGCCCCTGTTCCAGTTCCTCAACGAAACGTCGGTCCGTATCGGATGAAGACCTGTGAGCGTCGCGCTTGTCAGCGCAGATGGCCCTCCGCCAATGCCACCCAATAGGCAGCCCCGATGGGCAGGATGTCCTGATTGAAGACGAATTCCGGATGGTGGACCATCCTGGTGTCGCCATTGCCGAGGAAGCAGTAAGTCCCCTTCTGTTTTCGCAACATAAAGGCGAAATCCTCCGAGCCGAGATAGGTCGGACCGGGAAAGACGACCTGATCCTCGCCGAAGGCATTGCGGGCGATCCCGGCTGCTTTTTCGGTTTCGGCGGTATCATTGACCAACACCGCCCCCGGCACGCCCTCGCGGATCTCCGAGGTACACCCGAACGCCTCGGCCTGCATCGCAACCAGCCGACGGACATTGTGCAGCACCAGGACGCGGTCTTCGGGCGTGGTGGTGCGGATCGACAGCCGCAGGATCGCGCTATGGGCGATCACATTGCCGGCATTGCCCGCCAGGAACGCGCCCACGGTGACCACGGCGCGGTTTGAGGGGCTGACATTGCGCGCGACGATGGTCTGCAACGCCATGACCAGCGACGAGGCTGCGACGACAGGGTCGATCGACAGTTCCGGCATGGCGCCATGTCCGCCCTTGCCGGTGATCTCCACCTCCCAGTTGTCGACGGCAGCCATGACCTCGCCGGGCGTGAAGTAAAGCTTGCCAAGTTCCAGCCCCGGCATGTTGTGCATGCCGAACACCGCATCGACGGGAAAGCGCTCGAACAACCCGTCCTCGATCATCGCCGGGCCGCCCTGCATCGTCTCCTCGCCCGGCTGGAAGATCAGGCGCACGGTGCCGTTGAAGTTCTTCTTCTCGGCCAGATATTTCGCAGCTCCCAGCAGCATGGTGGTATGGCCGTCATGGCCGCAAAGATGGGCGACGCCCGCTACGCCCGACTTGTAGGGCAGCGCGTTGACCTCCTCGATCGGCAGGGCGTCGAAATCGGCGCGCAGCCCGATGGCGTTGTCGCCGTCGCCCGCCTTCAGCGAGGCGACGATGCCATATTTGCCGACACCCTCCTCGACCTCGTAACCAAAACCTCTGACGATCCCGGTGATGTATTTGGCGGTCTTTTCCTCCTGCATCGACAGTTCGGGCGTACGGTGCATGTGCTCGAACCATTCCTTCATGCTGGCCCGGTCGAGTTCATTGACGATAGCGTTCATGGCAGATGTCCTTCGTTCGTGTCGGGCTTTCCAAGCCCTGCAGGCTGTTCACCGAGGGTTTTATTGCGGCTCATTGCTCGTCACTGGGCTTTCCCTTGGGCACGGTGACCATGATCGAGACGATGGCTGCCACGACCATCAGCAGGTTGATGCCGAGTGCGAAAAAGGCGGCTTCGCGAACGGCCAGATTATCCTGCCGCCCAACATAGGAAATGACGCCCTCGATCCAGGCCGCCGAACAGAGCAGCGAAGCCCGACCCGCCCCACGAGCCCATCGACCACAGGGACACGGCGCGTTGCCGGCCTGCCCCGTCCCAATATTCTTTCACCAGGGCCAGGGACGCAGGCATGATGAATGCGCCTGAAAAACCCTGGCAGATGCGACCGAGCATCAGGAAGGTCGACCCCATCGCGCCCGTCGGCGCAAGCGCGATCAGCAGCGAGCCCGCGATCGAGAAGACGAAGCCCCATTGGACGATCTTGACCCGTCCGATGCGGTCGGCCAGCCCGCCCATGACGACGATGAAGATGCCGGAAAACAGCGCCGTGATGGAGACCGCGATGTTCATCAGCGATTGCTGGACGCCCAGATCCTGGGCCATCAGCGGCGAAATATTCAGCGTCGTCTGGGCAAACAGCCAGAAGGCCAGAACACCCAGGATGATGCCGAAGAGGAGCCTGTCATTCCCTGGTAAACAACTGCGGTTTTCGCGTCCATGAGTGTATCCAGAATGCAAAAGATTACTTCACAAGCAGTCGTCTTGATCTGGCGAAACGGTCGCCCCTCCAGAGCACGCGCGGACGATGCCGCGCGCCGCGACGTTGATTAGCTCAAAAACGTTCCAACTCCGAGAGACGCATTCGTCCGCGAAATTGAGCTTTGGGCATCGTTGGAAAGACCTGTAATCGCTCGGATGGCATCTATGGTGTCAGGGATGACGATCGCCTGGTTGTCGACCATATAGGCGTAGAACAGTTCCCCGTTTTTAACCTCCAGCATGTCTTCCCACAAAGCAACCTCGTACAGGTTGTCGTGCGGTCGACCAAGATCTGCCATAAGTTCCTTGACGGTGTTGAGAGCGGTGATTCCATCAGAAGTGCGGACAAAAGCGATGCGGGACGAGGCCCTGAAAGCATCAAGCACTTCCTCTTTGGTTGCGTTTCGGGTCAAATCCACCGTCCAGTAATGCAGATGTGCCAGCGTTTGGGGTACCTTTACTGCCATGGTCACAACATCAAGATCGGGATCAACGCTCTGCGCGTCAGGCCCCTGATGGCTGGGGATGTGACGTTCGGGGACCAGTGTGTTCATGATTCCCCCTTCATGGCTCTCCCAAGGGTCGGTCGCGCGTCTTAGCAGGGTTCCTCGGGCGCGCTTCAGGAGACCCGCGCGCTTGAGCGCGCCGAGCGTTCTAACTATGGAAGTCGTGTTGCAGGATACCACCCGTGTCGCCATGCGGCCGATGGCGCTTTCGAAAGAAGACTCCGCGACGAACGAATGACCCGTCGCATCGTGCTTTTCCCCGCCTTGGACGATGAACTTAATTGAGCGAGTTCGGTAGGTCTCGATGTTTTGGGCGGCAACACGCTTCGGGGTGCAGTCGACCACAATATCCGATTGCGCCAAAAGCTCGTCGAGCGTTCCTACGACAGGAAGACCGGCCTCGCCCATCGCAATTGTTTGCTCCGGGGTCGCGCCATAGAGCGCGAACCCCTTCGACTCAAGAAGTCGGAGACGCCAATCCGTCGCAACGTCGGCAACACCGGCAACAACCATGTCGTCTTGGCAGAAAACTGCATCAGCCACGCGCTTTCCGATCACACCGTACCCGTTAATTGCTACGCGGACAGGGCTGTTCTGGTTCATGGTTTTCTGGCTCCGTTCAAGCAGAATATCGATTTATCGTGGCGAGTCTCCATGTTCTTGCCAGCGGCATCCTTGATCGAAGTTAAGGACACAATGAGAACTTATGCTCACGTCACCGCATCGCTCCTTCCCGTATCTTGCAGGCAACGAGTGAACCGAATTGGCCAACGCCCTTGTCGGGCATACGGCGAGAGGGTTGCTGTGACCGGGAATGCCGAGGTTTTCATCAGTCCGCCGATAGGTACGTAAGCAGTGTAGGATAGGGGCAACACTGATCGTGATTGAGGTCTGGGTGGTCGGATACGTTGCAGTTGAGTGGTCAATCCGCTTAGCGATGGTCGTGATTGTGCCTATGCGACGCTCTCCGGAGGCAGCACGAAGTTGGCTTATCCTTGTGTTTTTGCTGCCGATCCCCGCGCTCCTCATCTACCTCATCATAGGGCGACCAACCTACCCGCGCTGGCGCCGCGAGCGTTTTCTCAGATTGCCGACTGTTTTTGCAGCGGCGTCCAAGGAGATTTCTCATTCTCGTTACTGTCGCCGTCCCGATCTGCCGAGCCACCTTTCTGGCCCCGCCTTGTTGGTGGAAAAGCTTGGGCAGTTCCCGACGGTAGGAGGAAATGACTTCGAGCTTATCTCCGAGTACGACGGCGTCATCAACCGCATGATCGATGATATTGATGCAGCGGAAAGAACGGTCCATCTCCTGTATTACATTTTCGCCGATGACGAGACCGGCTTGCGTGTTGTTGACGCACTCGAACGAGCCGCACAGCGCGGGGTCCAGTGCCGGCTTCTGATTGACGCCATCGGGTCACGGCAGTGGGCGCAGAACATCGCGAAGTTGCTCGCTCCTGCTGGTGTAGAGGTTCGCCTGGCACTACGTGTTGGACTCTTTCGCCGAAAGTCCGCCCGTGCTGACCTTCGCAACCACCGCAAAATCGCTGTGATCGACAGTCGCGTTGGTTACTTGGGTTCCCAGAACATCATCAACGCCGAATTTCGAGAGGGCGTTGTTAACGAAGAGCTCGTGGCCCGCGTCGTCGGTCCAGTCACCACCGAAATTCAAGCTGTCTTTATCGCCGACTGGTTCATGGAAACAAATGAGGAATTGGCCAACCCAGTCCTATTCCCTCACAACCCGCCCGGCGGCGGCGTGGTCGCGCAGATACTTCCCACAGGCCCGGACTATCCGGGCGCGGGTCTTGGAGATCTCATCGTCTCGCTCGTGCACGGGGCGCGCGAGCGTGTGATCATTACCACCCCTTATTTTGTACCGGATGAGTCCCTTCTACAGGCACTCAAAACGGCAGTATTGCGGGGCGTGGAGGTTGCTTTGGTCGTCTCGCAGGTGACGGATCATATCCTTGTGAACCTTGCACAAAGATCATTTTATTTCGAAATACTCTCCGCAGGTATTCAAGTACATCTATACGAGAAAAGCTTCCTTCATGCTAAACACATAACATTCGACAGCGAAATTGCATTGCTAGGCTCCAGCAATGTCGACATCCGCTCCTTCGTGCTCAACGCAGAAGTAAGCCTCATCGCTTTTGATAAAAGTGTCGTGAAGCAACTCGGGCAAGAGCAGGATCGTTATTTTGCCTCGAGCCGAGCGCTGAGTCTCAGAGCTTGGGATAAGCGCCCACTAATAAACAAGGTTGCTGAAAACGTAGCCCGCTTGGCTAGCCCGCTGCTTTGAGCCGAACAACATAGCAGCATTCACCAGATGGGCGGAGTCACAGGAGCCAACCGGTAATATGCTATGGCTACCCAGCACCATTGCGATGCGATCGGTTCGAAGATGTCCGGTACATCCATCCCGATCGGCGTCCTCAACGCGCGAGACGCGCTTCAAGTGTTCCTGACAGAAGTCGAGCAGGAGGAAACTCTGCTGCGCGACTACGTGATGTGCATCGGATATCATTGACCCGAATTACCGCCTTGTGAGCCTCTCAAAACGTCCTGCACTGCCGTACCAATCTGCGCCGGCGGCAATATCCGCGAGGGTGGCAATTCGCATCCTGCCGCATCGACGCCGATATCATTGGCATGCCACCTTTTGCCGCTTCCCCAGCTTCCGGACAGAACTCGGCCCGGATCGATCATCATCACACAGCTTCCCCCCTTCCGTCATAGACGATAGCTGTGATGCATGCTGCTTTCGATCGAAGACCTGCAGAAATCCTATCCCGGCCCGGAGGGCCCGGTTCCCGTCCTGCGCGGCGTGACGCTTTCGCTCAATGCCGGCGAGACGCTGGCGCTGACCGGCGAATCCGGCTCGGGCAAGAGCACGTTGCTGCACCTCGTGGCAGGGCTGGACGCTGCCGATGGCGGGCGCGTCCTGCTCGACCGGCAGGAGGTTACCGCGCTCGATGACCGCGGCCGCGCGAAACTCAGGCGAAACGCGGTTGGCATCATCTTCCAACAGTTCAACCTCATCCCTTCTCTGGACGTCGCCGCCAACATCGCCTTCCAGGCGCGTCTGAACGGCACGGCGGAACCGGGGGAGCTTTCACGACTGGCTGGCGCGCTGGGGCTGGAGGCGCAGTTACGGAAGTATCCCGAGCAGCTATCCGGCGGCCAGCAGCAGCGCGTGGCGATCGCCCGCGCGCTGGCGGCCCGGCCGAAGCTGATCCTCGCCGACGAGCCGACCGGCAACCTCGATGAGGCAACAGCGGACGAGGTGATGGAACAATTACTGGCGCTCGTGGCCGGCGCGGGCGCGGCGCTGTTGATGGTCACGCATTCCCCGCGCCTTGCAGCGCGGCTTGGGCGCCGGGCGTATCTCAGTCAAGGTTGCCTCGCATGACGGGCGCGGTCCTGTCGGCGCTGGCTTCGCACTGGCGGCGCAACCGGCTTCAATTGCTGACGCTGGTGCTCGGCCTCGCGCTGGCGACAGCCCTGTGGTCGGGTGTGCAGGCGATCAACGCCGAAGCTCGCGCCAGCTACGATGCCGCCGCCGCCACGCTGGCCGAAGGCCGCTTCGACCAGTTGCTGCCGCGCGAAGGAGATTCCATGGCGCAGGAGGTTTTCGTGACGCTGCGCCGCGCCGGCTGGCTGGTCAGCCCGGTGGTTGAAGGAAGGCTGCACGTCGGCGGCACTGCGGTGCGGCTGATCGGGGTCGATCCCCTGACCGCGCCGCCGGGTTCGACCGCGCGCGCGGCGTTGGCCCGTACCGACCTCACCGGCTTCCTGAGCACCCACATGCTGGTTGCCGCCCCGGAAACGGCCGCGCGGATCGTTGCGAACCTGCCCAACCCGGTGCGGCGCGATCAGGCGGTTGCGCCGGGCACCGTGCTTGCCGACATCGGCGTCGCCCAGAAGCTGCTTGGCCGCGCCGGGCGCATCAGCCGCCTGATCGTCTTGCCGGAGCAGCCTCTGCGGCAACGGCCACTGGACGAGGTCGCGCCCGACCTCGTCCTCCAGCGTGCAGACGGCGCGAGTGATGTTGGTCGGCTCACCGACAGCTTCCACCTCAATCTAACGGCTTTCGGCTTCCTCAGCTTCGCGGTCGGCATCTTCATCGTCCATGGCGCAATCGGTCTTGCCTTCGAGCAGCGGCGCGGCATGGTCCGTACCCTGCGTGCGCTCGGTGTCCCCCTCCGGCGCCTGATCGCCCTGATGGTGCTGGAACTTGTCGTGCTGGCGACGCTTGCCGGTGCGCTCGGCATCGTGCTTGGCTATTTCATCGCAACGCTGTTGATGCCGGACGTAGCCGCGACGATACGGGGCCTCTATGGTGCCGACGTCGCAGGCACGCTGCACATCCGCCCGGCATGGTGGCTTTCGGGAATGGCCATGGCTCTCGGCGGCACATTGTTTGCTTCCGCGAGCGCGATATGGCGGCTGGCGCGAATGCCGGTCCTGGCAAGCGCCGGCGGGCGCGCCTGGGCGCTGGCCTCGGGGCGGATGCGCAAGCTGCAAGCCGCGGCCGCTGTCGTACTACTCACGGCGGCAGGGTTGCTGGCTGTCGCCGACGGCGGGCTGGTCGCCGGCTTCCTCCTGCTTGCCTGCCTGCTGCTCGGGGCGGCGCTTGCGTTGCCGTCTTGCCTGGCGGCGATCCTGCGTCTTGGTGAGGGGCGGGCCGGCCGCGTCATGGCGCAATGGTTCTGGGCCGACACACGCCAGCAATTGCCCGGCCTCGGGCTTGCGCTGATGGCGTTGCTTCTTGCCATGGCCGCCAATGTCGGCGTTTCCACCATGGTGTCGAGCTTCCGCCTGACCTTTACCGGTTTTCTCGACCAGCGCCTGTCAGCCGAACTCTACGTCGATGCAAATGCTGTAGCAGACCGAACGGGCCTGGAGCGCTTCCTTGCGGCGCGCGCCGACGCCGTGTTGCCGATCATATCGGTAGACGCAACACTCGCAGGCCTGCCGGCGGAAGTTTTTGGGGCGCGCGTCAGTTACACCTACCGCGAGAACTGGCGCTTTCTCGACGCTGTCCCCGCAGTGTGGGACGAGGTTGAAGAAGGCAAGGCAGTCGTTATCAACGAGCAACTCTCCCGCCGCGCCGGCCTGCGCGTCGGCGCTGAACTCGCGCTTGGCCCCGGACTGTCGTTGCCGATCGCGGGCATTGTCGGCGACTACGGAAACCCGATCGGCCAGGCCATCATCGGCGAGGCGCTGTTTCGTCAGACCTTTCCCGACATCGTGCCCGCCCGCTACGGGGTGCGTACCTCCGACCCGGAGGGCCTGCGCCATGCGCTGGTCGAGGAGGCTGGCCTGCCGCCCGCCAGCATCGTCGACCAGGCAGCACTGAAGGCGTTCTCGCAATCGGTCTTCGAGCGCACCTTCTCGGTGACCGGGGCGCTGAATGTGCTGACGCTGGCCGTCGCCGCCTTCGCTATACTGATGAGCCTGCTCACGCTGGCGGCAATGCGTCTGCCGCAAATGGCGCCTGTCTGGGCGATGGGCACGACCCAGCGCCGGCTCGCCGGACTGGAGATCCTGCGTACCGTTCTGCTTGCCGGGGTCACTGCGGTGCTGGCCTTGCCGCTGGGTTTGGCTCTTGCCTGGGTGCTGCTTGCTATTGTCAATGTCGAGGCGTTCGGCTGGCGCCTGCCGATGTATCTGTTTCCCGCCGAATATACCCGCTTGATGCTCTTCGCGCTCGCCGCGGCACTACTCGCCGCGCTATGGCCTGCCTGGCGGCTCGCGCGCATGGAGCCGGCCGCGCTGCTCAGGATCTTCGCCAATGAACGCTAGACGGTTTCGAGGTGCACCCGAACGGAAAAAAAGCGCGGGACAGTTACTTCGAAATTGCGCCGGTGCGCTCATCTTCCTGCTGTTGGGCTTCAGCAATACCTTTGCCCAGGGCTTTGCCGGTCTGGGCACTGATGCCGAAGGCTTCGCCGTTCCGGAAGTGGGCAAGCGGTTCGAATTCCCGCGCGATTATGGCGCCCATCCGGACTACCGGATCGAGTGGTGGTACGTCACCGCGAACCTCACCGGGCTCGATGGCGCAGACTACGGCCTGCAATGGACGCTGTTCCGCTCCGCGCTCGCGCCCGGCGAAGCGGAAGGCTGGGACAGCCCGCAGCTTTGGTTTGGCCATGCGGCCGTCACCAGCGCCTCGACCCACCACGCCACGGAGCGTTTCGCGCGCGGCGGCACAGGCCAGGCGGGCGTGACCGCCGCGCCCTTTGCCGCCTGGATCGACGACTGGCAGATGGCCGGCGACAGCTTCGACCGCCTGCGGCTGACGGCGACCGGCAAGGATTTCGCCTACGACATCGAGATGCACGCCCAAGGCCCGCTCGTTTTCCACGGTGACCGAGGCTACTCGGTGAAGTCGGCGAAGGGGCAGGCGAGCTATTACTACTCCCAGCCCTTCTTTGCGGTCGAGGGAACGCTTGCGCTGCCCGAGGGCGAGGTGCCGGTGCGCGGCACCGCGTGGCTCGACCGCGAATGGTCGTCGCAGCCTCTGGCGCAGGACCAGGCCGGATGGGACTGGTTCTCACTCTCCTTCGACACCGGCGAGAAGCTGATGGGTTTCAGTCTGCGCAACGCCGCTGGCGGCAGCTTCACCTCGGCCACCTGGATCGAAGCGGACGGTGCAGCGACACCTTATGGCGATGGTAAACTCGTTACCACTCCGCTGGAGATGAGCCGGGTGGAAGGACACGACGTCCCGACGCGCTGGCGGCTCACCTTGCCCGACCGTGCGCTCGACGTCACCGTCGGCGCGCTCAACACTCAGGCCTGGATGGGCCTCAGCATCCCCTATTGGGAGGGTCCGGTGCGGGTGACCGGCTCTCATCCCGGCAAGGGCTATCTCGAGATGACGGGTTACGAACCACGATGACCGTTGAACGACGTAATTCTCCAGGATTGTCGCTCACGGCGTTAATTCACCATGAGCGACATTGTTCGGCACTAGCGGTAGACGAGACCGCCGTCGATCAGCGGGGCCTGTCCCGTCATGTAGTCTGAATCCGGGCCTGCCAGGAACGAGACGAACGCGGCGACATCCTCCGGAGTCTGGGCCCGGCCCAGGGCGATGCCTTCCACATACTTCTTGTAGGTCGAGCCCACTTCCGCGCCTGTGATCTCGGCGAAGCGCTTGTCGATCTCGACCCACATTGGCCTGAACCCATAAGGTGGTCCGGTTTCAGTCTTAATGTATGATCGGCTTTTCGGCCATGGCCTGGGCAGATGGCGGTGTCGATCCGGGCGGCGGCGCAGGCCAGATGATAGCCTGCGGTGCCGGCGGTTTATATCTGAGCGATGAGTGCGGCCGCTCGGTGTTGTAGTAGCGTCGCCAAGCCTCGATGATGACCTTTGCCTCGGCGAGGCTATAGAAGATTTCACCGTTGAGCAGTTCGTCGCGAAGCTTCGAGTTGAAGCTCTCGCAGTAGCCGTTCTCCCATGGGCTTCCTGGTTCGATGAATGCGGTCTTCGCACCGACAGCGGCAATCCACTCCCGCACGGCCTTGGCTATGAACTCCGGGCCGTTGTCGGAACGAACATGACCCGGCACGCCGCGCAGGATGAACAGGTCCGACAAGACATCAATGACGTCGGTGGAGTTGAGCTTGCGATCGATGCGGATTGCCAGGCATTCCCGGGTGAACTCGTCGATGATGTTGAGCATGCGGAATTTCCTGCCATTGTGGGTGCGGCCCTCGACGAAGTCATAGGACCAGACATGGTTGGGGTGCTCCGGTCGAAGCCGGATGCACGATCCGTCATTCAGCCAGAGACGCCCTCTTTTCGGTTGCTTCTGGGGAACCTTAAGCCCCTCCCGCCGCCAGATGCGCTCGACGCGCTTGGCATTCACCGTCCAGCCTTCGCACCGCAGCATCGCGGTAATCCTGCGATAGCCATAACGGCCATAGCGGGAAGCGAGCCGGATGATGTCGGCGGTCAATGCCTCTTCATCTGGCCTGCCTCCAGGCCTCTTGCGCTGGGTCGAACGGTGCTGGCCCAGAACCTTGCAGGCGAAGCGCTCCGAGACGGAGAACTTCGCCATGACATGGTCGATGCATCGGCGGCGGCGGGAAGGGCTCAGAAGTTTCCCGAGGCAGCCTCTTTCAAGATCAGTTTCTCGAGCGTCAGGTCCGACACCGCCTTGCGAAGCCGCTCGTTCTCTTTCTCAAGGTCCTTCAGCCGCTTTACCTGGTCACCCTTCAGGCCACCGAACTCCTTGCGCCAGCGGTAATAGGTGAACTGCGTCACGCCGATCAAACGAACCGCTTCGCCAACAGATCGGCCCTGAGACAACAGAACATCGACCTGGCGCAGCTTCGCGACGATCTCTTCGGGCTTGTGCTTCTTCTGGGGCATTCCAACGTCCTCTCCAATGGCTTAATAGCCTACTTCAGGGAGGACCACTTTTCAGGGGGCAGACCACTTACCTGGACGATTTTATCGAAGCGGCAGCCCTGAAGGAAACGCCCCGTGCGCCGCTTTTTCAGACTATCCGACGTGGAACAGAGGAGTTTTCAGGATCATCCCTGCCCCAGGCTAATGCCTATGCCATGATCCAGCGCCGTGCGATTGCCGCCGGCATCAGCACGGCCGTGTGTAACCACACTTTCCGAGCTACCGGCATCACAGCACACTTTAAAAACGGCGGTACGCTTGAGAAGGCCGCCAACATCGCCAACCACTCTTCGACCCGCACCACCCAGCTCTACGATCGCCGAAGTGATAATGTGAGCCTGGACGAGGTCGAGAGGATCTTAATCTAGGGAAGAACCATGGACGATCTGCAACAACTGGACCGGGCACGGCAGGCTATTCTGGATGCGAAAGCGGAACTCCAACGGTTGCGGGAGAAAATTGCCAAGGAGACATGCCCGCTCCATGTTGGGGAACACGTTACGATCATAATGGACGGGACGGAGTTCCAAGGCGTCGTGGACTCAATTCATCCGGCGGTTGATCGACGTGAACTATTAGACCCCGTTGTGGGTACTCCTGTAGGTTGGGCTGTAAGTGGTCCCAAGATCAAGAAGGACGGAGAGCAAAGCAAACATAGCTTTGGCCTAAATAGCCTTCATGCCGAACTCAGAGATGGAAAATGGATTGTCACGACGCCGTCGATCGACGACATCTTTGCGAGCCTGTAGGACGCTATCTTCAAATCAATTGCGGGGAAAGACGCTCATCCCGTAACATTCCCACAGATCAACAAATGACTGCATATGTATGGCTCTCACGATGAAAGAATCAAGCACCGTCGCTGCTCTGGCAACGCTGCTCTATGACTTCCTTCCTGCCAGTGGAAACAATGCGACTGCCTTTCCTCTCGCCGCTAGGAAGGTTGGTATTGGTGCGCTCTGGCCTGAAGGCTATAGCAAGGGTCCTGGTATAACTCAGCTGCTAACAGCTACTCTCGAACAGCAGCGCAGCCTATTCTGCCCGTTGATCCTTGAAATCGTTAAGCAGTCAATGACGTGGCGCAGCAAGCGGGAGCCGCTTTCACGGGCAGAGCTTGACGAACTCAATCGCCTCCTCCCAGGTGTAGGGTTTAAGATCCCGGATCTGCTTGATCCTGAGTTTCTGGCATCCCTGCCCGGCTCACCTGTTACGCCCGCGCCGCAGCCAGCTCCTGCTACCTCTGCTACTGCCGATCCAACCGTGCTCAAAGATCTCAGGCAACGACTTCAGGATTTAGGCGGCCTTAGTCCACAAACTCGCGGGTTCGCCTTCGAAATCTTTCTCCACGATTTGTTCAAGGCATACGGTCTAGCGCCTCGCGCATCCTTTCGTCCTCGCACAGGCGAGCAAATCGACGGTAGCTTCGAGCTAGGCAACGACACCTACCTGCTCGAGGCTAAATGGCACAGTGCGCCGACCCCTGCATCAGATCTACATATCTTGAATGGCAAGCTGAACAGCCGACCGACCTGGTCTCGAGCTCTGTTTATCAGCTACGGCGGGTTCGGGCCGGACGGTTTGGAAGCGTTTAATAGAGGCAAAAGCAGCCTGATCTGCATGGACGGATACGACCTCTACGAGACATTGAGCCGGGAGCTGCCGTTGGATCGCGTTATCGCCCGCAAGGCTCGCCACGCTGTCGAAACAGGCTTAATCCATGTTTCTGTGCGAGAACTTTTCCCCTAAGAGTGGGAGTTTCCATTTACCCGGGTGAACCGGGAGACGGACGGTCCCTATATCCTGTTACTCTTCTGCCGGTTCGTCCTAATTCCCGAATATCCTGATTCCCGTTATATCTACTTTGGGTGAACCAGGCTTCGCACCAGCCCGAAGTATGAGACGGGGGGCCTGTGAACCAGCGTTCACCCACTCCCGAAGCTGCGTTCGCCCCGTGCTTCCTTGCCAATCGTGCGAAACAGCCTGATATATTGGCCATACATGAACACGGGAGACCGCTATGGAAGAGACTGTAAAAGCAAAGTCGCCTGACGTCCAGGCGCTCAAGCAGAATGAGAAGAAGTGGACGCCAACGCTGATGAAGGCCGGATGGAGCGCCATTCCGAACATCATCATCGAGAAGCAGCGCGCGCTGGGCCTAGACGCCTTGGACGTCAATATCCTGCTGCACCTGATCCAGTACTGGTGGACCGAAGACAACGTGCCGCGCCCGGCCGTGGGCACGATTGCCGAGGCTCTGAACGTGACCCCGCGCACGATCCAGAAGCGCATCACCAGCATGCAGAAGATCGGGCTGATCAAACGCGACGAGCGCCGGCACAGCAAGTTCGGCAGCCAGACCAACCTTTACCGCTTTGACGGGCTGATTGCCGCCTGCACGCCGCATGCGCTCGAAAAGATCGCGGCTGCCAAGAAGAAGGCTGAAGAGGAGAAGGACCGGGTGAAGCGCAAAAAGCCCAAGCTTGTCGTGAACAACGACGCGCCGGGCTCATAGGCGGGCTGACCCGCGATCGATAGGAAGGATTGTTGACCTGATCGTCCGTCAGACGGGACAGTCGGCCCAGTGCTGTGGCAGGCTTAGAAAAAGCAATGCCCCGGGCGCTTGCAATGCAGAGGCGCTACCGGGGCTCACAAGGACAAGATGGAATAAAGTGAGGAGATTTTCAAGTGGTTTTTGCTTACTCCCCGGCGATTCTCGCGAACCTGGAGTCATCCCACTCCCCTGAACGGCTGGCACCGTACTACGCGCTTGCCGCCAATGACAAGGCGCTGGGGTTCCAGCTTTACGCCTGGAACAGCGCCCTCTCGCAGGCGCTGTACACGCCGCTACAGGGGCTTGAGGTAACGCTGCGCAACGGGCTCGGCGACCAGCTGAAGGCTGCTTACGGCCCGAGCTGGTTTGATCTTAATCCGGGACCTGCCCTGCATTACCCACTCCCCGACATGCTGCTGAAGGTGCGGACCGAGCTGGGCCGGCACGGCATCATCCCGGACCACGGCCGCGTGGTGGCGGAGTTGAACTGGGGGTTCTGGACCGGCCTGCTCGCTAAGCGGTACGAGCAGCTGTGGCGCTCGCACTTCCGGCAGGTGTTCCAGGCACAGGGTCCGCTCACCCGTGCGCAGATCTTCCAGCCGCTCGACGACCTGCGCCGGCTGCGCAACCGCATCGCGCACCATGAGCCGATCCTGAACCGCAACATCACGGCCGACTACGCCTCGATCCTCGCGCTGATCGACTACATCTCTCCGGACACGGCTCGGTGGATCGACGCTCACAGCGACGTTGCGGCGGTCATCGCCGCAAAGCCTTAAAAGCGTATTTCTGTGTTTCTGTAAAAGCGACTCAGGTGCTCCGCCCCTCGCGCCTGTAAGAGGGCCGAGCCTCGGCTGCGTCTGTGGCCGCTCCACCCCTCTTGCAGTTGCTACCCCCGGCCCTCGCCGGTCAGGCAGGGTTGCAGGGGACCTGCATCCTGCGTTTAAAATAACGAAGATCCAGGCGGGAAGGGCGCGCCTGCCGGAAAACACGGCTAATGGCCGAGAACAAACTGGATTGCGTTGGGTGCCGATGCACGTGCTTCAATAGCGGCGAAGTTGGCACGTCTTTCCGATCTAGATTAAGACGGCCTTCTAAACCCTATCGGATTTTACTGGATAATCCGAAGGCCTGCGTTGCGGTAGAACCGCCTCTAACGCTGCTGCACTCGTTGATTGTCAGAGCGACGCCTCGGAACCGTTGATAACGCGGCGACCAATGATGTTTCGGATCTTCTCACTGCAGCGAGGCTTGCCCACCCCCGAGCAGAATTTCCCGATTGATAGGGTTATGCCGACCTCGGCAATGCGGGAGACGTTCACGCCTCGCCTATTGCGGAGCCTTTTTCTCGTACATCGTTGCACCAGTTTATCTTCTTGACGATTCATACGGCGGGAGGCGAATGGTCAGCAAGCTCCGAGCACACGAACAATTCGAAAATTTTGTTAATACTTTAAGCATTTCGGCCCGATGTTCTTGAATAGTTCCGGATTCGCTGCCACATTCCGCTGATTGAAGTGGAGACGATCATGGCCGCATCGCTTGTATTCTTTCCCGTGGCAAACGGGGATATGACATTGATCACATTGGACAACGGTCAGACGATCTTGATCGACATCAAAATTCGCGCAGCGGCCGACGACGAAGACGACGACACCTACGATGTCGCCTCTGACCTTAAGGATCGTCTCAAGACGGACTCCGAGGGGCGCCCCTTCGTTGACTCGTTCCTGCTCTCTCATCCGGATCAAGATCACATCACCGGCCTTGAAAACCACTTCTACCTTGGACTGCCGGCTGACTATCCCAAAGACAGCGGCCTAATTTTCATTCGGGAAATGTGGTCGTCCCCTCTAGTCTTCCGCCGCGCCAGCACGCAGCACGTCCTGTGCGAAGATGCCAAGGCCTGGGACAAAGAGGCCCGCCGTCGCGTGCAACGGTTCAAAGACGACAATTTCGGGACTGTAGATGGTGATCGCATTTTGATTATGGGTAAGGATAAAGACGGCAAGACCGACGAGATCATGGATATCGTGGTCGAACAGGGAGGCCTGATTTCATCTGCGAACCGCGGCAGCACCGGTCAGTTCACAGGACGGCTGCTCGCGCCGATGTTGGTGGCTGAAGACGACGAGTTGGTCGCCTTGCTCGAGAAAAACAACTCTTCAGTCATCATCAATTTCTCCCTCACTGGTGGCGGGAATGCCGATAGGTGTCGGTATCTTACCGGTGGTGACGCTGGCGTCGCAATTTGGGAGCGGCTCTGGCAGAACCATAAGGACAGTGACCCCGACTGGTTCACCTATGATCTAATGCAGGCGCCGCACCACTGCTCATGGCGTACTTTGAGCTATGACCGCTGGTCAGAGATGGGCGAGAAGGTCAAGGTGTGTGAAGACGCTCGCAGTGCGCTTGGCCAGGCCAAGTTTGGCGCGACTATCGTGGCGAGCTGCAAGCCTATTCTCAAGGACGACAGCGACCCGCCGCACGAACGCGCAAAACGAGAATACGTGTCAATTCTCAAGCCTGACACCGTAAAAGGCGAGTTCATCTGCACATCGGAATATACGAACGCCAATGACAGGCCCCTTGAGTTTACTGTGACCTTCTCTGGGGTGTCAAAGAAGCTTCGGGCGGCAGCTGCGGCAGCCACCACCGTGGGGGTATCAGCCGTCGCTTCGAGTGCCCGCGGGCACGGTTGATGTCAGCTGGAAAGTGCGAGCTCGAACAACACGCGGAGCATTTGCTCCGCGTGGTTCGACGACACCCTCAAGTCCACAGCGCGGAGCTTGCGGTCCGCGGAGCGGTTGAGTGCCGTGTTGCGGCCGTGTTCGAAGTGGAAATGCCGTTCGACGTGAAAGCGCGTGGTTTCTCTACGACGGGTGTTCGAGCTCTGGAGGAGGTCGAGATCGTCGTCGGCACGGGTTACCCCTGGAGAAGCCCGACCATTTATCTACGTCAGGATTTTCCGCGGGATCTTCCGCACCTTCAGCCGTCTTCCACAGACGCGTTGCCCCGGCCTTGCCTGGTGGACGGTTCGCAAGACGAGTTCTTTAGCCATTTCGCTCTGATAGAATCAGGGGTCATAGGGCTACTCGAACAGCTTGCATCTTGGCTCGCAAATGCCGCGGTGGATTCGCTGATCAATCCCGTCCAGGGCTGGGAGCCGGCCCTACGCGCGGGACTTACCGACACGCTCATCGTCGATACCGAATATCTTGAGGAAAATACGTCGGCAAAAGGTGCTTGGAGGAGCTACCGCACCTATTACCTTCGCTCGATGGGTTCAAGAAAGGGGCAGGGCGCATTCACTTTTCTGGAGGCTGGAACTGAGCTCGCAAGCCTTTTTACGAAAACCGATTTGACTCTATTTCAGAGTCAACACCGCCCGAAAATTAATGGCATCTCTGGTACTTCGGTTATGGCATTCATCACGCCGGACCCGGATGACGATGGCAACCCGCGGATAAACAGCCGATATTTGCCGGAGACTGTGACCAACCTTACCAACCTACATGCTCGCGCCAACGCGCTTGGTTGCGGCCGTCATTTTCGCGAGTTTATGGAAACGCTGGTGAAAAATTGGACTGCTTATCAGTTCGAAACCGCTATTCCTATCGCGGTCATCTTCGCTGCCCGCCGGCCCTTCCATCTCATAGGATCCGCCTCAAACCTGGAGCATCTCCCGTATCTGTTCGAAATCTATCCGCGACCTGGCCGGAAGACGCTTTGGGACGAACCGGGGGATGATACGGTCAAGCCCACTCGTCTGCTCTCCAAGGCAACCCCCGAGTTTCTCCGTAAGCTTTCGCCCGTTGCCTCCGCGGGGCCAACGGCGATGATCGGGGCCGGTAGCGTCGGATCGAAAGCTGCGCTTCATCTTGCTCGGGCAGGCGTGCCTGTCACTGCGGTCACAGATACTTTGGTCCTGATGCCCCATAATATGGCGCGCCACGCCCTGGTGAGGCAAGCCCCAAGCTCGGGGAAGGCGGACGAGCTCGCGACCGAACTCAAAGCACTAGGTCAGACACCAGCGGTGTGTTTCGAGGACGCCGTGGAACAACTACGTTCCTCTGACGGTCGACTGGCGCTCGCGCCGGAAAATACTGATCGCGTGCTAAATTCCACAGCGTCCCTGCTAGTGCGTGAAGCACTGTCCATCGTACCCAAGGATGCCTTCCCGCCGCGAATTTCCGAAATCGCGCTGTTCGGCCGGGGAGAAGGAGCCTTCTTGCTACAGGAAGGGGTTGCTAGGAATCCGAACCTCGCTGATCTTCTGGCCGAGATGAGCGCGCACGCAACAACAGCTGAGCGCAACCTGCTCTTCAATCCCGAAAATGGATTGACTGAAGTCCAGATTGGCCAGGGATGCGGCTCCCTAACAATGCCTATGTCGGACGCGCGGCTTTCCGCGATGACAGCCGCAGCTACCGAGATCTTCCTGGATCAGAAGCAGGAACAGTTGCCGGGAACCTACGCGATCGGCCATCGCCTAGCCGGGGATCCTACCACACACTGGCGTGTCGTCGAGGTTGGGCCGTTCGTCGAGGTTCCCGTCGAAGGCCGTCACGGTTGGCAATTGCGGCTTTCCCCTTCGGTTGACCTTCGAATCCGGGATGAGGTCGCCCTGTATCCACATGTGGAGACCGGCGGACTTCTCATTGGTACCACAAGCGCCAGGTGCCAGACGATTACTGTGGTCGACATCCTCCCCGCTCCTGACGACAGCCTTCGCACGGCTGGCCTGTTCGAACTCGGAACCAAGGGCTTGAAAAAGTCGATCAAGGCGCGTCACCGTGCCAGTGGCGGAAGCCTCTTTGACGTTGGAACGTGGCACAGCCACCTCGCTGATATGGGTCCTTCCGGCCTCGACAGAAGAACCGCGGCGCAGCTGGCAGCCGAACGCCCCCCTCCAAGCGTGTTGCTGATCATTACTCCCAATCGGTATCACGCCTTGGTTCACCCGGTCGAATAAGCGGACAACGAATGGTGATAGCTCGTAAGGACCTGACGGCCATACGCGGCGTAGTATTTGAGGAAGCGACCGTACATTCCGATAGCCACAGCCAAAGCACCGACCGCAAGCCAGCCGTCCTTTTGCGCAGAGCCATGCCAATATTTGTAGGTGAGCATGCCAGTAGCCAGTAGGGCGACGAAACAGATGTTTCGGCAAAACCCGTAACTGTTCTGGAAGCTCTCAAGTCTTGTCACGGTGTCGGCACTCGCCCGCGCGGCTGGAAAGGCAACTTGGAAGATATGCTCACCGTCCAGGTTTGCCACACCCATACCCAGCTTGGCGGCCGCTCCCGATTTGATACGGTCCCGTACTTTCGTGGCAAGCGGACTATATTCGCGATTGGCAAAGAGCCATGCCGCGACATGTTCGCGCCAACGGCGTTTCCCCAAACCAAGGGCAACCTCTGTGGGCGAACGGAAAATTACGCGGGCAAAGACAAATTCAATGAGACCTGATGATGGAGCAGCACAGATCTGGCCCGCGATGTACGAGACAACGGTCCAGAAGATCATTTGCACCACCGTCCATTCAGTCCTGTTGACGAGGACAGCGTCAGCAAAACAATAGTCGATGCTGGCCACCAGCAGCATGCCTGATGCCACGAAGGCGTAAAACTCGTAGTTGGTAAGCGGGAACCAGTCACGCATTTTCAGCACCCTAATTAGCCCAGGCAAGTCCAAGCGACGAGCCTTTCGAACCCTTATTTAGATAGATCGTTCATCCTTGAATCGCGAGGCAGACCTAGGATGAGGATCACAGCATGATTTTGTATCGAGCAACAATTTACAGTGTGCGAAATCATTCGCCCCCGCCATGTCACCAGACACGCTCGCTGGATGCCCGTAAACCAACGATGCTCCAGGCGAAGGTTTGACCAACGTCACAAGATTCCCCACGCCCGAAACCTCCCCCTCCCGGTCATCTCCCTGAGGCCCAACTCCAAAACAATCCGCCTCGCCGCCTGCGGCGTGACTTCCAGCGTCTTCGCCACCATCCCGGCCGACACTAAGGGCCTTGCCATCACCAACTCGACCAGTTCCGGCAATTTCGAGGAGGTTCGCCGTCCTTCAAGTTTTCGGTCCATCATCGTCTTCGCCAGAGTCAGCCGGTCATGCGCTTTCATGCCGATCTCGGCGGCCGCCAGAAGGCCGTGCGCGATGGCCAGCAGCCGCATCTCGCGGTCGCGGCTCCGACGCCGATCCACCGGAATGGTTTTCAGGCCAAGGTTGATGGCGGCGAGATGACCGCCGCTGGTGATACTCGCTTCCCGTAGGATCGAAGCCGCGAACAGCCGGCCGAGCCAGGGCGCGTGCTGGAGTACCGAAATCTCGTTCCAGGCATCGAGGGCGACGATCGCCTGCAGTACTGCCGGCAGGGTTTCGGCCTGGCGCAAAACGGCGCGCCACTCGTCGAGCCGGGCGTCCTCGTCCCAGTCGAGATCATAGATCATCGGATCTTTTTCCGCCGCGCCACCACGGTCGGGCCGCGTTGCGTTTTCGATCGCGGCCTCCGATCGGGCCAGTACCGCATCGATGGCGGCATAGTCGACGCCGGGCAGATCTTTGGCGTCGTCACCCTCCTCACCCTCCCCTTCCGGATTTATCGGCGCCGCGGGGCGGATGACGACGGCAGTCTTCACCTCGCCCGCGCCGGCGGAATTGAGGTCCGATGTTTTTCGCAAGGTTCGGATACCCTCTGCGGACAAGGCCCAATCCGGCGACTGCGCAGCGATGCGCCGACGGGTTCGCAAAACATCGCGGGCGATGGTGAGTTCGTGGGTCGGGGCGCGAATATCGCGGGTGGCATCATGAAGGACGAGGTCCTCGAGATGGACGAGTTCGCCGTCGATCCAGAGCGATGCACAGGCATCGGTGAATTGCGTCCGCTCGAGGAAACCCTGACCGACCGGCGAGCGGGCGATGCGCTCATCGAGACGCGTCAGCGCGAGACCGGCGTCGAAAGCCGGCCGCATCAGGGCTGTCATGCTGATTTTCGCGAGATCATAAGTCATTGAAATTATGGTAAACGATTTCCTAAAGGAACTCTATATCAATGTTGCAATTCTTCACATGGTATGGTTGCCAGTTGAGGATATCACCATCGATAAGTACCCCTTATCGGATGTTATTGATTTCACAGCGCTGGGCCACTAAAGTCGTGGCAAATCCGGGTCCTCAAGGCAGGTGCTACCAATGCCAAAGATGGGAGTGCCGGAAACTTTGGCATTTCGACGCTCAGCAGGACACCGATGAAACCGATCAAGAAGGTCAAAAGCCCACCCGCGAGCGGCGATCCGGTTCTGCAGCGTGCGGAACAACTCGACACGATCGCCGCAGTTCTGCCGATGGATCGACGTGATGAGCTGGCGGAGCTCCTCACAGACCAGGATGTCGAGACTCTCCGTCATCTGGTCAACCAGGGCATGGGCGTCAACACGCTACGCGCGCTCGCCTCCGACCTCACCTATCTGCAGGCCTGGTCGCTAGCGGCCACCGGATCCTCCCTGCCCTGGCCAGCGCCTGAAGCATTGCTCCTGAAGTTTGTTGCCCATCACCTCTGGGACCCGGACAAACGCCGCACAGATCCACAGCACGGCATGCCGCTGGCGGTCGAACAGACGCTGCGCGACCAGGGGCTGCTCAGGGTGGAAGGTCCGCATGCCCCCGATACGGTTCGCCGGCGGTTGGCCACATGGTCGACGCTGACCAAATGGCGCGGGCTGAACGGCATGTTCGCTTCCCCTTCCCTCAAGTCGGCCATCCGACTGTCGGTTCGCGCCACGCCGCGGCTACGAAAGCGCAAAAGCGCCAAGGCTGTTACGGGCGACATCCTGTCGAAACTGCTTGCAACCTGCGGCACGCAGAGCCTGCGCGACATCCGCGACCGCGCGATCCTGATGGTGGCCTTTGCCTCCGGCGGGCGCCGGCGCAGCGAGATCGCCGGGTTGCGCAAGGAACAGCTCACAGTTGAGCCACCCATACCTGTGGACGGCGCCCCTCCCCTCCCCTCTCTGTCGATTCATCTTGGCCGCACCAAAACCAGCGGCGCCGACCATGACGAGGTTGTCTACCTGGCGGGTCGGCCGGTGGATGCGCTCAACATCTGGCTGGCTCGAGCGCGCATCGACAATGGCAGTGTGTTCCGAGCAATTGACCGCTGGGGGAATGTCTCGAAGCGGGCGCTGGATCCGAAGGCGATCAATGACATTGTGAAGCATAGAGCGACCATGGCCGGCCTGGAGGCGGCTGATTTCTCCGCTCATGGTCTCCGTTCGGGTTACCTAACGGAAGCGGCTAATCGCGGGATTCCGCTCCCCGAGGCGATGGAGCAGTCGCGACATCGGTCCGTCCAGCAGGCGTCGAGCTACTACAATGGAGCAACCCGGCGCAGCGGGCGAGCTGCCCGGATGCTGTAGATTACCGGCTTGGCTGTTCGTCGGTTGTTGTCAATGCCGCGTGAATTTTCCCCAGAAGTGCCGAAGTAAAATT